>Ga0136633_1000834_pt1 | contig 23229 bp, 33 predicted proteins | sample AntDrymeUQ832206_2_FD_105494 | JGI IMG/M metagenome (GOLD analysis project Ga0136633, IMG submission 105494) | Polar desert sand microbial communities from Dry Valleys, Antarctica - metaG UQ83 (22.06) | ecosystem: Environmental > Terrestrial > Soil > Desert | place: Antarctica: Dry Valley...
AGGGATCGGTATAGGGATGAGGCCCACGCGACGGCTCCCGTCGATCGGTGCCGCAACGCCCCGACCAGCGGAAACCTTCAGCGCGCTCGGAGGGACTCGAACCCCCAACCTTCTGATCCGTAGAGATGCTCTGGGCAATGCTGAGTTGTCTTGAGGCCTGTTCTACCAGGTCACGTCGGGTTCGACATTCGCCGAGTGGTCTCCTGTAGCACCCCGCTGTCTGGAGTAGATGGCCAAGCGGATGGCCAACGCCGGTGGCGACCACGCCGTCGAAGGTGGCGTCGGTGACGTCGACCCAGGGCAGTGCCCCCCCGTCGCCACGGCCGGCACCCGGTTGTTCTTCCCGCAGGCCGGGCACGGGGTGATCTCGGCCATCAGGCGCTCGCGAGCGCGTCGTCGTCGTGGGCAACAAGGGCCACGACAGCATCTCGGGAAGGATGCTCGGCGCAACGAGCTACAAGCTCACCCACCACGCCCGGCGACCGATCCTGATCGTGCCATCCGACTGGCGGAGTGCCTAATGCCGCGCGCAGCTGCTGGCTGGAGGGAGCCCGCACGCGTCGACGCCGCTAGTCGGCAAAGACGTCACGGCTGTGCTGGATGAAGAAGGTGTGGTCGTGCCCCTTGTTCGGGTCCTCGGAGTTGTACTTGGCAGTCGTGGCTGAGCCGTCAGGCAGGTGCTCCTCGGCATAGATGGCGCCCACCGGGCAGACATCGGGCTGGTAGCACGCGGTGCACGAGGTGCATTCGTCGAGGTTGACGTAGAGGATGCTGTCGCTGAACGCCGCGATCGCATCGGGGTTAGGCATGTGGCTGTTCTCGATCGTCCCGCTGCCTGCCTCAGCTTCCGAGAAGAGCTGATTCGTGGTCCCGTCGAACTCGTAGATGCACTGCACGGGGCAGACATCGACGCACGCCCGATCCTTCACGTCGATGCAAGCTTCGGTGATGATGGCGAGACCGGCCATGTTCGGGCTCCTCTCTTCGTGTCGCAGTCGGGAGTGTCGCAGTCGCGGTGTCGCGATGGCGATTCCCTTGTGCTCTCAGGCGAAGCCCGGAACGGCTGTCGTGGCAGGTGACGCAGAACCGCGCTTGGAGAATGAACTCGAGCCGCTCGAATCGGATCGCTCCGTCGCAGTGCTCGCAGGTGCCGTAGGTGCCGGCGTCGAGTCGCTCGAGTGCATGTCCGATGTCGGCGATCGCATCCTCGGCCCGGGCGACGGCGGTCTCGGCGATCTCCCGCTCGAGGATGCTGTCGACATCGGTCTGACCGGTGAGCGCGCTGGTCGTGGCGCGACAGTCGGCGGCTTGCGTGGTCTGAAACGCAGTCGATCGGTGTCGATCGCGCACAGTGGTGCTCAGCGCCAGGCCACCGCCGGGGCGGCTCGCACCCCGCTCGCGGAGGTCACTGAGCGTGATCGGTTGGCCCTGGTCGACGGATCGAATAGTCTCTTACTGTGCGACTTGAGATAACACGCCGATCCGACCTGGCCATCCGTGCGCTGCTCGCACTGAGCGACGAGCCGGGTCGGACGAAGGCGAAGCAGTTGGCAGAGAAGGTGGGGACGTCGAAGGGGTTCTTGACCCAGGTCATGAACCCGGTGGTTCAGCAGGGGTGGGTCCGCTCGGATCCCGGACCGACCGGTGGGTACGTCGCGGACTTCGAGCCGGCCGAGGTCAGCGTGCTCGCGGTGATCGAGGCGGTCGAGGGTCCCGTCGACACGGGGCAGTGCGTCCTGGAGGACCGGGCCTGTGCGCAAGCAGGAACCTGTGCGCTGCACCGCCCGTGGTCACGGGCGCGGGAGCATCTCCTCGATGAGCTCGACGCTCAGCGCCTCTCGTCGTTGCTGAGCACCGAGGAACGGTGACCGCGATGGTCGGCACCGTCGCGCAACCCGCCGCACGGTCGCCGTGGCGCTCGGTCGTGATTCCGACCGAGCATGGGGGCTGGGGGCTCACCCTGGAGCCCGCGGCCCTCGGATTGCTGATCGCCCCTGCCGCCGCCGGCTGGTGCATCGCGCTGGGTGCGTTGGTCGCGTTCCTCGCTCGGACCCCGTTGAAGATCGCTCTGGTCGACCGGCGGCGCGGTCGAGTGCTCGAGCGCACGCGGATGGCGCGGCGGGTGGCCGCGGTGGACCTCGCGGTCTTGGCGCTCCTCGCGGCCGCTGCCCTGCGGCTGGCGCAGCCGGGGTTCTGGGTTCCCGGGGCCGTCGCGCTGCCACTGCTGGCCGTCGAGGGGTGGTACGAGATCCGCTCGCGCGGACGGCGGCTCGTCCCCGAGCTCGCCGGTGCAGTCGGCGTGTGCTCGGTCACCGCGATGGTGGTGCTCGCAGAGGGGCAGAGCGGCCGACTCGCGGCGGGGGTCTGGCTCGTGCTGGCTGCACGGGTGGCCACGTCGATCCCCCACGTTCGGGCGCAGATCGCCCGGCTCCACCAGCGACCCTCGCAGGCCCGTGCCGCGTCCGCCGGTGACCTGGCCGCAGTCGTCCTCGTGGCTGCGGCGGTGGGTCTCGACCACAGCTTGGCCGCCGGCGCCGTCGCCGTCCTCGTCGTCATCGGGATCCAGCGACGAGCCCCCCGCCGACCGGTCCCCCGTGCGGTGGTCCTCGGCATGCGTCAGACGGCCATGGGGTTCGCTGTCGTCGTCGTGACCGCCATGGGTGTGCTCGCTTCGGCGAGCTGAACAGGAAGGGAAGGCAACCAGTGACAGTGATCACAAGCGCCACCTCGCTCACTGAGATCGTCCGAGCCGTGCCCGGCTCGCAACGAACCCTCGAGTCGTTCGGCCTCGACTACTGCTGCGGCGGCGACCGCTCGCTCACGGACGCCTGCCGTGACCTCGATCTCGACCCGTCGACGGTGCTCGACCAGGTGCAGGTGGCTGATCCCGAGGCACCGCCGGAGTGGGCGTCGATGACCCCCGACGCGCTGGTGGACCACCTCGAGGGCACCCACCACGCCTACCTCCACGTCGAGCTGCCCCGGTGGAGCGCCCTCGCCGAGAAGGTCACCGCGGTGCATGGCACGCGCCACCCGGAGCTGGCCGAGATCCAACGTACGTACGAGATGATCCGGGCCGACCTCGAACCGCACCTCGCCAAGGAAGAGCGGGTGCTGTTCCCCATGATCCGCGAGCTCGTCGCAGCCACCACCGCTCCGCGATTCCACTGCGGATCCGTGCGGAACCCGATCTCGGTGATGCTGTTGGAGCACGATGCGGTCGGTGAGCTCCTCGCGACGCTGCGGCGCCTCACCGGGGGCTACCAAGCCCCCGCCGACGGATGCGCGAGCTACCGGACGCTGTTCGAGGGTCTCGCGGAGCTCGAGGCCGACACCCATCTGCACGTCCACAAGGAGAACTACCTCCTGTTCCCGGCCGTCGTCGCCATCGAGGAGGAGCTGGCCGCGATCCCGCGGTGAGCGCGTCGTGCCACCCCACGCTCGCGGACCCGCGTGCGGCGACCTACGCTCGGGTCGGCTAGGAGGGGCGATCACCATGAGTGGAGACACGGCCTTGGACCGGCGGGGCGTGACGTGGGGTCTGAGCGCCGTGGCGATCGTGGTGGCGCTCACCTTCATCGGGAGCGAACAGCTGGTCTGGTTCGATGCCGCGCTCGTCGGCTACCTGTTCGGGACGATCTTCGCCGTGTTCGGTGTCGCCTACCGCTATGCCGTGTGGCTTCGACGACCACCCACCGCGATGTTCAACCGCCGCTGATGGGATGCGTTCCGGGCGCATAGTGGGGTTGGACGTCACGCCTCGGATGCCGGCCGCGATCAGGCGACGCAGCTCGCCCCCGCTCAGGTGGCCGCGGGTGAGGTTGTCGAGCCACGGGCTCTGGCCCCTCGTCGGCGTAGAGCTGCTGGAGCTTGGTCATGCTGGTCCTCCGTGTCGGTGCGTCACCGGTGAGTCAGTGCTTTTCGCCAGGGAAGACGTCGGTCTCCGACTTGTGCCAGACGGGGTGGTCGCCGGCCGTCTCGACGTTGAAGCCGTAGTCGTAGGCCAGCGAGCCGCCCAGCGTGCCGCCGAGGAAGGTGAGCGCGGCCGCCGCCAAGGTGAGGCCGAGGGCGAGCACGGGTGTGGAGGGCTCGTCCCAGAACTCGACGGCTCGCACCGCGATGCCGACCGCAACCAGGACGGTCACCGTGACCATCGTCCAAGCGTGGGCGTTGGCAGTGCGGCGGGCTTGTGTGCCCTTCTCGGTGGACCGGAGCCAGTCCCAGAAGCCGGTGAGCGCGGCGAACACCGATACGGCGGCTCCTCCGATGAGGACGAAGGTCGCGGCGCGATAGAAGTCGCGGGCCCAGGCTTGGTCATCGCCCCCGGCGAAGGAGATGAGGTCGAAAGCGGCCGCGAGCATGTAGGCCCCGACGGGGATGTCGGTGAGCGGTGGGTGCAGCGGCTTGCCCGCCCACCCACGCGGTCCCTTGAAGGTGCGGCCTCGGAGCGTGAGCGCCGGACGGAAGGAGAACCTACGCATGTGATTCCTCTCGGAACGCGATGGCCGGATCGAGCCCGGCACGGTTGGATGGGGCGTGGTCGTACATAGTGTCGATGACGGGGGCGAACCGCGTCTGCACGATGGCGCGGCGGACCTTGAGACCTCGCGGCAGAAGCCGTTGACGATCATCGATGTGGCGCCCACGACGTCCACGCAGGACGATCCCGCGCCGGAGGACGGCCTCTTCGACATGGGTCGTGTTCTGGAGGCGCTCGGGCAGGTGTACGACCCGGAGATCCCGGTGAGCATCGTCGAGCTGGGTCTCGTCTACCGCTGCGACGAGCGGCCGGGACCACTGGACACACGCCGGATCGAGATCGACATGTCGATGACTGCCCCTGGATGCGGGATGGGGGACATCCTGCGCGGGGATGCCGCGCGCGCCGTGCTCGCGGTCCCGGGAGTCGACGACGTGGACGTCAACCTCGTGTGGGATCCGCCGTGGGACATCAGTCGCATGTCGGAGGCCGCCCGACTCCAGCTCGGCCTTCTGTGATGCCGCTGGCCCCGCCGGCTCAGCCGTGCCGCGCCCACGCGAGCACAACGCCGACGGGGGTGCTCACCAGCAGCGCGGCGGCAAGAGCAAGGACGAGCCAGCGCGCCCGGGTCGCAGGGCCGCCCGGCGCTCGAGCCGTTCGGACGAAGAGGATCAAGGCGACCGCCGACACCGCGCTGCCGAGGGTGGTCGCGAACGGGCTCGACACGAGCGTGCCGACGATGACGCCGACCAGCCCCACGTTCCACGCGCTGGCTTCCACGCGCACGATGCTCCGGCTCGGGCGCGACTCGGCGACCAGCCCCTGTCCGACCCCAAGCCCGATCTGGCCGACGCCGCCGGCCAGGACCAGGTAGGCGGCGACCCAGGAGCCGTGTCCGAGCTCCAGAGGCCGGCTGACCGCCGCCACGAGACCACCGGCGATCGTGTAGAGCGTTCCGAACACCAGGAACGGCAGGATCGCTGGCCAGCGAGCAAGGACCTCGTCGGCACGTAGCGGGGTAGACGCTGGCTCAGCCCGCCCCTCGCCCGCGTGCGCGGCCTCCACTCTGGTTGGAGGGTTCACCCGGCCGCCGGGCTCCCGACGTGGCTCGGGTCTGGTGGGCCGGCCTCGGGATGAGGCTCCGTCCGATCGGGTGCCTTCCACTCGACGTCGAGGATGCGTCGGGCGAGCGTTCCTGCCATGCGGGCGGCGTGGTCCTTCGCTGTGTCGGCAAACGGTCCGCGCCACCGCCCATCGACGGACGCCGTGAAGAGTGCGTACCACCGATCGAAGTACTCAGGCTCAAACGCCTGCAGGGCGTGAACGTGCTGATGGGGCTTGAGGAGGTACCCGTCGTAGCTCGGATCTCTCAGCAGGACGCGCGCCCAGTAGTCGATGAGCCTCGGGATGTGGGCCACCCAGTCCACCTCGGCCACCTCCTCGAAGACCGGCCCGAGCACCGGATCGAACACGATCTCCCGGTAGAAGTCGATGACGAGGTCGTGGATCTCGCTCCGGCTGTCGAGGTCTCGCCTCTGCTCCGCCGCCTGGAGGGTCATGCCCGCGAGACCTGGACCGCCAGCTCGCAGCCGGCCCGTCGGGGGTCTTTGGTGGCCAGCTTCTCGACGGTGGCCTCAGTGCCCTCCACGAGACCTTCCGCCAAGCCAAGGTGAAGCTGGCACACGGTCTCGCGATCTGTCAGCACGGTCGTGACGAACGGGCAGGTGTCAAGAACCACCTTGGCGCGCGCCCCTCGACGGTGCACCGTGGGGTCGAACCCTTGTCGCGCCATGGCGGCGGTGAGCCCTTCGACCCCGTCCAAGGCAGGGTCGAGCTCCGCGCGCATCGCTCGTCCGGCGTCCCGGCCGACCTCGACGGGGGTCCGGCCCGTGCGGATCACCTCGGCGAGCAGCACCGTCAACCTCTCGTAGGGCCCCGTCACCCCCCATCGGCTCTCGACACCCGGCGCGACCTCGTACACGAGACGCGGACGACCACGCCCGGTGCTCTGCGCCTTCGCCTCGACGACGAGGCCGGCGGCGAGCAGCTTGGCCAGGTGCTGACGGATGGCGTTGTGGTTCAGGCCCAAGAGGTCGGTGAGCTCGGCGACATCGACCGGCCGGCTGGCCGCGGCAACGTGACTGAAGATCGCATGCCGGGTGGGATCGCCCAGCGCGCGCGCTTCCTGTTGAAGGTTCGGAGACTCAGGCTTCACGGCCACACTGTACCCCTTCTTCTAGTTTGCACTAGAGAAAGCGGGGTGGCGGCCCGACTTTTTTTCTAGTAAACACTAGATATGCTCACAACGAGGACCGACGTCTCGACCGGCCGAACGAAGCGATCCCTCGCGAGATTCCGGGGACCCTGCGAGCCGCTGCCATCGGCGCCGCCGTGGGCATGGTCGCTGCGTTCGCCGCGGTCGGCGGGACGCTCTTCGTGACTGGCTACAGCGCGGCCGTTTCGCTCGGGCTCGGGGGGATGTCGGCAATCTGGGGCGGCCTCGGCTTCGGCGCCATGCTCGGCGGAGCGATCCACGTCAGCCGACACCCGGGCCAGCTCTACGGCCCGGCCGCGCCCGCCGCACCAGCGGAGACTGCCCGTGGGATCACCGGAAGCCTCGAGCTGGTCGCCGACGGACACGGAGGGGAAGCACAACCCGATCGGCGGGTTGGGCGGCCTTCGAGCGAAGTGGCATGACCGCGGTCCGGATCCTCGTAGCCAGTGACGGCAGCGAGCTCGCAATGTCTGCCGTCCGTCGTACAGCAGCGTTGCTCTTGTCATCGGACGCCCGCTACACGGTGCTGACTGTTGTCAACCCACCAAGCGTGGCGGCCGGCCTCGACGGCGGTTACGCATCCACCGGTAGTTGGCGAGGGTCGTCGGCTCGACGACCGTCGCCTTCACCTCGAGCCAGCGCTCGAGTCCTCGCGCGTCCCGTCCCATGACCGGCCTTTGCACCCGATCCGTTAGAAGATCCGTTAGAAGCCGCGGCGCGTCTTGCCGTGCGGTTGACCTGATCGCGGAGCGCATCCGTCCGCTGGTCGTCCCATTGAGGAAGGGTCTTTCGGCCCTGCTCCGCACACCGAGCCTGCCGCACGATGGCGTCGATGAGCAGCGTGTCGACCTCAGATCGAAAGGAGCCCGGCAAGTGTTGCCCGTCTTCTGGCTTCCACGTCGCGCTACTGGCCTTCGGATGGGCTTCTACCTCGGGTCTCCGTCCCCGTGCTGTTCGGAGCACGCACCGCGAGTCGAGTCGCAGTGTGCTGCCGGTTCCCGATCCGTGTCACCCCAAGGAGCATCGACATGACCAGCATCCTCGACCAGCCGCTCGGTGACCTCGTGACCGAGACACCCGCCGCGGCGCGCATCTTCGATCGAGTCGGCCTCGACTACTGCTGCCGTGGACGGCGTACGCTCAGCCAGGCCTGCGCCACTGCCGGTGTCGACGCCGCCGCCATCGCCGAGGAGCTCGACGCGCTCGACCGCAGCCCGCAGGATGGCTGGGCATCGCTCGGGCCCGTCGCGCTCGCCGAGCACATCGTTACCGTCCACCACGCCTACCTCCGCGAGGAGCTCCCGCTCCTGAGCGCCCTGGCGTGCAAGGTGGACGGCGTGCACGCTGCACGGCACCCCGAGCTGCGCGAGACCCGAGCGCTGGTGGACGAGCTGCGAGGCGATCTCGAGCCCCACTTGGACAAGGAGGAGCGGGTGCTGTTCCCGGCGATCCGGACGGTCGTCGACGAGGGACGCCAGGTTTTCCCGTTCGGTCCTCTGGCCAACCCGATCCGCATGATGACCGTCGAGCACGACCGAGTCGGGGAGCTGCTCGAGGCGCTGCGTCGCTCCACGGGCGGCTACTCGGTGCCGGCCGACGCCTGTGCGAGCTATCGCTCGCTGTACGGGCGGCTCGAGGCCCTCGAGCACGACACCCACGTGCACGTCCACAAGGAGAACCACGTCCTGTTCCCCGCCGCCCTGCGCGCCTGGGACACGATCGACGGCGAGACCGAGCGCGAGGGGGTCGCTCGATGAGCAACGTCGCCGCCGCCCCCACTGCAACCCAGACGGGGGAGAGCAGCCACTTCGGCTGGCTCGTCATCGTCATCGTCTTCTCGATGCTCCTGGTACCCATCACGATCGTCGGCCTCGGCGTCGGCCTGCGGTCCAGCGACGGCGGCTCCGCCGGCGTGGCCGCCACGGGCGAACCGATGACCTTCGACGTCGAGCTCATCGATCTCGACGTCGTGCCAGGCGAGATCGAGGTCCCGGCCGGCACTGAGGTCATCGTCAACGTCATCAACAACGGTGCGGTGCCGCACGATCTCAAGCTGGACGGGGAGACCGGCACGGACCTGCTCGACCCGGGCGAGTCGGAGACTGTCAGCCTCGGCGTCGTCAGCGAGACCACCCAGGCGTGGTGCACCGTCCCCGGCCACAAGGAGGCCGGGATGGTCCTCGACATCAACGTCACCGGCAGCGCGGACCCGGGATCGGCCGGCGGTGGAGACAGCGACGTCCCCACCGGCGCCCAGATCGACTTCGCCGCCGAGCCCGCCGACGACTTCATGCCCTACGACCCGGCCCTGCAGCCGGCCCCCGGCGGCAACGAGCACATCATGACCCTGCACGCCACCGAGATCGTGATGGAGGTGGCGCCGGGGGTCACCCAGGAGCTGTGGACGTTCAACGACCAGTTCCCCGGCCCCACGCTGCGAGGCCGCGTCGGTGACACCTTCACCATCACGCTCGTGAACGACGGCGAGCTCGGACACTCCATCGACTTCCACGCCAGCAAGGTCGCCTGGAACGACGAGATGCGCACCATCGAACCCGGGGAGTCGCTCGTCTACCAGTACGAGGCGAAGCACGCCGGGGTCTTCATGTACCACTGCGGCACGGCGCCGGCACTGCACCACATCGGCAACGGCATGCACGGCGCGATCATCATCGACCCGCCGACCCTCCCTCCGGTCGACCACGAGATCGTGCTCGTGCAGTCCGAGATCTACACCGGCCCCGAGGGGGAACCTGGTGACCTCGGCAAGATGCAGGACGAGGCGTTCGACGCGGTCGTGTTCAACGGCTACGTGAACCAGTACCTGCACCGGCCGATCCGGGTCGAGCCGGGCGAGCGGGTGCGGGTGTTCGTTCTCGACGCCGGCCCGAGCGAGAACTCGGCCTTCCACATCGTCGGCACCATCTTCGACACCGTGTACAAGGAGGGCACCTACCTTCTCCAACCCGACGGGAGGCGCGGCGGGGCCCAAGCCCTCGACCTGCAACCCTCCCAAGGCGGGTTCGTCGAGTTCACGTTCGACGAAGCCGGGCTGTACCCGATCGTCACCCACAAGTTCGCCAACGTAGGTAAGGGCGCCCTCGGCCTGTTCCAGGCCGGCGAGGTCGAAGCCGCAGGCGGCGGTGGGCACTAGGACTAGCCGCTGGGAGCGCGGCAGAGTCTCGATGTCGCCACCAGTTGTGGCCCATTAGCTCGACCGTGTCCCGGAACCGCTCTCCACACAACGCACCGTCCCCACGCGGGGCGCTGCACGCTGCACCCAGATGCCGGGTCCCGACCGATCACGACCCGGACCTCGAACACCCCCGGCGACCGCTCGCGGATCGACCCCGATCCACGGACAGCACGACGAGCAACGACACGACCAGCGGGAGGAGCCATCCCTATACGACAGCCCGTATCCCTAGAACTATAGGGACGGTATAGGGATGTCCTCAGGCGACGATGTCGCCGATCGAGCCCCGAAAGGGCTTGCTAACAGGGACGACACTCAGCGCGCTCGGAGGGACTCGAACCCCCAACCTTCTGATCCGCATCAGTTGCTCTGGGCGATGCTGAGTTGTCTTGAGTCCTGTTCTACCAGGTCACATCGGGTTCGACATTCGCCGAGTGGTCTCCCGTAGTCCCCCGCTGTGTGGAGTAGATGGCCAAGCGGATGGCCAACTCCGCCATGGCGGCCCTCGACGCGCTGCCGGTCTTGATGAGCCCGATGAACTAGAGCAGGCGGGTGGCGGCCATCCAGATGGCCATCCCGATCATGGCGAGGTTCTCGGTGAGGGACACGAAGCCGAGGGGGACGGCGCTGCTGCCGCCGGCGCAGGCGCACTTGAGTTCGCGGTTGTCGATGTAGACGGCCTTGATCACCGACGCGGCGCCGATGGTGCCGATGACGAGGGCGACGGGCACGGAGACCCAGTTGAGGACGGCCGGGATCATGAGGAGCCCAGCGCCCGTCTCGCCGTAGGGATACAGGGTGCCGTAGCGAACCCAGCGGCGGGCGAGGAGGTCGTAGTTGAGGAACATCAGCGAGAACGACTCGATGTCTCGAACCTTGAGGTAGCCGAGACCGCACATCGTGAACGCGATGAACCACTCGAACGTGCGGGCGCTGAGCGCCTGGTGTTCGACGACCGAGGCGGCGCCGAGGGCCATGAGGAAGGTGATGGCGAAGAGGGTGACGACGGGTCGGTAGCTCTCCGCGTCGGGGTCGGGGACGTCGTCGCCGACGTAACGGCGGAGGTCGTCGAGGGTGCCGACGAGCTGACCGTCGATGAAGGTCTGCGGGGTGGTCTCGACGTCGAGCCGCTCGCGCAGCTCAGTGGCCTCCTCCTCGGTCTTGAGCTGGTGGTCCTCGACCTCGAACCCGTGACGTTCGAGGAGGTCGAGGGCCTTGAGGCCGTACGGGCAGACGTGGTCGGGAGTGACGAGCCGGTAGATGACGGCGGTCTGTGTACGGGTCTGGGTGTCGGTGTCAGCACTCACGTTGGGTACCTCGGCTGAAGTCGGGAACGGGTCGGTCAGCAGCCTCCTCGGCGGTGGTGGCCTCGCCATTGCGGGCGATGTCGTCGATGAGCCAGTCCATCTCATCGATCTCCTCGCGCTGGGCACCGATGATCGCATCGGCCAGCTCACATACCCGGACGTCGTCGAGGTCGGCCCGTTCGCTGGTGAGGATGGCGATCGAGTGGTGCGGGATCATCCCCTTCATGTACTCCCGGTCGTCTACGAACCGCTGCGACCGCGACAGGAACAGCGCCACGCCCATGAGGACGAACGCCCCGGCGAGAATGCCAACGTTGACACGGGTGTTCTGGTGCATGCTCCACATGAAGGCGAGCATCACCACGGCCATGGCCCCGCCCATCAGCAGCGCCATGTAGACGCGCTCCTCACTCCAACGGACGTGATCGAAGGCGAGCACGTTGGTGTAGGTGAGGCAGAACATCACCACCGTCGACGCGGCGATCATCGCCCCGAACCTCAGGTACTGGGTCCGCTCGGCGTGATCCTGGTGGTCTGGTCCGTCGGTGCCGCTCGAAGCGGCTTCGGGTTCGGTGGTCTGGGTGCTCATCCGTCATGTCCTCCCAAGGGGTGCTGGTCGATCGAACGGCCGATACCCGTATATCCGCGGGGGCGTACGGATAAACTGTCGGCGTGAGCGATCACGAGCATCCGGTCAACCCCGACCGCGTCGATCGGGTGCGCTCGGAGGGTCTGCCTGCGGGCGAGGCCGAGGAGTTGGCCGCACTGCTGACGTTGTTGGCTGATCCGTTGCGGGCCCGGTTGGTCGCGGCGCTGCTGGTGACCGAGGAGGTGTGCGTGGGTGACCTGGCGCTGGCGCTTGGGGTCAGCGAGGATGCCGCTAGCTACGGGCTGCGGGTGCTACGGACCGCCGGGCTCGTCCGCCGCCGCCGCGAAGGCCGCATGGGCTACTACCGGCTCCGCGACGGCCCCGCCCGAGATGCGCTGGCATCCTCACTTGAGCAGCTGCGTCACCTCCGGGCCCTGCATCCTGAGTCAAGCGCCGAGGACCTCGACGACCCCTGAAGCGATCCGAGCGCTGATGGCCGCCGCTCGGCGCGGCGGGCCAGGTGGTGTCGGTGGTGATGCGCATGCCGGCGACGTCGTGGCCGGGTTCGTGGCACGGCCTGCGAAGGTTCCTCCTCGACCAGACTCGGGTGTTCAGCGATCCGTAATTGTGCATGAGGTCTCGCTGCTGGTGGCCACCAGCCTCGTGGCCAGCGAAGGCCTGGGCGACCGGGTAGCCGGCGAGGCGCCCCACGGCCAGTGATGGCAGTGTGGCGCGGCACATGAGCGGAGACCGGGGTGCGGTCCGCCCATTCCAGGCAGGCTCGGGCACGGTCGAAGATCGTGCCCGAGCGCCGGACCGACATCGGTGCGCCGCTTATGGTCCGGAACACCGCCTCGTCGAGGTGACCGCCCGCTCGGGTGTCGAGGTGATGGCCGAGCTGCGCGACGAGCGAGGCCCGGCCGTCCACAACCCTCACGAATGATGGCGGGGGCAGGACTTGGAACCTGCGAGCTTTGGCAGCCGCGTGCCGGGCCGTGGGCGCCAATGTGCACCGGTATGTGAGCGTCGTGTTCGCGCGTCAATCGCGGATCGTTCCCCTCGCGGTCCGTCGCTGGCACCGGCTTGGTCAGCCGAGCTCGTGGAGGATTTCGGTCACTCCGCGACGGAAGCGGAGTGTTCTTGTGTTGTCGCAGCTAGGGGGCTGCGGCGACGTCGGAGATCGAGGGGGCGCCGGCGCGGAAGCCGCGAACGGCGAGGAGGAGCTGGTATTTGGTTGGGGGTCAGGCTCAAGGTGCGGGCGGCGTTCTCGGAGTGGCGGAGGCGGAGCGCGAATCGGGCTTGGGTGAGTGCTCACGCGTCACTGCGTCTTGCTGATCGGTACGAGGAAGTCGACGGCGAGCAGGACCGGGCCGATGAGCTCGAGGGCATGGGGTACTCCGGGCGGCTGCCGTCACCTCCGGCGTGCCCGCTCGCGGTTCAGCGCCTCGACCATCTCGACTACGTCGGGGAACGGCTGGACTATCGCGATTCAGAGCGGCTTCTCGAAGAGATCACGGAAGTCGGGGACGACGGCTTCGTCAGTGCGGTGGCTGGTCATGCCCCTCTTCTTACCCACGTGGCCCGATGCTCATCGCCCCTCATCGCCTGGCGGGGTGGCCGTGATCCAGGCGGATCCGTACCGGGTGATGGTCATGCTTCGGTCGACCACATGAGAGGTGCCGAAGGCGACGCGCCAGACACGATCGTCTGGCAGTCGCACTGTGCACGGGACGGCTCCAAGGTTGTGGAGCATGAGCTGGTCGCCGTACCGGAGGGCGAGCATCGGGTCGGGCATGTCGTAGATGACTTCGGGCCAGCCGGTGTGGATTTCGGCGACTGACCGTCGGTGCCGGAGCAGCCGCTGAAACCAGTGCAGGAGCGAGTCGCAGTGGGCCATCTGATCGGCGACGTTGACCCGTTCGGGTGAGAAGTCTTGGTCTCGTACGAGGGGGACTTGCCGCTGGGAGGGGGCGGCACTGGTGAATCCTCCGCCGGATTCTGGTGACCACTGCATGGCCGTGCGGACGGCCCTCCGCTCTGGTTGGTCGAGGTCGTCGCCCATGCCGATCTCCTCGCCATGGCGGATGACAGGCACGCCGGGCAGCGAGAGCATCACGCTGTAGGCGAGCTCGATACGGGCGCGGTCGCCGCCGACCATAGGTGGGTACCGGCGCCGGATGCCGCGGCCGAAGACCCGGGCCCCGGGATCGGGCGCGAATGCCCGGTAGACCGCTTCTCTCTCCTCGTGGTCGAGGCGTTCGAGGTCGAGCTCGTCGTGGTTCCGGACCCAGTGGACGAGCCGGCCCCGGGGGGCGGAGCTGCGGCAGGCGATGGCGTCGCGCAACGGCCTGGCGTCGCCGGTGGCGAGGGCCAGAAAGAGGTGGTTGTTCATGTAGAAGTCGAAGAGCCCGTCACAGCGCCCGTCGTCGAGGAACTCGTCGTAGTGCTCCGGTTCGATGTCGGCTTCGCCGACGATCGCGATGTCGTTGCCGCACCGTCCCGCCGCGTCGTGGAGCCGTTCGAGGATCCAGTGCCCGTCGTCGATGCCGTTGGTCCAGGCCGCCTTCTGTACGAGGTAGGGCGCGGCGTCGAGGCGGAATCCGTCGGCGCCGAGATCGACCCAGCGCTGCATGATCGACTCGACATCGACGAGCAGGGGTTCGTGGCCGGTGGCGAGGTCGGGCTCGTGGTCGTAGAAGCGGGCCAGGTACCAGGCGTCGGTTTGGGGATCGTGGTGCCAGACGTCGTCGGAGACGCCGGGGAAGATGGGTTCCACATCAAGACTGGGGTCCGGTGCGTCGCGCCAGATGTAGTAGTCCCGGTAGGGCGAGCTTCGGTCGGTGCGGGCGGCTTGGAACCAGGGGTGATCGGAGGAGGTGTGGTTCACGACGAGATCGAAGAGCACGCGCAGCCCGCGGTCGTGGGCGGCGGCGACGAGCGCTCGGAGGTCCGCTTCGGTGCCGAACGCAGGGTCGACGGCGGCGTGGTCGGTGACGTCGTATCCATCGTCACGCCGGGGTGACTCATAGAAGGGCTGCAGCCACAGGCACGTAGCGCCGAGCTCGACGATGTGTTCGAGGCGCTCCACCACGCCGGCTATGTCGCCGAGTCCGTCGCCGTCGCTGTCATAGAACGAGGCCACGTCCACCGCATAGACGACGGCGTGGTCGAACCAGCTTCGCGGCATGCTCGTCAGCGCGTGGGCTGCTGGCCGACCACGATGGCGGCGGCCTCGGCCGTATCGAGGATGTCGAGATGGTCGAACCAGTCCTCGGGGCGGACGATGTCCCCTCCCCGTTCGACGTACACGATGCCATCGAGCCGCTCCTCGATCTCATCGCCGAAGTGGTCGGCAGCGACGGCGACCGCGAGGACGACGCCGTGGGCGCCGTCGCCACGTGCGGCGTCGGCGATGACGACCGTTTCGGAGAGGTTCGAGAGGGTGTCGTTGGCGATAACGACCGTCCGTCCAGCGACCGGCTCCCGCGGGCGGTCCCGCCGCACCGCGTCGACGACTGCTCGGAGCGCCTCGCGCTCGCTGGCGAGCCGTGCCTCAAGCTCCCCCTCATCCACGCCGACGGCGCCGGCGGTGGAGCGACGAACGTTGCGTTCACCGTGTGGCGTGACCACGCCCAGGCCGAACTCGGGTGCTGGGCCGTCCACCTCGTGCACCTCTGCGATGTCGAGCGGAGCGTCCAGCGCTCGGGCGACCTCGTCGCCGATCTCGATGCCCCCTCGCGGGATGGCCAGTACGACGGCGTCGCCACTGACGGCCTCGCCGATGAGTTCGGCGAGCTCGCGACCTGCGGCACGCCGATCGGAGAACCGTTTGCTGTTCACGATCACTCCTCTACCCACTGCCAGGCCACATGATGAGTGCCTGCTCGGGGCCGAGCCAACCGCCGAAGGGGCCACCGGCGCCCACGCTGTCGCTTGCGACATCGACGATCGAGCTGTCCGGGGCGGTGAGCTGCCGCGGCTGATCGGCGAAGTTGATCGCGACGAGGCGTTCGTCCATCGCGTGGGAGCGTCGATACGCCAGGACGTCGATGGGCGCCTCGACTCGATCCCACGATCCCTGACGGAGCTGGGGGCTAGCCCGACGGGCGGCGAGAAGGCGACGGTAGAGGTGCAGGATCGACCCTGGGTCTGCACACATCGCCTCGACACTTCGAGCGTCCGAGGCTGGGGGGAACGGCAGCCACGGCTCAGCGCCGTCCCACCCGTGGGGTGGATCCCGCATCCACGGGATCGGCCCGGCAGGTCGCGGCGATTGGCCTCGTCGTAGAGCTCCTCGCTACCGGCCGACGGCTCGTTCGAGCTGGGCCTTGTTCATCTTCGAGCGGCCTTCGATGCCCTTCTCGCGGGCTTCGTTGTAGAGCTGGTCCCTCGTGCGACCACCGGGCCCTCGGTGCGAGCGCAACCCACCGCGACGGCTCGAGGAGATGTCCTCGGTCGAGCTACGGCTCGACTCCTTCGCCTCGCCAGTTCTGGCTCGTTCCTTGTTGACGGTGCGGGCGGCGATCTCCTCGGCGGTGTCTTCGTCTTCGCCCTGCTCGAGCAGGCCTTCCTTGATGTGGTCGTACTGCCGTTCTCGCTTGTCGCTCCAGGCTCGTTGTGGCATGTCGGATCTCCTCTCAGTTCTTGCTGGTGAGATCGGCCAGCGCCGGTTGCAGCGTCTCGGACCAGAACCGGAAGAAGCCGTCCTGGTCGGGGCCAATCTGGTGGAAGTACAGGTGGTCGTAGCCGGCGTCGAGATAGGTGCGGACGGAGTCGCGGATCGGCTCGACATCGGGGCCGCAGGGGACAGACTTGGTCGCCTCCTCCTCGCTTACCATGGCCGCTGCCTCCTCGAAGTGCGTCCATGTCGGCAGGTCCTGGGACAGCTGGCCCGTGATGCCCGCGTTCGGCCAGATCTCGTGCACCGTCTTGCGTGCAACGGCGGCGTCCTCGGCCCAGCAGAGGTTCAGCTGCGAGTAGCGCGGGCCGCTGCCACCATTGTCGCAGTAGCGGTCGAGCACCTCCCGCTCGGGCGAGTGACCCCAGTAGCCGTCTCCGATGCGGGCGGCCAGCTCGACGGCCTTGGGACCGAAGCCCGACACGATGACGGCGGGGGCATTGGCTGGTGGGTCGAAGAGCTTGGCGTTCTCGACCTCGTAGAAGTCGCCGCGGTGGTCGATGGTGTCACCGGTCCACAGCGACCGGATGATCTCGACGGCTTCCTCGAGCATCGCCAGGCGCACGTCGGGGGGCGGCCAACGATGGCCGAGGACGTGCTCGTTGAGCGCCTCGCCGGTTCCGACACCGACGAAGAACCGGCCCTCGAACAGCAGCGATGTCGTGGCGGTGGCCTGGGCGAGGATCGCCGGATGGATCCGGATGATCGGGCAGGTGACCCCGACACCGACACGCAGCCGCTCAGTGGATGCCGCGATCGCGCCGAGGACCGACCACACGAAGGGGCTGTGACCCTGCGCGCTCACCCACGGATGGAAGTGGTCCGAGATCGACACGAACTCGAAGCCCGCGTCCTCGGCGCGGCAGGCGTTCCGCACGAGATCAGTGGGGCTGTGTTCCTCACCCGAGAGCGTGTAACCGTACGAAGCCACTGTCACCGCCAGTCTCAGTCGTCGCGACGCATACGGCCGCTGCTGCCCGCCTCAAACAGCCGGTCGAAGTCGGACGGGAACTGCTCGCGGACCTTGGTCATCAACGAGCCCGTCGTGGCCTCGTCGGTGACCTCGAGCACCACCCGTGAGTGGAACACCGCGTCGGGTTGGTCGATGCCCTCCCGTTCGGTCACCCGCTCGAAGAAGTCGTCCAGCGAGAACTGCTCACCGGTGCCGGCTTGGGCGGGCGCGTGACGGCGGAGATGCTCGCCGATCTCATGAGGCAGCTGTGCCGCTAGGTTCTGTGCCGCGCCATCGGCCATGCGCTCGGCGAGCGTTTCGAGCGTCGCTCTCGTCGCCCGCTCAGCGTCGCCTCGGGATCCCAGGCGTGCCCGTTGCTGCACCTGACCGATGAACTCGTCGTGTTCCACCATCGACCTCCTGGCTCGAAATAGCCCCGCCCCGCCCGGGACGGTCCTCACCAAGAGGGGTAGGGCGCGAGCGCTGTCTACCCAGAAGGCGCCGATCCGCAACCAAGACCCTTCGCCCGCATTTTCGCCCACGCCGCGCGGCTGCTCGGCGGTGACGGGCGGTGGGTTCCGGAGCCTGGCAGGCTGCGGCTGTTGCTCGTTCTCGGGCCCCTGACGGTGGCAGCGATCGCGTTGTGTCTCGCCGTCGGTGAGCCGGTCGCCCTTTTGAAGCTGGCCGGTGTCATCGAGGCTCCACCTGCCCGGGGTCGCCGGGTCCGCGTGCTGCTCGTCCGGCGCCTTCCCGCAGAGCTGCGGCCCCGGTGGTGGACCAGCGCGGCATTCTCTTTGATCTTGTGCATCGGCACGTGGCCCGGGCCCTCGATCATGGTCTGCACGTCGTGGCGCCACGCGATATCGGTCAGCTCGCCGAGCGTGCGCAGCTCAGCGAATTGCCCCTCGTCGTTGGCATCCGCGATCGAGCCGGGCCGCAGACCGTCACCGAGCGAGAACGCCACGTCATAGGCGGCGAAGATCTCGCAGAGCTCCTCGAAGTTCTCATACAGGAAGTTCTCCTGGTGGTGGGCCAGGCACCACGCCGCCAGGATCGACCCGCCCCGGCTCACGATCCCCGTCACCCGCTGGGCGGTCATCGGGACATAGCGCAGCAGCACGCCGGCGTGGACGGTCATGTAGTCGACGCCCTGTTCGGCCTAGGGCACTACCCGAACGGTCATCGCAAAGAACGCGGTGGCGCTGGTCAGGATCAGTGCTCGCCTAAAGGTGTGTGAGGGCCGCTGTCGATTGCGCGTCCACGGAGAGCACCCGGCTCGGGTCAGTCCCGGCGAAGGTGCAGCGCTGCCTCCTCGGCCGGCTCGGGCATGCCGTCGGCCTCTGGGGCACGCCCGTCGATCTCGGCATCGGCGACGAGCTCGGCTTCCTCGTCCAGGAGATCCTCCCCGGCTTCGCTGTAGGGCTGTACGACCGGGCGGTCCTCGTCAGGCTGTGGGCTGGCCTCACGCGCCGATCGCTCGGCGAAGGACTCGGGCGCGTCCTCCTCGATGGCCGTGACACCTCGCTCGTTCACACCGAGCGGCTCATCGGGAGGGAACTCGGCATCGAGCTTGTCGTCATCGAGGGCCTCGGCCCGGGCCTGCGCGTCGCCACCGTCTTGATCCATGGCTCCTCCTGTGCTCTGCGGGTACCACTGGTGCATGTCCGTTGCCAGAAAAGCCAAAGCCGGCTCCGACGACGGGCAGATCCTCTGCTGGCAGTTCGCCATCGCTCTCCGGAGTTGGTCAGCCGGGTGGCAGGGAGTCGTCGCTCGGGTCGGTGGTGTCCGACGGGGTCTGGCCGTCGGGGGCCTCGTCGAGGGGTTTCGAGCCCCCGGGCGCGAACCGGTTGGGTTGCTCCCCGACGACGCCCGGAGAGCCGGGCTCGTCAGGTGCGTCCGTTGGCTCGTCGTCGGTCGGTTCCGTGCTGGTCACGATCACTTCGTTCCCAAGGAGCGGGCGGACTAGCCGCTGGTTGGGCAGCGGCGGGGTGTGGGTAGGGCTCGGTCATGGCCACCACCGCACGCGTCAAGCGAGGGCGATCGCGCTGGGAGTGGGAAACCGCCAAACGCCGATCGAGCCGCACGCCGTGCTCGTGGCCCTGGGCGCCATTGCCGGTCAGTCCCTGTTCGGAGGCTCCTTGCGGGTCGGTGCCGCCCGGGGCCAGGAGCTCCGCCTCGGCTCCCGCCCGGTGATCGCCACCATCCATCCACCCGTCCGCCGTGTCCACGCCCGCAGGTCCGACGAGCGCGAGGACACCTACCAGCGGCTGGTGTCGGACCTGCGGCGGGCCGGACGGCTCGCCGGATGACCGGAGAGGTCCGGGTTGGCTGCTCCGGCTGGTCCTACCCTGGGCTGGCGGGGGACCGTGTACCCGCCGAACGTCCCGGCCCGCTCGTGGTTCTCCTTCTACGCCGAGCGCTTCGACACGGTGGAGATCAACAACACTTTCTACCGGCTGCCCCTTTCGAGACGACGGCCGACGGCTGGGCCGCCCGGGCGCCGCCGGGGTTCTGCTACGCCGTGAAGGTGGGGAAGTTCGGGACCCACCGCATGAAGCTGAAGGACCCCGAGCCCTGGCTGTCCCGACACCTGGAGCGAGCCGCCCGGCTGGGACCACACCTTGGCCCGCAGTTCCTCCAGCTGCCACCCCGCTGGAACCGCAACCGTCGAGCGCCTGGAAGGGCTGCTCGCGGTGGCGCCTCCATCGACCAGGTGGGCCGTCGAGCTGCGCGACGCCTCCTGGCTGCACGACGACGTGTTCGACCTGCTGGCCCGCCACGACGCGGCCCTGTGCGTGCACGACCTGCTGCCCGACCACCCGTGGGAGCGCACCGCCAGTTGGGCGTACGTACGCTTCCACGGCCCCCGACGCGCTCGTGGCGCCCTACCACGGCCGCTACGGCCCCGACCGCCTCGAGCCCATCGCCGCGCAACTCGAGGACTGGGTGATCCACGGGGACGGGTACGCCTACTTCAACAACGACGTGGACGGGAACGCCGTGGTCGACGCGGCCTGGCTCCGCGATCGGCTGATGCGCTGATCACAGATCGCGAACGCAGCGATGGTCACCGCTGCGGGTGGTAGTCATCCCCCTCGACGTTGGCTGCCATGTCCTTCACCGTGTTCGTCACGGTGTCACCTTCGGTCATGACGGTGTCGATCGGGTCCCCATCGTGGGTGACCACATCGAGGCGGACGGGCTCCTCAGCGATCAGGAGCTCGCGGAGCTCTCGGGTGTCGCGACCCACCCGCAGCAACGTGCCCCTCACCGCCGCGGAGAGCTCCCCAGGACGGGGTGATCCCAGCGCAGGACCCACCACCAGGGCGACCGCCAACCCGAAGCCAACACCTACGGCAGCGAACACGACCCACCTGACCCAGTACGTCGATCCGAAGTCGATCAAGGCCAGGGGGAACGCCGCCAGGACGCCCACGGCAACACCGATCGCCGACATCACCACGAGGCCACGGGCCGCTTCCTTCGGGTAGGCCACTCCCGCGTTGGGCACGATCCAGGCCCGGCTCAGCTCCTCGTGCATCTCTGCTCGCAGCGACACGATGGTGTCGGGCTCGTCATCCAGATGGATCTCCCGGTCGGCCACGCCTGCGCCGATCAACGCTCGCTGGGCGGCGACAGCTCGCTCCCGATCGGGATAGACGACGAGCAGCTCGCGGTCGCTCGCGGGGTTGAACGTCGGATCTGTCATGGCGGCGCTCGCCCTAGTTGTTGGGTGGCGCGGCGCTGATGTCAGCCAGCGCCGACTGGGAGTCGCGATCGATGGCCAGGTCGCCAAGCGAGACGATGCCCACCGCTCTGCCGTCGTCGCAGACCGGAAGCCGGCGCAGGGCGTTCGTTCGCATCAGCTGCACCGCGTCATCCACGCTGTCGGTCGGCGCCATGCTCGTCAGTCCGTTGCTGCAGATGTCACCCAGCCGTACGTCCGCGGGAGCGCGCCCCTCGGCCACCGCTCGCACCACGATGTCGCGGTCGGTCACGATTCCACAAAGGGCGCCGTCGCGCTCGACCAACACGTCACCGACATTGCCGTCACGCATCGCCCGCGCCGCGTCGATGATGGATGCGGTGGCCGGAACGACTATGGGATTGGGCGTCATGACCTCTTGAATGATCTGTGCCATGGCCTGTCTTCCTCTCGTCGAAGGGACATTCCCGCGCCTACCCGGCCCTAGGCTGCCTAAGACCTGCCAGCCCGCGCAGGGAGCGGCTGCTTCGGCCGATTTGATCCTCGATGAGGACGGCTACTGCCCCACCTGAGGCACTCCAACGACAGGCTCGTCTGCTTCCTCGTCGATGCCGAACGCCAGGTGGCCACCGAGGTACCCGCCGAGCGTGGCCACACCGGCCCCCACCATGCCCAGCACGATCCCGCGACCGCGGCGGCCGCAGCAGCGGGCGGTGAACGATGCGGCGTACAGCGTTGTGGCGGCCAGGTTGGACGCGGCGTGGACGACCCCGACTCGCTGCGCCTCGCGGGGCAGCGCACCCCAGTCCGCGAGGCCAGCGGCCGCAGCGGGCGCGGCCGTGACGACACCGAGGCCGACCAATGCGGTGGCAGCCCGGGACGAGCGTCGACCACCGACGACATCCAAGACCCAGGCGCTCGTCCAGAACCCGATGGGCAGGTCGGTCAGGGCCGGGTGCAGCGGGTGGCCAAGCCAACGCCCACGAAGCACATCGCGAGCCTCGCTCGGCACGATCGCAACCAACTCCCGCAGCGCACCGACTCCGACATCGAGATGCTCTGCACGCTCAAGCTTTGCCAACCAACCAGTGAGAGCCATGTCCTACTGGACCGGCTCGGGTTCAGGACGGGGAGGAAGGGGATTCGGGTCTGGTCTCGGCGGGATGGGCGGCTCCGGCGGAGGAACCGGGGGCGTAGGGGGGTATGGGTCAGGGATTGAGGCTTGAGGCAGGGCGGTTGTCGAGGCTCCGACACCTTGACGAGCGGCGGCCCGTTGCTTCTCCGATAGCCACAGTGGTCCTCCTCGGATAGCCCACTTCACTCCCCTTCCCAACGAGACTCCCCTTCCCCTACGCGGGCGCCGACCCGACCGAGCCCTCCGTAGCGTCCGGTGAGTTTTGGCCGTCCCACACGCACGACCGATCACAGCAACGGTCGGACCCGTAGCGCTGGTCACCACTACCGCGCCCGTGTCGGTCGGATGGCGACCCCGGCGAGGGAGTCGAACACGGCGCGCGCCATCTCGTGGAGCCCAAGCTCGTCGGTCTCGACGATCACATCGGCAAGGTCCTCGTAAGCCCTGTCTCGCTGCGCGAAGAGCTGCGCGACGACCCCCTCAGGTTGATCCCCGAGCAATGGTCGGTGGCCCGGATTCCGTCCCACACGCTCCAGGAGGGTGGCAACGCTCGCGCGTAAGTACACGGCGACAACCTCAGCCCGCTCGATCGCTGCAGACGCGGCCTCGTAGTTGACAACCCCGCCAGGCGCTGCGAGGACGCTGGGGTCCGTCCGCTCCAGGGCGTCGACCACGACTTGCGCCTCCAGGGGCCGATACGCCTCCTCTCCGCCTTGCTCCCAGAGCTCCCGCACAGTGCGTCCGGTGACGGCCTCGATCTCGACGTCGGTATCGATGAAGCGCCACCCGACCTGGTTGGCCAAGGCCTCGCCAACCGTCGACTTCCCCACGCCCATGAGTCCGAGGAGCACGATGTGCGAGACATCGGGATAGATAGGAGGACGCTCGGGGGCCACGTGAGGCACCTCTAG
>Ga0136633_1000835_pt1 | contig 23216 bp, 20 predicted proteins | sample AntDrymeUQ832206_2_FD_105494 | JGI IMG/M metagenome (GOLD analysis project Ga0136633, IMG submission 105494) | Polar desert sand microbial communities from Dry Valleys, Antarctica - metaG UQ83 (22.06) | ecosystem: Environmental > Terrestrial > Soil > Desert | place: Antarctica: Dry Valley...
GCACCCCGGCGACCCGCCACAGCACCCCCGGCCGGTCCGGCGCGACGACGAGAACGCGGTGCGCATCGTCAGCGACCGTGACGACGACCTCCCCCGCCCCGACCAGATCGGCATGGCGCGCCAGTACGCCAGGCGCCGGGTCGGGCCGCTCGCCGTCGAGCAGCGCCGCCGTACGCCGGACGAGGTCGTCGACGAGCCCGGCCTTCCAGTCCGACCACGCGGACGGCCCAGTGGCCAGGCTGTCGGCGACGGTGAGGGCCGCAAGGAGGTCGAGCAGGTCACGGTCGCCGACCGCCTTGGCCACGCCCTCGATCGTCGCTGGGTCGTCGAGGTCCCGTCGGGTCGCGACGTCGGGAAGCAGCAGGTGGTGGCGGACCAACGCGACGAGCACCTCCACGTCGGCACGGGGAAAGCCCATCCGAGTCGCGATCTCGGCGACCACCCCCATGCCCACCTCGGTGTGGTCACCCGGGAAGCCCTTGCCGATGTCGTGCAGCCAGGTGCCGACGAGCAGCAGGTCGGGCCGGGCGACCGACCGGGTCATCGTCGCGGCGTTGGCCGCGGCTTCGCAGAGGTGCCGGTCCACGGTGAACCGGTGGTAGGGGTTGCGCTGCGACCGGCTGCGCACCGCAGCCCACTCCGGCACCAACCTGACAAGGAGACCGTGCTGGTCGAGCGCCTCGAACGCGTCGATCCCCGCCCGCCCCGAGGCGAGCACCTCGACGAGCGCCTCACGCAGCGCCGACGGCCACGGCTCGGGAGGGGCCGGCGCATCGGCGGCCAGCCGCTCAAGCGTGGCGGTGCTGATCCGCAGACCGGCGCTCGCCGCAACTGCCGCGGCGCGCAGCGGCAGCGTCGGGTCGGCAACCGCATTGCTGCCGACGGCGAGGACAATCTCTGCACCGTGGCGGGCCAGACCGGGCGCGACCGCCTCAGCACGGACCGGTCGGCTGTGCCGACGCGCGCGACCAGCCAGCCAGCCGTCGATGCGACGCAAGGTCTCATCCGTGGCATAGGCCACGGCGCGACCGGCATCAGACACCGCCGACATCAGAGCCCACGCATCCGGGTGGCCGGTCGACGCCGCCACCGCATCTTGCTCCTGCAGGGTGAGCACGTCGCCGGGTCGCCGGGTGCGTCGGTGCAGCTCACCGCGCACGGTCAGCAAGACGTCGTACGCCGCTCGCACCCGCGCGTCAGGCTGGTCGACGACCCATGCGGCGGCCGCCGCGCGAATAGCTGCGACGTCACGGAGGCCACCCCGCGCCTCCTTGAGATCGGGCTCGAGCAGGAACGCCACCTCGCCCGCGGTGTCGTGCCGTTTCCGCACGGCGTCACCGAGCTCGATGAGCGCTCTGGGTGCGCGCCGGCGCCACTGCTCACGCAGCTGCCGCAGCAGCCCAGCGGTGAGCGCTTCGTCGCCGGCGATGTGCCGCGCGTCGAGCAGGCCGAGCACCGCTTTGAGGTCCGCGTCGGCGACAGCGAGGACTTCCTTCGTCGTACGGACGCTGTGATCGAGGGCCACGCCGCTGTCCCACACGGGGTACCACACGCAGTCGGCGACCGCGCCGATGTCGCGGCGCCCGGCGTGCAGCAGCACCAGGTCGAGGTCACTCGATGGGCTGAGCTCGCGCCGGCCGTAGCCGCCGACCGCGACGAGCGCTACGCCGGGCTCGTCGCCGAGCAGCCCGGCCAGCCAGCCGTCGGTGAGGTCGCTCAGCGCGACGCACAGCGCCCGCCCCGACAGGTCGGGGCGGGCGAGCAGTGCGCTGCGCTCAGATCGCGTCGGGACCCCTCTCGCCCGTACGGATGCGGACGAGGTCTTCAACCTCGGTCACCCACACCTTGCCGTCGCCGATCTTGTCGGTGCGGGCCGCCGCGACGATGGCGTCGACCACCCGATCGACGTCGGCGGCGTCGACGACCACCTCGACCCGCACCTTGGGCACGAAGTCGACGGTGTACTCCGCGCCTCGGTAGACCTCGGTGTGCCCGCGCTGGCGGCCGAAGCCCTGCACCTCGGAGACCGTCATCCCCTGGATCCCGGCTCCTTTCAATGCATCCTTGACGTCGTCGAGCTTGAACGGCTTCACGATCGCGGTGATGAGCTTCATGTCAGCCAACCCTCCCCATCGCGCCGAACTCGCTCATGGCGTACGCCGACTCGGCATGTTGCGACGCGTCCAGACCTTCCGCCTCCTGGTCAGCGGTGACCCGCAGACCGATCGTGACGTCGACCAGCTTGGCCAGGACATAGGACACCACGAAGGAGAACACGAGGGTGGCCCCGACGGCGACCAGCTGGTCGACGAGCAGCGCCGAGCCACCACCGTTGAACACACCGTCCGCGCCGAGAGAGTTGATCCGCAGGTCGGCGAAGAACGCCAGCAGAAGTGAGCCGAGGATGCCGCCCACCAGGTGCACCCCGACGACGTCGAGCGAGTCGTCGTAGCCGAACCGGTACTTGAGCGAGACGGCGAGAAAGCAGAACACCCCAGCGATAGCGCCGATGGCGATAGGAGCGAGCCCGCCGACGAATCCGGCTCCTGGCGTGATGGCGACGAGCCCGGCCACTGCGCCGGATGCCGCGCCCAGCGTCGTCGCGTGACCGGTCTTGATCCGCTCGGCCAGCACCCAGCCGAGCATGCCGGCGGCGGCCGCCAGATGCGTGTTGATCAGCGCCTGACCGGCGAGGTTGTTGGCGCCCAGCGCCGAGCCGGCGTTGAAGCCGAACCAGCCGAACCACAGGATCCCGGTCCCGAGCAGGGTGAGCGGCAGCGAGTGGGGCGGCATCGCATCACGGGGCCAGCCGCGACGCTTGCCCACCACGAGGACGACGGCGAGCGCAGCGACACCGGCATTGATGTGCACCACCGTGCCGCCGGCGAAGTCCAGGGCGCCGCGCTTGAAGAGCCACCCGGTGGGACTGAAGACCCAGTGCGCCACCGGGGCGTAGACGATGAGCAGCCAGAGGCCCAGGAAGACGGCGTAACCAGCGAACTTGAGGCGGTCAGCCGTCGCCCCGGTGATCAGCGCCGGAGTGATGACGGCGAACATCATCTGGTAGCCGACGAAGACGATGACCGGGATCGTCAGCCCGAAATCACCGACGTAGCCGGGCAGGGCGGCATCGGCAGCACCGAGGCCCTTCAATCCGACGAAGTCGAAGTCACCGATCCAGCCGCCGCCATCGCCGAAGGCGAGGCTGAAGCCCACGACGGCCCACAAGACGCTGACCAGGCCCATCGAGAAGAAGTTCTGCATGAGCATGCCGAGCACGTTCTTCGCCCGGACCATGCCGCCGTAGAAGAACGCAAGTCCTGGCGTCATGAACAGCACCAGTGCTGTCGACGTCAGGACCCACGCAGTGTTCCCGCTGTCCATACCCCTCCTCGGGCCGGTGGCTGACCTGCCACTGAGTGACAGGGCCACTGTGCCGAGGGTGTGTTTCGCAACCGTTCCCCGCGTGTTTCCGGGCCGTGAACAACCGTCCCCCGCGGCCGCCGTCAGCGCTCGACGGTCAGCGCTCGAGCAGGTGCCGGACCCAGTCTCGCCGGGCCTGCGTGTTGGCGGTACGACGACTCAGCAGGCGCTCCCGCCACCCGCGCTCGGCCGACCGCTGACGCAACAGCTCCTCGCGGAGCCGGCGTCGCTCACCAGCCGGGTCGCCGCCCGTCGCCATGGTCACGGACCGTACCTACCCAGTGACACCTAGCCAATGCTCCACACCTTCCTTACGCCCGCCGACGCTGCCGTCAGAGGTCGTCGCCGAGGAGTGCGTCGACGAAGAGCTCCGGCACGAACGGCGCCAGGTCGTCCGGGCCCTCGCCGAGGCCGATGAGCTTGACCGGGATGCCGAGCTCGCGTTGTACGGCAACGACGATGCCGCCTTTCGCCGTACCGTCCATCTTGGTCAGGACGACGCCGGTGATGCCGACGGCCGTGGCGAACTGCTTGGCCTGGACGATGCCGTTCTGGCCCGTGGTCGCATCGAGGACGAGCAGGATCTCGTCGATCGCGCCGAGCCGTTCGGCGACGCGCTTGATCTTGCCCAGCTCGTCCATCAAGCCGGTCTTGGTGTGCAACCGACCGGCGGTGTCGATGAGCACCGTGTCCGCGCGCTTCTCCTGACCCACGCGCACGGCGTCGTACGCCACCGCAGCCGGGTCCCCACCCTCGGGACCGCGCACCACCTCGGCGCCGACCCGGCCGGCCCAGGTGGCGAGCTGGTTGGCGGCCGCGGCTCGAAATGTGTCGGCCGCGCCGAGCACGACAGAGCGGCCGTCGGCGACCAAGACCCGGGCCAGCTTGCCGCAGGTCGTGGTCTTGCCAGTGCCGTTGACGCCCACGACGAGCACTACCGCGGGCTTGTCCCCGGTCGGCACGGTGCGCAGCGAGCGGTCCAGATCGCCGAGGGCCCGGACCAGCTCGTCCCGCAGCATGTCTCGAAGCGCATCGGGCGACCGGGTGCCGAGGACCTGCACCCGCCGACGCAAGGCTTCGACGATCTCGGCGGTAGGTGCGACGCCGATGTCCGAGGAAAGCAGCGCGGTTTCGACGTCCTCCCAAGCCTCGTCGTCGAGGGTGTCGCGGGACAGCGCCCCGAGCAGGCCGAGTCCCAGAGTCGACTGCGAGCGGGCCAACCGCGAGCGAAGGCGCACCATCCGACTGGCCGTCGGCTCCGGCACCTCCAGCTCCGGCGCCGCCGGCACAGCCTCGGGCAGCGGCACAGCCTCGGGCAGCGGTGCGACCTCCACGGACACCTCGGCCGGGGCAGTCGGACCCGCCTCCGAGGCAGGCGGCACGGACGCGGGCGGCCGCATGAGATCGCGGACACCCTGGGCGTCAGGACGCAGCTTCTCGACCGGGGGCAGCGGAGCGACCGGCCGGGGAGGAGCCGTCGTACCAGCACGGGGTGGCGGCGCGACCGGGGGCCGGCGACGGACCCGGGTGGTCACCAACGCGGTCGTGGCGACGACGGTCAGGACGATGAGGGCAATGACGAGTTCAAGCACGAGGAGTCACTATCCCTGGGCGCGCCCGGTCATGCGAAACCGCTGGGTCAGACGCGAGCGCCGTCGGCTTCGCGCAGCCGCTGCGAGATGACCTGCGAGATGCCGTCACCCCGCATCGTCACGCCGTAGAGCGCGTCCGCGATCTCCATCGTGCGCTTCTGGTGAGTGATGACGATGATCTGCGACATCCCGCGGAACTCCTCGACCATGTCGAGAAGTCGGCCGAGATTTCGGTCGTCGAGCGCAGCCTCGACCTCGTCGAGAACGTAGAACGGCGACGGCCGGGCCCGGAAGATCGCGAAGAGGAGCGCGATGGCGGTGAGCGAGCGCTCACCACCAGAGAGCAGTGACAACCGCTTGACCTTCTTACCGGGCGGGCGGGCCTCGACCTCGATGCCCGAGGTCAGCAGGTCGTCCGGGTCGGTCAGGACCAGCCGTCCCTCTCCACCCGGGAACAGGATCTGGAAGACCTTCTCGAACTCCCGCGCGGTGTCGTGATAGGCCGCGGCGAAGACCTCGTGGATCCGCTCGTCGACCTCCCGAACGACGGTGAGCAGGTCCCTGCGGGTCGCCTTGAGGTCTTCGAGCTGGGTCGACAGGAAGGCATGCCGCTCCTCGAGAGCGGCGAACTCCTCCAAGGCCAACGGGTTGATGCGCCCGAGCAGCGCGAGCTGCCGATCGGCCGCCGCTGCCCGCTTTGCCACGACGTCGCGGTCGTACCGCGACGGCGCACCGGGCTCATCACCCTCCTCCTTGATGGGCGCCGGGACAGCAACGTCGGGTCCGTACTCACCCAGCAGGGTCTCCGGATCCACCCCGAACTCCTCAGCGCACCGACCTTCGAGGCTCTCGATGCGCAGCCGCTGCTCGGCGCGGGCCACGTCGTCCCGGTGCGCGACGTCAGTGAGCCCGTCAAGCTCGCTGGTGAGCTCGCGCCGCCGCGAGCGCACGTCACTGAGCTGCGACTCATGGGTACGACGATTCGCCTCGACGGCCTCTCGCTCCGCGGTCGCAGCCGTGAGGGACACCTCGATACGACGCAGCGCCTCGGTGGCGGTCGCGGCGACGGCGGCAGCGACGACGGCTCCTCGCGCACGCCGCTCCCGCAGCGCGACGAATCGGGCCCGCGAAGCCCGTTCGGCCTGGGCCGAGCGCTCCAGCGCATCCGCCCGAGCCACGAGTGCGCGAGCCCGCTCCTGTGCGGCGACGACACCAAGCCGAACCTCGACCTCGGTAGCCCGTGCCCTCGACAGCTCGGCCGCCACCGCGTCGCGCGCACCGGCCGACGGCTCGAGGTCGGAGTCGGGCGTGTGCTCAGCTGCCGCCAGCCGCTCTTCCAGTGCCGCGAGTCCGGAAAGATCGCGATCGCGGGACGCCTCAGCCTCCCGGATGGCCCGGTCGAGCCGGTCCGCCTCCTCGATCGCACCACGCTGGGTCGAGCCCAACAGTCCGAGCTGCTCGGCGACGGCAGCCATCCGCGCGTCCGAGTCGTGCAGCGTCTCGAGCGCCTCGTCGACCTCGACCTGGCGGTGGTCCAGGTCAGTGCGCGCCGTGGCCAGGGCGAAGCGCAGCCGTTCCGCCCGCATCGTCGCCTCGGCCAGTCGCTCCGCAGCCTCCTCGGCGGCGGCGTGCACCTCGAGCAGCGACGGTGCCGTCGTACCTCCACCGACTGCGCGGTCGCGGTCGAGCAGGTCACCCTGAGTGGTCACTGCTGTGAGGGTCGGATCAGCCGAGATGACCGCCCGCGCTGCGTCGAGGTCCGCGACGACGACGACCCGAGCGAGCAGCCGCCGGACGACGCCGGTGAGCCGCGGAGGTGCGGTGACCAGATCGAGGGCCCAGCGGCCGTCGTACGGCGCCGCGGAGTCAGGTCCGGCAGTGCCAGCTCTGCCGCCGTTGCCGTCGTGGCCAGATGTGCTGTCATCACCACCGACGAGCACCGCAGCCCGGCCCGCGTCGTCGTCGCGCAGCATGGTGAGCGCGCGGACTGCGCCGTCGTGGCCGTCGACAGCGACTGCATCCGCAAGGCTGCCCAGTGCGGCGGCGATCGCGGCCTCATAGCCGCTCTCGACCGACAGCAGCGAGGCGACCGTGCCGAGCAGGCCCGGCACCCGTGCGGCGGCGTCGATGATGGCGCCGCCTCCGTCGCGCCGGAACAAGCTCATCTCGAGAGCTTCACGACGTGCGGTCCAGAACGACTTCTCGCGCTCGGCCTCGCGCTCTTCGGCGACGAGCTGCTCGACCGCCAGCGTCGCCTCGGTCACGGCGTGCGAGGCCCGGTCGTACCGCTCATCGTGGCCCTGCTCCCCGCCCTCCAGCTCGACCACCTGGTGCTGCACAGCGAGGAACTCTGCTCGCGCGTGCTCCGCGCGCGCAGCAGCGGCCTCGCGCGCGACGCTGAGCCGGCTGATCTCCTGGGCTGCCGCGTCAGCTCGGCTGCGCAGCCCGCCCACCTCACCGGTGAGCCGGGCAAGCCCTTCGCGCCGGTCAGCCTGCACCCGCACTGCCGTGACCAGAGCCAGCTCTTCGGCTCGCAGCTGCGACTCGAGCTCCGCCCGCGCCATCTCGACGTCGGCCAGCCGCGCGATGTCGGTGGTGAGCGCGACCTGCACGGCGCGCTCCTCTGTCCGCACCTCGGCGGACTCGGCCTCGAGCTCCTCGGCACTGCGGCCCGGCCGGGACTCTGCCTCGAGATCTGTCGCCAAGTTGCGCTGACGCTCCGCAGCGAGGTCAGCGGTGCCTCGGAACCGCTCCCGCAGGGAGGCCAGCCGGTAGTAGGTCTCCTGAGCGCGCGCGAGGAGCGGTGCGTCCGCGGCCAGCGCCGCTTCGAGGGTCACCTCCTGCTCCCCTACGCGGGCGAGATCGCCCTCCACCGCCGTACGGCGGGCCGTGACCTCGGCCTCGTCGGCCATCTCCGCGGCCAGCGTCGAGCGCAGCCCCAGCAGGTCGTCGGCGAGCAGTCGAAGCCGTGCGTCTCGCAGCTCCGCCTGGATCGTCGCCGCTCGACGAGCCACTTCCGCCTGCCGACCGAGGGGCTTGAGCTGACGCCGCAGCTCTGCCGTGAGGTCATTGAGTCGAGTCAGGTTCGCCTGCATCGCGTCGAGCTTGCGCAGCGCCTTCTCCTTGCGCTTTCGGTGCTTGAGGACACCCGCTGCCTCCTCAATGAAGGCGCGGCGATCCTCCGGTCGCGCGGCCAGGATGGCGTCGAGCTGACCCTGACCGACGACGACGTGCAGCTCACGGCCGATGCCGCTGTCGCTGAGCAGCTCCTGGACGTCGAGCAGGCGGCATGGTGCGCCGTTTATCGAGTACTCACTCTCCCCGGAGCGGAACATCAGCCGGGAGATGGTCACCTCGGCGTAGTCGACCGGCAGCGCCCCGTCGGTGTTGTCGATAGTGAGCACCACTTCGGCGCGACCCAGCGCCGGACGTCCGGGGGTGCCGGCGAAGATGACGTCCTCCATCTTGCCGCCGCGCAGTGCCTTCGCCCCCTGCTCACCGAGCACCCAGGCGATGGCGTCAACGACGTTGCTCTTGCCCGATCCGTTGGGGCCGACAACGCACGTGATACCCGGCTCGAAACGCAGGGTCGTCGAACTCGCAAAGGACTTGAAGCCCCGGAGCGTGAGGCTCTTCAGGTGCACGTGAACTGCCAATCGGGTCGGCCGTGGGGAAGGCCAGCGCTCAGCCTAGCGGCACGCTCACTGCCCGCACGTTCACCTGACGTGGGCCACGTCGGCGGTCCGAGGCCTGGAACATGAAGAAGGGCGCCCTCCGGGACGCCCTTCACGCCTGCTTCGGTCGCGTTAGCTGTACGCCGGCTCCGGCGTCGCTGTCAGGGAGAGCTCCAGCTCGTGGGTCGCACGCAGGTCGGCGATCTCCGTCTCGAGCTCCTTGACCCGCAGCTGCAGTCGTCGGATCTCTGCTACCGCACGCGCGTCAGGAACGAGGCCGACGTGTCCGAGCAGTGCCTTCGCCATCGTGGGGGACCTCCAAGAGTGGGGCCGACACGGGCTGTGTCCCAGCCAGGGAGGCTGTGACACAGGTGCGTGCGGAGTGCCTTCGAGGGTGACACGGCCCTCTCCGGGGGTCAAGGGGCAGATCACGGTCAGATCACGAAATTCAGGTCTGCGACTTCTCCACGAAACCGGCCAGACCCCCGCGAGCCGGGCTCCATCGCTCGGTGATGAGACGCACCCGGCCGGGGGTGCCCGGCCCGCCGAGTTGGGCTAGCAGGGCGGCGCAGGCGTCCGGCGAGCCTTCGGCCACCACCTCGACCCGACCGTCGTCGAGGTTGGCGGCCCAGCCGAAGAGGCCGAGCTCAAGCGCCCGGCCTCGGGTCCACCATCGGAAGCCCACCCCCTGGACGCTCCCGTGCACCCACGCCGTGAGCCGGACGACCTCAGGCGCGGGGTCGGCGTCGATCAGCTGCGGCTGCCGGCGCTACGTCGGCGGCGGACCCCCAGCACGACACCGGCGATGCTCGCTGCGGCCAGTGCCGTCGCCGGCAGCCCACCGGTCGCCGGTAGTGGCTCTGGTCGGGGCGAGACCGGCCGCGCGGGCGGCTGGGCGCCAGGTCCGGGTCGCGGGGCGGCCGGGGCCGCGTCGGCGAAGGTGTACCTGTAGATGCCTCGGCCGAAGCTCGCAGCGTAGAGCTCGGTGTCCTTGCCGGGGCGCAGCACGATCTGGGTGACCACCGCGAGCGGCAGGTCGAACTCGGCACCGAGCAGGCCCCACTCCTGGCCCGCCTTGGTGGCCGAGGCGAACACCCCGAAGTCGGTCGCGGCAAGCAGCTGACCGCCGCGGACGAGCACATCGCTGGCCGGGGCGTCGGGCAGGTTGCCGGAGACGTCGACGAAGGTCTCCCCCGCGTCGGTGCTCTTGTAGATGTGGCCCTCGCCGACGTTGGCGGCAGTGTCACCGTTGGCGCCCGGCGGCACCCACCTGCGGCCGTAGCCGCCGAGCGCGACGTAGACGGTCCGCACGTCGAGGGGGTCAATCGCGATGCCCTGGATGTAGCGGTTCGGCAGTCCCTTCGCCGTCGCGAAGTGCCAACCCGCCGGTGAACCCTTCTCTGCCGGCTCCGTCCCGCCGACGTTGGTGGCAATCCCGGTGCCGAACTCACCGACCCCGGTGACGACGTCGCACTGCCCGCAGAAGCCGACGTAGGACGCGTTTCCGCGTACGTCGAGGGTGGACATGCGCCGAGCGACACCACCGTCGTTGGTACCCAGGTCGAAAACCTGCGTCCAGCCACCGGCGGTGGGACCGTCGAGCTTCTCGATGATCTCCTTCGCCGCGGTCACGATGTGGTCGGAGTCGAGCGGGTCCATCGCGAACTGGTTGACGAACGCCGCACCGGTGAGTGTGTAGTCCATCCCGGTCCAGCTCGTGCCACCGTCGGTCGTGAAGTTCATCGCGCCGTTGGGAGTGGCCTCATAGGCGACGTCGGAGTCGTTGGGGTCGACGAGCGCCCAGGTGCCGTCGCCGACGTAGGACTGGAGCTGCCGCTCGGTGCCCTTCTCCACTTTCAGGTGACCGTTGTCCTGCAGGCCGGCCCAGACGGTGCCGTCCTTGGCCACGTCGAGCGACCACGGCAGCAGGGTGTGGAAGCCCTCGTTGGCTCCCGGGCCCCACTCGGCATTGGTGAACTCGTCGCCCACGCCGGAGTCCTGGCGCCACACGCCACCGTCGTTGCCGACGATGAGCGTGACCTCGCCCTCGTCCGGTCCGGGCAGGAACAGCGCGCCGTGCTGGTCCGGGTGCGTAGTGAGCCCGCCGATCGGCTCACCCCGGTTGACCGGACAGGTCGGGATGTTCACGTCAAGGAAGAAGCAGCGGTTGCCGGAGAAGTAACGGCCGATGACCTTGAAACGCGTCGGCGTGATGACCGGCGCCGCCGTGATCTCGTTCTGCCAGACCTCCTCCAGGCCGAAGACGAGGCGCGTGGGGGCGCCGGTAACTGCGTCCGTCCGGGTCGGGTCAGGCTTGATCCACTCGTTGTACCAAGCCTGTACGCCGGGGGCGATGCCCAGCGCCTGCGCCGTGACGCCGAGCGCGGACCCCGCTGCGGGAGAGGTCTGGGCGAGGTCCTCGCCGTCCTGCAGCAGCACCCAGGTGTCGCCGAAGTCGTTGGAGACGTAGATGCCGTTCAGCGCGGTGTTGTATCCGATGGCGGCGGCCGTCGGCTCCGGGGCACCGCCGTTGGTGACGCCGCCGTTGAACTTGATGACGTCTTGCACGATGGCGTACACGTAGTCGTGGTTCTGGTCCGGGCCGTCGGCGGTGCCGAACTCGGTGCGACCGATCGCCGGTTGTGGCGCGAAGCCACGCATCGGGGACACGGTGAAGCTGTCCGGGTCGCCGCTGTCCGAGGTGTAGAGGCCGTTGCCGGGCGACTGCGGGTTGCCCTTCCGATCCTGCTTGGCGCCGGACCGCCAGCCGACAGCGGCGAGCACCCGCCCGCCGGTGTTGCCGAAGTTGTCGGGCGCCTGGATGACGACGTCGGTGACCTGGTTGGCGAAGAAGCAAGGGTGCACCGCCGGCTCACCGGCACAGTCGCCGGTCGGCAGATTGACGTTCACATAGCTACGGCCCGCGTCGAGCGAGCGGAACAGGCCGGCCCCGGTCGCGGCGTACACCTCGGTCGGCGTGGTGGGGTCAACCGCGACGCGAAAGCCCAGCACGCCCTCGGGCAGACCCGTCGCCTTCTGCCATGTGCGGCCACCGTTCGCGCTGTAGTAGCCACCGGTGCCGACGACGCTGTTACCCCCGCCGTTGGAGTCGCCGGTCAGCACCACCAACGTGCCACCGCGGGCCGGGGTGAAGGCCACCGACGCGACGGTCAGGTTGGGCAGGGTCGCACTGACGTCGGTCCAGGTCATCGCGCGGTCGGTGCTGCGGTAGACCCCGCCCTGCGCCACCGAGGCGTAGATCGTGTCCGTCGCCGGGTCGAGGGCGAAGTCCTGGATGCGCCCGGCGATGTTGGTAATCCCCTGGCCGTTGACGTCGGGGTGCTCCGGGGCGTCACCGATCAGCTGTCCCTTGCCGACCGGCGTCCACTGCCCGCCCGTACCGGCGACCGCCGGGGCGGCCGCGATGGCCGCGCGCTGGCGCAGCGCCGCCGCGTGCGCACCGGGAGCCACACTGGCGAAGGGGCCGGTCGCGCGGGCAGTGGCCTGGCTGGCCATCCGGGTCAGCTCGGCTGCCGACTCGGGACGCGCGACACTCACGCAGCCGCGGGGTCGGGCGTCCTGGGCGTCGAGGCTCTGCAGCAGCAGATCCTCAACGGTGGAGTTGCCCAGCGCCTTGGTCTCCCGCACCGCGGGGACGAAGCCGGCGGGGCAGGTCGCCCCGCCGGACGCAGCGGAAGCGGGCCGGGACACGTCGGGCGCGCCGACCGCTGCAATGGCGACCGAAACGCCGAGCAGCGCCGCGGAGAGCAGGCTCAGGCGGGTGTAGGGCGAGGACGACAAGGGGTCTCCGAGACAGATAGGGGGATACCAGGTGGGAACACCGGGGCGACAGCGCGCCTTCCATGTTCGCACTACCAGGACGGTGCGGTTCAGGTAACCCGTCGGCCGCTATGAGGTTACGGTGTCGCGCGTGCCTTCTGCAGCCCGACCCGTTGCCCTGGCCACCTGTGCCGCCCTGCCCGACCTCTGGACCGACGACCAGGTGCTGCGGTCGGCGCTCGTCGACCGCGGCACGCAGGTCGCGACGCCCGTGTGGGACGACCCGGCGGTCGATTGGGCGGCGTACTCGATTGTCGTCGTGCGCAGCACGTGGGACTACTGGCACCGGCGTACGGAGTACGTCGGCTGGGCTCGGCACGTCGAGGCGGTGTCCACCCTGCTCAACCCGGCCGCGGTCATCGAGTGGAACACCCACAAGGGCTACCTCCGCGACCTCGAGGCGGCGGGGGTGCCGATCGTGCCCACGACCTGGCTCGGTGCCGGCAGCAGCGTCGACCTCGGCGCGCTTCTTGCCGAGAAGGGGTGGACGGATGCAGTGGTCAAGCCGGCCGTCTCGGCCGGCGCGGAGGACACGGCGCGTCTCGGCGACGTCGGCCTGCCCGAGCTGCAGGCACTGGCCGAGCGGGTGCTGACCGAGCGCGACCTCATGGTCCAGCCCTACCTCACCTCCGTCGAGACGTCCGGAGAGCGCTCTCTCATCTACGTCGAGCAAGAGCTGACCCATGCCGTACGACGGCCGCCGTACCTCTCCGCGGGCCGCTTCGCCGACAGCGTTCCGGCCGCGCCCGCCGACGACGAGCAGCTGCTCGCGCAGCGCGTGCTCGACGCGATCCCGCACGACCTGCTCTACGCGCGGGTCGACATGGCCCGCGGCGACGACGACGTGCTGATGCTGATGGAGGTCGAGCTGGTCGAGCCGCAGCTGTTCTTCGCGCTCAGCCCGACCGGGTCCCAGCGGATGTGCGCGGCGATCGAGGCGCGCGCTGGCAGCGCGGGCAGTAGTAGCTCGACCGGTTCATGAAGTGCGCGCGGCGGACGGGTGCGCTGCATCGCAGGCATGGCTCCCCCTCGCGGCCGTAGACGGCGAGCTCCCGCTCGAAGAGCCCGGACACGCCCTCCGTCGAGACGTAGAGCGCGTCGAAGCTCGTCCCGCCTGCGGCGAGTGACTCCTGCAGTACGTCGCGCACGTGAGCGAGCAGGCGCAGCGCGTCGGCTCGCGTCACCCGCTCGGTCGGGCGGTCGTAGTGCAGCTGCGCGCGCCACAACGACTCGTCGGCGTAGATGTTGCCAATGCCCGAGATGAGGGACTGGTCCAGCAGGGCGCGCTTCACGCCGGTGCGCTTGGCGCCTAGCTGCTGCGAGAACAGCGCGTCGTCGAACAGTGGGTCGAGCGGGTCACGGGCGATGTGGCTGATGGTGGAGGGCAGCTCCGCACCCCCAGCGACGACGAGCAGCCCGCCGAACGTGCGCTGGTCGACGAACCGGAGCTCCCGTCTCCTGTCGTCGAACGTGATGCGCACGCGCAGATGCGTCTCGTCCGGCTTCTCAGGGGGTACGACAAGCAGCTGCCCGCTCATGCCGAGATGTCCGGTCAGCGCGTCCCCTGAGTCCAACGGCAGCCAGAGGTACTTGCCTCGCCGTTGAGCCGACTCCACCCGTCTGCCCTGGAGCAGGGCGACGAAGTCGACCGGACCCGCCGCATGCCGTCGTACCGCACGCGGGTGATAGACCTCCACGGCAGCGACCCGACGTCCCACGACCCCGCGCGCCAGGCCCTGGCGGACGACCTCGACTTCAGGCAGCTCAGGCATCGGGAGGTGTGCTGCCGACCGACTGCGTGGTGTCGGCCGGATCTGCGTCGTTCGCAACCTCAGCGGTGAGCGAGGTCCACGCCGCCTCCGCTGCGCGCTGCTCCGCCTCCTTCTTGCTGCGACCTTCACCGGTGCCCCGGGGCGCGCCGCCCACCAGCGACGTCGCGACGAAGGCCTTGGCGTGGTCCGGGCCGCTCTCGGTGACGGCGTATTCCGGTACGCCGAGCAGTCGAGCTGCGGCCAGCTCCTGGAGGGAGGTCTTCCAGTCCAGGCTGGCGCCGCGGGTCGACGCCTCGGCCATGAGCGGGTCGAAGAAGCGGTGGATCAGCTTCGAGGCGGTCGTGAGACCGCGGTCGATATAGACCGCCCCCAGCATTGCCTCGAACGTGTCGGCGAGGATCGAGGCCTTGTCGCGGCCGCCGGAGAACTCCTCTCCCCGGCCGAGGAGCATCCACGCGCCAAGGTTGATCGAGCGGGCGACGTCCGCGAGAGCGTTCATGTTGACGACCGAGGCGCGCAGCTTCGCCAGCTGGCCCTCCGGCAAGTCCGGGAAGCTTCGATAGAGGTGGTCGGTCACCACGATCCCGAGCACCGAGTCGCCGAGGAACTCCAGCCGCTCATTGGTCGGCAGCCCGCCGTGCTCGTAGGCGTAGGACCGATGCGTCAGCGCCCGGCGGAGCAAGTCGCGGTCGCGCAGGGTGACGCCAAGAGACTTCTCGAGGGGGGTGCGGCGTACGTCGAGATCCGGCAGCGGAGTCACGTCAACCATCGCGACTAGAGCCTCGCTACTGCGTAGTCGACTGCCTGGCCCACGGTGGTGATGGCGTCGAGGTCATCATCGTCGATGCGGAAGCCGGCCGCGGCCAGAGGGGCCAGCTGCTCCTCGAGGATGTCGACGATCTCCACCAGCGCGAGAGAGTCGGCACGGAGGTCTTCGACAAACCGCATCTCGCGGGTCACCGCCGCGCCGTCGATCTCCATGACGACGGCGATCGCGTCTCGCAGGATGGTCAGCACCTCGTCGGCAGAGAGCGTGCTCACGGCGTAGCCACATCGCTGCGGGGAACCTCGCCCGGCACGCCTGCGCGGTCACGATGTGCGGCCACGAGCCCGGCCAGCGCATCGCGGATCATCGGAACGAGGCCCGCTGCCGCAGCGCTCGCCGCAGCCTCGACGCAATGCGCCACGGCCGTGGGTGAGGAGCTGCCATGGCCCACGACAGCGACTCCGTTGACACCGAGAAGCATCCCGCCGCCAAGGGCATCCGGATTCAGCCGAGCGGCGACCTCCCCGAAGGCCGGCGCGAGGGACCTGGCCGCAGCCTTGCGGTCGTCGTCGGCGGTGAACGCGGACAGCAGGGCGCCGGAGAACATCGTGACTGCTCCCTCGAGACTCTTGACGACGACGTTGCCAGTGAACCCGTCCGTGACGACCACGTCCGCCTTGCCGCCGAGGGCGATGTCCTGACCTTCGACGTTGCCCACGTAGTTGATCGGCAGCCCCAGCAGCTGCGCGTGCGCGGCCCTGCGCAGCTCATCGCCTTTGCCCGGCTCCTCGCCGATGCTGAGCAGTCCCACTCGCGGGTTGGCGATACCCAGCCGCACCCGGGCGAGCGCTACGCCGCTCAGCGCGAACTGGGCAAGGAGATCGGCACCGCAGTCAGAGTTGGCCCCCACGTCGAGCAGGACCAGCGGTCCGGCAGCGGCGGGTACGACGGCGGCGAGCGCCGGTCGCGAGACGCCGGGGAGCCGGCCGAGGGTGAACAGAGCGGCCGCCATGGCCGCGCCGGTCGAGCCGACCGAGACGGTCGCATCCGCACGTCCGTCGCGGACAAGTCGGGCGGCTACCCGCACCGTCGCGTCACGCTTGGCGCGCACGGCCCGGGCCGGGTCCTCGTCCATGCCGATGACCTGCGTGGCCTCGACAACGTCGAACCTGCCCGACTCCCCGCGATCGGCAAGTGCCGCAGCAGCAACGTCAGGAGGGCCGACCAGGAGCACGGTGATGTCCGACCGGCGCTCGGCGACCAGAAGGGCCCCGTCGACGACTGAGCCCGGCGCCGAGTCGCCTCCGAGCAGGTCGAGCGCGACAGTCACCGGGACGGGCACGAGCGTGCTCAGCCGACCTCGACGACCTGTCGGTCGTTGTACGTGCCACAGGTCGGGCACGCGATGTGCGGGAGCTTGACCTGCTTGCAGCGCTTGCAGGTGGCAAACGCGGGAAGCGCGGCCTTCCACTGCGAGCGCCGCGCGCGGGTGTTGCTTCGCGACATCTTGCGCTTGGGTACGGCCACTGGGTCGCTCCTAGTCCTGTGCTCTGTCGTTCGCGATGGTCTCGAGCGCTGCCCACCGCGGGTCGGTCGGCGCTGCGGCATGGCCGCAGTCGCCGTCGGCCAGCCTGGCCCCGCACGTCACGCACAGGCCCGGACAGTCCTCCGAGCACAGCGGCGTGAGCGGCAGCTCCAGTACCACCGCGTCGCGCAGCGTCGGCTCGAGGTCCAGCAGGTCACCCACCAGGTGCTCTGCTTCGTCGTCGGGCAAGTGCGACTCGGGATAGGCGAACAGCTCCTGCAGGTCCACCTCAACGCTCGAGGAGATCGGGTCCAGGCAGCGACCGCACTCACCCACGAGGGGCACGTACGCCCGCCCGGAGACGAGCACGCCCTCCATCACCGACTCCAGCCGCAGATCGAGGTCGAGCTCGGCGCCGTCCGGCACCGCGATCATGCCGAAGCCGAGGCTGGCCGGGGCCGGGACGCAGAGCTTGACCTTGCGCATCGACCCAGGACGTCGGCCGAGCTCGCGAGTGTCGATCACGAGCGGCTGACGCGGGTCGAGGCGGGGCGCGGGCTTCCTGTTCTCGGGCACGGTGACAACTCGGTCAGGCAGGACCAACGCAACAGGCTAACCGATCACGGCCAGCCCCGACCAATCCAGCCCCACTTCACCCACCCCGACGTCGGAAAATGGGCTCGAGCGGCCGTCGGCGACCCCGTCCGGGTGGGTGAAGCCGAGGTGGTGATCGCATGGGCGATGGTCGGTGAGCTCTTGCTCTCCAACGGCCAGGCTTAGCCAGGGAGGGGGGTCTCGTCGGGGTCGGGCTCGCCGTCGCGGAGCTGGTCGAGCTCGTGTCGCCCGCGCAGCTTGTCCCGACCACGCTCAACCGCCGCGATGGTCTTGTGCAAGACGACTTCGAAGTTGGCCAGCTTGGTGTCGACGTAGTCCTCGACCTCGAGGCGCATCCGGGTGGCGTTCTCCTCCGCCTCGAGACCGAGCGCCTCGGCCTCCTTCGTCGCGGTCTGCAGAATCTCCGTGCGGCTGACGAGGCGGGCGGCTTCGGTCCGGGCGTCGGCAATGATCCGGTCGGCGTCCTTGCGGCCCTGCTCGATCACCTCGTCCCGGTCACGCAACACCCACTGCGCCTCCCGCAGCTGAGCGGGAAGCAGCTCACGGAGCTCCTCGATGCGGCCGAGCAGCTCTGCGCGGTTGACCACGCAGGAGGCCGAGAGCGGCATCGACTTGGCCGAGTCGACCATCTCGTTGATCTCGTCGAGCTTGGCCTGTACGTCGTCCACGGCGCGGGGTGCTCCTCAGCTGGGGCGGGCGGCTCAGCTGCTGTCGCGCAGCACCTCGAGCCGTTCGGTCATGCGGCGAACGACGGTTGCAGGAACCAACGTCGACACGTCACCACCGTACTTCGCGACCTCTTTGACGAGGCTCGACGAGAGGTAAGAGTAGAGCGGGTTGGTCGTCATGAACAAAGTCTCGACGCCAGCCAGCCCATGGTTCATCTGCCCCATCTGAAGCTCGTAGTCGAAGTCGCTGACGGCGCGAAGGCCTTTGACGATGACCCGGATGTCGTGTGTCTTGCAGAAGTCGACGAGCAGCCCGGCGAAGCTGTCGATGACGACGTTCGGCCACGGAGCGCACACTTCACGCAGCAGCTCGATGCGCTCCGGGATCGAGAACAGTCCGCGCTTGGTCTGGTTGACGAGGACCGCGACGACGACCTCGTCGTACATCGTCGAGGCTCGTCCGATGATGTCGAGGTGGCCGTTCGTCACCGGATCGAACGACCCCGGGCATACCGCTCGCCTCACGTGGCCTCCCCATCGACGGCGCGCCGACCGTACCAAAGCGTTCCCGCCCCGTACCGGCGCTCTTTGACGGCGTCAACGCCCGGCGGCCACACGAGGTCCTCGCCCCGACTGGACCGCTCGATCACCACGATGCCCTCTGGCGCGAGCCAGGCGACGATCGCGGCGAGCACGTCGGCGACGTCATCGGCGTACGGCGGATCCGCGAAGACGACGTCGTACGCCGCATCGGGGGGTCCCGCGAGAACGCTCTCCACCGACGCCTCGCGGATGACCGCGCCGGACAGCCCGACCGCACCAACATTGCGTCGCAGCACCTCGAATGCCTGGCGGTCGGACTCGATGAACGTCACGTGCGTGGCACCCCGGGAGAGCGCCTCGAGTCCCACCGCCCCCGAACCGGCGTAGAGGTCGAGCACTCGCGCACCGTGCATCGGCCCGCGCAGCGACTCCATCGTCGAGAACAGCCCCTCCCGGGCTCGATCCGAGGTCGGCCGGGTCTCAAGGCCGTCCGGCACGCTGAGCCGCCGCCCGCGAGCGAGTCCGGAGATGACCCTCACCCCTTCTCCAGGAAGTCGGCCCGGTCGACGTCGATAGCCGCCTCGATCGCACTGCGCAGCGCAGGCTCACGTCGTAAGGCGGGATCGGCGTCGACCAACTGGGTGGCCTCGGCCCGGGCCGTCAGGATCAGCTCTTCATCGGCCAGTAGTTCCAGGAGGCGAAGGCTGCTCTGTCGCCCGGCCTGCGAGGTGCCGAGCACGTCACCCTCCCGCCGCCGCTGCAGATCGACTCGGGCGAGCTCGAAGCCGTCCAGCGTCGACGCCACCGCGTCGACTCGTTCGCGGCCGGGAGAGTCCGCAGCAAGCTCAGTGACCAGCAGGCAGACTGAGGGTGCACTCCCCCGGCCCACCCGACCCCGCAGCTGGTGCAGCTGCGAGATGCCAAAGCGGTCGGCATCCATCACCACCATCGCCGTCGCATTAGGCACGTCGACGCCGACCTCGATGACCGTGGTGGACACGACGACGTCGACATCGCCTCGCCCCAGCCGACGCATCACAGCGTCCTTGTCCTCCGAGCGCATCCGGCCGTGCAGGATCTCGACGCGCAGCCCGGCCAGCTCACCGTCACGCAGCAACGGAAACACGTCCTCGACTGCGAGCGGCGGTCGACGAGCCTCGTCCGCTCCACCGTCATCGACAGGGGGCACTGCGTCATCCCCAGCGTCGGCCACGTCGGTCGCCTCGCCACCGATGCGGGGGCAGACCACAAAAGCCTGATGGCCTTTGGCCACCTCGTCTCGCACCCGCGTCCACGCGCGGTCGAGCCATTGCGGCTTCTCAGCGACAGGTACGACGTGGGTCTCGATCGGCGCCCGTCCGCGCGGCAGCTCGGTCAGGGTCGAGGTCTCCAGGTCGCCGTAGACCGTCATGGCGACGGTGCGCGGGATCGGCGTCGCAGTCATGACCAGCACGTGCGGCGGCGTGTCGCTCTTCGACCGCAGCACATCTCGTTGCTCAACGCCGAAGCGGTGCTGTTCATCGACCACCACGAGAGCGAGGTCTCGGAAGACGACGTCGGGTTCAAGGAGCGCGTGGGTGCCGACGACGATGCCAGCCGCCCCCGAGGCGATGTCGGCCAGCGCCGTACGTCGCGCACCCGCCGTCACGGATCCGGTCAACAAGACGACCCGGGTGGCGTCCTCCGCCGCTCCCAGCTCTCCGGCCATCCCTACCGGCCCGAGCAGCTCACGGATGCTGCGCGCGTGCTGCGCGGCGAGCACTTCGGTCGGGGCCATCAGCACGGCCTGACCTCCGGCGTCCACCACGGTCAGCATGGCGCGGAGCGCCACGACAGTCTTGCCCGACCCCACCTCCCCCTGCAGCAGGCGCTGCATCGGATAGGTAGCCGCGAGGTCGACGTCGAGGTCGGCAGCGACCGCGGCTTGACCCGTTGTGAAAGTGAATGGCAGCAACGCCTCGAAGGCGTCCACCAGGCCGCCCGCCCGACGCACTCGAGGCGTCGCGGGCGACTCCCGTGCGGCGCGTCGCCGCTGCGCGAGAAGCGCCTGGAGGACGAAGGCCTCGTCCCACTTCAGCCGGTGCTTCGACGCCTGCATGTCCTCGACAGAGTCCGGTCGGTGGATGCCCCGGAACGCATCGGCCAACCCACGCAGTCCGTGGCGCAGGCGCATCTGTGCTGGCAGCGGGTCGTCGAGCACGTCGAGCACGTCGAGCGCGACGCGGACGCACTGCCCGATCTTCCACGAGGGCAGCTTCTCGGTCGCCGGGTAGACCGGGATCAATGCCCCCGCGAACGACTCGGCCACTGCCTCCGCGCTGTCTCCTGCCTCGGCGTCGAGCAGCTGGTACTCCGGGTTGGTGAGCTGCCGCTTGCTGTTGAACTCCGTCACCTTCCCGGAAAAGAGAACCTGCCGGCCCTCGCGCAGCTCCTTGGTGCGCCAGAGCTGCGACCCCTTGCTGAACCAGGTCAGACCCAGGGTGGAGCGACCGTCGGTCACCGACACCTCCAGCATGTGACGGCCCCCGCGGATCGGGCGGCTCCGTGCGGTCTTCACCTGCGCGAGCACCGTCACGTGCTCGCCGACCCGGACATCGCGCAGGTCCGTCAGCTGGCCTCGCTCGGCGTACCGGCGGGGGTAGTGCCGCAGCACGTCGTGCACGGTGTGCAGGTCCAGCGCCTCGCCGAGCACCTTCGCGGTCTTGTCACCGACGACGTCGAGCAGGTTCGTGCGGAGAGTGGCCACGTCACTCGACGCCGAGCAGCAGCGGGTAGTGCGGCTGCCCACCGTCGTGCTGCTCGACCTCCACGACGGGGTACGACGACCGCACAGCGTCGCGTAGTCGATCCCCGAGACCGGATGCGGCCTCAGCCCCGAGCACCACGGTCACCAGCTCACCCCCGGAGGCCAACAGCCGGTCCAGCAGCAGCAGGCCGACCTCCGCGACGTCGGAGCCGACCAGCACCACCTCACCGCCGACCAGCCCGAGGACATCGCCCGCGTGGCATGGACCGGCCATGGTCTGCGCGTCCCGCACCGCCGTCGTCACCTCTGCCCATCGGGTAGCCCGGGCCGCATCCGTCATGGAGATCGCGTCGTCGGCGAAGGAGCGCGCGGGGTCGTGTACAGCAAGAGCGGCGAGTCCCTGCACAGGCGACCGCGTCGGCACGACGTGCACCTCGCGGCCGCCCTCGGTCGCGGTGGCGGCTGCCTGCGCTGCCGTACCCAGGAAGTTGCCGTCGTTGGGCAGGACCACCACCTCCGAGCGCCCCGTCGAGGCGATCGCGTCGAGGATCTCCCGGGTCGAGGGATTCGCGGAAGGTCCACCCGAGACAACTGTCGCCCCGGCGGCCAGGAAGAGGTCGACCAGGCCCGGACCGGGCGCGACTGCCACCACGGCTCGTCCCGCCGTGAGCGTCGGGACAGCGGGCGTGGGGTCAGCCAGCGTCAAGTCAGCCGGCTTCGGGTCAGCCGCCTTCGTCGTCTGCGCGGCGATCTGGTCGTCGAACCGGGTGACGCTCAGCCGGTGCGGTCGGCCGGCGGCGATCCCGGCCTCGATGGCCGCACCGACGTCGTTGACGTGGACGTGGATATTCCAGAGCCCCTCGCCGCCCACCACGACCAGCGAGTCGCCCAGCCCGCTCAACTGGTCCCGCAGGGCGACGACCGCACGATCGTCCGCGTCAAGCAGGTACTGCACCTCGTAGGAGAACTCGTCGCTGCCGGCTTCGCGTACGGCGGCGAGCCCGCTTCGGTCGCGGACCACGACCGGCGGCGGGACGGCGGCGACGGTCTCACCAGTCACCACCGCGAGCAGGCTGTCAAGCAGCACGCACAACCCCCGGCCGCCAGCGTCGACAACCCCGGCCTGCTTGAGGACAGGGAGCAGGTCCGGAGTGCGCGCTAGGGCACTCCGGGCGTCAGCGGCGGCCTGGCTCATGACCGCCGCGAGGTCGCCCGCCGCCGACCGAGCGCCGTCTGCGGCCGCGCGAGCGACTGTCAGCACGGTGCCTTCGACCGGCGTAGCGACGGCAGCGTAAGCAAGGTCCGCTGCCCTTTGGAGCGCAAGCTGGAGGTCACCGGGACCCGCCGCGCTCAGCGGACCCAGCACCTCGGCGAGCCCGCGGAGAAGCTGAGACAGGATGACGCCGGAATTGCCGCGGGCTCCCATGAGCGCGCCGTAGGAGATGGCCTTGAACGTCGCCGCCAGGTCCTCGGGTGCCTCCCGCACCGCGTCAACCACGGACTCCATGGTCGCGACCAGGTTGGTTCCGGTGTCCCCATCGGGCACCGGGTAGACGTTGAGGTCGTTGATCTCATCGCGCCGAGCAGCGAGGTCGCGGAGGCCGGTCTCGCACCACCGTCGTACCGCGGCCGCGTCCAAGACCTCGAGCACGCCAGGCATGGCCGGAGCCTAGTGGTGAGACCGAGGCGAGCCGGGCGAACCGGCACGCGGGTCGCGTGGTGATCGGCCGCGCGTTGCTGCAACAGCCTCCGCTCGGCTACCCTGTGCCGGTTGCCCGGAACACTGGGGCGCGCATCCCGCACGTCTGTCGAGGAGAATCTGCCGTGGCTTCGGTCTGTGACATCTGCGCCAAGGGGCCGGGCTTCGGCATGGCTGTCTCCCACTCGCACCGGCGCACCCGCCGCCGCTGGAACCCCAACATCCAGCGCGTGCACGCCCTGGTCGGCCGCACGCCCAAGACGCTCAATGTCTGCACGTCGTGCATCAAGGCTGGCAAAGTCGTCCGCGGCTAGCGGACGCCATCGGCACAGTCGTCCGCGGCTAGCGGACGC
>Ga0136633_1000836_pt1 | contig 23212 bp, 19 predicted proteins | sample AntDrymeUQ832206_2_FD_105494 | JGI IMG/M metagenome (GOLD analysis project Ga0136633, IMG submission 105494) | Polar desert sand microbial communities from Dry Valleys, Antarctica - metaG UQ83 (22.06) | ecosystem: Environmental > Terrestrial > Soil > Desert | place: Antarctica: Dry Valley...
CGAAGCGATGATCAACCGACCGACCGATCTCGACGCCGCGGCGGCCGCGACCGACCAAGCGAGCATCGGCCGGCCTGCGAGCTCGATGAAGGCCTTCGGGCCGCCGGCTCCGAGCCGATCTCCGGAGCCGGCGGCCGCGATCACGGCCGTTACTGAAGACGGCTTCAAGCGAAGGACGGATGTCCGGCTCCGCCGGCGCCCGGCCGCAGCACCCCGGAGCCGGCAGTCACCTAGGCGGGAACCCCGGCCCCGAAGCGCTCGTTGAGGAGCTCGTCGAGGTATTCCTCGGCGTCCTCCTCGTCCTTCTCCAGGACGTACATGAACTCGGAGGCGAGAATCTTCTTCGATCGCGTGTACATCTGCTTCTCGCCGGTCGACAGGCCCTTCTCGATCTCGCGGATCGCGAGATTACGAACAACCTCGGCAAGCTCGAAGACGTCGCCCGTCTTGATCTTCTCGCGATTGTGCTTGAAGCGCCGGTTCCAGTTCTTTGGCATCTCCGACACCTCGCCGGTCAGAACTGCGATCACCTTCTTGACGTCAACCTCGCCGATCACCCGGCGCAAGCCGGCGGCGTGCGCGTTCTCGCAAGGAACCATCACGGTCATGTTGTTGTGGAGAATCTTGAGCGTCAGGTACTCGCGCTTCTCGCCGAGCAACTCCTTGCTCTCCTTCTTTGAGACGACGCCCGCCCCGTGATGTGGATACACGACGTTGTCACCAACCTCGAAGTTGCAGTCGATCTCCTCGAGCTCGAGATCGGTGTCCTCAATCGCCTCTTCGACTAGTTCGGGAATGGTGTGCCTCCTTGGTTGATCAGGCGCTCGCCGATCGGCGGCGCCGCTGACTTCAGTCTTTATTGCGTGTGTCGATCGAAGGCCTCGGCGTCGCGGAGACGGTCGAGGCCCTCGCGGATGTCGATCGCGCGGGACTCCCCGACGCCATCGGTCTCCGATAGCTCCGTGAAGGAAGCGTCGAGGATTCCCTCGAGACTCCCGAAGCGGTGGATCACCTTCTGGCCAACCAGTCGCGGCAGGCGTGGAATCCGGCCCAGCGCCCGATAGCCGCGCGGCGAGACCTGAAGGTCATGCGGGTCGACCGCCCGGTCGGCGCCGAGCATCTCCGCCAGCGAGCCGAGCTCGAGCAGCTCGTGCTGTGAGAGCTGGGCGAGGCCGGCGATCGTCGCGTCGAGCGTTGCCTCGCTGTCGTCGGAGGCGTAGTCGCGGATCAGTGCCTCGCGATCGGCCAGGACTCCCAGCAGGCTCTCCTCGAGCTGCATCTCGATCAGCCGCCCCTCGGCGCCGAGCTCGATGATCTGGCGCTCGACGACGTGGGCGGTGCGGAGCAGCAGCTCGGCGCGCTGGAGGACAGTGAGAACGTCGTAGAGGCTGGCGCTGCCGGTGAACTCGAGCGAGGTCAGCCGGGCCGTGACGCGGTCGAGGTGGGCCCGGTACTTGTCCATCGCCGCAAGACCCTGATTCGCCTTGCTGAGAACGGTTGTGATGTCCTCGAGGATGTACTTGATCCCCTCGATGTAAATCGAGACGACATCCCGCCGCGCCGAGATCGCGATGACCAGGGCTTTGGTCTGCTTCGAGACCCGCTCCGCGGTGCGATGGCGGGTCCCGGTCTCCGAGGAATGGATCGTCGGATCCGGCATCAGCTGCACGTTCGCCCAGCAGATCTTGCGCGCCTCCGGGTCCAAGACGATCGAGCCGTCCATCTTCGCGACTTGGTAGAGCAAGGCCGGCGTGTAGTCGACGCCGAGCTGTAAGCCGCCGCTGAACATGAACGAGATGTCCTCCGTCTCCCCGATCACGATCAGTGCCCCCGTCGAGGCGTGGATGATGTTGTCGATGCCTTCTCGGAGCGGCGTCCCCGGCGCCACGAACTCCAGCGCACGCATCAGTCGCGGGTCTTGACGACCCGACAACTCGTTCAGTCCATCCCCCGAAGATGCAGGCGTCATGACTGCAGTCCATGATGGCAGACCCTCGATTTCGAGCGCTTTACCGGCATCTCCGACTGGAGGGATCGGAAATGGGTTTGTCAAGTCGGCGAACTGCGGCGACCGCGATTCGGCTCCGCTAAGCTCGCCGCGTCAGTATGTGGTCGACGTCGTCGGCGGGATCCCTGTTCAAGAGGAAGGGCGATAAATTCGTCGAGAACTGCATCACCAAAGGCCAACCGACGACCTGACACTGAGCGGGAGCAAGGTGGCGGGGCCGAGCGCCTCTCGCCAATCGTGGCCGAGGCGTGGCCGCGATTGGCGACGATCCGCCGCGATCTGCGCAGCCCTCTTCGCCGTCGTGTCATCGGCGCCAACGCCGGCGGCAGCGAGCCCGAGCAAGGCCACCGAGCGACCGCCGAACGTGGTCGTCGTGATGACCGACGATCAAACCGTCGAATCCGTCCGGGTGATGAGCAGGCTTGAGCGCCTGATCACTGCAAGGGGCGTCGAGTTCACCCAGAGCATCGTCAGCGACCCGCTCTGCTGTCCGTCTCGAGCCACCTATCTGACCGGGCAGTACGCCCACAATCACGGTGTCCTCCGCAACAATCCGCCCAACGGTGGCTTCCAAGCGCTCGATGGGCGCGAGACGCTGCCCGTCTGGCTGAAGCGTGCCGGTTATTACACCGCCCATGTCGGCAAGTATCTGAACTTCTACGGCGGCGGTGAGATCCCGCGCGGCTGGGAGCAGTGGCACGGCCTTGCCGCCGAGTTCGTCAACCGGATGTACGGCTACCTGATCAACGACGACGGGATCCGCTCCTTCTACGGGGACGCGAGCGTCGAGGACCCGGCCCTCTACCAGACCGACGTGCTCGCCCAGAAGGCGATTGCGATCGTCGAAGAGCGCGCGGGGAGGCGCAAGCCCCTCTTCCTCTCCGTCTCGACTCTCGCCCCTCACGCCGAAGACCTCGACGTCGTCCCCGAGCCGCCGAACCCCCGCGCCGCTCCGCGCCACGCCGGCCTCTTCTCCGACGAGCCGCTGCCGTCCTCGCCCGCCGTGAACGAAGCCGACATGTCCGACAAGCCGACCTTCATGCAGAGCCTGCCCCGGCTCTCGCTCGAGGGGCTCACGGTCCAGTACCAGGACCGGCTGCGGAGCCTTCTCGCCGTCGACGAGATGATCGGCGGGATCGTCAGCGAGCTCCGCGAGGCCGGAGCGCTGCGGCAGACGGTGCTGATCTTCACCTCCGACAACGGCTTTCTGATCGGCGAGCACCGGATCAACGACAAGCTCCATCCCTACGAGCCGTCGATCCGGGTGCCGTTGATGATCCGCGGACCCGGCATCCCCAAAGACCAGACGCGCTCGAGCCTTGTCTCGAACATCGATCTGGCGCCGACGATCCTCGACCTCGCCGGCGCCCGGGAGGAAGCAAAGATCCCGATCGACGGGCGCTCGCTCCTGCCGGCGATCGAGAATCGACCGCGAACCGACCGACCGGTCCTGATCGAGGCATGGTGCGGGACCCACGAGGCGTGCTGGAATCCAGCCTTCCCGACGCTACCGCGCTATCAGGGCGTCCGCAGCCGCGACTTCACTTACGTTGAGCACGCGGGCGGCGAGAGCGAGCTGTACGACCTCCGCAAGGACCCCTTCCAGCTCGAAAGCCGCCACGCCGATCCCGACTACGCGGAGCAGAGAGCCACGCTGGCAGACGCGCTCGAGCGGCTGCGAGGCTGCGAGGGACGCAACTGCCGGATAACCCTCCCGTAACCATCGCGCGGGGCTAGGCCGCGCGAGGCAGAGCCGCCGCCTCGGAGCGGGCCACGGCGAGCGCTCGGGCCAAGGTCGGCACCGTCGTCAGGCCGGCCAGGCTCGGGTCGCCGCCGCCGATCACGGGGCCGAGGCCGAACTTCGTCGCCTCGCCGAGTCGCCGGTCGGCGTGTGCGACCTGGCGGATCTCACCCGTCAAGCCGACCTCACCGAAGCAGGCGAGCGGTCTGCCGGCAGGGTCGAGCATCGGCTCGCCCGCGTGGGCTGAGGCGATCGCCAGCGCTACGGCGAGATCGGCGCCCGGCTCGTCGACGCGGACCCCGCCGGCGACGTTGACGAACACATCGGCGGAGCCGACCCGGACGTCGGTGTGGCGGGCCAAGACGGCAAGCACCATTGCGAGCCGGTTGCGATCGATCCCGTTGGCGACCCGACGCGCCGGCACGACCTCGGTCGGGGCAACCAGCGCCTGGACCTCGACCAGGAGCGGCCGCGTGCCCTCCATCGCGCAGAGGACGACCGACCCGGCCGCTGCACTGGCCTCGCCGACGAACCGCGCCGAGGGATCCTCGACCTCGACCAAGCCGCCCTCGTGCATCTCGAAGACGCCAAGCTCGGAGGTGGCGCCGAAGCGATTCTTGAGCGCTCGCAAGGTCCGGTAGCTGCGCTCGCGCTCGCCCTCGAAGACGAGCACGCAGTCGACCAGGTGCTCGAGCACGCGTGGTCCGGCGACCGAGCCGTCCTTGGTCACGTGACCGACCAGGACGAGCGCGGTCCCGCCTTGCTTGGCGACGCTCATCAGCGTGTTGGCCACCTCACGGACCTGGGCGACGGTGCCGGGCGCGCTGCTCAGCTCGGCGGAGTGCATCGTCTGGACCGAGTCGATCACACAGACATCCGGCCGCTCCGCCGCGATCGCAGCGACGATCGTGGCCAGGTCGGTTTCAGCCAGCGCGGAGACCGCCAGAGCCTGCTCTCCGAGTCGCTCGGCCCGCATCCGCACCTGGGCTACCGACTCTTCCCCGGTCACATAGAGGCAGCTCCGCCCCGAGGCGACCAGGTTGCCGAGCATCATCGCCGTGATCGTGCTCTTGCCGATCCCCGGCGAGCCACCGAGCAGGACCAGGGAGCCCGGGACCAGACCGCCGCCGAGAACGCGATCGAATTCGCCGATCCCGGTCAGCAGCCGAGGAGTCTCGGCGGCAACGACGTCGCGGAGGGTCGTCGGACGCGGCGCTTTAGCCAACGCGCCGCCGCGCGAGCCGCCGCGTTTGCCGGCTGCGCCCGGCTTCGGCGCCGCCTGCTCGACCAAGGTGTTCCATTCGTCGCAGCCCGCGCACTGCCCCGACCAGCGAAGCGCAGCGTGCCCGCAGGAGTCGCAGACGAATGTCGGTGAGGATCGCGCCATCGGGTTGATCCTAAGAACCCCGGGGGACGTGATCGCGCCCCCGTCCGGCGAGGGCCGCCGCGGCGGACGCTACTTCGTGTCTGCCGGTGCTTCGATGCTGGACTCGCCGCCCTCGTCGCCGGCTTCAGGACTCTCGGTCCCGCCACCGACGGCGACCGGCTCCTTCGCGGCGTCGGCATCCTTCTTGGCAGACGCCCGCGGCTTCTTCGGCTTGATCAGCTTCAGCTTCAGCGGCTGATCGTCGGCGTCGCCTTTTTCGTAGCGCTCGACCATCACGGTCGTCCCGGCAACCTGATCAGGCCCGGCCTTGAGCACCTCGTCGGCGAGCGGGTCCTCGATGTAGCGCTGGATCGCGCGGCGCAGGGGGCGGGCGCCCATGGTCGGATCCCAGCCGCGCTCGACCAACAGGTCCTTGGCCTCGTCGCTGAGCTCGAGCTGCAGCTCGTGCTCGGCCAGCTGGGTGCGAACGCGGGCGATCAGCAGGTCGACGATCTTGCGGTTCTCGGGACGGCTGAGCTTGTGGAAGACGATCACCTCGTCGATCCGGTTCAGGAACTCGGGCCGGAAGACCTTCTTGAGGTCGCCCATGATCTTCTTCTTCATGTCGTCGTAGGTCGTGCCGGTTTCGTCGCTGGCGATCGCGAAGCCGAGCGTCGTGTTCCGGGCGATGTCCTTGGCGCCGATGTTCGAGGTCATGATCACGATCGTGTTGCGGAAGTCAACGGTCCGCCCCTGTGAGTCGGTCAGGCGGCCGTCCTCGAGGATCTGCAGGAGGATGTTGAAGACGTCGGGATGAGCCTTCTCGATCTCGTCGAGCAGCAGCACCGAGTACGGCTTGCGGCGAACCGCTTCGGTGAGCTGGCCGCCCTCGTCGTAGCCGACGTAGCCGGGAGGGGAGCCAACGAGCCGTGAGACGGCGTGCTTCTCCATGTACTCGGACATGTCGATCCGGATCATCGACTCCTCGTCGCCGAAGAGGAACTCGGCCAGGGTCCGGCCAAGTTCGGTCTTGCCGACCCCGGAGGGGCCAAGGAAGATGAATGAGCCCGAAGGGCGCTTCGGGTCCTTGATCCCTGCTCGCGCGCGACGGATCGCCTTCGAGACGGCGGTGATCGCGACGTCTTGGCCGATCACCCGCTTGTGCAGCTCATCCTCCATGCGGACGAGCTTTTTGGTCTCGGCCTCGGTCAGCTTGAAGACGGGGATGCCGGTCCACATCGAGACGATGTCGGCGATCTCCTCCTCGCCGACCTCGGGACGGGTCGACTCCTCGCCGGAGCTCCACTCCTCCTCGAGCTCGCGCTTCTTGCCGGTCAGCTGACGCTCCTGGTCGCGCAAGTTGGCCGCCTTCTCGAACTCCTGGGCCTCGATCGCGGCTTCCTTGTTGCGGCGCGTCTCCTCGATCTCGTCCTCGAGCTCGCGGTAGACGGGCGGCTGCGACATCGAGCGGATTCGCATCCGTGAGGCAGCCTCGTCGATCAGGTCGATCGCCTTGTCGGGCAGGAAGCGGTCGGAGATGTAGCGATCGGCGAGATCGGCAGCCGCCTCCAGCGCCTCGTCGGTGATCTTCACCTTGTGGTGCTGCTCGTAGCGCTCGCGCAGGCCCTCGAGGATCTGCACGGTCTGCTCGTTCGAAGGCGGCTCGACGCGGACCTGCTGGAAGCGCCGCTCCAGCGCGGAGTCGCGCTCGAGGTACTTGCGGTACTCGTCCAGCGTCGTCGCGCCGATCGTCTGCAGCTCGCCGCGGGCGAGGGCCGGTTTGAGGATCGAGGCGGCGTCGATCGCGCCCTCGGCTGCGCCGGCGCCAACGAGATTGTGGAGCTCGTCGATGAAAAGGATGATGTCGCCACGCTGGCCGATCTCCTTCATCACCTTCTTGAGCCGCTCCTCGAACTCGCCGCGGTACTTGGAGCCCGCGACCAGGGCGGCCAGATCGAGGGTGTAGATCTGCTTGTTGCGGAGTAGCTCGGGAACCTCGCCGTTGTGAATCCGCGTCGCCAGTCCTTCGACGACGGCGGTCTTGCCGACGCCGGGCTCGCCGAGCAGGACGGGATTGTTCTTCTGGCGCCGGGCGAGGATCTGCATGATCCGCTCGATCTCGGTCTCGCGCCCGATCACCGGGTCGAGCTTGCCGTCGGCGGCCAGCTTGGTCAGGTTGCGGCCGAACTGATCGAGCAGCTTCGAGGACTTCTTGCCCTCGCCGGAGGCGGCGGAGCTGCCGGAGCCCGAGCCCTGGCGACGGCCGCCGGGACCGGAGAGCATCCGGATTACCTCGTTGCGGATCTTCTCCGAGTCGGCGTCGAAGTCGAGCAGGATGCGGGCGGCGACGCCCTCGTTCTCACGGACGAGGCCGAGCAGGATGTGCTCGGTGCCGATGTAGTTGTGGCCCAGCGAGAGCGCCTCGCGGAGGGCCAACTCGAGCACCTTCTTGGCGCGCGGCGTAAACGGGATCTGACCGGAGGTGACCTCTTCGCCGGAGCCGACGATCCGCACGACCTGGGCGCGAACTCGCTCGACGGTGATGTCGAGGGACTCGAGCACCCTGGCGGCGAGTCCCTCCTCCTCGCGGAGCAGGCCGAGCAGGATGTGCTCGGTGCCGATGTAGTTGTGCTTGAGGGTCCGCGCCTCTTCCTGGGCGAGGACGACAACTTGACGGGCCCTCTCTGTGAATCTCTCGAACAAAGTTCTTCCTGTTTCGCTAGTTGCTCAGTATCGCTTTCGCTGTGGTCGGATTGAAGGTGAGACCTCTGACTGCGGGGACGGGACCGCGCCGGGGGCTCTGATCACTTACTTCGGCTAAGAGTGGCCGATGGATTAGACCTCCGGTTCGATTGACGCGAGATCGTCAGTATAACGAGCGCGTTACTCGGCCTAGACGCCTTGGACAAGGGGATGGTTGCGATCCCGCAAGCTGCGGAATTGCAACTGGGGTGTCGACCTCAGCTGCGCATCGCCGGGAAGAGGATCACCTCGCGCAGGCTCGGCGCGCCGGTCAGGATCATCACCAGGCGATCGATCCCGAGGCCGACGCCGGCGGTCGGCGGCATCCCCTGCTCGAGCGCCCGTAGGAAGTCCTCGTCGTGGGGCTGGGCTTCCTCGTCGCCGCGCCGCAGCTCCTCGGCCTGCTGGTCAAAGCGGCGCCGCTGCTCGTCGGGGTCGTTGAGCTCGGTGAAGGCGTTGGCGATCTCGACGCCGCCGACGAACGCCTCCCAGCGCTCCACCGTTCCTTCCTTTTCGCGGTGGCTCTTGGCGAACGGCGAGAGCTCAACCGGGTAGTCGCGGATGAAGGTCGGCTGCAGCAAGGTCGGCTCGACCCGCTTCGAGAAGAGCTGGTCGACGAGCTTGCCCCAGCCCTGGTCCGCGCTCGACTCGATGCCGAGCGCGGCGGCGAGCTCGCCTTCGGAGGGTCGCTGATCGAGATCGACCCCGGTCTGCTCGAAGACCGCGTCGCGAAGGGTGATCCGGCGCCAGGGCGGCTTCAGGTCGATCGTCTCGCCGTCGCGCTCGACCTCGGTCGTGCCGAGGACCGTCACGGCAACCTCGCTGACCATCCGCTCGAGCCGCTCGGCGGCGTCGTCGTAGTCGGCGTAGGCCTCGTACCACTCGAGCATTGTGAACTCAGGGTTGTGCTTGGGCGAGACGCCCTCGTTGCGGAAGTCCTTGCCAAGCTCGTAGACGCGGTCGATGCCGCCGACGATGCAGCGCTTCAGGTACAGCTCGGTCGCGATCCGCAGGTAGAGGTCGCGGTCGAGCGCGTTGTGATGGGTCGTGAACGGTCGCGCCAGCGCGCCGCCGTAGAGCGGCTGCAGAACCGGCGTCTCGACCTCGATGAAGCCGCGCTCGTCGAGCCCGCGACGAATCTCGGCGATCACGGCGGCGCGGACGCGGAAGCGCTCCAGAACCTCGGGGTTGGAGATCAGGTCGAGCTCGCGCCGGCGGTAGCGGGTCTCGACGTCCTTGAGGCCGTGAAACTTGTCGGGGAGCGGCCGCAGGGCCTTAGCGAGCGGCAGCCAGGACTCGACCCGGATCGAGAGCTCGCCCCGCTTGCTCTTGAAGGCGAGACCCTCGACGCCGACGAAGTCGCCCAGGTCCATCTCGAGGAGAGCCTTGTGCTCGTCGGGGCCGACGATGTCGGCGCGGGAGTGGAGCTGAATCTGGCCGCTGCCGTCGCGGAGATCGATGAAGGCCGCCTTGCCCTGGCCGCGACGGCCCATGATCCGGCCGGCGACCTTGTAGCGCGCGTTTGTCTCGGCGCCGTCGTCGAGCCCCTCGTGCTCGGCACGAACGGCGGTGATCTCGGTCCGGCCCTCGAACGCATGCGGGAACGGCTCCCGAGCCGCGGCACGCAGCCGCTCCAGCTTCGCCCGCCGCTCAGCGACGAGCGAGTCCTCGCTCTCGGCTGGCGTGTCCGCGGCCTCGCTCATCAGGCCGGGACTCTAAGCCTCAATCCACCGTTTCGCAGGACCCATCGACACCAAGCCGCTCTGGCAGGCGTAACGCACGCATCGTAAGCAAGAGCAATAGTTCAGCTCATACCAGAAGCCATGATCGAGGGAGGCCTATGCTCAAGCCGCTGAAACAGGTGCTGGACCGACTGCGTACGTCGTTCTCGGGGCGAGCGGACCAGGCGTACGAGGACCGCGACGCCGCGAAAGGGAGCGCTGAGAAGGCCGCCTATGCCGAGGGTGAAGGCCACGCCTACGGGATCGCCTCCGACGAGGTTCGCGACGCCCAGGATGAAAACGAGTGACCCTTGGACGAACCGTTGGGCGACCCCGCTGACAGCGACCAGGATCCGGCCGAGCCAATCCCGGTAAGCGGCGACCGGGACGGGCCAGCCGCGAATCGGGACCACCGGGCCGAGGCCCGTGACCGTGACTCCGCGGCCCGGGATAGGAGAGCGGAAGCTCGGGATCAGCGCGCGGAGAGCCGTGAACGAGCGACCGACGAAGGCCATGAAGCAGCGGTAACCGACCGCGCGGGAGGATCGAGTGACCGAAGGGGGGCGGCGGCCGACCGCCTGCACTCGGCGGGGGACCGTAAGGCGGCATCAGCAGACCGTGCCGCATCGGCGCAAGAGCGAGCAGCCTCGTCGATCGATCGGCTGACCCGCGCCTACCGCCGCGACGCGGGCATCGTCGAGCTGGGGCGAGAGATGGCAAGGGCGAAGCGAATGAAACAGCCGCTCGCGCTCGCGCTCGTCGATGTCGACAACCTCAAATGCACCAACGACTCTCAGGGACATGGCGCCGGAGACCGGCTCCTGCGTGCGGTGGCTGACTCGATCCGCAGTCACCTTCGCCCCTACGACCTGACCATTCGATACGGGGGCGACGAGTTTGTCTGCGTCCTCGTGGGGATGGGTCCGGCACGGGCGGCCGAGCGATTCTCGCTGGTCAACGTGGATCTCAGAGAAAGCCAGGAGGCAACCGTCACCGTTGGGCTCACCTGCCTGGAGCCAAACGATGCTGTCGAGGACCTGATCGCCCGTGCCGATGCGGCTATGTACGAGCAGCGCGGGCAGAGCCCAGCTTCGGGCCTCCGCGAGGAGGCGCTCGACTAAGGGCTACGAGGCTCAGGCTTTTCGATCTTGGTGATCTTGAGCTTGCGCTCGTCGCCCCGTGGCGTCGCCACCGTGACGACCTCGCCACGCTTGTGGCCCAGGAGGGCTTTGCCGACCGGCGATTCGTGCGAAAGCTTTTCCTCGGCGACGTTCGACTCGGCCGAGCCGACGATCTGGAACTTGCGCGACTTGCCGTCGTCCTGATCCTTGACGTGGACGAGCACTCCGACCGAGACGATGCTCGAATCGAGGCCATTCTTGTCGATCACGGTGGCGCGGCGGACCCGCTCGCCGAGGCTCGCGATCCGCTGCTCGAGCATCGCCTGCTCGTTCTTGGCGTCGTCGTACTCGGAGTTCTCGGCGATGTCGCCGAACTCGCGGGCTTCCTTGATCCGCTCAGCGACCTCACGGCGTCTGGTCGTCTCCAGCTCCTCGAGCTCCTCTTTCAGCCGCTCGAGCCCTTCCGGCGTTATTAGGGATTCTCTAGCCACTGAACCAAACCTCTTCCTCTTGTCGTAACGCGGGGCAGTCCCACCCCGCCTATAGAAAACGCCCGAGGACCCACCCCGGAGGGCGGCGCAGCTCGGGCTGAGCGGCGCGGAACTATAGCGCTTGCTGATCGCCGGGAAATCCGGTCAGGGAGGCGTGGATCAGCGATCGCGCCTGGGCCGTTGACTCGGCTGCCTGCACTTGACGGGCAACATCGGCGCCGGTGTCGAGACGCTCGAGATACCAGGGGTAGAACTTGCGCAGGTAGTGACAGGCGCGGCGCTCGCCGAAATGCTCGATCGCGCGGTCGACGATCCAGTCGAGCTCACCGGCCACCTCGGCCTGGGTCGGACCCTGATCGCGGCCGCTCAGCAGCTCCTCGAAAATCCAGGGATAGCCGAAGGATCCACGAGCGATCATCACCGCGTCGGCCCTCGAGGCGGCGTAGGCCTCGCGGGCGAGCGCCGCGGTCTGAAGGCCGCCGGAGACGATCACCGGAACCCCGACCTGATCGACGAGCTCACGGACGAGCCCGTAGTCGGCCTCGCCCTTGTGGTGAACCGTCGCCGGCCGCGGGTGAAAGCCGATCGCTGCAGCTCCCCCCTCCTCGACAAGGCGGATCGCGAGCCCGAGCCCACTGGTGTCACCGGGCTCCAGGCCCGAGCGCAGCTTTACGGTCACGGGCAGGCCCGAGCCCCGTGCCGCCGCAAGCGCGACCTCGACGGCGAGATCCGGATCGGCGAGCAGCGAGGCGCCGGCGCCGGTCTTGAGCACTTTCTTGACCGGGCAGCCCATGTTCAGGTCGATCAGGTCGGCGCCGGCATCGGCGGCGATCCGGGCCGCGTCCTCCATGACCAACGGGTCGGCGCCGAAGAGCTGTATCGCGACCGGATGCTCGTCGGGGTGAATCACGAGCAGCTGCTCGAGCGTGCGCTGGTTGCGGTAGTGCAGAGCGTGGGAGGAGACCATCTCCGAGACGGTCAGGCCGGCGCCGTGGCGACGCGCCTGCAGGCGCACGAACCAGTTGCCGATCCCCGCCAGCGGCGCGAGTAGAACGCGGTTGGCGAGCGGCACCCCGCCGATCTCGAAGGGCTCGGTCAGCTCTGCCTGGGTCACCTGTTGAGATCCCAGATCAGCCGCAGGCCGGTCAGGGTCAGCATCTCATCGAGATCATCGATCGACTCGCAGAAGGGGACGATCGAGGCTGCCTGCCCGCCGGTCGCGATGAACGGCGTCCCTTCGCCGAGCTCTCGCTCGAGCCGGCGGGCGATCCCGTCGATCTGCCCTGCGAAGCCGTAGACAATGCCGGCCTGGATCGACTGCAGGGTCGTCTTGCCGATCACGGCCTCGGGCTCGATCAGGTCGATCTTCGGCAGCTTCGCCGCCCTGCTCGCCAGCGCGTCGATCGAGATCTCGATGCCCGGAGCGATCACGCCACCCAGATACTCGCCGGCGTCGGAGATCGCGTCGTAGGTGATCGCGGTGCCAAAGTCGACGACTACGCAGGCCCGCTCGTAGCGATCGTAGGCGGCGACCGCGTTGACGAGGCGGTCGGCGCCGAGCTCACGCGGCGCCTCCATCCGGATCGGCATGCCGGTCTTGATTGCGGGGCCGACGATCAGGCAATCGAGATCGAGGTAGCGCCGGCACATTCGCTCGTACTCGGGAGCGAGCTGAGGAACGACGGAGGCGACGATCGCGGCCCCGAGATCCTTGAGGTCGAGCCCGCGAAGCCGAAGCAACGACGAGATCGCGACCGCCAGCTCGTCGCCGGTGGCGGCGCTGTCGGTGGCCAGCCGCCAGCTTTCGACCAAGCGATCGCCGTCGAAGCAGCCGACGTGCGTTTGCGTGTTGCCGATGTCGGTGGCGAGGAGCATCGACAAGAGAATAGGATCGCCGCGTGAAAGCCCGCCTCTTCGTCCTCCCCGGCTCCCATCCCTCCTGGTCCGCCCGCCTGATGCTCGAGCACAAGGGCATCGCCTACAAGCGCATGGACTTGATCCCGGTCGCCTCGAAGGGAATCCTCCGCGCCGCGGGCTTCTCAGGGGTGACCGTGCCTGCCCTGATCCTCGACGGAGAGCGGACGCAGGGAACCCGGCCGATCGCGCGGGCGCTCGAGGCCGCGGTCTCCGTTCCTCGCCTGTTCCCGGCCGATGCCGCCGAGCGCGTCAAGGTCGAGGAGGCCGAGGCCTGGGGCGACGAGGTCTTCCAGAGTGTCCCGCGGCGAATCGTCTGGAACCTTCTGGCCCGGGACCGCACCGGGATGCTGAGCTACCTGCAGGGCGCCCGTCTGGGCGTGCCGACCCGCCTTGCCGCCGCTACTGCCCCTCCGCTGGTCGCGCTGTCGAAGCGCTTCAACGAGGGCAGCGACGCGAACGTTCGCGCTGACATTGCGGCGCTCCCAGGGATGCTCGACCAGGTCGACGCCTGGATCGCCGAAGGCATCATCGGCGGCGGCGAGCCGAACGCGGCTGACTTCCAGATCGCGCCGACGCTGGCGCTGCTGATGACCATGGCCGACCTGCGGCCTGCTATCGAGGGGCGCCCGTGCGCCGATCTCGCACGCCGCCTGCTCCCGGGCTTCCCCGGTTATGCGCCGCCCTCGCTGCCCGCCGAGTGGCTGGCGCCGCTTCGCTGAGACGCTTTCAAGCTTTGGGCCTGACCCGCTGGCCCGGGCCGAGCGCCTCGAGCGCCGTGTCGAGACGCGAGCCGTCGGGGAGCGTCAGCTCCGGGTCGAGCTCGAGCAGCGGGACAAGAACGAAGCGGCGGCTCTTCACCTCGGGATGGGGCAGCGTCAGGCGGGGATGGACCAACTCGAGCTCGCCGAGCAGCAGTAGATCCACGTCGAGAGGCCGCTCGGAGTGGCGGGGAGCGCTGAAGTCACGATCGCGGCCGGCTTCGATCGCCTTGCATGCGTCGAGCAGCTCGAGTGGCTCCAGGGCGGTGGAGATCCGGATCGCGGCGTTGAGGAAGTCGGGCTGGCGGAGGACTTCCCCGACCGGCTCGGTCTCGTAGGCGGAGGAGACCGCAAGCACCTCGACGCCGCGGCGGGGGAGCTCGTCGGCCGCGGCCCGGAGGTGCTCGCTCCGGTCGCCGACGTTGGAGCCGAGTCCGAGGTAGCCGATGCGGACCACGCTTTACTCCGGTGCCGAGGCCGAAACGCGGACCGAGACGGCGTCGACGGTCTCGGCCATCGGGGGGTCGGGCTTGGCGACGGTGGCCTCGACCGCGACGCCTAGAGCTGCCGCGAGCGCTGCCGCGATCTTGCCCGCCAGATGCTCGAGCGTGCGGTGCGGCTTCGAGCCCGCGATCTCCGCGGCCCGAGCCGCGGCCGCGGCGTAGTCGGCGGTATCGGAGATCTCATCGGTCTCGACCGCACCGCAGTCTGCGACGGTGAGGACCAGGTCGATCAGCAACGGTCGCTCGAGCTCGAGCTCCGCGTCGGTGACGCCGATCCGCGCCTCGACACGCAGCCCCCGAATCTCGATTCGCGCCTCAGCCATAGTTCACTCAACGCCGCCTGCCTCGACGCCGTCGACGGCCTCCGCGGCAAGGCGCCACTCGCGCTCGCCGATGATCGCCGCCACGACAGCGAGCGCGTCGCACGTCGCCTTGACGTCGTGAACGCGCAGGACGTCGGCGCCGTTGAGGTAGCCGATTGCGTTGGCGGCGATCGTGCCGCCGAGGCGCTCGTCAACCTCCCGGCCGCTCAGCGCGCCGATGAAGCGCTTCCGCGAGCTGCCGAGGACGAGCGGCCGTCCGAGCTCCCGCAACTCCCCGAGACGACGGATCAGCTCGAGGTTGTGCGCGACGGTCTTGCCGAAGCCAATCCCCGGGTCGATCCAGATCTGTCGCTCATCGATGCCTGCGTCCACAGCAAGCGCGACCCGGGTGGCGAGGAAGTCCCGCACATCGATCACCACGTCCTCGTAGCGCGGGTCATCCTGCATCGTCCGCGGCGTGCCGAGCATATGCATGAGGATGACTTCGACGCCGGCCTCCGCGCAAACCGCGGCCATGCGCGGATCGCTGAGCGCGGTCACGTCGTTGACGATGCCTGCCCCGGCAGCGATCGCGGCCTCGGCTACGTCGGCTTTCGAGGTGTCGACCGAGATCCGCGCGGCGGCATCGCCTAGCCCCTCGATCACGGGGATGACCCGACGGAGCTCCTCCGCGGCCGGCACCGCGGCCGCCCCTGGACGCGTCGACTCACCGCCGATGTCGAGGATCCCGGCTCCTTCGGCGACGAGCTCGCGACCATGGCTGATCGCGGCAGCCGGATCCAGATACTCGCCTCCGTCTGAGAACGAGTCCGGGGTGACATTGACGATGCCCATGATCCGAGCCACCGGATCATCTAAGCCGAAACTGAAAAGCCGGGCCGCTGCGAGGCCGAAGCCGGAACGGGGCAGCTCAGCGTTCGTCGGAGCGCATCTCCGCGGCGCCGCCGGCAAAGCCGGGGCGAGGCGGAGTAATCGGCCGGGCGCCTTCACGCCCTGAGCCCTTCTCGACCTCGGGCTCGGCGTCCGGTGCAGCGGGTGGCTCTTCTTCCACGTCGACGCCGAAGACTTCCTCCTCGGAGCGACCCTCGAGCAGCGCCGCGAACTCGTCCGCGTCGATCGTCTCGCGTTCGAGCAGGATCTTCGAGACCCGGTCGAGCTCGTCGCGATTGTCGCTGAGGATGTCCCTCGCGGCCTGATGGGCTTCCTCGACGACGCGGCGAATCTCGTCATCGATCTCGCGCGCGATCTCATCCGAGTAGTCAGGCTCGGCGCTGAACTCGCGCCCCAGGAACGGCTGACCACGGTCGTGGCCGAAGACCCTCGGCCCGAGCCGCTCGGACATGCCGTAGCGCATCACCATCTGCTTCGCGGTCGCGGTCACCTTCTCGAGGTCGTTGGAGGCGCCGGTGGTGATCTCGTTGAAGACGATTTCCTCCGCGGCACGTCCGCCGAGGGTCATCGCCAGCGAATCGGTGAGCTCCGCCCGCGTAGTCAAGAACTTGTCCTCGGTGGGCAGGGAAATCGTGTACCCGAGCGCCTGGCCGCGGCTGATGATCGAGACCTTGTGGACCGGGTCGCAGTTCGGCAGCACATGGCCGACGATCGCGTGGCCCATCTCGTGGAAGGCGGTGATCAGGCGCTCCTTCTCCCCCAGCACCCGCGTCTTCTTCTCGGGCCCGGCGATCACGCGCATGATCCCCTCCTCGAGCTCGACCATGGTGATCTCCTTGTTGCCCTTGCGGGCGGTCAGCAGCGCCGACTCGTTGATCAGGTTGGCGAGATCGGCGCCCGTGAAGCCCGGCGTCTGCCCGGCGAGCACATCGAGGTCGATCACCGCGGCGAGAGGCTTGCCGCGGGTGTGGACCTCGAGGATCCTCTTGCGGCCCTTGCGGTCGGGGCGGTCGACTGCGATCTGGCGATCGAATCGGCCCGGGCGAAGCAACGCGGGATCGAGGATGTCGGGGCGGTTGGTCGCCGCGATCAAGATGATGTTGTCGTTCATCTCGAAGCCGTCCATCTCGACGAGCAACTGGTTCAGCGTCTGTTCGCGCTCGTCGTGTCCGCCGCCCATGCCGGCTCCGCGGTGCCGGCCGACGGCGTCGATCTCGTCCATGAAGATGATGCAAGGCGAGTTTTGCTTGGCCTGCTCGAAGAGGTCGCGGACGCGGGAGGCGCCGACCCCGACGAACATCTCGACGAAGTCAGAGCCTGAGATCGAGAAGAACGGAACGCCCGCTTCGCCGGCAACCGCGCGGGCCAGCAAGGTCTTGCCGGTGCCGGGGGGGCCGTAAAGCAGGACGCCCTTGGGAATCCGGGCGCCGAGCGCCTGGAACTTCTTCGGGTTCTCGAGGAACTCCTTGATCTCGTGCAGCTCCTGGACTGCCTCGTCGGCGCCGGCGACGTCCCGGAAGGTGATCTTCGGCGCGTCGACCGACATCCGCTTCGCCTTCGACTTGCCGAAGTTCATGACCCGTGATCCGCCGCCCTGCATCTGATTCATCAAGAAGAGCCAGAAGGCGATGATCAGGATGAAGGGGAGGATGTAGGTAAGGACCGAGAGGATCCCCGAGCCGCCCGTCTTCTCGACCGTGGTTTCGATCTCCGCCTTCTCGAGCAGGGTGACCAGCTCGGGCTCGGTGAAGCTGGGATAGCCGGTCGTGTACTCGATCCCTCCGCCCTCGGTGTCGGCGCCTTCCTCGACCACCTCGATCGTGTTGTTCGAAGGCTTGATAGTCACCGACTCGATCGGCGTGGCATCGGTGTCCTCGCCACTGATCTGGGCGATGAACTCGCTGTAGGTCGGCGCCTCCTCGCTCGGCGGAGGCGAAATCAGCTGCTGCGCGAGCACCGCGAGCATGACCACGATCAGGATCGGGACGAGGGCGCTCCGTCCGAGTCGCCTCACAGTTGCTCGCTTTCGCTGGAAATCCGCATGGAAAAAGGATTACGGGACCGGGCCCGCCTCAGATCAGGCTACCAAGCGTAGTTAGTCCGTCAGCTCGGCCGTCAGTCGGCCAGCTCGGCGACGTAGTCCAGGTTTCGGTAGCGCTGGGCGTGATCGAGGCCGTAGCCGACGACGAAGCGATTCGGGATCTCGAATCCGGTGTAGCGAATAGGCATCTCGACCCGCCGCCTTTCCGGCTTCGTCAGCAAGGCGCAGACCTCGATCGAGCGGGGATCGCGAGCGCGCAGGTTGCGGAACAGATACTGGAGGGTCAGCCCCGAGTCGACGATGTCCTCGACGATCAACACGTCGCGACCGCCAATCGGCATGTCGAGATCCTTGAGGATCCGGACCACGCCGGAGGAGTCGGTCGCCGACCCGTAGCTCGAGACGGCCATGAAGTCGACCTCGCAGGGCACCGAGAGCGCCCGCATCAGGTCGGCCATGAAGATCACCGCGCCCTTGAGGACACCGACAAGGACGAGGTCGCGCTCGGCGTAATCAGCACTGAGCTCGACGCCGAGCTCGAGCACGCGCTCGCGGAGCTGCTCGGTGGTGACGAGGGTCTCGCCCAGCTGCGGGCCAGTAGCGGCGCTCTGCTCTGGGACCGTCACCCACCGCAGTCTAGATGTAGCTGCTTCCACTTCCGAGCACCGTCCCGATGGACAACGGACCGACCGAGTGGTAGCTTGAGCCCGCTGGAACGGGCTAACGGTTAATTCGGGCGATCATTTAATTCGAGGGAACGGGGAGTGAAGTGACTGGAGTTCGGTCTTACGGATGGAGCGAGGCTTTCCGTGTCTGCGTCGCGGTGGCTGTCGGGTTCATCGTCTGCTTCGCAGCCCTGACAGGCCGCGCCGACGCCGCCGAAGTAGAGGCGGTGCCCGGACCGGGAAAACGCTTCGCCCCGCCCACCCAACCTTTCGGGCCGGATCAGGTTTCACTTTCGCCGGGAGCCGGACAGGAGTCCGACGCGCCCGCGCCAACCACCGGCGTCAGCTTTCTGGCGACCAAAGGCGGCCTCGGGGCGGGCAGCGAGAGCGGCTTCATTCCGCCTGACACGACGGGCGCTATTGGCCCCAGCAACATCGTCGTCCCGCTCAACGGACGGATCAAGATCTTCGACCGCACCGGGGCCACCCAATACACCGCTGACATCACCGACTTCTTCTCGACGGTACTGCCCTCTGGAACAGCCTTCGATCCCCGGGTCGAGTACGACCGCGCAACCAACCGCTGGTTCGTGGTCGCGATCAACGGTGGCGCCAACAACACGGTGATGATCGCGACCAGCAATGGACCCGACGTCGCGGCTGGCGAATCCGCTTTCACCTTCCGCGGCTTCGTCCACAGCGCGGCGCTTCCGGCGGGGGACGCGGGGGAGTTCGCCGACTACCCGACGCTCGCCACCGATGCGAACTCGATCCTTATCGGAACGAACAACTTCGCCGCGGGCTACAACTCAAGCTCGCTGTTCGTGATTAAGAAGTCTGACCTGGTCGCGGGGGTCCCGACGCCCAGCGTCGCCGCGTTCCGGGACGTCGGCACAGCGAGCCCCGCAGCGGGGATGTTCACCCCATCGGTCGCAGAGAACGACGACCCGACCGCGACGACAAGCGTCGTCGTCGGCGTCGACAACAGTTCGTTCGGGCTGCTCGACTTCCGCCGGGTCACCTACCCCGGCGGCGTCCCGACGCTCTCGGCCCAGATCCAGCTCACCGTGCCCGCGACGGCCTTCTCGGACGACGACGTGCCTACGTTCGGATCGACGACACCCATGGACGCGCTCGACGACCGCCTATACGAGGCGATGATCGCGACCGATCCGGCGAGCGGACAGCCGCGACTTTGGACAGCGCACAACATGGAGATGGACGCGTCGGGCGCAGCCACCAACAGCGGCAGCCGGATCGGCTCGCGCTGGTACGAGATTGGCAACCCGCTCTCCGGCACCCCAACGGTGATCCAGTCGGGGACCTTGTTCGACAGCGCCGCGACCACCCCAGACTTCTTTTGGGTTCCATCGATCGCCGCTAACGGTCAGGGGCACGCGCTGATCGGGACCAGCTACGCCGGCGCGAGCACGAACCGGTTCGCCGGAGTAGCGCTGGCGCAGCGCTTTGCGGGTGACCCGGCCGGAACGCTCGGCCCCGTCAACTTCGCCGTTCCCGGTGCCTCCACGTACACGGTGACGGGTGCAGGTACCCGCAACCGCTGGGGCGACTATTCCCAGGTCTCGATCGACCCGACCGACAACATGACCTTCTGGGCCTTCCAGGAGTACGTCAACGCGACCAACCAGTGGGGCGTCCGTGTGATCGAGGTCAAGGCACCGCCCCCGGCGACCCCGAGCGCCGCATCGCCCGCCTCGATCGCCGCCCCGGGCCAGGCCTCGGTGGATGTCGACATCACCGGCACCTCGACCAACGGCTCCGGGTTCTACGATCCCGGCGCGACCTTCCCGAAGCGCCCGAGCGCGACCGTCAGCGGTGGGGTCACGGTCAACAGCATCACCGTGCTCAACCCGACCACGGTCCGGCTCAACCTGAACACGACCGGGGCTCCCCTGGGCCAGAAGACGGTGACGATCACCAATCCGGACGGCCAGCAGCAGTCGGGCCAGGTCCTGACGGTTGCCGACCTCACCCCGCCGGACACTCAGATCGACTCCGGGCCGGCCGAAGGCACGACGATCGCGACCGCGTCGGCGACGCTCACCTACTCAGGGCTGCCCGCCGCCGACACCAGCGCCTTCGAGTGCAAGCTCGACGCCGGGGCCTTCGCCGCCTGTCCGGCGACCGGAACGACGCTAACCGCGCTCGGCGAGGGAGCGCACAGCTTCCAGGTCCGTGCCGTCGACGCCGCGGGCAATCAGGATGCCTCCCCCGCCTCCCGCAGCTTCACGGTCAACACCTTGTGCCCGCCCGCCCAAGCGGAGCTGGCGAAGGCCCTCGCGAAGCTGAAGAAGGCAAAGGCGAAGCTGAAGAAGGCAAAGCAGAGCGGGGACGAGGAGACGATCGCAAAGGCCAAGAAGAAGGTCAAGAAGGCAAAGAAGCGGGTCAAGGCGGCCAAGGCTGTTGTCGAAGCTGTCTGTTGAGCGCCAGGGCGGTCCCGGCAGGTCCGTCGGTCCCGCGCTTGTTTAACTGCCGACGGCCCGGGCCGTAATCCGCGCCGTCGCCGTTGCGTCGGGCCGCAGCCGGAAACGCTCGGAGACGGCTACCCCCGCGACCCAGGCGACCTCGTCGCCGGCGACCATCACCGGCAGCCGGTGGCGGAGTGAGCGCGGCACGCGGCGGTCGACGAAGAGATCCTGCAGCGTCTTAGTCCCCTCGAGGCCGAGCGGCGCGATTCGATCGCCGGCCCGCCAGGCACGGATCTCGACCTCCTCGCCGAGCGCCGCGGCGTCGAGCGTGGCCTCCTCCGGCCCCGCAGGCTCAACGGCTCCCTCGATCAGCTCCGCCCTCAGCTCCCACGTCCCGTAGCGAATCGCGCCGGGGATCGGCAGGCGCACTGGCTCGGGCACCGACTGCGCTTCATCGAGGCTGAAGCGGACGATGCCCGCCTCGCAGATCGCCGAGAGCCCGCCGCCGATCTCCACCTCACCGCCCTCGGCCGACGCCGCCAGGCGCGCGATCCGCGCCGCCCTGGGCCGGCCGAGCGGCACCGACACTCCGGCTGCGCGTTCAGCCAGCGTTCGCAGCGCCAAGCGCAGCATCGCGGGCTCCATCGAGGCGAGCGCACCGGCTTCGATCGCGAGAGCGCCGGCGCCCGCGCCGACCCGCTCGAGCTCACGCTCGACGACCCGATGCAACAACTCGGCCTCCTCGTGGAGCTCGGCGTGGGTGGCGGCGATGTTGCGCTCCGCCTCCGGGCCGACCTCGCTCAGGGCCGGAAGGACGTCGGCGCGGATCCGGTTTCGCGCGAAACGGCGATCTTGATTTGAAGGGTCGTCGACGAAGGGCAGCTGCGAGGCGATCGCGATCGCGCGGACCTGACCGCGGGAGAGATCGTGGAGCGGGCGGACCAGCCGCCCCTGCCGCGGCGGCATCGTGTCGAGCGCCCGGCATCCCGGCGAGGTGGCGAGCCGGTACAGGAAGGTCTCGGCAAGATCGGTGCGGGTGTGGCCGGTCGCGATCCAGTCGAGATCGAGGCGGCCGCGGAGCCGCTCGGCGGCCGAATAGCGAGCGTCACGCGCAGCCGCCTGGACGTTGCCCTCGCCGAGCGTCGGACGCTCGACATGGAGATCGATACGCAGGCGGGCGCAGAGCTCGCGGGCCGAGCGCTCGTCTTGGTCGGAGTCATCGCGGAGCCCGTAGTTGACGTGCAGCGCGGTCACGTGCTCGGGTCCGCAGACGCCGACGATCGCGGCCGCCGCGCAAGCGGAGTCGGGACCGCCCGACGCCATCACGACGCCGCTGGAGCCAGGGTTGACCAGGCCGCCGGATCGAACCCGCTCGGTCAACTGCTGCAGCTCGGTGGACGCCTGCACGGCGCCGATGATGCCAGCGTCGTCGGCCATCTTCACCCGATCCGATCCCGACTCCGCTTGGAAGTTCCCGCAAACACGGCCAGAAACGATGCGACGGGGCTTGCAGCCCCGTCGCTGTGCGGGCAGTCGGCCCGCATCCGTCGGCCGGCGACGCCCTTTGGCGCCTTGCGGTCGCCGCCTCGATTCCAGTCGCCGGGAGCGGGGCGAGCGGCCACTAGTGGCCTGCTGTTGTAATTGATGAAGCAACCGTAGCCTGCTTTCCGCGATCCGTCAACGGATACATCTGTTCCCCCCCGGGCCGGCTTCATCGATCGAGGTATCGCCGCAGATCAGCAAGCACTTCTTGCGGGCGGTTGACGATCTGATCCCAGGTGTAGCGGAGAACGAGGTAGCCGGCCGTTCGTAGCTCGAGATCGCGGTCACGGTCGGAGTTGATGTCGGAGACCGTGTGGTGAGCCTGATGGCCGTCGAGCTCCACCACAACCCGCGCCTGCCGCCAGACCGCGTCGACCACGTGACCCTCGACCTTGATGTTGACCTCGGGCACCGGGATCTCGGGGTGGCGGTCGAGAAGGAGCGCGAACGCAATCTCGGACTCGCTGCGGGTGCGGGCCAGGTTTGGTGCGTGGATCGCGAGAGCCCGGCGCAGCTTGGCGCTGCCTGCCCGACCCCGGCCGCACACGGCTGCGATCTCCTCCAGCGTCGCGAGCCGCTGAAACTCGGCCTCGGCGATCAGGCGTCTGAGGCGGTCCAGGGAGACGAGCGGAGCGGAGCCGAGGAGGAGTTCCAGGACCGGCTCGACCGGGAGTCCCTTGTGGAAGACACGAGTGAGGTGCTTCGGATGGTGGATCTTGAAGTCCTTAGTAGACCGCGCGCGCCCCGGCGCCGATATCTCGATCCGGGTAGGCGCTCTGATCGGCAGTCCCATCCACGCCGCGCCGGTGCGAGCGCTCAACGCAGATCCGCGTCCGGCATGGAGGAGGCCGACTGAGAGCCACGCCTCCCTTCCACCGCCGGGGTGGCCGACCGCATAGACCCCGCCGCAAACCGGGATCAACCAGCCCCTCGCTACCTCCCTGCGGATCCTC
>Ga0136633_1000837_pt1 | contig 23210 bp, 21 predicted proteins | sample AntDrymeUQ832206_2_FD_105494 | JGI IMG/M metagenome (GOLD analysis project Ga0136633, IMG submission 105494) | Polar desert sand microbial communities from Dry Valleys, Antarctica - metaG UQ83 (22.06) | ecosystem: Environmental > Terrestrial > Soil > Desert | place: Antarctica: Dry Valley...
CCGTCCGACCGGATCGGGTCCCTGCTGGTCAACCCGGGCGGACCGGGGGTGTCCGCGGTCGACTTCCTGCGCTCGTTCGCCACGGGCTCGGCCCCGGATGCGCTGCGCCGCAGGTTCGACCTGGTGGCTTTCGACCCACGAGGTACGACGGGCAGTACACCGGTCCGCTGTTTGGGCACGTCCGAGTTGGACCGCTACTTCCACGTTGACCCCGATCCGGACAGCAGCGCCGAGATCAGCCAGCTGGACACGGCGAACAAAACGCTCGCCGGTGGGTGTCAGAAGCGGTCCGGTCGCGTCCTGGCCCACGTGTCCACGGCCGACGCGGCCCGCGACATGGACAGCGTCCGCGCTGCACTACGCGAGCCCAAGCTCACCTACCTCGGCTACTCCTACGGCACGTCGCTGGGGGCGGCGTACCTCGACCTGTTCCCGACCCGGGTGCGGGCGATGGTCCTCGACGGGGCGCTCGACCCGCGGCTGTCGTGGGACCAGGTCCTGTCCGGTCAGGGCAAGGGCTTCGAACAGGCCTTCCGGTCCTTCTTGCGCTGGTGTGACCGGACCCCGAAGGAGTGCCGCTTCCGGGCCGAGACCGAGGGCGACCTGATCACGGCGTACGAGCGGATCGCGGCCAGGGTCGAGACCGATCCGCTGCCCGGTGAGGGTGCGCGCACGGTCGGCCCGGGCGAGCTCTCGTACGGCGCAGGCCAGGCGCTCTACAGCACCAGCTTCTGGCCGTTCCTGGGTGGCGCGCTCGCTGAGGCGGCGAACGGCAGCGGCGCGCAGATCCTGCAGCTGTCCGACAGCTACCTCGAGCGCGACGCCAAGGGCTACAAGAACACGATCGAGGCCAACCTCGCGGTCAACTGCGTGGACCGGCCGTGGCCCAAGGACCTCGCGAGCTACCAACGCCTGGCCGGTGAGCTCGAGAAGACGGCGCCGCACTTCGGGCCGGCGATCGGCTGGGCCGGCGCCACCTGCGCGGTCTGGCCCACCCCGCCGACCGGTACGCCGCACGCGGTCACCGGGAAGGGTGCGCCGCCCGTCGTGGTCATCGGCACGACCCGCGACCCGGCGACGCCGTACGCCTGGTCGGTCGGGCTGGCCGACCAGCTCGACAAGGGCGTTCTCGTCACCTTCGACGGTGACGGCCACACCGCCTACCGCGCCGGTGCGCCGGGCTGCATCACCGGTCCGGTCAACACCTACCTGCTGACGGGCAAGGCTCCGCCCACCACCCGCTGCTGATCGGCGCCGGTCCGTGGCTGCCCGTGCCTCATCAGTCCGCAGGAAGCGCCACCGCGGTGAAGCGATCATCTCGATGCGCGATCGGTGCCCGACACGCTCGGCGCGTCGTGCACGGATCGCGCGGCCAGAAGATCAACGGGTGGGGGAGCCGCTCCGCGGTCGTCGGGGCAGGGAGGTGGCAGGGTAGGGAGATGTCCGGTTCGCCCCGGCGCCGTCCGAGCGTCCGCCGCAAGATCGCGGTAGCGACCTGGCGCGCGTCCAAAGAGGGCCGGCTGTACGCCCGGATGGCCGTCGATGCCACCGAGGTGCTGGCGTACTGCGCGGAGCAGCGAGCCGCGACCGGCGTGCGTGTCTCGCCCGCCACCGTCGTCGGGCTGGCCTTCCAGCGCGGCGTCGAGCAGGTGCCGGCCTTCCACAACCGGGTCGTCTTCGGCCGCATCGTGCCCTTCTCGTCGTACGACGTGGCGTTCGCGGTCGACATCGAGGGCGGTGACGACCTCGCGCCGACGAAGGTGCGCAGCGCTGACACGAAATCCCTGGTCGAGGTTTCGCGCGAGCTCGAAGCAGGTGCCGAGCGGCTGCGCGCCCGCGCGGACAAGGACTTCCAGACGACGAACGGCATCGCGCGACTGGTGCCGTGGTTCCTGCTTCGGCCGATGCTCGACCTGGCGTCGCTGCTCAACGGCGGGATCGGGGTGCGCGCCTTCGGGCAACCGGCCCATCCGCTGGGCTCGCTGTTCATCACCAACATCGGGTCCTTCGGTCTGGATGAGGGCTACGTCGCACCGGTTCCCCTCGCCCGCGTGCCGCTGTACGTCTGCGTCGGTGCGGTCGCGGACGCGCCCATGGCGGTGAACGGGCAGGTCGAGGTCCGTCCCCGAATCGTCATCACCGCGACGGCGGACCACCGCCTGGTCGACGGCGCCCACGCGGCGAAGCTGGCTCGGCTGGTGCGGGGTTACCTCGCCGACCCGGCCACCATCGACCGGCGCTGATGCGTGTAGCCGTTGCGCTGTTGCTCGCCGCGGTGGCGCTCGCCGGGTGCAGGAGCGACAACGCTGCACCCGAGGAGGTGGACACCTCCTGTGAGCAGCTCGACCGCCCGAGTGCGGATGCCGCTCCGCCCCCGGGTTACCTGTCGTTGCCGCCGGATCAAAAGCTGCTGAGGGTGCAGACGCAAGGGCGCACCACCGTGGTGTTCGCCAGCACGGCCGGCGGCCGCGGCGACCTGATCGAGGTTCGCGATCGCGTGCTGACCGCGCTGAAGGCGCAGCAGTTCTCGGTCTCCGGCACCGACCAGGAACCCGGCTTCGAGGCCGAGGCGCAGATCGCCGGCCCCAGTGAGGGCACGGTGCGGGTCACCCCGCTGTGCACCGGCCGGATCCAGGTCCGCTACAAGCTGGAGGGCTGAGGGCTCGACGTGCGCGCCCTGATCCTGTCGGGCAGACTCCGCCGGGTCGGGGGGCTGACGCGGAGGTAGTGATGGACCTGGGCGGAAAGCACGAGTCCTGGTGGATGGCATCGAGCGGCAGTACGTCGTACCCGCCGTTGCGCCCCGGGGTCGATACGGACGTCGTCGTGCTGGGCGCCGGCATCGCCGGCATCACGACGGCGTACGCGCTGGCCAAGGAGGGTCGAAGCGTCGTCTTGTTGGACGCCGGCCGGGTAGCCGCGGGCGTCACCGGCTACACCAGTGCCAAGGTCAGCGTCGGTCACAACCTGGTGTACGCCGACCTGGCCGACCGATTCGACGACGCGACGTCGAAGGGCTACGCGGACTCGCAGACGGCTGCTCTGGAGTGGCTGTGCGCCACAGCCGACCGTGAGGGCATCGCGTGCGAGCTGGAGCGGCTGCCCTTCCTCGTCTACACCGAGCTGGCCGAGGAGCGGGAGCAGATCGAGGCCGAGGTGACGGCGGCTCAAGCCACCGGACTGGCCGCGTCGCTGGTGACGGACACCGGTCTCCCGGTCGCGTCCGTCGCGGCTGTCCGGCTCGAAGACCAGGCCCAGTTCCACCCGCGCAAGTACCTGCTCGCTCTGGTCGAGAAGTTCGTGGAGCTCGGTGGTCAGGTTTTCGAGATGACCCGCGCGCTCGACGTCACGTCCGGTGACCCGTGCGTTGTGCAGACCGAACATGGCGACCTACGTGCCCGCGAGGTTGTCGTCGCGACGCACTTCCCGTTCCTGGACCGGGGGCTGCTGTTCGCGCGGCTGGCGCAGTACCGCGACGTCGTTGTGGCCTGCCCCATCGACGAGGACAAGGCGCCGACCGAGATGGCCATCAGCACCGGCTCGGAGGAGGGCGGCACGCACTCGTTCCGCACGGCGCCGTACAGGGACGGTCAACGGCTGCTCATCGTCACGGGAGGACAGTTCAAGACCGGTTCGACCAGCGACGTCGAGAGCCAGTACGAAGACGTTGCGGCGTGGACCAAGCGGCACTTCGACGTGGGAGCGGTCGCCTACCGCTGGTCGACCCAGGACGCGTCGTCCGTGGATCGGCTGCCCTACATCGGCCGCCTCCCCAACGCAGGCGACCACGTGTGGGTGGCCACGGGCTTCAGCGCGTGGGGCATGACCGGCGGCACCCTCGCCGGCATGCTGCTCGCCGACCTGCTGCAGGGCAGGGACAACCCGTGGGCGGAGCTCTACGAGCCGTCGCGGAAGGACATCCGCGCCTCCGCGAGCAAGCTGCTGCACGAGACCGTGGACGTCGCGAAGCAGATGGTGGGCGGTCAGTTCCGCACCGACGTAGCCGGCCCAGAGCAACTGGAGGTCGGACAGGCCGGGATCTACCGCGGCCCGGAGGGCCTGTGCGCGGCCTATCGCGACGACAGCGGAACGGTGCATGCGGTGAAGGCACGTTGCACGCATCTGGGGTGCACGGTGCGCTTCAACGACGCGGAGAAGTCGTGGGACTGCCCGTGTCACGGCTCGCGCTTCGGCATCGATGGCGCCGTCCTGCATGGACCGGCGGTCCAACCACTCGCCGAGGTTCGGCTGTGATGCCTGGCCGAGAGGGTGCGAGTCAGGACACACCAGAGGCCCGCCCCCTTCGGGACGGGCTCTGAAAGCCGGCTAGGAGTAGACCTCGTGGTCGTCGGTGCGCACGCCGTCACGGCTGCCGGCCGTGACGGTGTCGAGCAGGACCCCCCATCCGGCGGGTTTGCCCACGACCGATTCCCAGCGGGGGATGTAGTGCTCCAGGAAGACCTGGCCGACCAACTCGCCGCGGGTGCGTACGCCTGTCTTGGCGAAGATGGACTTCAGGTGGTCCTGGACCGTGTACGCCGAGACGTTCAGGACCTGGGCCATCTGCTTGGTGGACTGGCCTTGCATGCACAGCTGGGTCACCCGGCACTCGCGGTCGGTCAACCCGTAGGCGAGCGCCACCAAGGGCGCGATCTCGCTTGCCGGTGCCGGCTGGATGATCACGGCAATCCGGTTCTCCGCGCCGCCCGCGAGGGGCGTCCCGTAGAGAAGCAACCAGGATCCCGAGCGGGTCTGCACCCGTGATCGGGCGGCCAGTCCCAGCGGGTCCTGTCCGACCTCGAGGGCCCGCGCACGGGCGGCGACAAGCTGCACGATCCGGGAGTCGACCGGGTGCGTCGGAGCCGGCTCCTCGACCATGTCCTGGATCCAGCGCTCCGCCGTGGGCGAGATGTACTCGGGTCCGCCGCTTCCGTCGAAGATGACCACCCCGGGGGCCATGTCGTTCGGCTCCTGGTCGACGATCGTCGCCAGGAGCATCGCTCGGCGGAAGCCATTCGCAAGGGGCTCACACAAGGAGACGAGGAAGCGGCGCTCCTCCTCGGTGAACCACGGTTGGCCTTCTTCGCGCAAGAACCCGGCGGCGCCCCAGTAGACGTCATCGATGACGAAGGCGCCTCGCAGCTCGTCCCCGACCCCGTACGCCTCGTGCGTGCGGTGCCGGGCACTGCGAGAGAGGTCGCCATGAGTGGCCAGGCTGGTGGCACCGGCCTGCCGCCCGGAGCGCGCCAGGAACCACCACTTGTTGACGTCTTCGATGACGTACTCGTGCTGGGCCAACCAGGTCCCGGAGCACTCGATGTCGCGGTTCAGGCTGCCGGTGAACAGCACAGTGCCGGGGTCGACGGTGTGCCAGCACGTCCGCGTGAACGGCACCGCCTCCTGCATCGCCTCGCTCGCACGCGCGGACAGCGTGACCCAGTCCAGTCCGCTCTGGGCGAGGCGTTCGATCTTGGTGCGGGTGTGGCGTCCCGCTGCGCTGTCCACTCGGTCAACGTACGCCCGGGTCGAATCACGATCTATCCCAGAAATCTGGGGTACCGCGATCGCGATTTCCCCGAGATCTGGGATGTACCTCGGGAGCTGGCCCGGTCATGGTCGGTCCACACCCGAACCGAGGAGATGACATGACGCTGTCCGCCACCCATCCCGCACTGCAGCCATCAGCTGCGGTGAGCCCGGAACCCATCATGAAGCTGGCCTCCGGGTTCATGGCTGCCAAGCACTTGTTCGCGGCCAACGAGCTCGGCCTGTTCGAAGCGCTCGGCGACTCACCCGCCACCCTCGATGCGCTGGCCGCGCGCACCGGCCTCACCCGCCGAGCCGCGCGTATCAGCGCGGACGCGATGGTGGCCCTCGGCTTGCTCCAGAAGGACGACGAGACCTACCGCAACGGACCCGAGGCAGCCCAGTTCCTGGCAGGTCGCACACCGGCCGACCTCCGCCCGTTCCTGCGCTTCTGGGACAGCATCAGCTACCCGGTCTGGCAGAACCTGGCCCAGGCCCTGTCCAGCGGACCGCCCTCCGAGATCTTCGACCTCGACGAGGGCCTGCAGGAGATCGCCTCCGCCGGCATCGAAGCTGTCCTCGCCGGTCCGGCACGAGCCCTGCCCCAGGTGCACGATTTCACCGCGCATTCCAGGCTGCTCGACATCGGAGGTGGCACCGGATCGTGGGCCCTCGCCATCGCCCAGCAGAACCCGCACCTGCAGGCGACCATCTTCGAGCTTCCCGTCGTCGTCGGCTTCGCGAACGAGCGGATCGCCGCGGCGGGCCTGCAAGCCCGAGTCGACGCTGTTGTCGGGGACGCCATGAGCGGGTCACTGCCTGAGGGGTACGACGTCCTCCTCGCGGCCAACCTCCTGCACTACTGGTCGCCCGAGCAGATTCAGGCGTTCCTGCAGCGCGCCCGTGCGTCCGTGGCGCCTGGCACGACCTTGCTGCTCGCGGACTTCTGGACCGACCCGACCCACACGCAACCGCTGCACGCCGCCCTCATGGCCGGCGAGTTCGCGGTGCACATCGAGCACGGCGACGTCTACAGCGTCGAGGAGATCCGGGCCTGGCTCACCGGGACTGGATGGGCGTTCAGCGAGCACGTGTCGCTCGCCGGTCCTCAGAGCGTGATCGTGGCCACGGCGGACTGAAGCGTGGGTCCGCTCCGCCAGAGTCGCCGGCGCGAAGGCAGCTGCTGCGTGCCCCCGGCAGGATTCGAACCTGCGCTTCTACCTCCGGAGGGTAGCGCTCTATCCCCTGAGCTACGGGGGCTCGGGACGGGCTCGGACGTTACCAGTCAGCACCTGCCGGACGTGGCCTCTCAATCCTTGTAGGGTCCGCTCGTGGCCAGCCTGGGACGGGTTCTCGTGGTGGACGACGATGACGTCATCCGCCAACTCATCAGCGTCAACCTCGAGCTCGAGGGCTTCGACGTGACGACCGCTGTCGACGGTCAGGACTGCCTCGACAAGGTCAAGGACGTTCAGCCGGCCGTGATCACGCTGGACATCATGATGCCGCGGCTCGACGGTTGGGAGGCAGCCAGTCGGCTGCGCGCCGACCCCGAGACCGCCGGCATCAAGGTGGTGCTGCTGTCGGCCCGCGCGCAAGAGGCCGACCTGCAGCGCGGCGACCGGATCGGGGTCGACGCCTATCTCACCAAGCCTTTCGACCCGGACGAGTTGATCGCGACCGTGCGTCGGCTGGCCGGCCTGCCCGCCGAGGGCTGACGGCTACTTGCTCGGCGTCGCCGCGGGACTTGCCGGCGCGCTCGCCGGGGCCGGCGGCGGAACCGGCGCCCCGCGCAGCGGACCGGTCTCGGTCGATCCCTCGCAGGACGCCCCTCGTTCGGGCGCCTGCGGCCCGCTGGTGTAGGCCTCGAGGAACTGCTTGACCTTCTTGTCCGACGCCTTGTCAACAAAGACCTGCCGGCCCCAGGCCTGCAGGCTGATCGGCGACTTGAGCCCGGGGTACGGGCTGAGCATCCGGTAGGCATTTCCCTGGGCGAGCTCGGTCAGCGTCTTGACCTCAGCTGCGTCCAGGCCCGGTCGGTAGGTGATCCAGACCGCGCCGTGCTCGAGCGAGTGCACGGCGCGTTCGCTCGGGATGCCTTCGGCGTAGACCTGGCACGTCTGCGGCGTGTTGTTGTGCTTGCCCCCGGTGGGCGGGGCCTTGTCGTACTGCACCGGCGCGTCGGTGTGGTCGCGCGCCTCCTTGTCGGAGACGGACAGGCCGTCGATGCTCTTGTCCGCAGTCTTGAGCGGGTCCTCGAAGCCGGAGCCCTGGTTGGTCGCTGCGTAGAACAGGATGCCGGCGAGCAGTACGCCGAGCACGCTCGAGATCGCCACCGTGCCCCAGGGGAAGGGCTTCTTCACGGGGGGAGCGGGGGTACGACGCCGGCCGCTGCTCGTCGGTCGGTCGGGGCGTTGCGCCATGCGGGAGTTCCATCCTCGGTTCTGGAGTGGGTCGCGCGATGGCGACGAGCGGTGCTGCGGCGAGTCTAGGCGGGCCGGTGTGAGGTCGCCGTTAACCACCGGGCAGGACAGGCGTCCCGCGCTAGCCTCGTCAAGGTGACCCCCACCGAGATCGGCGCTGCCGTTTGCGCTGCGGTGGCGACCGCCGTCGAGGCCGGCGAGCTCGCTGTGGACGTTCCAGTGCAGGTCGTCGTCGATCGCACCAAGAACCGGGACCACGGGGACTACGCGACCAACGTCGCGCTGCAGCTGGCCAAGCCAGCCGGCAAGCCGCCCCGCGAGGTGGCTGCGCTGATCGCGAGCCGCCTCGGGCAGGTGGACGGGATTGCCTCCGTCGAGGTCGCCGGCCCCGGTTTTTTGAACATCCGGCTCGCCGGGTCGGCGCTGGGGCAGGTTGCCCGCGCCGCCGTCGCGGCCGGCCCGTCGTACGGGCACAACGACGCGGCCAGTGGTCTCTGCATCAACCTGGAGTTCGTCTCCGCCAACCCGACCGGTCCGATCCACATCGGTGGGGTGCGCTGGGCGGCCGTCGGCGATGCCTTGGGCCGGCTGCTGCAGGCCAGCGGGGCTGAGGTCACCCGCGAGTACTACGTCAACGACGCAGGCAACCAGTTCGACCTGTTCGCCGCCTCCATGCTGGCCCGGGCCAAGGGTGGTGAGCTGCCGCCGGAGGGGTACCGCGGCGACTACGTCGCGCAGTACGCCGCCCGCATCGTGGCGGAGCGGCCTGATGCGATGGAGCTGGCCGAGGACGAGGCGCTGGCCGTCTTCCGCGAGCGGGGCCTGCCGCTCGTGGTGGACCTCATCCGCGCCGAGCTGACGTCGTTCGGCGTGGAGTTCGACGTGTGGTTCAGCGAGCGCTCGCTGCAGGAGTCCGGCGCCACCGAGCGGGCCCTGAAGACGTTGCGCGAGCAGGGCCACGTCTACGAGCAGGACGGTGCGGTCTGGCTGCGCACGTCTGACTTCGGCGACGACAAGGACCGGGTGCTCATCAAGAGCGACGGCGTCCCGACGTACTTCATGTCCGACGCCGCCTACTACCTGGACAAGCGCTCCCGTGGTGCGGACCTGTCCATCTACATGCTCGGCGCCGACCACCACGGCTACGTGGGGCGCCTCAAGGCGATCGTCGCCTGCGCCGGCGACGACCCCAAGCGGACCATCGAGGTGCTCATCGGGCAGATGGTCAACGTCGTCAAGGACGGCCAGGTCCTTCGGCAGAGCAAGCGGCTCGGCCAGTACACCTCGCTCCCTGACCTCGTGTCGCTGATCGGCAACGACGCCGCGCGCTACCTGCTGGCCCGGTCCAGCGTCGACACGACCCTCGACCTCGACATCGAGCAGGCGACGCGGCAGTCGTCGGACAACCCGGTGTTCTACGTGCAGTACGCCGCGACCCGGGCTGCCTCGGTGCTGCGCAACGCGACCGACATGGGCATCGCGACGCCGGACGTCGTCGACCTGTCGCTGCTGACGGATCCGCGCGAGACCGAGCTGCTGCTCGCCTTGGCGGAGTTCCCGCGGATCGTGGCCACGGCCGCCGAGCTGCGCGAGCCGCACCGGGTGGCGCGCTATCTCGAGGAGCAGGTGGCCAAGTCGGCGCAGCGGTTCTGGGACGAGTGCCAGGTGCTGCCCAAGGGCGACGACGAGGTCACCGCACTGACGCATGCGCGGCTGATGCTCTGGCGAGCGACCAGGGTGGTGCTGGAGAACGGTCTGGGGCTGCTCGGGGTGAGCGCGCCGGAGCGGATGTGAGCACCGTGACCACCGACCTGGACCCCGCGGTCTGGCCGGCCTCCGCGATGCGCATGCCCGACGGCGTCCTCACGCTCGGGGGCGTCGACGTACGCGATCTGGCCACGGAGTTCGGCACACCGGCGTACGTCCTGGACGAGGACGACTTCCGGGAGCGCTGCCGCTCCTGGCGCGACGCCTTCGCCGGAGCCGACGTCTACTACGCCGGCAAGGCCTTTCTCTGCAGTGCGATCGCCCGTTGGGTCGCAGAGGAAGGACTCGGGCTGGACGTCTGCACCGGCGGGGAGCTAGCGGTTGCCGAGCGGGTCGGCTTCCCGGCTGAGCGACTGACGTTCCACGGCAACAACAAGAGCGTGGCCGAGCTCGACCGGGCCCTGGCGTACGGCGTCGGTCGGATCGCGGTCGACTCGTTCGAGGAGATCGTCCGGCTGGCCGCTCTTGCGGAGCGGCGAGGTGTTCGTCAGCGGGTGCTCGTCCGGGCCACGCCCGGCGTCGAGGCGCACACGCACGAGTTCGTCCAGACCGGCCAGGAGGACCAGAAGTTCGGCTTCTCGCTGGCCAGTGGCGCCGCGGCCGAGGCTGTTCGCCGCATCGTCGCGCTGCCGTCGCTCGAGCTGGTCGGGTTGCACTGCCACATCGGCTCGCACATCTTCGACACCCGGGGCTTCTCCCTCGCGGCGCACCGCATGGTGGGGCTGCTGGCCGACATCCGCGACGAGCACGGCATCGAGCTGCCCGAGCTCGACCTGGGTGGCGGCACCGGCATCGCCTACACTTCGGCGGACGACCCCATGCCGGTCGAGGAGTTCGCGGCCGGGCTGCGCGCGATCGTCGATCGGGAGTGCGCTGCCGCCGGTCTCGTCGTTCCTCGCCTGGCTGTCGAGCCGGGTCGGGCACTGTCCGGACCGACCACCGTCACGCTGTACGAGGTGGGCACCGTCAAGGTGCTGCCGGGGCTCCGCACGTACGTCAGCGTCGACGGTGGGATGAGCGACAACATCCGCACCGCGCTGTACGACGCCCGCTACACCGCCGTCCTCGCGTCCCGTATGTCCACGGCCGAGCCGGCCAATGTCACGCTGTCCGGCAAGCACTGCGAGAGCGGCGACATCGTGGTGCACGACGTACCGCTGCCTGGTGACCTGGCCCCGGGCGACCTGGTCGCCGTACCGGCCAGCGGCGCCTACCACCGCTCGATGGCCAGCAACTACAACCACGTGCCGCGACCGCCGGTGGTTGCTGTGAGCGGCGGCGTCGCGCGGGTCATCGTTCGCCGCGAGACCGAGGACGACCTGCTCGGGCTGGACGTCGGATGATGGCGGCATGACCACGGTTCCTCGGCGACTGGCCGTGCTCTTCCTGCTGGCGCTGGCCGGCGTCCTGGTGATGCTCGGCGCGGTGATCGGCCGGGCAGTCGGGACGTTCGCGCTGCTCGCCTATGTCGCTGCCGTCGCATCGCTCCTGCTGGTCGCCACGATCGCCGCGAAGCGCTGGGTGCGGGCGCAGCGCCGGGCGGCCGGCCACACGTGCGCGTGCTGCACCGGCACCATCCACGACCCGGTCCAGGTCATCTGATGGTTGAGCCGTTGAAGGTCGCGCTCCTCGGCTGCGGCACCGTCGGTGCCGAGGTCGTCCGCCTGCTGCACTCCTCCGCGGACGACCTGGCCGCCCGCATCGGGGCGCCGCTCGAGATCGCCGGCATCGCCGTACGCCGTCTGCAGAAGCAGCGCGACCTGCCGGTCGATGACGACCTGTTCACCACCGACGCGGCCGCGCTGGTGGCCAGGACGGACGTCGACCTCGTGGTCGAGGTCATCGGCGGCATCGAGCCGGCCCGCACGTTGCTGCTGGCGGCGCTGAAGGCGGGCAAGGGCGTCGTCACCGCCAACAAGGCGCTGCTCGCTGAGGACGGCGCGACGCTCTACGCCGCGGCGCGCGAGTCTGGAGCCGACCTCTACTACGAGGCCTCCGTCGCAGGCGCCATCCCGTTGCTTCGTCCGCTGCGCGAGTCGCTCGCGGGCGACCAGATCACCCGCGTCATGGGCATCGTCAACGGCACCACCAACTTCGTCCTGACCCGGATGGACGAGGCCGGCATGGGCTTCGCCGAGGCACTCGACGAGGCCACCGCGCTCGGCTACGCCGAGGCCGATCCCACCGCAGACGTGGAGGGCTTCGACGCCGCCGCGAAGGCGGCGATCCTGGCCGGGCTGGCCTTTCACACCAGGGTCACTGCCGCGGACGTGCACCGTGAGGGCATCACCGAGGTCACGGCGGCCGATGTCGCCAGTGCCAAGGAGATGGGCTGTGTCGTCAAGCTGCTGGCCATCGCGGAGAAGGACGGCGGCGCTGTCGGCGTGCGCGTGCACCCCGCGATGATCCCCCGCAGCCACCCGCTCGGGTCAGTGCGTGAGGCCTACAACGCCGTCTTCGTCGAGGGCGCGAGCGCAGGTCAGCTGATGTTCTACGGCCGCGGGGCCGGCGGCTCGCCGACCGCCTCCGCCGTCCTGGGCGATCTCGTGGCCGTCGCCCGCAACGCCCTTTCCGGCGCGCGCGGCGCCGGTGAGTCGTCGTACGCCGACCTGCGCCTTCGTCCCATGGGCGAGGTCGTGACGAGGTACCACATCAGTCTCGACGTGGCGGACAAGGCCGGTGTGCTCGCTGCGGTCGCCAACGCCTTCGCCACGCACGACGTATCGATTCGCACGGTTCGCCAGGAAGGGCACGCCGGAGATGCGAGTCTCGTCGTCGTGACCCACACAGCAACGGATGCTGCGCTGCAGGCAGTCGTCGGGGAGCTGAGGGAGCTCGACAGCGTCCGGGCTGTCGCGTCCGTGATGCGGGTGGAGGGCCAGCCATGACCTCAATTGCAGCGCGGGCGGGATGGCGCGGGCTGATCGAGGAGTACCGCGACCGGCTGCCGGTTTCCGCCGCAACGCCCGTGGTCACGCTGCTCGAGGGCGCAACGCCCCTGGTGCACGCCGAGCAGCTGTCGGCCATGACCGGGTGCGAGGTGCACCTCAAGGTCGAGGGGCTCAATCCGACCGGTTCGTTCAAAGACCGTGGCATGACCATGGCGATCAGCAAGGCCCTCGAAGAGGGCAGCCGCGCGGTCATCTGCGCGTCCACCGGCAACACCAGCGCGTCCGCGGCCGCCTACGCAGCCAAAGGCGGTCTCACCTGTGCGGTGCTCGTGCCGGACGGCAAGATCGCGCTCGGCAAGCTGGCCCAGGCCCTGGTCCATGGCGCCCGGCTGCTGCAGGTCAAGGGCAACTTCGACGACTGCCTGACGCTGTGCCGTGAGCTGTCCGACAACTACCCGGTGACCCTGGTCAACTCGGTCAACCCGTTCAGGATCGAAGGCCAGAAGACTGCGGCGTTCGAGATCGTCGACGTGCTCGGTGGTGCTCCTGACGTGCACTGCCTGCCGGTCGGCAACGCAGGCAACATCACCGCCTACTGGAAGGGCTACGTCGAGTACGACGTGCGACCCCGCATGCTCGGCTTCCAGGCGGCGGGCGCAGCGCCGATCGTGACCGGCTCGCCGGTCGCGTCCCCGCAGACGATCGCCACGGCTATCCGTATCGGCAACCCGGCCTCGTGGCAGCAAGCGCTGGCCGCCAGAGACGAGTCCGGCGGGGACATCCAAGCCGTCACCGATCGGCAGATCCTCTCGGCCTACCGGCTGCTCGCGCAGAAGGAGGGCGTGTTCGTCGAGCCGGCTTCCGCCGCGAGCGTCGCCGGGCTGCTGCAGGCGCACGCCGCCGGTTTGGTCCAGCCAGGAGAGCGCGTCGTGTGCACCGTCACCGGCAACGGGCTGAAGGACCCCGATTGGGCGATCGCCGGTGCCCCCAAGCCGGTGACCGTCGCGGCCTCCGCGGAGGCGGCCGCGGCTGCGCTCGGCCTGGCATGACAAGCGGCTCGGCTTGAGGCGCTACCTCGACCTGCTCCGCCGCGAGCCCGACTTCCGCCGGCTGTACCTGTCCCAGCTCGTCACCCTCGGCGGTGACTGGTTCGCGATCATCCCGCTGCTGATCTTGCTCCCGGACCTGACCGGCACCGGGCTGTACGGCGCGTTGGTGCTGGCCGCCGACACCCTCGTCTTCGCCCTCGTTGCGCCGTACGCCGGAACGATCGTCGACCGCCTCGACCGTCGTCGGGTGCTGATCGTCTCGAACGCGGTGGCCGGGTTGTCGGCGCTGCTGCTGCTGCTGGTGCGAAGCGAGGCGACGGCGTGGATCGCCCTGGTCGGGATCGGGCTGGTTGCCGGTGCGAAGGCCTTCGCCCAGCCAGCCGGCGCTGCTGCCTTGCCCAACCTGGTGAGCAGCGAGGACCTGCCGACCGCCAGCGTCCTCAACGGTGCGAGCTGGGGGACGATGCTTGCCGTCGGAGCCGCCCTCGGAGGTCTCGTCGCGGGCACCCTTGGATTTGCCGCCTGCTTCGTCATCGACGCCGTCCTGCTCCTCGCGGGCGCCGCCTTGGTAGCGCGCACGAAGACGCCGTTCTCCGATCCGGCCGCGCCGAGGCGCGAGCGACGGCCGGTTCGTGAGGACGTGGCGGAGGCGCTCGGCTACGCCCGCCGGGAGCGCCCCGTGCTGGCGCTGCTGACCTGCAAGTGCGGGCCGGCGTTCGGCAACGGCGCCCTGTCGTTGTTCCCGCTCTTCGGCGCTGCGGTGTTCGGACTCGGGCCGCTCGGACTCGGGCTGATGTTCTCCGCCCGTGGGGTCGGCGCACTGCTCGGACCACTGGTCATGCAGCGACGGGCGAAGGACCCGGCCAACCTCTACGCCGTACTGGCCGGGTCGATGGCCGTCTTCGGGATCGGGTACGTCGCCCTCGCGATCGCGCCGTGGTTCCCGCTGGTACTGCTGTGCCTTGTCGTCGCTCACGCTGGCGGTGGCGCCAACTGGATCTTGTCGACCTATGGGCTGCAGGCAACCGTGCCGGATGCCTTACGGGGACGGGTTTTCAGCGCTGACTACACCTTGGCGACGCTGGTCATCGCCGGCAGCCAGGTGGCGTTCGGGCTGCTCTCCGAGGTCGTGCCGGCGCGCGACCTGCTGGCCGCAGGCGGCGTGATCGTGCTCCTCTACGCAGGCGGGTGGTGGCTGAGCACTCGCGCACTGCGCGTGCCCAGCCTCGCCACGCCGTCCTAGGAGCAGTTGTGCCCGCTTTCCGTGCCGCACCCGTGCGGGTACGTGTGCCCGCCACGAGCGCCAACCTCGGCCCCGGTTTCGACAGCGCCGGTCTCGCACTGACGCTGTACGACGACGTGGTGGTGCGGATCTCCGACAGCGGTCTGGTCGTGGATGTCGCCGGCGAGGGCGCCGACGACCTGCCACGCAACTCCCGCCATCTCGTCGTGCGTTCGCTGCGGACGACCTTCGAACGGCTCGGCGGTCAGCCGCGCGGGCTCGAGGTTGTCTGTGCCAACCGGATCCCGCATTCGCGCGGCCTCGGCTCGTCGTCTGCCGCCATCTGCGCAGCAGTGCTCGCGGCGCGAGCGCTCGTCGTCGGAGGAGAAGATCAGCTCGACGACGACGCAGTCTTGGCCCTCGCCACCGAGCTGGAAGGCCATCCCGACAACGTCGCCGCCTGCCTGCGTGGCGGAGCGACCTTCGCCTGGGGGGACCCCGTGCAGGTCCTTCGCCTCGACACGCACGACGACCTCGCGCCGGTGGCGCTCGTGCCGACCACCCGCAGCTCCACCAAGAAGGCGCGCGGGTTGCTGCCCGACGCCGTCCCGTTCGCGGACGCGGCGCTCAACGCAGGACGGGCTGCGCTGCTGCCGACGGCCCTGTCGGCTGCGCCCCAGCTGCTGTTCGCCGCGACGGAGGATCGGCTGCACCAGCAGTACCGCGCGTCTGCAATGCCGCGTAGCAATGAGCTGGTGCGTGCGCTGCGCGACGAGGGCGTGCCCGCGGTCATCTCGGGCGCCGGACCTACCGTGCTTGCCTTGGTGACGACAGCCGACGTGGATCGGGTCATCGAGCTGGCTCCACCCGGCTGGACCGTGCTGGCGCTGTCCGTCGCCGCGGACGGAGCGCAGACCCTTCCGCTGTAGGCGCGCCCGATTCGACCGTTGTTGTGCAGGCAGGGCCGAAGCGGATAGGCTGTGCAGGCACCAGTCGCCCCTCACCGGGCCCGTGCTCGCCGCGAGCGTCCCGACCTGTCCTCGACTCGTCGAACCGCTCCGGCCCTCCTCACCGCCCGTCGATTCTTCGCGTGGCGCCGTCGGATGGGTTGGTCGAGCGCACCCGGGCCAAGCCGTCGATTCGGCGGACCAGAGACGGCGACAAGGCCACAACACCTCGCCGATCGACGTGTGATCCGGCGAGAACAGGCTGGGCGGACATCCGTCCCGGCAGTAGGTCCGCCCCGCCGCACCCCGCGGTCGAGCGGTTCACCGGGAGGACTCTCCTTGACCGACACCACCGCCGCGCCCGACTCGGCTGCGGCACCCCCGGCGCGCGTACGACGACGCGCCACGAGCGGCGGTCTCGCCGCGATGGTCCTGCCCGAGCTGCAGGCCATGGCCGGCGAGCTCGGCATCAGCGGCATCGGCCGACTGCGCAAGGGCCAGCTGATCGAGGCCATCCAGGCCAAGCAGACCGGCGGAGCATCGGCTGTGGGCAGCGACGTCAACGGCGCCGCACCGGCCGCTGCCGAGTCGTCCGGCCACCCCTCCGCCGAGTCGCCCGCCGAGTCGTCCGCCGAGTCGTCGGACGGCGACCGCCCCGAGCGGATCGACCGCGGCCGTGAGCGCTTCCTCGAGCGCGAGGCCCGGCGGCAGGAACGACTGGCCCAGCAGGGCGACGGCAGCGCGGCCCCTACCCAGGACGGCCCGTTCGACCGCCAGCAGGGCGACCGCCAGCAGTTCGACCGCCAGGATCGCCCCGACCGCGGCGAGCGTCCGCCGCGCAACGACCGGCCGCCCCGCGATCGGCAGGGCGCTCAGCCCGTTGCTGCTCGTCCGGATCGCGAGGGTGCGGGAGTGCCCCGCGACGACGATGACGAGTTCGGCAGCCGCCGTGGGCGCTTCCGCGAGCGCGGCCGACGCAACCGCAACGGCCGGCCTGGCTCCGAGCGCTTCGGCAGCGAGGTCGACCCCGTGATCAGCGACGACGACGTGCTGCTGCCGGTGGGCGGCATCCTCGACATCCTCGACAACTACGGGTTCATCCGCACCACCGGCTACCTGACCGGCCCCAACGACGTCTACGTCTCGTTGTCGCAGGTGCGCAAGTACAGCCTGCGTCGCGGCGACGCCGTCACGGGCGCCGTACGGCAGCAGCGTGACGGCGAGCGCAAGGACAAGTACAACGCGCTGGTCCGGCTCGACTCGGTCAACGGGCTGGACCCGGAGGAGGCCAAGCAGCGGCCGGACTTCACCAAGCTGACGCCGCTCTACCCGCAGGAGCGGCTGCGCCTCGAGACCGAGCCGCACCTGCTCACCACCCGCGTCATCGACCTCGTCGTCCCGATCGGCAAGGGCCAGCGCGCCCTGATCGTGAGCCCGCCCAAGGCCGGCAAGACGATGGTCATGCAAGCCATCGCCAACGCGATCACGACCAACAACCCCGAGTGCCATCTCATGGTCGTGCTGGTCGACGAGCGGCCCGAAGAGGTCACCGACATGCAGCGCTCGGTGAAGGGCGAGGTCATCGCCTCCACCTTCGACCGGCCGCCGCAGGACCACATCACCGTCGCGGAGCTGAGCATCGAACGAGCGAAGCGCCTGGTCGAGCTCGGCCACGACGTCGTCGTACTGCTCGACTCGATCACCCGGCTCGGCCGCGCCTACAACCTCGGCGCTCCGGCCAGTGGACGCATCCTCACCGGTGGTGTCGACTCGGCGGCGCTCTACCCGCCGAAGCGGTTCCTCGGGGCCGCTCGCAACATCGAGAACGGCGGCTCGCTCACCATCTTCGCGACCGCCCTCGTCGAGACCGGCTCCGCGATGGACACCGTCATCTTCGAGGAGTTCAAGGGCACGGGCAACGCCGAGCTCAAGCTCGACCGCCGGCTCGCGGACAAGCGGATCTTCCCGGCGATCGACGTGGACGCCTCCGGCACGCGCAAGGAGGAGCTCCTGCTCGCTCCCGACGAGCTGCGCATCGTGCTGCAGCTGCGCCGGGTGTTGCACGCGCTCGACACCAGCGCCTCGCTGGAGCTGCTGCTCGACAAGATGAAGGCGACGCGCACCAACGTCGAGTTCCTCATGCAGATCCAGAAGACGACGGTGCCGGAGGACCACAAGTAGCTGGCTGGTCCCACCCGGCTCAGCGGCGCTCGCTCCGTCAGATGATCTTCTGCATGCGCGATCGCTGCGCGACGCGCCCGGTGTTTCAAGCAGGGATCGCGCAGTCAGAAGATCACCGGGCGACGAGGCGTGATCGGCCGCGTCCGGACGGTCGGTTGAGCGCTCTGGCAGACTGAACACCTCTGGCACCGGTTCACGCAGCACGCAGGCGACCCGGCGGCCACCTATCCCAAGGAGCACGCAGCACATGAAGGCCGACATCCACCCGACGTACGTCGAGACGACGGTGACCTGCACCTGCGGGAACTCGTTCACGACGAAAAGCACCAAGTCCGACGGCAAGATCACCGCAGACGTGTGCAGCCAGTGCCACCCCTTCTACACCGGCAAGCAGAAGATCCTCGACACCGGCGGCCGCGTGGCCCGGTTCGAGCAGCGCTTCGGCAAGCGCCAGAAGTAGCGACCCGACGGCGCCCTTCCCGGACACGGGACGGGCGCCGCTGTCGTGTCCGGAGCGAGTCGAAGGGATGTGCGCGTGGCCACCGAGCAGCTGGGCAACCCGGTCGACAACGCGCTCGCGGAGTACGCCGAGCTGGAGGATCAGCTCGCCGACCCGTCGATCCATGCGGACCAAGCGAAGGCCCGCGAGCTCGGTCGGCGCTATGCCGAGCTCGGGCCGCTGGTTGCCGCCATCCGCGAGCAGGAGTCGGTAACCGGAGACCTCGAGGCGGCCCGTGAGCTGGACATGGCCGACGAGGTGGCGACCGCGGAGCAGCGGATCACCGAGCTGGACGAGCGCATCCGGGACCTGCTGATCCCCAAGGACCCCGCCGACGCCAAGGACGTGATCCTCGAGGTCAAGGCCGGCGAGGGTGGCGACGAGTCCGCGTTGTTCGCCGGCGACTTGGTGCGGATGTACATGCGTTACGCCGAGCAGCAGGGCTGGAAGACCGAGCTCGTCAGCGCTACCGAGGGCGAGCTCGGTGGCTACAAGGACATCTCCCTCGCGGTGAAGAGCCGCGACCCGCTCAACCCGGTCTACGGCCGGCTCAAGTACGAGGGTGGCGTGCACCGGGTTCAGCGCGTGCCGGTCACCGAGTCGCAGGGCCGCATCCACACCTCCGCTGCCGGCGTCCTCGTCCTGCCTGAGGCGGAGGAGGTCGACGTGACGGTCGATCAGAACGACCTGCGTATCGACGTCTACCGGTCATCCGGTCCCGGCGGCCAGAGCGTCAACACGACCGACTCGGCCGTGCGCATCACGCACTTGCCCACCGGCGTGACCGTCAGCATGCAGAACGAGAAGAGCCAGCTGCAGAACCGCGAAGCAGCCATGCGCGTCCTGCGCGCACGGCTGCTGGCGCTGGCCTTGGAGGAGCAGGCCGTCAAGGACAGCGCGGTGCGCGGCGCCCAGATCCGCACGGTCGACCGGAGCGAGAAGGTGCGCACCTACAACTACCCGGACAACCGGGTCGCCGACCACCGCAGCGGCTACAAGGCCAACAACCTCAGCCAGGTCTTGGACGGCGACCTGGACGCCGTCATCCAGTCGCTCGTCGACGCCGACAACGCGGCCAAGCTGCAGGGCGAGGACGCATGAGGAAGATGCTTGCAGCGGCGACCGAGAAGCTGACCGCCGCCGGAGTCGCCTCACCCGAGCACGACGCTCGGGCGCTCGCCGTACACGTGCTCGGTCTGGACAAGCTCAGCGACCTGCTGGTCGTCGACGGCTTGGACGAGGAGCAGCGGGCGGCGTACGACGCTCTCGTCGCGCGGCGAGCCGCGCGCGAGCCGCTGCAGCACCTCACCGGCAGCGTGGGCTTTCGCTACATCGAGCTCGAGGTCGGACCGGGGGTCTTCGTCCCACGCCCCGAGACGGAGTCGGTCGTGCAGTGGGCTGTCGACGCGATCGCCGGGGAGGGTTGGCGTCAGCCGTTGCTCGCCGACCTGTGCACCGGCAGCGGCACCATCGCGTTCGCCCTCGCCAACGAAGTGCCCGGCGCGACAGTGCACGCCGTGGAGCGAGACCCGGATGCCCTCGCCTGGACGCGGCGCAACGCCGCGAACCGCGTCGCGGCGGGCGATCCCGAGGTGCAGCTTCATCTGGGCAGCGTGGAGGAGTCGCTGCTCGACCTGGATGCGCAGTTCGACCTGGTCGCCAGCAACCCGCCGTACGTCGCGACGCATGAGGCGCATCTCCCCGACCCCGAGGTGGTCGACCACGATCCCGAGATCGCGCTGTTCGCCGGCGAGGACGGGTTGGACGTCATCCGGCTCGTCGAGCTGGCCGCGCGCCGGCTGCTGAAGCCTGGCGGGCTTGTCGTGGTCGAGCACTCCGATCGCCAAGGCGCGACAGCGCCAGCCGTCTTCGCCGAGGCAGGTGGCTGGGACGAGGTCACGGACCATCCCGACCTGACCGGCCGGGACCGGTTCGTGACGGCGCGGTGGTCGGGATGATCTACGACGTCACGGTCGACTCCAAGGCCGGAGTCGAAGCCGCCGTCGCAGCGCTGCAGAACGGCGACCTGGCCGTACTACCCACGGACACGGTGTACGGCGTAGCCGCCGACGCGTTCTCCCCGGATGCGGTGGCTCGGTTGCTGGCGGCGAAGGGTCGCGGGCGGGACATGCCGGTTCCCGTCCTGGTCGGCTCATGGCGAACCCTCGACGGTCTGGTCGACGAGCTCGGCCCGCTCGCGCGGACGTTGGTCGAGGCCTTCTGGCCGGGACCGCTCACCCTGGTGGTCCGCGCCGCGCCCTCCCTCGCCTGGGACCTGGGTGAGACGCGCGGCACAGTGGCCGTCCGGATGCCCCTGCAGGCCGTCGCGCTCGAGGTGCTCGGTCACACCGGTCCGCTTGCTGTCAGCAGCGCCAACCGCAGCGGCATGCTGCCCGCCACCGACGCCGTCGAGGCGGAGCGCCACCTGGGCGACGCGGTCAGCGTCTACCTGGATGCGGGGCCGGCGGTCGACGTCGTACCGAGCACGATCCTGGACCTGACCGGTGACCGCGCGCGGGTCCTGCGCCAGGGGGCCTTGCCCCTCGATGCTCTGCGCGAGCACGCCCCGGATCTGGAGGTGTCCCCATGAGCGACATCTTTCGGGTGCTGCACATCTGCACGGGCAACATCTGTCGGTCGCCGATGGCCGAGCAGATGATGCGCGTCGGCCTCCACGAGCGGCTTGGTGTCGGCGCCGATCGGTTCTTGGTCGAGTCGGCGGGCACGTGGGGGCACGACGGATCGCCGATGGAGACCTACGCGCTGAGCACGCTGCTCGCCTACGGCATCGACGGGAGCACGTTCGGCGCGCGCGAGCTCGTCGCCGAACACGTCGTGGCCGCCGACCTGGTGCTGGGCGCTACTCGCGAGCACCGCGCGGCTGCCGTCGTCCTGCATCCGCGGGCCGCCGCCCGGACCTTCACGCTGCGGGAGTTCGCGCGCCTGACGTCTGTGGTCGACCCAACCGGACTGCCTGCTGACGACCCGGTCGAGCGGGCCCGTGCGCTGGTGAAGGCGGCCGCCGCGAATCGGGGACTCGTGCCGCCGGACAGCCCGCGCGACGACGACCTCGACGACCCCTATCAGTCGCCGGAGTCGGCCTTCACGGTCTGCGCGGCCCTGGTGCACGGCACCCTGCAGGGTCCGCTCGACCTGCTCACCGCCTGACTTTCGCACCGCTCCCACCCCGCCGCCCTCCACCACCCCGGTCCGCCACCCCCGTGATCGACGGAACGCTTTCGGCACTTTTGGCGGTCCACAGCGGCTCAAGAGTGCCCACAACCTTCCGTCGATCATGGATGGCGTGGGCGCGGCCAGGTGGCTCACCGCCTGACTACAGTGGCGGAACCGCCGAAGACTGAGGAGCCGCCATGACGAGCACCCCCTTCTGGGGCCCGGACTTCGACGCGCTGCAGGCCGAGGACCCCGAGATCGCCGACGTCGTGCTCGAGGAGCTGACCCGCCTGCGTGGCGGCCTCCAGCTCATCGCGAGCGAGAACTTCACCAGCCCAGCCGTGCTCGCCGCGTTGGGCAGCACGCTGTCCAACAAGTACGCCGAGGGTTACCCTGGCAAGCGCTACTACGGCGGGTGCGAGGTCGTCGACCGGGCCGAGACGCTCGGCATCGAGCGGGCCAAGGAGCTCTTCGGCGCCGACCACGCCAACATGCAGCCGCACTCCGGCGCGCAGGCCAACTTCGCGGCGTACGGCGCGCTGCTCACCCCCGGCGACACCGTGCTGGCCATGTCGCTGCCGCACGGCGGTCACCTGACGCACGGCTCGAAGGTCAACTTCTCCGGCAAGTGGTTCTCCGTTGTCGGGTACGGCGTCGACAGCGAGACCGAGCTGATCGACTACGACGAGGTGGCCCGGCTCGCCGACGAGCACCGGCCGAAGATGATCATCGCTGGTGCGACGGCCTACCCGAGGCTGATCGACTTCGCCCGCTTCCGCGAGATCGCCGACGCGGTCGGTGCCTGGCTGATGGTCGACGCGGCTCACTTCATCGGGCTCGTGGCCGGCAAGGCCATCCCCTCGCCTGTGCCGTTCGCCGACGTCGTCTGCTTCACGACGCACAAGGTCCTGCGCGGCCCGCGCGGCGGCATGATCTTGTGCAAGGACGAGGTGGCCGCCCGCATCGACAAGGCGGTCTTCCCGTTCAGCCAGGGTGGCCCGCAGATGCACTCGGTCGCCGCCAAGGCAGTCGCGTTGCGCGAGTGCCAGCAGCCGTCGTACCAGGCCTACGCCAAGCAGGTCATCACCAACGCGCAGGCGCTCGCGGAAGGGCTGACCGCGGAGGGCATGCGCCCGACGTCCGGCGGCACCGACACCCACCTCGCCCTGATCGACCTGCGCGAGGTCGGTGTGACCGGCAAGGACGCCGAGGAGCGCACCGGTCGGGCCGGCATCGTGCTCAACAAGAACGCGATCCCCAATGACCCGCAGCCGCCGTCCATCGCGTCAGGCGTCCGCGTCGGCACCCCGAGCGTCACGACGCAGGGGATGACCGAGGGTGACATGAAGGAGGTCGCCTCGCTCATCGCCCGCGCCGTCCGCGACGAGGACGGCTCGGCGATCGAAGAGGTACGCCGCGGCGTCGCGACCCTGGTCGACGCCCATCCTGCATATGAGCGCGTCTCCGGCGCGACGCGAACCTCCCGCTAACGTCAGTCCGTGCGGGAGTACCTGCTCGTCCTCTGCGTCGC
>Ga0136633_1000838_pt1 | contig 23209 bp, 17 predicted proteins | sample AntDrymeUQ832206_2_FD_105494 | JGI IMG/M metagenome (GOLD analysis project Ga0136633, IMG submission 105494) | Polar desert sand microbial communities from Dry Valleys, Antarctica - metaG UQ83 (22.06) | ecosystem: Environmental > Terrestrial > Soil > Desert | place: Antarctica: Dry Valley...
CCGTGTTCGCGGAGGGCGGCGCAGGCCTGGCCCCACTCCTCCTACCTTCGGTCACCGGCGGCTACCTGTGGGGATTCGTGGTGGCTGCGTTTGTGGTGGGATTGCTCGCGGAGCGGCGCTGGGATCGCCGCCTGTCCAGCGCCATCGGAGCGATGCTCCTCGGGGAGATCGTCATCTTCTTCTGCGGGGTCGTATGGCTGTCGGCCGCGCTCGGCGTGCCCGGCTCCAAAGCCCTCGAACTAGGTCTCTATCCGTTCGTTCTCGGTGAGCTCGTCAAGCTACTGGCGGCCGCGGGGATTCTCCCGGCGGCATGGAAGCTGACGGCTGCACCGGACTTGGGCCGCATCACTCTGCGCTAGGCCGGAGCACCTAGGGGAGCGCTACCAGCCGAGGCGGCTCGCCCTTGGCTTCGCGCGGAGGCTCGGCTTCGAGAACACTGGAGGCCGGCAACCTCAGGGTAAAGACGGCCCCGGCCGCGTCGGAGCGCTCCAAGACAAGCGAGCCTCCGAGGATCTCGGCCAGCTTTCTGCAGATATAAAGGCCGAGTCCCGTTCCGCCGGCGCGGCGCGTCGAGGTCTGGTCTTCTTGGTAGAAGCGCTCGAACACCTTCTCGTGCAGGTGGCCGGGAATGCCTGCGCCCTCATCCTCGACCGAGATCGCCACCCCGCCACCTTCTCTTCGGCCGAAGAGGTAAACGGTGGTGTCCTCGGGGGTGTACTTGGAGGCGTTTTCCATGAGGTTCGCCAGGATCTGACGCAGTTTCTCGCCGTCTGTGAGCAGCAGAGGGAAGTCGGGCGAAAAGGCCAGCTTGAAGCGGTGCCTCGATGAGCGTGCGCCAATCTCCTCGGACAGCGCGGTGGTTAGCTCCCGGATCGACACCGAGTTCTCACTGATCGAGTGGCTGCCCGACTCGATGCGCGACACGATGAGGAGGTCTTCGATGAGATGCGTGAGCCTATCGCTTTGCTCCTCGATCGTGTTGACGAACAACTCCTTCCGCTCGGAGGAGAGCTTGTCAGATTTGCGCGCCAGGATCTTGATGTACCCGCTTATCGAAGTGAGCGGCGTTCTGAGCTCGTGCGAGACCGTGGCCACGAAGTCATCCTTGAGCCGGTTCATCTCGGTGAGATGGATAAGGGATTCCTTGAGGCGATCGACCAGCCGTGCGTTTTCCAAAGAGACACTGGCATGATTTGCAAGCGTCTCTACGAGCGTTACATCCTCGGGGCTGAAGGTCGAGACGTCGCTGAGGCGGTTGCCGACCATCATCGTGCCGACGACGCCGCCTTCTCCGTGCAGAGGGGCCGCGATTGCATCCCTCACCCCTCGCGCGGCAAAGTACGTCCTGAGCTTCTCGTTGCTGATGGGCCGAGGCACGAGCACCGCCCGGCCTTCGGCCGCAACCCTGGCCCACACTCCCTCGGTGGGATCGAGCTCTACGGCGCCCATCACATCGAGATGCTCGCCCGGGCCGATCGTGGTGACGTAGGCGGGTTCGTCCACGCTTCGAGGAAACAGAATGATCTCAGCCATCTCCGCGCGAAACATCTCGCAAGCGGATGACAGCAGCGACAACAGAACTGCATCCATCTCGAGCGACTGATGCGCAACACGGGTCGACTCATACAGCGCTCCCAGACTGTCGTGCTGGGCTCTCATGGATGTGTATGAGCGGTAGGAGAGAAAGAGCACGCCGAGCACGATGAGCAGCAACCACAGCGCCTGCGGGCTTCGCGCCAGCAGGGTTACGGCGAGCAATGCAAGACTCGTGTTCGCCGCCGTTACTGCGAAGCTGGGAACCAGGGACTTCGTCAAGGTCTGCAGCTTCACTTGTCCTTCGGCCAAGGAGATCGCCAGGGCGATCATGACCGCGCCCAGCGACGTTACCAGCAGCGTGGCAAAGAAGGCCGCGGTCCACCCGGCGGGGCCGTTGACCATTCCCAAACCGGTCCAGAAGTGGAAGAGCATTATGGCGAGAGCGGCCTCGAGAGCGAAGTTGGCGAGGTTGAACGCTAGCTTTATTGGCGCTTGGCGCCGGTAGAGGAGGAGAGCACCGCCCACGCCCACTATTTGCGCCAACATGAGCTCGGAGGGGCTCGCGAAGAACAGCGCCAGGACCAACGGGATCTCGCCCAGCGAGAACGTGTGCGCCTCCCTCTTGAACTCGAGATGCACCACCAGGATCTCGGTGACACAGAAAACCGGCGCCAAGAACCACCATGGGAAATGAATGCCCGCGTGGAGCGACTCGATATGACGAACGTAGGAGAAGAACAGAACGCCGGCCAGCAGCGACAGCGCCGCGTTCAAGAGCCAGACTCGCGCCCGGCCCCCGATCCTCGGCCGGGGCGAGCCGGCCGCTAGTGCTCGCCCCACTGCGCGCTTGACCATGAGTTGCGGCTCCACGAGTTGCGGCTCCACGAGTCTGCGGACCAAGAGTTGCGAGCCCAGACATCGCCCTCCCACTGAGAACCCGACCATGAGTTGCGGGACCAGTAGGTGTCAGACCACGAGTTGCGGCTCCACGAGTTGCGGGTCCATACGACTCCCGACCACGAGTTGCGGCTCCACGAGTTCCTGGTCCAGGAGTCGCCCGCCCACACTTCGGAGTTCCACAAGCCACCGGACCAACTCGTTCCCGACCATGAGTTGCGTGCCCACGTAGTGCCGTCCCACGGTTCTCCGAAGATGTCCTGCTCACCGCTGAGAGCGTCGCCGTCCATCTCGACGTGCGCGCTTCCGCGGGCTGCCTCGAGCGATCCCGTGCCCTCGGAGAGGACGTGCTCCTGGATCGCCTCCGGGGTGCGGGCGGCCGCGGCCGCTTTCAGGTCAAGGGCCCCGGCGCCCTGCGCGACGGGATCGGCATTCCGCAGGTGGGAAGCGGTGGACGTGAAGAGCGCCTTGACCTGGTCGGGCGACAGTCCCGGCCGCTTGTCGAGCAGCAGCGCGGCCGCTCCCGAGACGACTGCGGCCGCCTGAGAGGTCCCGCTGCCGCGGAAGAAGCGTTCTCCAACGCGGCCCTCCGGGTAGGTCAGGTCGACTTCGGAGCCGGGATTGCGCAGGCTGACTATCGACGTGCCGGGTGCCACGAGGTCGGGGTTGCGAACTCCATCGCCACGGCTCGACCACTCGGGCACCACGTCGTCGATGCTCCTTCGAGTGCCCCTGCCGTCCAGCGCCCCAACCGCGAGCAGGTAGGGGTCGTAGGCGGGGTTGTTGAGCTTGTCGGATCCGTAGCCCGCGTTTCCTGCCGCGGCCACGACGACGATCCCACGTCGCCACGCAACTTCTGCTGCGTGCGAGAGGGGATCGATCGTGTACGGCTGAGTGCCGTCGGTGCCGAAGGAGAGGTTGAGCACTCTGATGTTGAGCCCCCCGTCGCGTCTGTGCTGCACCACCCAGTCGATGGCCGCAAGCACCTGGGACACATCGGTGGCGCCGGTGGCACTGGCGACCTTGACGCTGACGAGCCGGGCGCCGGGAGCGACCCCCCGGAAGCCATCGCCGCGGCCGGAGATGATCCCCGCCATGTGAGTTCCGTGCCCGTAGGTGTCGAGATAGCGGAGGTTCTCGGCCGGAGACTCGAACGAGAGGTCGGGACCATCGACGACCTTGTTGGTGCCGTCCAGGCCCGCAACCGGTGCCACGCCCGAGTCGATCAGGGCCACGTCCACTCCGCGCCCTGTGATGCCCTCTTCGAGCAAGTCGTCGGCATTGATGGCGCGCCTTACGGCCCCCAGCGTCCCCGGATCCCCCTGTGGGGCATCGGTGCGGTCATCGAGCAGATCCAGGCGCCCGTTTACCGTCACGTTGCTTACACCAGGAGCCAGCCGGAGCCGGTTCACGGCGGGCGCCGGGAGACGAGCGACGAACCCGTGAATGATGTCGATCTCGCGTCCGAGCTCTCCACCCAGGCGTAGCACCGCGCCCTCGAGCGCCGCGCGTGCTCCGGGATGGGCCGAGATGATTACCTCCAGGGAGGGTTGCGCGGGCCGGGCAGCGGGAGCTTCCTGCGCGGTGAGCGCCATCGCCAACAGGGTCGCGCTCACTAACCCGGCCAAACTGCGGCGGGCGGTTGTTGCGAGCGGAGCACGAGCCCCGGTCATCGGCGAACCTCCGTGGGTCAGTAGACACTCCTACGTAGGCTTCTTCGACCAATTTTTCCCATCTCTTGAGCCGACGGCGAGCACCGAGCCGGGTGAGCGTCGGCGGTTAGACCGCCCCTCAGCTGGCTCTGTGCCAGATATGGGGCGGAATCCGCCCGGTTCCTGACACAAAGCTGGGTTAGGGGCGGGGGCCACGGTTGCGGCTCGAGTCCGGGAGATGGCCGGCCCCCTCCCGGCTTGGTTAGTCTGCGCCGATGTCTGAAGAGCGAGCCTGGATCGAGCTTTCCGACGGCGTGCGGCTGGCGGCCACGCTGTACTGCCCGGAGAGCGGGGGGCCGTGGCCCGTGATCCTGGAAGCGCTCCCCTACCGCAAGGACGACGTCACCCTCTATCACGCCCCCGAGTACCGGCGGCTGTGCGCCGAGGGCGACTACGTGGTGGCGCGCGTTGACCTCAGGGGCACGGGCTCCTCAGAAGGGGTCGCCACCGACGAGTACCCGCCGCAAGAGCAAGAGGACCTGTGCGAGGTGATCGCGTGGCTCGCCGAGCAGCCGTGGTCAACCGGGGCGGTCGGGATGTATGGAGTGTCATACGGAGGCTTCAACTCGATTCAGGTCGCCATGGAGCGCCCCCCCGCCCTCAAGGCGATAATTCCGATCTTCGCCACCGACGATCGCTACACGGACGACGTCCACTTCTACGGCGGCGTGAAGAAGCAGCTCGACTTCATCGACTACCCGCTCTACATGGTGTGCATGAACGCGCTGCCGCCGGTGCCCGAGATCGTCGGGCCGAACTGGCGCAAGTTGTGGCTGGAGCGGCTGGAGGCGCTCGAGCCGTGGCTCCCCCGCTGGATCGAGGAGCAAAACGACGGGGCGTACTGGCGACACGGCTCGTTGCGCCCTCACTACGAGCGGATTGTCTGCCCGACGATGATCGTGGCCGGGTGGGCCGATGGCTATCGCAACGCGAGCTTTCGCATGTTCGAGCGGCTCGAGGTCCCAAAGCGCCTACTGTTCGGCCCCTGGGCTCACGCCTCGACCGAGACCTCGTTGCCCGGGCCCCGCATCGATCTCGTCCCAGAGCTGCTGCGCTGGTTCGACCGCCACCTCAAGGGTGCGGTCAACGGGATCGACCAGGAGCCCCCGATCGTGGTGTTCGCCCGGCGCTCGACCCGGCCCGCCACCGACCTCGACAGCTACGAGGGAGAGTGGCGGCACGAGGTGGCGTGGCCGCCCGAGCGGCTCGAAGAGCGCCGTCTCGAGCTGCCCGGCCCCGACGAGCGGCGACTCGAGGTGCGCGGGGACGTCGGCGCCACCGCATGGATCTCGTGCGCCGGGCACGGTCCCTTCGGGCAGCCCGATGATCAGCGCCCCGATGAGGCGTTCTCTCTGCTCTACGACTGGGGGCCCTTCGACGAGGAGCTCGAGATTCTCGGGTACCCCCGGCTCGAGGTCACCATGGCGGCGTCGGCCCCGGTCGCCTTCCTCTCCGCCAAGCTCTGTGACGTGTTCGAAGACGGGGCCTCCGCGTTGGTGGCGCGCGGGTTCTTGAACCTCACCCATCGTGATTCTCATCAGGAGCCGGAAGCTCTCGAGCCGGGCCGTACCTACGAGGTGAAGGTCGAGCTCGACGCGACCTCGTGGATCTGGGAACCGGGGCACGTCCTACGCCTCGCCCTCGCCGGCACCGACTGGCCGAACGCGTGGCCGCCCCCCGAGAACGTGACGCTGACGGTGGAAGGCTCCCGTTCGGCGCTCGTGCTTCCGGTGCTGCAGGGCGCCGCCCCGGCGACTGAGCCGGTCAGGCTCCAGCCCCCGACCACATCCGCCGAACCCGAGCCCGAGTCTCCTCTCACCTGGCGCCTCGAGCGCGATGTGCCGGGCCGCGTCACCCGGGCCGTGATCGACCACGGCGCGAGCGGCCGGCTCGACAACGGGGCTCATTTCACCGAGCGCTACGGGGGCGAGGTCGGGGTCTTCGGCGCCGAGGTGGGCAACGCCTGGGCCAAGGGGAAGAATTCGTTCGAGTTGGGCTGGGGCGCAATCCAGGTGGGGGCTGAGGCTCGTGGCGAGCTCCTCTCGGACCGCGACTCGTACCGCCTCACGCTGGAGCTCGACGTGAGCGAGGGGGGCGAGCCCCTGTGGAGCAAACGCTGGCAGCACCGCTACCCCCGCCGCCTGCAGTAGGAGCAGCCCAACCCGTCTTCCGGGCGAGGTTTGGTACAAAACGCGGTCTATAGGCGCGTTTCGTACCAAGGTTGTCTCTAGAAGCCCTGACCGGCCCCGGTTTGGATTACGGCGGGGCGACTGTACGATTCCGGTAGTAGGTCAAGCCGACGGAATGAGGGCGAGGCCCGTGTGCAACGTCGCGGACGGGCTCTGGCCAGGGGGTGGAGTAGATGAAGCTGCGATGGATCGGCCTAGGGCTGACGGCGCTGCTGGTTGCCGGGGGCTGTGCATCGACGCCGCAGGATTCCGGGGGCGGGGGCGGCGGCGCCGGGAGCAGTGGGATCCTCAAGCTCGGCACGGTCGACTACATCGACACGCTCAACCCCTTCATAGCCATCGAGTCCCAAGCCTACAACGCCTACATCATGCAGTACCCCCAACTGGTCCAGTACGGGCCCGGGCTCGAGCTCGAGGGCGACTGGGCCAAAAGCTGGGAGAACACCCCCGACGGCCTGAAGTGGACCTTTCATCTCGAGCCGGGAGCCAAGTGGTCGGACGGCGAACCGATGACGGCTGCCGATGCGGCGTGGACCGGCAACACGATCATCAAGTACGGGGCCGGCCCCACCTCGGCGCTGGCGGTGGCCTTGAACCAGATCAAGGAGTTCACTGCCCCCGACGATGACACCCTCGTGATTGAGTACAAGAAGCCCATCGGAAACGTCTTGGCGCAGATGGAGCAGTTTTATATTTTTCCCCAGCACGTGTGGTCGAAGCACACCGGCAACAAGGGCAAGGACATCAAGACCTTCCAGCCCGAGAAGGAGCTTCCCACCGTGGCGGGCGGCGCCTACTTCATCGATCAGTACGAGAAGAAGGGCACCACTGTGTTCAAGCCCAACCGGAACTTCTACGGGCCCGAGTCCAACGCCGAAGCCGTGGCGCTCATCTACTACACGAACTCGACGTCGATGATTGCCGATCTCAGGGCGGGGACGCTCGATTGGATCGAATCCGTGCCCACGAACGCCGTCGACGCGCTCGAGTCTGAGCCCGGCATCACGGTCGAGAGTACCGGAAGCTCCCAGGTGGACAACATCACGTTCAACGCCAACCCCGTGAAGCCCGAGAACCGGGAGCTGCTCGATCCGAAGGTGCGCGAAGCGCTCGAGTACGCCACTAACCGCCAGGAGATCATCGATGTCGTTCACAACGGATACGCGAAGCCGTGGGCGAACCTGATCTCGTCGCAGTCGGGCGATTTCGTCAACCCCGAGATCAAGCCGCTGCCCTACGACCCGGACAAGGCCAATCAGATCCTCGACTCGCTCGGCTACGAGATGCGAGACGGAGTCCGCTGGGCTCCGTCCACTTCAGGCGAGTTCGCGCAGCCGGCTCACCCCATGTCGTACGAGATGATTGTTCCCGGCAGCCTCAACTACAACGGGGACCGCTATTTCGAGATCATCAAGGACAACTGGGCCCAGGTCGGTGTCGAGCTGCAGAACAAGCCCGGCGGCGACTCGGCTCAGGCGTATGCACTCGAGACTGCCGGCGATTACACCAAGTTCGACCTTGCGGCGTGGGACTGGGTGGGCTACATCGACCCCGACTTCATGCTCTCGGTGATGACCAAGGGCCAGTGGTTCAGCTGGAACGACACCGGCTACAACGACCCCTCTTACGACCGCATGTACGAGAAGCAGGCAACTCTCGTAAACCCGAAAGAGCGCCGCGACCTGGTATGGGAGATGCAGGCGAAGCTCGCTCGCGAGCGCCCTTACATCCACACCGTGCAGGAGGAGATCATCATGGCCTACCGGGACGAGTGGAGTGGGATCTACCCGGATCTGGGTGCATACTGCAAGTGCTATTACACGAGTCCCCAAAAGACCCAATGACGCACGCCGTCGACTGATAGGCAGGCCATGAGGGGGGCCGACTACCTCATAAAGCGGACGGGCGCGGCGCTGCTCACCGTGTTCGTCGCCATCACGCTGAACTTCATCCTGTTTCGGGCGGTGCCCGGCAACGCGATCACCGCACTACGCTGTCTCCACTGCACCAAGCAGTTCAAGGCCGCGCTCGAGAAAGAGCTCGGTCTTGACAAGCCCATGCTGCAGCAGTACACGATCTATCTCGGTAACCTCGCGCAGGGGGATCTTGGGACGTCCCTAGTCGACCGCCGCCCGGTGTGGCAGAACCTCAAGACCCCGATCCTCAACACCCTGCCGATGCTCGCCGTCGCTACGATCGTGTCGGTGGTCATCGGCGTCGCAGCGGGCGTGATGTCGGCCTGGCGCCGAGGCACCAGGGTCGATCGCATCAATACCTGGACCGCGCTCTCCTTCTACGCGATGCCGACGCAGTGGATCGGGCTGATGATCGTTTTCTATGTTGCGCTCAGATTCGGTTTTCCTGTCGCCGGAATTCGTGATCCCGCCCTGGGCATTCTCGAAGAGCCGTCGACGTGGACGGTGATCAACGACCGTATTCGCCATCTCATTCTTCCGGCCCTTACTCTAGGAATCGGGCTCTACGGCGAGTACGCCTTGATCGTGCGCTCTTCGATGCTGGAGACACTCGGTGAGGATTATGTCCTGACTGCACGCGCCAAAGGTCTCAAGAACCTTCGGATCGTGTACCGCCACGGCCTTAGAAACGCCATGCTTCCGCTGGTCACACTGATTGCGTTGTCGTTCGGATACATCCTTGCCGGGGCGATCGTGATCGAGGAAGTATTCTCCTATCCGGGAATCGGTCTGGCGACCATCGACGCGATCGACCGCCGGGACTACCCGGTGCTGCAGGGCGCGTTTCTGCTGCTGACACTGACGGTCATCTTCTTCAACTTCGTGGCCGACCTGCTGTACTTCAAGCTCGATCCCCGGGTGACGGCATGACGATGGAGGCGATCCCCCCAATCGGAGGCGAGGTGGCGGCCCCGGTTGCCTCGAACCGGGCGCGACGCGGACCCGTGCGGAAACTCTTGACCGGCGATCGTCAGGCGCTGGTGGGCGCGGTCGTCCTTGCGCTTTTCGTCGCCATTGCGATAGCCGCGCCTCTGCTTTCTCCATACAGCCCGACCGCGAAGGTCGGCGCCGTCTACGGGCGGCCTTCGTCGGCACACTGGCTCGGCCTCGACGACGGAGGGATCGACATGCTGACGATTCTCATCTGGGGGGCGAGAGTGTCTCTGCTTGTGGGATTTGCGGCGTCCTTTATGGCGATGCTGATCGGGGGCACGGTGGGTATCTTGGCCGGCTATATGGGCGGCAAGACCGACACCGTTCTGATGCGGATAACCGATTACTTCCTGGTCATTCCCGATGTCCCGCTGATGATCGTCGTCGCCGCAATCTGGGGGCAGAGCCTCTTCAATATCGTCGTGATCATAGCGGTCATCTACTGGACGAGCACCGCACGTTTGCTGAGGGCCCAAGTGAAGAGCGTGCGCGAGCAGGTCTATGTCAAACGGGCGCGCTCTCTGGGGGCGGGCAACGCTCGCCTGATCATCAAGCATGTCCTGCCGCAGGTAACGCCCCTGCTGATCGCCAACACCGTGCTTACGGTTGCAACGGCTATCTTCGCGGAGACGTATATCGCTTTTCTGGGGCTCGGCGATCCCTCACAGGTGTCGTGGGGAAAGCTCATCCAGAACTCACTGACGGGAGGGGCGATCTTTAGTGACGCGTGGTGGGCAATCGTCCCGCCGGGCATCTGTGTCACGCTCGTCATCCTTGCGTGCACGATGGTCGGCCAGTCGATGGAGGACGCTATGAACCCTCGCCTCAAGGTGGGGCATCTCTCGGTGCATAGGTTCCGCCTCCGCGCCCTTCCTCGCGAGCCGGGTGGCACCTAAGTCATGCCCGAGTCGACTCTTCAGATCGAGGATCTCCACGTCTGGTTCGAGCTTGATGGCGGCGAGCTTCATGCCGTTCAGGGGGTGAGCTTCGCACTGGAGCGCGGGGAACGGATGGGACTTGTCGGCGAATCCGGATGTGGGAAGACGACCACGATCCTCGCAATGATGGGCCTGCTGCCCGCCAACGCCAGCGTTGCCGGCAGCGTTTTTTTGAATGGTGAAGACATCTTGAAGGACGGTGAGAGGAGCGTGGCGCCTCATCGCTGGAAGGACATCGCCATGGTCTTCCAAGGTGCAATGAATGCGTTCAACCCGGTAAAGAGGGTCGGTGATCAGATCGCAGAGCCCATGGAGCTCCATGGCACCGCGCGCGGGCGCGCAGCCAAGGACAGGGTCGGCGATCTCTTGGAGCTCGTGGGGATTCCGGGCAGCAGGGCCGATCGCTTCCCTCATGAGTTTTCAGGCGGTATGCGGCAGCGCGCCGCGATTGCTATGTCGCTTGCCTGCGGCCCCAAGGTATTGCTGGCAGACGAGCCGACAACGGCGCTGGATGTGATGGTGCAGGCGCAGATCCTCGAGCTGCTGACGGGTTTGACCGACGAGCTGGGGCTGGCGCTCGTGTTTGTCACTCACGACCTGCCCGTGGTGGCTCAGACATGTGGGCGCGCGGCGGTGATGTACGCAGGCCGCATCGCCGAAGAAGGCGCGACCGCCGACCTCTATCACGATGCCCGTCATCCCTACACGAGACTGCTGTTCTCCGCCACTCCGGATCTTCACGGCAAGGAGAAGATCATTTCAATCCCGGGCGCACCTCCACGACTCGATCGTGCTATCACCGGCTGTCCCTTCCAACCGCGCTGCGATCGGGCCTTTGCGCCGTGCCCGACCATTGCGCCGCGGACGGTTTCGGTCGCAGAAAGACATGTCGCCGCGTGCCACCTGAACGAGGTTCCGGCGGAGCGTTTGGGCGGAGCGGGAGCGACCGGAGCAAGATGAGCTCGCAGCCGCCTCTGCTGGAGGTCGAAAACCTGGTCACGCATTATCGGCTCGGGCGCGGCTTCCTCGGCACTCTCACGGGGAAGCCGGAGAGAAGTGTCCATGCTCTGGACGGAGTGTCCTTTACCGTGAGCTCGGGGGAGCTGCTGGCGCTGGTAGGCGAATCGGGCTGCGGCAAGACCACGACCGCGCAGACCATCGTACGGATGATCGAGCCGAACGGCGGCCGCATCTTGTTCAAGGGGAAAGACATAACTCGTTTGTCGGCGGGCGAGATGCGCCCTCTACGGCGGGAGATCCAGCTCGTGTATCAGGACCCCTACGAGTCGCTGGATCCTCGTTTCCGTGTGCGCGACACCATCGAGGAGCCGCTGGCCATCCATGGCGTCGATGTCGCGGGAGATGGACTGCAACCGATTCTCTCGGCCCTGGAGCGAGCGGGGCTATCGCCGCCCGAGCTTTACATAGACCGCTATCCGCACGAGCTCTCCGGCGGCCAGCGTCAACGCGTTGCGATCGCGGCCAGCCTGGTGTTGAACCCGGCCCTGCTGGTCGCCGACGAGCCGGTGTCGATGCTAGATGTCTCGGTGCGCGCCGGGATCCTCGACCTCTTGGCCGGGCTGCGCCGGTCGGGCCTCGGGATCCTCATGATCACCCACGACCTTTCGACCGCGGCCCACTACGCCGACCGCATCGCGGTCATGTACCTGGGGCGCATCGTGGAACTGGGGCCGGCGGCGGAGGTGGTCCGGAACCCGCAGCACCCTTATACGCGCGCCCTCATATCGGTGGTGCCGAGCCGAGACCCCCTCGCGCGCGCCCGTCCGCAGCTGCTGGAGGGCGAGACGCCCAACCCTACCGACATTCCGCCCGGATGCCGCTTCGCTCCTCGTTGTCCGATGGTGGAGGAACGCTGCAAGTCGATCGACCCGGAGCTGCGGCCGGTTGGTGAAGCTCACGAGGCGGCGTGCATCCTGGTGGGCACCCGCTCTGTTTCTCCCTGACCTTTTCCTCCACAAGCGGTGCGCGCTGCGGACGTGGAAGGATCGGCCGCTAGAGCCAGGGGCAGTGCTTGTCCTTGCCATGCCCCCGACCGGTGCGCCGCTCGCAGTCCTTGCCCTTGTCGGGCTGAGGGTCGCCGGGGGGCGGGGGCTCTTCGTCGCCGCCCCCCCCACCCGAGCCACCGCCCACAGGCTCTTCAGGATCCTCGGGCGTATCGGGAGGAGGGCTCTCGGTCTTGGGACCCTCGGAGGGTTCCTCGAGAGGGGGCGCGTCTTCGGGGGCCGGTGCAGCCGACACGGGACCTTCATCGGCTGGTGGGGCGGCGACCGGGGCGCGTGCCGGAGAAGGCGGTGGGGCATCGGCCGGCACGCGGTCGACCAGGGCGGCGAAGTGAGATTTGGGAGCCTTCAGGCGGTGGATGCGGGTCCTCGGGTCCGAGCCTGTGACAGGTGAGCGGAGTAGGTCGAGGCCGGTGGCACCGTCGATCTCGGTCGTCGAAGCCTGCCCGACCACCACCGCGGGCGCGCTTCTGGGCGGCGACATGGGCGCCGTCGCCCAACCCGAGCCGAGTAGAACCGCAGTGGCCGTAACGGCGGCTGCGGCCGGGGCCGCCGCGGCCGAGCCCGTGATCAAGGCCGTCCGCAGGAGGCGGCGGCCGCTCAAGAGCAGAGGGATAAGCGCCGGTACGACGACGTGCCGCTGCTGACAGCGCTCGAACGCGGCAACGACACGAGGATCGAACTGGCGTCCGGACTGCTCCATAAGTGTCTCCATTGCCCGCTCATGACTCATTCCCTTGCGATAGGGCCTGTCGGAGGTCATGGCGTCGTGGGCGTCGGCGACAGCGATTACGCGAGCGAACAGAGGAATGGCCTCACCCGCGAGGCCGCGGGGGTAACCGCTGCCGTCCCAGCTCTCGTGGTGATGTAGGACCGCCGCAGTGAGTTGGATCCTGCCCAGGGCCGAGACCAGCCGGGCTCCGACCTCCGGGTGTTCTTGCACGGCCGCCATCTCTTCGATGGCGAGAGGTCCGTTCTTCTTGAGAACTGCGTCGGGTACGCGGATCTTCCCCACGTCGTGGAGCGCCGCCGCTTCCGCCAGCTCCTCGAGCTCCCTTTCGGTAAGACCGAGCTCGGCGGCGATGCGGCAGGCCTGGCGAGCGACCCTGCGGGAGTGCCCGAGGGTGTAGAGGTCCTTGTGTTCGAGTGCGCTCGCGAGCTTGGTGAGAATCCTGAGGTCATGCCTCGGCCGCAGCTCTCCTGTCCAATCGGGCCGATCCGAATGCAGCAGCTCGTCGAAGTCCAGGAGGCGAGTGCCTGTCGCCAGGCGCCGCTCGGCGTGGATGCGCGCGACCCAATTCCACAGGAGCAGGTCCGAGAAGTTGCGCTGATAGCGCGCCCCTAGGGCGCCGGCCGCCAGCGATGCCGCCGCCGTCAATAGCCCGGAGAGATAGAGAGGCGGGTTAGGGGGCGCGGCGAGCGACAGGAACAGAATTCCCGCGGCGAGGGGCACCCCCACGGCCCATGTCGTGGCGACCATGGAGGCGGTTAGCCCTGGCTGTAGTTCGTGACCCACTCGGGACAAGGTTCATCCCCTTCTCTTGATCTCTTGCGAACAATACGTAGTCAGTCCGTGACTATACGCTATATTGCCTAAGATTTCCAGACCAAGTTTCAGTCTCATCGGGCCACCCCCTGAGCCCGGCCGGGGCGGGCGGAAGCGCATGATCGTGGAGGTTTGGTACAAAACGCGGCCCAGAGGCGCGTTTCGTCCCAAAGTTGCTCCGCAGGGTCAAGGGAAACTGGCCGGGGCCCGGGCGCCCCTACCAGTCGATCAGCCGCCAGATGGCGGGCTGCAGCTCCCCGGGCTCGCCTATCTCTGCGAACAGGGCGACCGCTCGCTTCAGCTCCTCCATCGCCTCCTCGTGCCGTCCCAGACCGTGCAGAAGGTCGGCGAGGTTATTGCGCAGAGCAGCCTCGCGATGGCGATCCCCGAGAGTCGCGCAGAGGGCCAAGGCCTGCTCGGTCAGCTCTCGGGCATGAGCCGCATCGCCCGCCACCCTGTGGGCGAGCGCCAGGTTGTTGAGAGCAGCGACCCGGGCGGCCGGATCGCCCGCGGCCTCCGCGTAGCCGAGACTTCTCTCCAGCTCGGCCACCGCATCCGCCCCCCCACCTGCGACCATCCCCAAGATGTTGTGGGCCTGAGCGAGGGCGATCAGATCCTCGGCCCCTTCCGCCAGCCGCAGTGCCTCGCGGCCCAGCTCCGCTGCCTGCTGGTCGTCGCCCCTTCGGTGAGCTGTCAGGCTTTGGTCCGCCGTTATCCGGGCCCTGAGCGCCTCTTCGGGCGCCGACGCAAGGGCCGCCTGGTAATGGCTGTCGGCCAGGTCCCATTTCCCCACGCGGTGATGCACGTTGCCGATCTTGTGCTCGATCCGCGCCAGTGCGGGAGAAGAGGAGGGGTGGGCTGCGGCGGTCTCGTAGGAATCGAGCGCCCGCCGATACTCCCCCGCCAGGGTGTGGAGATCGCCCATGGCCTCGTGGAGGTGGCCGATCTGAGGGTGGCCGTAGGCAAGCGCAGCGCCGTAGTGGGATAGAGCCTCTCCGTTCGCATAGAGGTTGCGGGCCTCGTCCCCGGCCCGCAGGTACCACTCAGCCGCCTCGTCCAAGTCGCCGGCCGCCTGGAAATGGCGGGCCACTACCCCAGGACGACCGCTACCCGCCCCTCGTCGCGCCCCGCTTGCCAGTGCCTCGGCCACCCGGGCATGGAGCAGCCTGCGTCGGGCTGCCGAGGTCTCCTCGTAGACGAGCTCTCGCACCTTGTCGTGACTGAAGTCGTAGAGAGGATCTGAGTCGGACGCGCGCTGCTCGACGACGAAGCCTCGCTCGATGACCTCCTCGAGAGCGCCCACCGCTTCGTCTTCGCTGCGACCGCTTACCGTGCGCACGCTGTCGAGCTCGAACGAGCCGCCGATGACGGCAGCCGCCCCCAGCAACTGGCGGCCAACCTGGGACAGCGGAGCCAGCCGGGCCTGCAACAGATCCCGTATGCTGCGCGGCAGCGGCCATTGCTGGGCCTCACCTTGAGGTCCAGAATCAGATTCGGGCAGGGCGGCCAGGTACTCCATTACAAAAAACGGGAGCCCGTCGGTCTCGGCAAAGAGACGGTTCACGAGGTCTCCCGTTGCGTCCGGAGCCACTGCCCTCACCAGTTCGGCAACGCGGCGGCGGTCCAGTCGTTGCAACGAGATCGAGGTGCCCGACCCCGCCAGCGCCGCCTCCGAGAGCATCAGTGCCAGGCGGTGGCCGGGAGGCACCTCCTCACGACGCCACGCCGTCAGCACCAGCAGCAGCCGCTCGCGCAGGCGATGCAGGAGATAGGACAGGAAATCGAGGGACGCATCATCGGCCCAGTGAAGGTCGTCGACGAATATCGCACCGGGGCCTTCACTACAGCAGGCCGCATCGAGTGCCGCAACCACCCCTTCGTACAAGCGAATCCGACCGCCGGGTTCGTCCCCCGGGGGTGGTGTTGCCTCGGAGCGCAGCTCGGCGAGCTCGGGCACCAGGCGGGCCGCTTCTTGGGCCCAGCGAGTGGGCAACTCCATTGCCCACGCCTGATCATGCTTCAAGGCAGTGCGCAGGAGCTGAGAGATGGGTGCCAGAGCGAGGGCCTGCTCGCCCGGGTAACAGCGTGCCGACAGGATCTCGGCCCCCTGCTCTCGCAGCCGGCCGAGCGCCGCTTCGACCAGGCTCGACTTTCCCACCCCTGCCTCGCCTTCGACCACCACGAAACGACCTTGCCGGGACGCATCGGAAAACGCTTGCAGGAGCCCCCCCAGCTCCCTCTCACGCCCCACCAGAAACCGCTCGATCCTTGGTGATGCCGGCAGGGCAGGCGATTCCGGGGGCGGTTGCGGGGTCGGGGCGGGGGGCTCCAGCTGTTCGCTTTCGATCGCCCGATAGAGAGCGGCCGTCTCTTCGAGCGGTGGTACGCCAAGCTCGCGATCGAGCACAAGAACGCACTCTCGGTATTGGCTCAATGCCTTGGAGCGCAGGCCCTTCCACGCGTACAGTTGCATCAATGCGCGGTGGGCCGGCTCGTGAAGGGAGTCGAGCTGAAGCCAGCGCCGAGCGACGTCGACCGCCGGCCCAAGCTCCCGGGCGCCGATCAGCGCGGTCACGAGTCGCTCCAGAGCTTCACCGACATCGCGGCGGAGCTCCTCCGACTGAAAGAACATCCAGTCCTCGAACTCGGGCGAGTCGCGCAAAAAGAAGCCCGACATGAACTCACCGCGGGAGAGCTCCGCAGCCTCGCGAAGGTCCGAGATACAGCGCCGACAGACATGGGTGGCGGGGTGGTCGTGGGTCCGGGCTGCGCCGATCAGCTCGTGGAATCTGGCTGTGTCCAGCCACATGTCCTCGAACTCGAGCGACACGCGGCTTCTTCCGGCTGCCAGGCCCGAACCCCCCAGGCCCTTGCGTAGGGAGGAGAGCGTCCGCCGAAGCGCGGCCCGCGCTCTGTCCTGGTTGAGATCAGGCCACAACAGCGCAGCTAGGGCATCGCGGCCGTGAGGGCGGCCGGTGATCGTCAGGTAGGCGAGCAGGGCTATTGCCTTGCGCGTATCTACCTCGACGGGGGTGCCGTCCAGCTCGATTCTGGGCGGCCCGAACAGCCAGATCCTCAGCCGTGTCATGTCTTCGTAACGTAGCCTGGCGTGAGGGCATGGTCGTAACGACCGAGCCCGGCATGAGTTCGACTGCCGGTCTAGATGGGGCCCCTCAGCAGAGCCGCCCCGAAGGCCAGTCCGGCCAACGTCATGAGCGTGGCGATCAGCGCGAAGAACAGCAAGCGTGTCTGGTTGATCAGATCCATGCGCAGGCCGCAGATCCTGCTTAGTGGCAAGCTCTTCCCCACGGCCCGGAATAAGGGTAGGTGGAGGGTGTGACATAAAGGCTTGGAGCATTTGCCTGAGAGAGGATGACATGAGCGAGCGGACGAACGTCTGCAATGTGCTGGTGATCGGCGCCGGGGCTGCAGGGCTGCGGGCGGCCATCGAGGTCCATCGCTTGGGGGCCGAGGTGGTGGTGGTGGCAAAGCGTGCGAGCCGGGACGCTCACACGGTGCTCGCGGCCGGGGGAATCAACGCGGCCTTGGGAACGCGCGACCCAGAGGATACGTGGGAGCAGCACTTCGCCGATACGTACAGGGAGGGCTACTACCTATCCGACCCACGGGTGGTTGAGATCGTGTCGACAGAGGCCGCCGCGGCCATCCACGAGCTGCTCGAGTGGGGTTGCCCCTTCGCGCTCCTCGAGGACGGGCGAGTTGATCAGCGTTTCTTCGGCGCGCACACTTACAGGCGGACGTGCTACGCCGGCGACTACACGGGCAGGGCGATGCTCCATACGCTGGCGGCGAAAGTCGAAGAGCTGGGTGTACGGATCGCCGACAATCATTACGTCTCGAGCTTGCTCGTGCACCAGGACGTCTGTTTTGGAGCGCTTGCGTTCGACCAGGATTCGGGCGAGCGGACCGCCTTCTTCGCCGATGCCGTGATCCTCGCTACAGGAGGACACACGAGGCTGTGGCGGCGGTCTTCGTCGCGTCGTGATGAGAACAACGGCGACGGAATGTATCTCGCGCTGCGGGCCGGTTGCCGCCTTCAGGACATGGAGCTTGTGCAGTTCCACCCGACCGGGATGGTCGGTACTGAAGACCTCGCCGGTACCCTCGTGACCGAGGCGGTGCGAGGGGAAGGGGGACGCCTATTCAACTCGGAAGGCGAACGCTTCATGACGCGCTACGACCCGGACCGCATGGAATTGTCGACGCGCGATCGCATCGCTCTCGCCAACTACACGGAAATTGCAGGGGGCAGAGGAGGTCCACATGGAGGGGTCTTTCTCGATATCTCCCATCAAGACAAAAGCTTCATTCTGGACAAGCTCCCGCGCATGTATCGGCAGTTCATCGAGCATCAGATGCTCGATATATCCAGGCAACCGATGGAGGTGGCGCCCACGGCTCACTATTCCATGGGGGGAGTCGTCGTCGATCCGGAGACGCACGCCACCGATGTCGACGGCCTGTTTGCGGCAGGTGAAATCGCCGCCGGTCTGCACGGCGCAAATCGCCTGGGTGGGAACTCACTTACCGAGACGGTGGTCTTCGGACGTCGCGCCGGACATGCGGCAACAGAGCTCTCTCGTGGGCGAGAAGCACAGCTGCGTTCCCGGCCCGCTCTCGATGCGGCGCAGGATGATCTCGACTCGTTGGTTCACGATGGAGACGAGATAGTTCGCCCCGTGCAACGAGCGCTGCGAGATGTGATGTGGGAATACTGCGGAGTCGTTCGCTCGGAGGAGGGGCTCGAGCAGGGTCTGTCCCGGCTCGAAGAGATCGAACAGATGATGGGCGACATCGACGTTCGTCCGACGGCCGAGGGCTTCGGTGACCTGGCACACGTGCTGGATCTGCGCGCTTCTCTGGCGGCGGCGAGGGCGACGCTGCTCGGAGCGCTCGAACGCCGGGAGTCGCGAGGCTCCCACAACCGCTCCGATCATCCGGCGATCGAGCCGAAGCTTCAGGTCAACTTCCGGGCCCGGCTCGATCCCTCGGGCGAGATGCACCTCGAGTCTCACCCGGTTTCCGCGCTGGCTCCGCACCTGGAGGGGACCCTGGCGGCGGCCGCGGAGCTCGACGGCTCGAGAGGGTTGCTGGAGTGAAGGTCAACCGGCTCGCAGGATGGCCGCCAGCGTAAGCATCAGGCCTGCGGTTGAGAAGAAGAACACACGGGTCTGGGCGGCGAGCTGCTGGTGGAACATCGCCACCAGGCGGCCCTCCATGCCCTCGTTCTTGCCGTCCATCACCGCGATGAGATGGGGCCCGAGGTCGTCGATCTTGCGCTCGAATCCATCCATCCTGCCCTCGAACCGCTCCATGCGGGTGTCGAACCCGTCCATGCGCCGGTTGAGGCGGTGCTCGAGGTTCTCGAGATCGAGCTTGGTTGCCAGCTCTCCGGGAGGCAGATGCTGCATCATGGTAAAGGCATGCTCCTCTCCCAGGACTTCTTCCAGCCGGCGTTCAAGGCCCCGGCGGGCCTGCTCACTTGTGGACATTGTGCCTCCCTTTCTCGCCAACCGCAACGCAGCGTCTAGCCCCTATTGGAAGAAATTAGCGAGTGGGTGTGACAAGTACTCGAAGAGACGTTTTTCGAGTGGGGAAATGCCGTAACGATTTGCAGACGGTCGGGGGGTAGAAAGGTAGACAAATGACTGCGCTCACGAAATTCCTGAGACGGAAACCGAAGGTGGAGCAGCCGCATGAGGTGGCTAGGCCACGGACGCCGGTGGAGTCGGCGGCCGTGGACATCTCCCCCAATGACCCGCTCATCGCCTATTTCCAGAGTGCAACGGGTGCGGTCGAGCTCGACGGGCTCGAGCTTGAGTCGCCGGCCAAGGAGGCTCTCAAGGAAGCAGGCATGAAGCTGGTAGTGCCCCTGATCAGCCAGGGAGAGCTCATCGGGCTCTTGAACCTCGGCCCCCGCCTCAGCGAGCGCGACTACTCGGGAGACGACCGCAAGCTGCTCGACAACCTCGCCGCTCATGCCGCCCCCGCCGTGCGAGTGGCTCAGCTGGTGCGCCAGCAGGAGGCCGAAGTGCGAACTCGGGAGCGGATCGAGCAGGAGCTGCGGGTGGCGCAGCTCATCCAGCAGCAGTTCCTGCCCAAAGAGCTCCCCAACCTCCCCAGATGGCAGGTGGCCGCCTATTACCAGCCCGCCCGGACCGTGGGCGGGGACTTCTACGATTTTATCGACCTCCCCGACGGCCACATCGGAATCGTGGTCGGGGACGTCACCGACAAGGGCGTGCCCGCGGCGCTCGTGATGGCGACCACACACAGCATCCTGAGAGGGGACGCCCCCCGGCTTGTATCTCCCGCAGAGGTGCTCAAGCACGCCAACGACCGCCTCTATCCGGAGATCCCCGCACGCATGTTCGTCACCTGCCTCTATATGGTGCTGAACCCCGAGACCGGCCACCTTCGTTTCGCCAACGCCGGACATAACCTCCCGTACGTGCGGTCGGAGGGCAGGGTGACGGAGTTGCTCGCTACGGGCATGCCGTTGGGACTCATGCCGGATATGACCTACGAGGAGAAAGAGGCGGTACTCGAGCCGGGGCAGAGCCTGCTGCTGCACTCGGACGGACTCGCCGAGGCCCACGGTCCCGGAGACGAGATGTTCGGCTTTCCCCGGCTGATGGGTTTGGTCGGTGTGTCCGAAGGCGGGAGCTCGTTGATCGACCGTCTCTTGAGCGAGTTGCACTCGTTTACGGGAGCCGACTGGGAGCAGGAGGACGACATCACCCTCGTTACCCTCGAGCGCTCCGCGGCCTCCCCATCAATGTCGGCGTCTGCGTCCAACTCGGCGCATACGCTCGCCGAGTTCACGGTGGCGAGCGAACCCGGCAACGAGCGCCTTGCGATGGAGCGTGTGGCTGAGGCGGTAAAGGAGCTGGGCCTCGAAAGCAGCCGGCTCGAGCGGCTGAGAACTGCGGTCTCCGAGGGGACGATGAACGCGATCGAGCACGGCAACTACAACCGGGCGGATTTGGATGTGACGGTGCACGTCGCCGCCTCCGATGAAGAAGTGATCGTGCGAATAACCGATCTCGGGGGGGGCCGCGAGATTCCCGGAGAGGTGGAGACGCCTGACATAGAGGCCAAGCTCGACGGCCTGCAGACGCCGCGGGGCTGGGGGTTGTTTCTGATCAAGAACATGGTCGACGACATGCAGGTCTCAAGTGATGAGCACACCCATACGATCGAGCTGTCCCTCAAGCTGAAAGGAAACGGCAATGGCAGCTAAGCTCTTCGGCGCCACCGTCAGAAGTCACGACGGAGTCGCCGTCATCGATCTCTCCGGCGAGGTCAACGCGGGGGCCGACGCCCGGCTTGATGCCGCCTACTCCGAAGCCGTCGCCACGGGGGCCTCTTCGGTTCTGTTGAACTTCGAGGCCGTCGACTACATCAACAGCACGGGCATCGCACTCATCGTCGGGATCCTTGCTCGCTCAAAGAAGGAGCGGCGAGAGGTGCTGGCGTGCGGGCTCAGCGAGCATTACCGAAAGATCTTCGAGATCACCCGAGTCGCCGACTTCATGCATCTGTTCCAGGACGAGCAAACAGCGATCAAGCAAGCTAGCTGAGGAGGCACCGACGTGACCGACAACACCTTGAGCATAGAAGTGAGGCCGGCGGGACAGGCGGCCAGTGTGATCGACATCAAAGGAGACGTCACCGCCGACTCAGAAGATGTCCTCACGGACGCCTACACCGAGGCGAGCGCCCAGAAGATCCGAGCCATCGTCCTGAACTTCACGGGGCTCGATTACATGAACAGCTCGGGCATAGGCTTGCTGGTGACCCTCCTGGTGCGGGCCAATCGGCAGCGCCAAAAAGTGCTCGCTTATGGGTTGAACGAACACTATCGGCAGATCTTTCAGCTAACCCGCCTCGATGAGGCCATCAGCATCTGCGACGACGAAGCAACCGCGCTGCGCACAGCCGGCGCTTGAGTCCAAGGGAGGAGCAATGAGCGTACCCCTGCCGCCGGAAGACCCCAAGGCTCAGGAACCCGCGGGTGAGGTAGAGGCTGTCGCAGCGGTACCACGCGACGCAGAACACTGGGCCAAGCTCGTCTCCACCCTCGACGTAACCAACGCCCCTGAGGGCGCAGTGAACATCAACGTCACAGGCAAGTCTCTCGTGTCCCCGATCCAAGGCTTCGGCAAGATGTGGCAGAAGACCTACAGGATCCCGCTTCGTGGCGCAGAGGCAACACCGGTGGAAGTGATAAAGGAATGGAAAGCCAACTTCCCTTCGTTCTGGCCGCCGCGCAACTTCTTCTATGGAGGCTTGACGGGCATCGCTCCCGGGGATGTCGCGCTGCTCAATCTCAGCATGCCGGGTCGGCTCAAGCTCTCTACCGGGGTGTTCGTTCTATTCGCCGACGACGAATCATTTACCTTCATGAACCCCCAGGGACACATGTTTGCCGGTTGGATAACCTTCAGCTCCTATCGGAAGTCGGACGTCACCGTTGCCCAGGCGCAGGTCTTGATCCGCGCCAACGACCCCATCTACGAGATCGGCATGATGCTGGGAGGGCACGGCAAGGAGGACAAGTTCTGGAACCAAACACTGACCAACCTGAGCCGGCACTTCGGGGCCGACGAAGAGGTTGAGACGCAAATTGTCTGCGTCGACAAGAAACGCCAGTGGAGCAAGGCCAAGAACGTATGGCACAACGCCGCGATCCGCTCGGGAATTTACATGGCGGGGACACCCTTCCGCTTGATGGCGAAACCCTTCCGAGCCGGCAAACAGCTCTGAGCTACGACGCTGTGGTCGTCGGGGCGGGCCCCAACGGGCTCACCGCGGCGATCGAGCTTGCCTCCGCCGGCCTCAGTGCGGTCGTGCTCGAGGCGGAGGATTCGATTGGAGGCGGCACCCGCTCGGCCGAGTTGACTTTGCCTGGGTTCGTGCACGACATATGCTCCGCCGTGCACCCGCTGGGGGCCGCCTCGCCTGCGTTCCGAAAGCTGCCGCTGGAAGAGTACGGACTTTCCTGGATTCAGCCCGATCTCCCCTTGGCTCACGCGCTGGATGGAGGCCGGGCCGCGGTGATGTATCGCTCGCTCGAGGACACGGCCGCCGGGCTCGGCGCCGATGGAGCCGCGTGGCGGAAGCTGTTCGGTCCGTTGTTGAGGGGATTCGACGACATCGTTCCCTACCTGCTGGGACCGGCCATTGCGGGCCGTGTGTCGCGACCCCCGCCCCTGCGGGCCTTACCCGGGATGCTGCGCTTCGCGGTATCGGGGCTGAGCTCGGTCACCGGCTTGTCGAAGCGAAGCTTTTCACTCGAAGACGGCCCCGCGCTACTCGGCGGGATGGCGGCGCACGCCATGCTTCCGCTCGACGCCAGCCCGACTGCGGGTTTCGGTCTTCTCATCGGGCTGCTGGGCCACGGCGTGGGCTGGCCCGTAGCCGCGGGCGGCTCGCAG
>Ga0136633_1000839_pt1 | contig 23098 bp, 23 predicted proteins | sample AntDrymeUQ832206_2_FD_105494 | JGI IMG/M metagenome (GOLD analysis project Ga0136633, IMG submission 105494) | Polar desert sand microbial communities from Dry Valleys, Antarctica - metaG UQ83 (22.06) | ecosystem: Environmental > Terrestrial > Soil > Desert | place: Antarctica: Dry Valley...
CGGCTCGTGGATGGAGGTACGCGCAGGCTCGGTCTCGGGGAAGCTTCTCTATAGCGGCACGCTCGAGCGCAACCAGCGTAAGACCTTTCGAGGACGAAGCCTGCAGCTCGCGCTCAGGGAGCCCGACAACGTCGCCGTACGCGTGAACGGGAACCGGATGGAGCTGCCGGCGGGAACGACGTTTATCGTCACCGCACGTCGGATCGTCCCCGCCTCCTCCTCTTGAGCTCTGCTCGGCCGCGGGCGGCGATCGTCGTCACGGGCAGCGAGCTCGTCCGTGGCGATCGCGAGGACAAAAACGGCCCCTTTCTCGCGGCCGAGGCGCTTCGACTCGGCCTCGAGCCCGAGCGCATCACGATCGTGGGCGATCGTCCCGACGACCTGGAGCGCGTGCTCTCCGATGGCTTCACCGCCGACCTCTGTCTCGTCTCGGGTGGCCTCGGGCCGACCCACGACGATCGGACCGTGGAGATGGTCGCGCGCGTGGCAGGGCGTGAGCTCGAGGTCGATCAGGCACTCGAACGGGAGATCGAGGGCGTCTCGCGCATGATCGCCGAGCGCCTGCGCCGCCCGTACACGGAGTTCACGGCCGGTGTCCGCAAGCAGGCGACGCGACCTAGGGGAGCGCAGTCGCTCGGCCTCGCAGGAACGGCACCCGGTCTCGTCCTCGAGGTGGATGCTTGTACGGTCGTCGTCTTGCCCGGCCCTCCGCGGGAGCTCCGCAGGCTCTGGCCTCGGGCGCTCGAGACCGACCCGGTGCGGGCGGTGCTCGCACGCGCTCCCGCTTTCGAGCGGCGCGTTCTCCGTTTCTTCGGCACCCCGGAGTCCGCGGTCGCGGAGGCGCTGGCCGAGGCCGGGGGTGACGGAGACGGGGTGGAGGCGACGATCTGTGCGCGCGAATTCGAGATCCATGTCGATCTCGTCGCCGAGCCGGGCGCGGACGACAGAGCGTCTGAGCTCACGGAATCGCTCCGGACGGGTCTCGGCCGCTACCTGTTCGGAGAGGACGAGCGGACGGTCGCGGAGATCGTTCTCGACCTCTGCCGCGCGCGAGGTCTCACCCTGGCTGCGGCCGAGTCGTGTACGGGCGGGCTGGTCGCTGCTCGCCTGACGGCGGTAGCGGGCGCGAGCGACGTCTTCCGTGGGAGCGTCGTCGCGTACGCCGACGACGTGAAGGTCGCCGAGCTCGAGGTTCCGCAGGCGCTCCTCGAGCGCCACGGCTCGGTCTCCGCGGAGACTGCCGAGGCGATGGCACATGGTGTACGCGCGCGCCTCGGTGCCGAAGTCGCGGTCGCCGTCACGGGGGTTGCCGGCCCGGGTGGGGGAACCGAGGAGAAGCCGGTTGGTCTCGTCTTCCTGCACGCGGTGGGGCCAGACGGGGAAAAGCCGCTGCGCATCGACCTTCCGGGTGACCGAGAGATGGTGCGCGGCCGGGGGGCAGCGGCCGCGCTCCATCTTGTTCGCCGATTGTTGGAGAATCGACACACTTAGAGGTGTGTGGGCCGCTACCGTCGGCGGGGATGACCGACTTAGTGTACTCAGGCTCTTCCTCGCTCTCGAGCTCCCCGACGAGGTCGTTAGCACGCTCGTCGAATGGGGAAAGCGCAACCTGGCTCGAGGCCGACCGGTCTCGAGCTTCCATGTCACGCTCGCATTCCTCGGGGCGCGGCCACACTCCGATCTCGACGCGATCGTCGGGGCGCTGCGCGAATCCGCTCGCGAGGCGACGCCTTTCACACTCCAACCCCTGCGCTACCGGGAGACCCGCTCGGTCGGCATGCTCGTCCTCGAGGACCGAAGCGGCGAGGCCAGCCGGTTGGCGGCACGCCTCCAGGAGCGGCTGGAGCGGCTCGGCGTCTACGAGCGCGAGCCTCGTCCGTGGCTTCCCCACGTCACCGTGGTGCGCTTCCGGGAGCGACCGAACCTGTCGCCGCCTCTGCCGGAGCTCGGCCCGTTCGCTCCGTCCGGCGCTGCTGCTTTCCTTTCACGTCTGCGCCGGTCCGGGGCGCAGCACGAGGTACTCGAGTCGTGTTCGCTAGGCGATACGGAGAAGACGTGATGGCCAGAGGTTTCGAGCAGGAAGGATGACCGCATGAAACGGGAAGAAGCGCTCGATGTCGCGCTCGGTCAGATCGAGCGCAATTTCGGAAAAGGGTCGGTGATGCGCATGAGCGACCGCCCGCAAGTCGCCATCGGGGCGATCTCGACCGGTTCCCTCTCGCTCGACATGGCGCTCGGCATCGGCGGTCTTCCGCGCGGCCGCATCATCGAGGTCTTCGGGCCCGAGGCGTCCGGGAAGACGACGCTCGTCTACCACGCGATGGCCGAGGCACAGCGACGAGGTGGCATCTGCGCCTTCATCGACGCCGAGCATGCCATGGATCCTGCATATGCACGTCGGATCGGCGTGGACATCGACCAGCTGCTCGTGTCGCAGCCGGACACCGGCGAGCAAGCCCTCGAGATCACGGAGCTCCTGATCCGCTCGGGCGCTCTCGACATCGTCGCGATCGACTCCGTTGCCGCTCTCGTCCCGAAGGCCGAGATCGAGGGTGAGATGGGCGACAGTCACGTCGGGCTGCAGGCGCGGCTCATGAGTCAGGCGCTGCGCAAGCTCGCCGGCACGCTGAATCGGACCGACACGATCTGCCTCTTCACCAACCAGCTCCGCGAGAAGATCGGAGTCATGTTCGGTAACCCGGAGACGACGCCCGGAGGCCGGGCGCTCAAGTTCTACGCTTCGGTCCGGCTCGACATCCGGCGCATCGAGACGCTCAAGGACGGCGCCGAGGCGTTCGGAAACCGCGTACGCGTCAAAGTCGCCAAGAACAAGGTCGCTCCGCCGTTCAAGCAGGCCGAGTTCGACATCATCTACGGGCAGGGCATTCCCTGGGAGGGAACCGTGCTCGAGGTCGCGCTCGAGAAGAAGATCGTCCAGAAAGCCGGATCGTACTTCAGCTTCGGGGACGAGAGGCTCGGCCAGGGCAGGCAGAACGCGACCGCCTTCCTCACCGAGAACCCGGACCTCGTCCAGCAGATTCTCGTCCGGGTGCAGATGGAGGCAGCGGAGGATCAGATCATCTCGGCCCGCCTGCTTCCGTCGAGCTCGCAGGCCGGGGAGGTCGCGCCGGTCGAGGTCGAGGAGGTTGCGGCGGTCGAGGTCGAGGAGGTTGCGGCGGTCGAGGCCTAGTAGATGCTTGAACAGGAATTCACCGCGGGCCGGATGACGGCCACGACACGACGCCGCGCCCGGCTTGGTCGTGACCGCCCCCGGCTGCGCACCAAGCTCCGATCAAGCATCTAGGGAACGCGTGTCTTCCGAGAGCGCACGCGAGGCCGCGCTCCGTGCCCTTCGGCATCGGGATCTGAGCGCACGAGAGCTCGGCAAGCGTCTCGGCGCGCGCGGGTTCGAGGGGTCGGAGATCGAGGAGACGATCGCGACACTGGAGCGGACAGGACTGCTCGACGACGGTCGCTTCGCAGCGAGTAGAGCTCGTACGCTCGCGAACCGGGGTTCCGGGGATATGTTCATTACATACGACCTCAGACGTGCGGGGCTTCCCTCGGATCTCGTCGAGGGCGTAGTGCAGGCCCTGGAGCCAGAGCCCGAACGTGCCCGATCGATCGTCGCGCGGCGTGGTGAGAGTCCCAAGACGGCGCGCTATCTGCGGGCGAAGGGATTCTCCGACGAGACCGTACGAGCGGTCGTTGCGGCGAGAGCTGCGAACGAGCTAGGATGAATCCGCTTCACTCGATGTTTTTCCTGCTCGCTACACATTTTCCGAAACTGTGAACTCGATCCAGCTCTCGACGACCGACTCGATAACGCCAGGCTCCGGCCGGCGGCGGAGGGTGCGGCACCTCCTGAGCTAAGGCTCGTGTGCGCGTTCCGGACGCAGCTGGACAGGCTGAACGCCGGGTGTGGGCAAACCGCGGCACTACCGCGGACAAGCGACTCCTCCACGGAGGCTCAATGCTCACGGTCGTCGCGGCGCTCATCGGAATCCTCGTCGGAGCTCTCGCCGCCGGCGCGCTCCTGATCGCAATCTCTCGTTCGCGAGTGCGCACCGCCGAGGCGCTGCGAGGTCGGATCCTGTCTGATGCCGAACGCGACGCCGAAGCCGTCCGCAGAGAGGCTCAGGTCGACGCGCGCGAACAGGCGGTGCAGCTTCGATCCGAGATCGAGGCAGAGGTACAGGATCGCCGGCTCCAGATCGCGAAGGTCGAGGAGCGGGTTTCGCAAAGAGAGGAGGAGATCGAGTCCAAGGGCGAAGAGCTCGTCCGGCGAGAGCAGGGGCTCGGCGACCGCGAGGTCCATGCCAAGGCGCTCCAGGAGGAGCTGAAGGAAGCGAAAGACGAAGCGGTGTCGGCTCTCGAGCGGCTATCGGGACTAACGGTTCACGAGGCGAAACAACAGTTGCTCGAACGCTCGAAGGATCTCGTGCGCCACGAGCTTGCGCGCGACGTCCGGCAGATGGACGAGGAGGCGCGCACCGATGCACGTCGGCGCGCCCGTGCGCTCATCGCAGACTCGCTACAGCGTGTCGCCGCCAGCCACACGGCGGAGACCACCGTGACCGTGGTCGAGCTCGCCTCTGACGATCTCAAGGGACGCATCATCGGGCGGGAAGGTCGCAACATCCGTGCCCTCGAGCACTTGACGGGGGTCGATTTCATCATCGACGACACGCCACACGCGGTCGTCCTGTCGTCGTTCGATCCTCTGCGCCGCGAGATCGCCCGCCTGACCCTCGAGAAGCTGATCGAGGATGGGCGCATCCATCCGGCCCGGATCGAGGAGATGTACTACCACTCGAAGGCGGAGCTCGACGAGCACGTCCGTCAGGCCGGCGAGCAGGCTGTCTTCGAGGCGAACTGTGGCGAGCTGCACGAGGAGCTCATCAAGATCCTGGGTCGACTTCGATATCGAACGAGCTACGGTCAGAACGTCCTCAAGCACACGCTGGAGGTCGTCCATCTCGGAGGCATCATGGCCGCGGAGCTGAAAGCCGGTGTCAAGACGACCAAACGAGCCGCCCTCCTGCATGACGTCGGCAAGGCGATGAGCCACGAGGTCAACGGCTCGCACGCGCTGATCTCGGGTCAGCTCGCGCGCCGGTACGGAGAGACGGAAGGGGTAGTGCACGCAATCGAAGCCCACCACTACGATGTGCAGCCGCAGACCGTCGAAGCGGTACTGCTGATCGCTGCCGACGCCGTCTCGGCGTCACGGCCCGGAGCTCGGGGTGAGAGCCTCGAGAACTACATCCGCCGGCTCGAAGCTCTCGAGCAGATCGCGACTTCAAAGCCCGGAGTCGCGAAGGCGTACGCGCTGCAGGCGGGCCGGGAGATCCGTGTGATTGTCGAGCCGACCGAGGTCGACGACGACGGCGCAGCGCTCCTCTCTCACGAGATCGCGCGGGCAATCGAAGATCAGCTCGAGTACCCGGGCCAGGTGAAGGTCATCGTCATCCGCGAGTCGCGCGCGATCGAGGTAGCGAAGTAAACGACATTTCGACTGCTGCGCGAGCCTGGGCGGATACCTGGGAGGGCGCCTGGCCTGCCGCGGACACCGAAGCCGTCGCAGCCCTTTACGCCGACGGCGCACGGTTTTACTCCCACCCCTTCCGTGACCGACAGACGCCTCGCGATTACGTTGCGTGGGCGTTCGCAGAGCAGGTGGAAGCCGAATGCAGATTTGGCGTGCCCATCGTCGCCGATGACCGCGCTGCGGTCGACTGGTGGGCAGTGATCACCTCCGTCGACGAATCCGTGGAGACCTTGGCGGGGACGTCGCTCCTACGATTTGACAGCGACGGACGCGTGATCGAGCAGAGAGATGTCTGGGCGACCCAATCTGGCCGGCACGAGCTGCCCGACTGGGCCACCAGCTAGCTCGATGCTCTGACTGATAAATCCCGGCGGGGCCGGATGACGACCGCGCCGCGGCGCCGGATCACCACGCGCCTCCCGACGCGGGTCAGCCGAAGCTTCGTCGACCAGGGCTAGACTGGCGCGATTGTGAGGCGCTACCACGTTACGACCTTCGGCTGTCAGATGAATGCACACGACTCGGAGCGCATCAAGGGGATGCTCGAATCGCTCGGTCTCGGCGAAGCCACCTCTCCCGATGACGCTGACGTCGTCGTCTTCAATACCTGCACGATCCGGGAGAAACCGGATACTCGCCTCGCCGCCCACCTCGGAAACGCGGGTGCGCGCAAGCGAAAACGACCCGATCTCATCGTCGCGGTGGGCGGATGCTACGCGGAGGCGCAGCGCGAGCGCATCTTCGACCAGTACCCCTTCGTTGACGTCGCGTTCGGTCCCGGCTCGATCCCGCACCTTGGCGATTGGATCAACGCCGGAGGGTACGCCACTCCGCGCGGCGGATTCGGCACGCACGAGCACTTCGCCGCCGACCTGCCGATGCGGCGGGAACGGAGCTACCAGGCCTGGGTGCAGGTCTCCATGGGCTGCAACTCGAAGTGCGCCTACTGCATCGTCCCGGCCGTCCGCGGTCGCGAGCAGAGCCGCCGGCCGGGCGAGATCGTCGCCGAGGTGGCCCGTCTTGCGCGCGACGGCGTCAAGGAGATCACGCTCCTCGGCCAGAACGTCAACTCGTGGGGTCGCGACCTCGCGCCGGAGATCCGGACGCACTTCGGCGAGCTCCTCCGCGCCTGCGACGAGGTGGACAGCGTCGAGCGCATTCGCTTCACGAGTCCGCACCCGAAGGACTTCCGGGAGCCGGTGATCGCAGCGATGTCCGAATGTCGAGCCGTCTGCGAACACGTTCATCTGCCGCTGCAATCGGGCTCGTCGCGCGTCCTCAAACGCATGCGCCGTACCTACGACCGCGATCGCTATCTGCGGCTCGTGGACACGTTGCGCGCTGCGATCCCGGATCTCGCGCTCGGTACCGACGTCATCGTCGGTTTCCCCGGCGAGACCGACGAGGACTTCGACGCGACGCTCGAGGTCGTCGACGAGGTTCGGTACGACAGCGCGTTCACATTCATCTTCTCGCCTCGCGCCGGCACCGAGGCGGCCGCGCTGCCCGACCAGGTGGCGGAGGATGTCAAGCACGAGCGGCTCGAACAGCTCGTCGGCCATGTACAACGCATCGCCGCGGAGCGGAATGCGGAGCGCATCGGAGGTGTCGAGGAGGTGCTCGTCGAGGGATCGAGCCGGACAGATGCGTCGCTTCTTCGCGGGCGGACCCGGCAAAACACGATGGTCAACTTCGTCGGCTCGGGGGCGCCCGGAGACCTTGTCGACGTTCTTATCGACAGCGCCACATCGACGACGCTACGCGGCAGAGAGCTCGCTTCCGTCGCGGCCTGAGCGAAAGTTTCGCTTTCGTCACGATTCGTGACCCATGCGTGCGTTTTTCCTCGTTAGGCTTGCAGCGGGTGGTGGGTTGGGGTGCCCCAGTGGACAAGACCCTGGTTCCTGAGGTCATTGCGGTCTTCGGACCTACTGCCTCCGGGAAGTCCGGTGTCGCCGAAGCGCTCGCCGATCGGCTCGACACGGAGGTCGTCTCGGCGGATGCGCTGCAGGTGTACCGCGGTCTTCCCATCCTCACGAACCAACCCGAGCGTCCGACGCGCCTCGTGGCGATCCGCGGCCTCGCGGAGGAGATGTCCGTCGCGGAATATGCCAGGGTCGCTCACGCGGAGATCGACGAGCTCGTCGAAGCAAGCGGAACCGCGGTCGTTGCCGGAGGGACAGGCCTCTACCTGCGAGCCGCGCTCGTCGAGATGGGAGTTCCGCCCGCTCCTCGAGACGGCGCGCGCGTGCGTTGGGAGAACGCTTACGATGCCGACGCCGCGCTTACACACGCGCACCTTCGGAAGCTCGACCCTGCCGCGGCAGCCTCGGTGCACGTCAACGATCGTCGTCGGGTCGTTCGAGCCCTCGAGCTCGCCGAGATCGGCGCTTCACTCGTTCCCGAGCGACGACTTCTTTGGTCCACGGAGACACGGCGGCCGGCGATCATCTTTGGCCTGGCTCTTCCCGACGAGACGCTCGAGAGCAGGATCCGGACGCGGACGCAACAGATGTTTGCGCGCGGCGTCGTGCACGAGGTGCGCCGGGCTCGGGAGGAGCGGATATCTCGGACCGCCGAGCAAGCTCTCGGCCTCGCCGAGCTCTCCGAGCTGCCGGAGCGGGAGGCTTTCGAGCGCATCGTCGCCAAGACCAGGCGCTACGCGATCTACCAGCGGAAGTGGATGCGACGAATTCCCGGGCTCGTCATGATCGATGCAGATCGACCCCCGATCGAGGTGGCAGATGCGATTCTCGAAGTGGCACGCGCTCGGTAACACCTACCTGCTCGTCGAGAGCTCGGATCTCGGAGGCGCGTTCGCGCCGGACGATGCTCGCCGGCTCTGCGACCCGCACCAGGGCGTCGGCGCGGACGGTGTCCTCGAGATCGTCGACGTCCGCGGCGCCGAGGCCGACATTGTCGTATGGAACCCAGATGGGTCGACCGCCGAGCTTTCCGGGAACGGCGCCCGAATCGCAGCCCTGTGGCTCGCGCGGCGAAGCGGCGTCGCATTCCCACGTGTTCGTCTCGGAGAGCGGATCGTGCCCGCTCGCGTCGAGGGCGACGAGGTCGAAGTCGATCTCGGTGAGGCGAACGTAGGGAAGCCCGAGGCGCTCGAGGTCGAAGGTGCGCGACTCGAGGTCACACCCGTCTCGATCGGTAATCCACACGCGGTGATCAGGCGTGAGCCGTCGCATGACGAGCTGGTGCGGATCGGCCCGCTCGTCGAGCGACATGAGCGCTTTCCGAAACGAACGAACGTCCAGCTCGTTCGTCCGGACGGTCCGAACGACCTCACGGTCGTCGTCTGGGAGCGGGGAGCGGGGGAGACGATGTCCTCGGGGTCGAGCGCGGTTGCCGCTGCTGCCGCTGCTGTCACTCACGGCTGGTGCGTGAGTCCCGTGCGAGTCCATCTCCCCGGTGGGACGCTGACCGTGGACATCCGCGAGGGGCGCGCCATACTCAGCGGTCCGGTCGCCGAGATCTTCCGGGGTGAGACCGTCTAGCGCATCTCGCTGAGCTCGACGAGTCGTCCGTCGGGGTCGCGCAGATATGCCGGGCGGCCCCAGGGATAGTCGCGCGGCTCGACGAGAAACGCGAATCCGCGCTCTCGAAGCTCCTCGCAGGCATCTTGCGGCTTGATGCGGGTTAGGCGCACGCACGGCTGAGGGCCTGCACACGGCGCAGCGCGGCCGTCTCGACCGGCATCCAGGCTCTCCAGCCTGCACGCCGCTCGAGCCGACCACGCTGCTTGGTGCATGCCCTCCCGACACGCACGCCTAACCCACATCAAGCCTCTAGGAGAGTTCGGCACGCCGAAGGCGACGTGATCCTCGTTCGGGGGGCCGCCCTCGATCGCTCCCGGACGCTCATGGACGAGGAGCTGGACCCCGCCGGTGGCGAAGATCGCGCCTCCGGGCCACTCTGCCTCCGTTGTGACGCCGACCAGGCGCTCGTAGAAGCTCGTGGCCGCCTGCACGTGGTCGGTGAAGAGGACAATCTCGACGGGTCCTCTCACGTCGCAATCTCGAACTCTCTGAGGACGTCGTTGAGCGACGTCTTGAGGTCGGTCCACGCACTCCGCTCGCCGACGATCAGTGCACAGGGAAGCTCGTAGCGCCCTGCCGGATAGTCCTTCGGCCGCGTTCCGGGAAGCACGACCGATCGCGGTGGCACGTACCCGCGGTGCTCGACCGGCTCCGGACCCGTGACGTCGATGATCGGGATCGAGGCCGAGAGAACGACGTTCGGCGCGATCACGGCTCCCGCACCGACGACGACTCCTTCGACCACGACTGCGCGCGATCCCAGGAAGGCTCCGTCCTCCACGATCACCGGTCTCGCCTGCGGCGGCTCGAGCACGCCCCCGATGCCGACCCCGCCCGAGAGATGGACGTCTGCACCGACGTGCGCGCACGACCCGACCGTCGCCCACGTGTCCACCATTGTCCGCGGACCCACCCAGGCGCCGATGTTGACGAACCCCGGCATCAGAATGACCCCTTCGGAGAGAAACGAGCCGTACCGCGCCACCCCGGGAGGAACGACGCGAACCCCGCGCTCGGCGTAGTCCGATTTCACGGGAATCTTGTCGAGGAAGTGGAGACCTCCGACCTCCATCGGCTCGACGCGTCGGAGGCGGAAGTAGAGGAGGATCGCTTTCTTCGTCCACTCGTTGACCCGCCACTCGCCGTCCACTCGCTCGGCGACGCGTGCCTCGCCGCGGTCGAGCAGCCGTAGCGCCTCCTCGATCGGCTCGGGGTCGAGCTCTCCGCTCTCCCACAACGCATCGATCTGGCTCGCCAGCTCCATCAGCGGGCATCTTCTCCCATCGAGCCCCTTAGTGCTCCCCGCCGTTAATACGCCCGCGCTTCGCGCGGCTGCGAACGCTTCGCATGCCGTCGTCCTCAGTCGCGCCAATGTTCACCAACATTGGCGCTCCCTGCGTCCTAGGCCTGCTCGGTTCTCGCCGGCGAATCACGACCGTATTAACGGCGGGAAGCACTGAAGAACCGCCGGAGCGTCTCGTAGGCGTGGACGAGCGCGGAGATCTCGACGCGCTCGTCGCGGCGGTGCGCATAGGCGGTGTGTCCAGGCCCGAAGTTGACCGCGTCGATTCCGTTGGCGCTGAAGTCGGCGACGTTGGTCCACGCCTGCTTCGGCTCCACGTCGAGGCCGCCGGCGCTGCGGAGCGCCTCGACGATGGGCGAGCGCATGACGACGCGCGCGGGAGGGGCGTTGCTCAATATCTCGAGCGATGCCCCAGCGGGCGTGAGCGACTCGACGTAGGCCTCGGCCTCTGCCGGCGTTCGGTCGGGTGGGTACCGGAGATTGAGAACCGCGCTCGCGCGATCCGGTATCACGTTGTCCGCGATGCCAGCCTCGAGACGGGTGAGCGTCACCACCTCGTAGAAGGAGAGGCCCTCGACGACCGCCTCTCGCCGCTCGAGGGCGGGCAGAGGCGCAAGGCCCTGCAGCGCATGCGTGATCGCATTGTCCGCGAGCCACGGACGCGCCGAGTGGCCACTCGTTCCGTGAAAGGTCAGCTTGTAGACGACGTTTCCGAGACAGCCTGCGTGAATGCGCCCATCGGTCGGTTCGAGCACGATTGCGAGTGCCGTGTCGTGGATTGCGCTTGATTTCGCGAATAGAGCAGGCAGGGGGTTGTGCTCTGTCGGCAGCTCCTCGCGGCCGAAGAGCAGGAGTGCGACGTCGTACGGCCCTGGAGGCTCCTCCGTCAGGTCTCGGACGAGCTCGACGGCGACGGCGAGGCCGCCCTTCATGTCGCTCGCGCCCAACCCGTGCACGCTGCCGTCTGCAATCCGTCCAGGGAGGTTGTCCTGCGCGGGCACGGTGTCGTAGTGCCCTGCGAGGACGACGAGAGGCGCGTCTCGGCGCTGCTTCGGAACGAAGAAGAACGCCTCGTCTTCCGCGTAGTCGGCATCGAGACTGGGTGGGACGCGGTCGAGCAGGTGCTCGCGGATCTCCGCCTCGCGCAGGCTCTCGGACGAGATGTCGACCAGCTCGAGCGTCCGGTCGGCCAGACGTGCCGCGAGCCCGGTCACCCTTTCAGCGTAGACGATCGATGCCATGAGCTCGTTCGGGGCCGCTTCCACCCGGGAAGAGCCGCTCCCGTGGGTCGATCATCCCGCGGCATAATCCTCTCGTGACTCCTCATCAGCCCGATCCGGTACCCGGGGCGGAGCCGGAGCGCGGGTTCGTCGTCGGGGTCTTCCCGAAGGGGATAGACGGCGAGGAGGAGCTCGCCGAGCTTCGTGAGCTAGCCCGCACCGCCGGGGTCGCACCGATAGCGGAGATCGTTCAACATCGCGCACGTCCCGATCCGCGCACGTTCGTCGGCAAGGGGAAGCTCACCGAGCTGAAGGACGCGTACGCTGCCTCGGCCGCGGAGGTGCTTCTGGTCGACGAGGAGCTCAGCCCCACCCAGCAGCGCTCGCTCGAGGACGCGCTCAAGGCGCGCGTGGTCGATCGTACTCAGCTGATCCTCGACATCTTCGCCCAGCACGCGCGGAGCGCCGAGGGGAAGCTCCAGGTCGAGCTCGCCCAGCTCGAGTACAACCTTCCGCGGATGCGCGGCATGTGGGAGCACCTCGAGCGGCTCGGTGGGGGCGTTGGCACGCGGGGACCCGGCGAGAGCCAGCTCGAGAGCGATCGCCGTCTCGCCCGAACGCGTGTCTCGCTGGTCAAGCGCCGGCTCCGCGATCTCAGTGGACAACGGGCAACCCGCCGCAAGGAGCGCAACCGTACGGCATCTCCGACGATCGCTCTAGCCGGCTACACCAACGTCGGCAAGTCGACGCTGTTGAATGCTCTCACGGGCGCCGAGGTCTCGGTCGACGACAGGTTGTTCGAGACCCTCGACCCGACGACGCGCGCGTTCGAGCATGACGGGAAGCGCTACCTCGTGACGGACACGGTCGGGTTCATCCGCCGGCTTCCGACGCAGCTGGTCGAGGGCTTTGCTGCGACCCTCGAAGAGACGCTCGTCGCCGACCTCGTCCTCCATGTCGCCGATGCGTCGCTTCCCGAGAATCGTCTCCGGGAGACCATCGACGCGGTGCACGCCGTGCTCGCGGAGATCGGAGCCGACGACGTTCACGTCGAGCTCGTCCTGAACAAGGTCGACCGCCTCGACCCGCTCGCCCGGCGTCGTCTCTCGCACGGCTTCCCACGCGCACTGCAGATCTCTGCGGAGAGCGGAGAAGGGCTCGACACGCTCCGGTCGCGCATCTCGGAGCTCTTCTCCGATCGCTTCGAGGACGTACGTCTGCTCGTGCCGTACGAAGACGGCCGCTTCCTCGCCCAGCTCTACGACCTCGGCGCTCCCATCGCGGAGCGCCGTGACACGCCCGAGGGAGTGCGTGTTCGCGCGCGGCTACCTCGCCGAGAGATTCCTCGCTTTGCCCAGTTCCTGGTCGCGGGCGAGGCAGACTCGGAGGCGGTGGAGCAGTGATCGATGTCGCCATTCGGCGGTTGCGCAAGGATGCGGTGCTGCCGGGCCAGGCCTATGAGGGAGATGCCGGCTTCGACCTCGTTTCCTGCGACGAGATCAGGCTAGGCCCGGGCGAGCGGGCAATCGTGTCGACCGGAGTCGCGGTCGATATTCCTGACGGGTACGCGGGATTCGTGCAGCCGCGCTCGGGGCTCGCGGCGCGCCACGGGATCTCGATCGTCAACTCGCCCGGCCTGATCGACTCCGGCTACCGCGGCGAGATCCGCGTCGTCCTCATCAACACCGATCTGCGCGACGAGTTCACTGTCGAGCACGGGATGAGGGTGGCGCAACTCGTGATCGCGCCGGTTGCATCGGTCAGGCTGATCGAGGTCGACGAGCTGGCGGGGAGCGAGCGTGGCATCCGAGGTTTTGGCTCATCGGCCGCCTAACGTGCGAAACGTTGACAGCCGCGCCAAGCGCGGACGTATTTGCGGCGTGGAGCGCTAGAAGTGGGGGAGCCGCGAGTTCGCGTATCGGCGATCCTCCGCTGGCGGGGTCGGATCCTGCTCCTTCGCCATGAAAAGGGACGAGAAGAGGTGTGGTTGCTCCCCGGCGGCGGGGTCCGTATTGGGGAGAGCCTCCTCCACGCGCTCCAGCGGGAGCTCTGGGAGGAGACCGGCCTTTTCCCGCAGGGGTCCGAGGTGCCGCTCGAGGGACCGGTTGCGCTGGTGGACTCGATCGCGCCGGACGCCGGCCCGGTGCGCAAGCACGTCGTCCACGTGATCTTCGCCGCGGACGTCACGGGCTCGCTCGAGGAGGTTGCCTCGCAAGACGCGGCCGTCCGCGGCCACCGGGCGTTCCAACTGCAGGAGCTCGACTCGGTCGCGCTCCATCCGCCCATACAGCGGTTCCTACAGCGGTGGCAACCCGGAGACCCGGCGGTGTACCTCGGCGAGATGTGGGTGCCGTAGGCGACGAAGTCGGCACGCTTTCGTCGCGTTTCGTATCCCACTCGTACGCTTTTTCGCGTTAGGCTTGCAGTGGGTGGTGGGCTGGGGTGCCCCTCGTGAAGTCCGCTCTTAGCGCCCGCGCCCGCGCACTCGAGCACGATCGGCGGCGACGCGAAACGCACGCGCCTCGAGCTCGTCCGGCAACGGCTCGAGCATCGGCGGCTCGGACCCCGAAGCGTGTGCGAGGGACTGGGCGAGCAGCCAGTCGGCGAGCCACGGGTTACGCGGCAGGAGTGGCCCATGCAAGTACGTGCCGACCGCTCGCCCGATACGACAGCCCTCGAAGCCGGACTCCCCGTCGTTTCCGAATCCATGAATCACGCGGCCGAGCGGCTCCGCTCCCGGGTCGAGCAGTGTCCGGCCTGCGTGGTTCTCGAACCCTGCGAGAGGGCGCCGCATCCCCAGCTCGAGCTCGCATTCGAGCAGGACGTCGCCGATCATCCGCGTAGCGCCCGCAACGGTCTCGTGAGCGAACAACCCAGCACCAGGCATGAGCGAGCCGGTGCGAGAGCGGTATCCCCGCCCGAGGAGCTGGTAGCCGCCGCAGACGGCAAGCAGTGCCGCCCCTTGTCGAACCGCCGCCTCGAGCTGGGGCCCCTTGGCGGCGAGATCCGGGGCAATCTGCTCCTGCTCGCGGTCCTGACCACCACCGATGTAGAGCAGATCGTGCGCACCGGGCGAGACGGGATCACCGAGGCCGATCGGCTGGACCAGGAGCTCGTGGCCGCGAAGCTCAGCCCGCCGGCGCAGAACGGCGATGTTTCCGCGGTCGGCGTAGATGTTGAGGTAGTCCGGATACAGATGTCCGACGCGGATCTTCATGACTTCCTGGCATCCCAGTACGCCGGCACGAGGCCGCGCTTCGTGAGAACTCCGCGCAGGGCCAGCATCGCCGTGTAGGTCGGCAGGACGACGAGGTCGGTGCCCGCCTCGGTCAACTCGAGCCCGCGGTCGAGCGCGTCCTCGAGCGAGGGTACGACCTCGAGCCGCTCCTCCGTGAGCCCCCCGTACACAAGGCGTAGCCCGAGCTCCGCGGCGCGCTCGCCACTTGCGATCACTCGCCCGACGTGCGGTAGAAGAGGCTCGAAGTCGACGTCCCAGATCCAGGAGACGTCGCGTCCGTCCGCAATCGCGTCGTTCAGCGCGATCATGAGAACCGGAGGCACCCCCGTCTCGAGCGTTCGCAGTGCCTCGTTCGCGGCGGCAGGATTCTTGATCAGGAGGACGACGACGGTCTTCGAGCCGGAGCGGATGCGCTCGAAGCGACCGAACGCGGCGCTGAACTCCTCGAGTCCGCGGCGAATCGCCGTGGGTGACGCTCCGAGAGCGAGGGCCAGGGATGCAGCAGCGGTCGCGTTGTAGACGTTGTAAAGACCCGGCAGGGACAGCTCGATCCGGATGTCACCGTGGTGCGAGGCGAGCCGAAACCGCGAACCCTGAAGCGCCCGGAGCTCGATGTCGCGGGCAGCGACGTCGAGTTGTGGACGGGCATGATCGCACGCAGGGCAGCGGTAGTCGCCGAGGTGCCCCACGTAGGCGGCCGCGTACACGTACGGCGTCCCGCAGCGAACGCAGTACTTCGAATCGACTGCGTGCTGGAGGACGGGCCGAGCATGTCGCGGATCGTCGAGGCCGAAGCGGAGCGCGCGCTCGCGACCATCGGCGAGATCGGCCACGAGAGGATCGTCCGCGTTCACCACGAGCAGCGCATGCTCGGGCAGATCTCGAGCCGCTGCACGCCATCTCTCGGCGACGAGCTCGAGCTCTCCATATCGATCGAGCTGGTCGCGGAACAGATTCGCGAGAGACACGACCCGTGGCTTGGTGCGCCGAATCGCCTCGGGAAGCGCACCCTCGTCCACCTCGAAGAGACCAAGCTCCGCCCCGCGAGCGGCGACGAGCGCCGACGCGACCCCCGACAGCAGGTTGGCGCCGGCGCGATTCCACGCCAGCCGATGCTCCATGCCGAGGATCCGGGCGGCCATGGCAGTCGTCGTGGTCTTCCCGTTGGTGGCCGAGATGAGAGCGACACCGGCCGGGAGTCGCGCCGAGAGCGCGTCGACGGCACCGGGATCGACCTTCCAGAGAAGCTTTCCGGGGAGGGTGGTCCCGCCTCCGCGGCGAGCTGTACGCGACACGGTTCCGACCGCGCGGGCCGCCAGGGCCTCGAGCTCGAGTCGAACGTTCATCGGCGGCGAGCGTAGCCGAGCGGGGGAGAGACCAGGGCGCTCTGAGCAACTTGCAGATTTCACAGAGCGCTCTAAGCTTATTGCAGAAATGGCGCGACCACGTCGTTCAGGACGCAGCGGGCTACGCATCGACGAGGCGGAGCTCGCCGCATTTCGCGCCGGCCTGCGCCGGCGCTATACGGACGACGGCATCCTCGAAGAGCTGCGTGCCGCCGCCGCCAGACTCGGACGGTCGCCGACGATGCGTGAGTTTGCGAAGGATCCCGAGGCGCGTGTCCACCCGCAGACCGTGATCGAGCACTTCGGGACCTGGAACGCGGCCAAGCGGGCGGCAGGGCTCTTCCCGCGCCGTTTCCTGACACGCGACGAGCTCCTCGAGCAGCTCAGCGGGCTGGGGCAGGAGCTCGGAAGAACGCCGACTGCTCGCGATCTCGCCGCGCGTGGACGCTCGCTTCCCTCGGCCTCCCTCTATGCCCACACCTTCGGCTCGCTGGCCAACGCTCTCCGAGAGGCGGGGTTCGAGGTTCTGCAGGGAGAAGAACGTCTCGAGCGCGCGATCGTGCAGGGCGCCGAGCTTGCGAAGACCCTCGCACGCTTGCCGAAGATGGCCGACTGGGCGACCGCGCGCCGCGTAGATACCGCTCTCCTTTCCGAGTGGCAGGTCTATCGGCTCCTGGACGTCCCGCGAGGCGCCTGGACCGCGTTCCAGTACCTCGTGCGCGAGCGCCTGCGCGAGGAGAGCATCGACGTCCATCCTGACGGTACGCTCGCGTCGCCAGACCCGGTCTAGACTCGTTCCGTGGCCGAGTCGTGCAGCTCGTGCGGCGCAGAGGTCGCACCAGGCGGGCGTTTCTGCCCCGCCTGCGGTGCGCCGCAGTGGACGACGTGCGCTGCGTGCGGAGTCGAGCAGTCTGCGGCAGCGACTCTCTGCTCGTCGTGTGGCGCCGCGCTGCAGCCGGGGGTAAGCCGCGAAGGCCAACGTTCCGAACACAAGGAGCGGCGCGTCGTCACTGTTCTGTTCGCAGACCTCGCAGGGTCGACTGCTCTCGGTGAGCGGCTCGACCCCGAGGATGTGCGGGCACTTCAGGGAGAGCTATTCGAGCTCGTGAACGCGGAGGTCGAGCGCTATGGGGGCGTGAGCGAGAAGTTCGTGGGTGACGCGATCCTCGCGGTGTTCGGCGTTCCGCAGACACATGAGGACGACGCAGAGCGCGCGGTGCGCGCCGCACTCGCGATTCGAGACGTGTTCCCTGAGTTCGCAGAACGTGTTGCGAGGCAGCATGGTGGAGACGTCGGTCTGAGAGTCGGCGTCAACACGGGTGAGGTCATCGCCGGTCGGGAAGCGGCTGCCCGTGGCGAGCTGGTCGTGAGCGGCGACGCGGTCAACGTCGCCGCCCGCCTGCAGCAGCTCGCGGAACCGGGATCGGTTCTCGTCGGCGAGCGAACCCGGCTGTCGACCCACCGGACGATCGCGTATGGGCAGCGCGACGACCTTCACGCCAAGGGCAAGAGAGAGCCTCTGGCTGCGTGGGCAGCGGGCCGTGCTGGTCGGGCGCGAGGACGAGCTGTCGCTGCTCCGTCTTACGGCGGCCCGGGTGCAGCGCGAGCGAGCGCCTCAGCTCGTCACGATCTTCGGCCCTGCCGGTGTCGGAAAGTCGCGGCTACTCGCGGAGTTCGAGCAGGGGTTCGAGCAGGCTCGTGTCGTCGTCGGCAGCTGCGTTCCATACGGCGACGGAATCACCTACCTGCCGCTGGCCGAGGTTGCGAGCGCGCTGGCGGGGATCCTCGACGACGATCGGACCGAGGTCGCTCTCATGAAGCTGAAAAAATCGGTCGAGGAGACATTGCCCACGGAACAGGTCGAGCGCGTCTGACGCGGTTGCGTGGACGATGGCCTCGCCCTTCCAGGACGGGCCGCGGGGATCGGAGTCGATGGAGACGTACGCCGTCAGCTTCACGACTCGTGGACGCGCTATCTCGCAGCGCTCGGGCGCCAGATGCTCCTCGTGCTCGTGCTCGTGGTCGACGACATCCATTGGGCGTCGGAGGGCCGCTCTTGGACTTGCTCGACGACCTCGTGGCCGGTCTCGAGCAGACGCCTGCTCGACCCGCTGGGTTGCGTCAAACCGTTCTGATCAGGTCGCGGGCGAGGCGAGGATCGCCAGCCGCTCGAGGCACGACACGGCCTCCTGCGGTGCGCGGACCGGCGGGAGGTACCCCTCTTCGCGGTAGCGTCGGTCGGGCCGGAAGCGTCGCTCGCGTACGACACGGCCTCGTGCGATGTGGAGAAGCCGTCCCTCGCGCACCTCGCGGAGCTGGAGGCGCACGCGTAGAGCCGCCTCGACGATCGCAAGAGCTCGTCGCGTGGAGGCGAAGAAGAGATCCGACGGCGTCTGCCCGATCCAGAGCGGCCGAGCGACTCCCCGCGCGAGATAGAGGATGGCCGGCTCGCGCTCGTCCAGCCACGCTGCCGCCATGGCCCCGCGGAGCTCGGCAAGGGCGCGCGGGCTCGAGCGACGCAGCTCCATCAGCGCGAAGATCGCCTCCGAGTCGACGGTCATCTCGGGTTCCTGGCGCTCGATTTCGTACCGCTCGAGCACCGCGTCGTCGTTCTCGATGAGCCCGTTGTGGATTCCGACGACGGCTCCGTGGCGGATCGGATGGTTGTTCGCCGTGATCTCGGGATGACCCTTCGTGTAGTCGCGGACGTGAATGAGGGCCTGTTCCGCCGTTTGTGGGAGCTCGATCTCGTCGAGGAGGGCGCTGGCGCCGCCACGCAGCTTCGTGACGCCGATCGCTCCGTCGGCTCTGCGAGAGGCGTAGCCGACGGCGTCGGCGCCCCGCTCGGCAATCCCGGCCAGAAGCGCCTGAGCCGCGAGCGTACGCGAGGCAGAGGAGTGGGGGGAGAGGCTGTAGCCGGCGATTCCGCACATGAGCGTTATCCGACCGCGGCGAGCGGACGGGCACCAAAGAAGGTAGACGACGGAAGTGAGGACTTTGTGTCCATCGACGCCGATCGGCTTCTCCTCGGCACCGCAAATCCCTCGTCCGCATGTCATCCCTCAAGCGGGGCAACCGCACAGCCGATACATGCGCGGTGGAAGGCAACGCCGCCGAGCACCTTTTCGACGCTGCTGACGAGGAGCCAACAGTCAGCGCGGACGAGCCGGCACCGCGTGAGCGCCCGGACCTGGCCGGGCCGAGCGCAGACGACCCGCTCAAGCTCTACGTCCGTCAGATCGGCGACGGGCGGCTGCTCACCGTGGGCGAGGAGCGAGAGCTCGCACGCCGCAAGGACGCGGGCGACGAGGCGGCCAAGCGCCGGCTGATCGAATCCAACCTCCGACTCGTGATGTCGATCACGCGCAACTACACACGGGCCGACGTGCCGCTCCTCGACCTGATCCAAGAGGGGAATCTCGGGCTCATCCGGGCGGTCGAGAAGTTCGACTACAAGATGGGCTTCAAGCTCTCGACGTACGCGACCTGGTGGATCAAGCAGTCCGTCTCCCGGGCGCTGGCCGAGCAAGGGCGGACGATTCGCCTTCCGGTGCACGTCGCGGATCAGGTGCGCAAGGTCACGAAGGCGCGGCGACTGCTCGGCCAAAAGCTCAATCGCGACCCGTCGATCGACGAGATCGCCATCGAGATCGGCATCACCCCGGAGCGCGTCCAGGAGCTCCTCGATCTCGTCCAGGATCCGATCAGCCTGGAGACGCCGATCGGGGACGGTGACTCGAGCGTCTCCGACCTGATACCCGACACCGGCGCCGACCAGCCCGAGCTCATGACAGCCGATCGTGCACGCTCGACCGAGCTCCTCGAGGCGCTCGCGAAGCTGCAGCCACGCCAGCGGCGGGTCGTCATCGAACGGTTCGGTCTGGACGGAGTTCGTCCGCGAACCCTCGAGGAGGTCGGAACGAACCTCGGAATCACCAGAGAGCGGGTACGTCAGCTCGAGGCGCGGGCTCTCCGTGAGCTACGCGCCATCGCTCCCGAGCTCGAGCTGTACCTGCGCCCGTAGGGGCCGGGCATGCCCGGCCGGGGTTTGTCGACGCAAGACCGGAATCCGCTCGCGCGGCTCCCGGTCGCGCAAGATCGCTGAAGGCCCGTCCGCTTCGCGGCGGCCTACGTGACGTCGACCGATTGCATCTCGCGGAGGCCGGCGAGCCTGCGCAGCGCCTCGAGCTCGATCTGGCGAACACGCTCGCGCGTCAGACCCAAGCGCTTGCCGATCTCCTCGAGGGTCTGCGGCTCGACACCGCCGAGGCCGTAGCGCATCGAGACGACTTCGCGCTCACGCTCGGGGAGTGCTGCGAGCGCGCTACGGAGCGCTTGACTTCGCAGCGTGAGCTCGACCGCGTCTTCCGGAAGCGGCTCGTTGCCCGCGACGAAATCACCGAACACCGCGTCGTCCCCGTCTCCGACGGGCGCATCGAGACTCGTCGAGGCGCGGGCGGCCGCGCGCACCTCGAGTACCTGCTGAACCGTGAGCGACGCCTCGTCGGCGATCTCGTCGACCGTGGGCTCGCGGCCGAGCTGTGTCCAGAGCAATCGATCCGCGCGGTTGATCTTCTGGAGCCGCTCGACGATGTGCACGGGCATCCGGATTGTCCGAGCCTTGTCGGCGAGCGCCCGCGCGACTGCCTGCCGGATCCACCAGGTCGCGTACGTCGAAAACTTGAACCCGCGACGCCAGTCGAACTTCTCGACCGCGCGGATCAACCCGAGCGTGCCTTCCTGGATGAGATCCAGGAACGGGAGACCCTGATTACGATAGTTCTTGGCGATCGAGACGACGAGGCGGAGGTTCGACTGGATCATTCGTTCCTTGGCGGAGAGATCGCCGCGCTCGATGCGCTTCGCGAGCTCGACCTCCTGTGCCGCGGTCAGGAGCCGGTGACGACCCGCTTCGCGCAGGAAGAGCTGGAGTGCGTCGGTCGTCGTCTCGACGGGAGCGGTGATGGCAGCGACGACCTCCGACTGGGGAGGAGGTTGCTCCACGATCTCGATCGCCCGCTGGTCGAGCTCGCGAAGTAGCGCATCGTGCTCGAGCTCGGTCAGCTCGTAGAGGTCGGCGACCTCCGCGAGGTCGGACGCGCGGATGGTGCCGACCTGCTCGGATTGCTCGAGTAGCTGGCGGATGTCCTCCGCGAGGAGGATGTGCTCGATGTCGGTCTGGCTCAAGGGGCGCGGGGACGATCGGTGTTCCGGACACTCTCTCGCATTCAGCGGTCCCGTGTCTAGGGGCCGCGGTGAAGATCCCTCAGCGTGAGTAGCTCGCCGCAACGGAGCTAATAGAGTCACGACCTCGATACAAGCCGCACGTAGACGCATCGAGTGAAAGAGCGTAGGCTCGAGCCAGTCGAGGCTGGCATGTACGCACGTGTCGCTGCGTTCGAGGGCGATATGAGCCAGATCGACGGTCTGATCACAACGATCCAGGACCGGATCAGGTCTGGAGAAGAGCTTCCGGGTGCGAAGCGATTCTTGATGCTGCTCGATCGGGAGGCGGGCACGTCGCTCGGGATCACGTTCTTCGAGGACGAGGAGTCGATCCGGGCCGCGGAACCCACCTTCGAGAGGATGGGGGACGAGATCCCCGAGGACCTGCGCGGACGGCGAACGTCCGTCGAGACCTACGAGGTGGCGATCGACGACATCGCCGATGGCGCCCGGGCGGCTCGCGTGAGCTCCCTCGAGGGCTCGCCGGGCGGGATTGAAAAGGGTATCTCCTTCATCAAGGAGCAGATCATCCCGGACGCGAGCGACCTGACCGGCTGGCATGGGATTCTCACCCTCGCCGATCGCGAGTCCGGTCGAGCGAAGACGATCACGTTCTGGGACGGCCCCGAGTCGCTTCGTGCGAGCGAGGCCCGCGCGGACGAGCTCCGTGCTCAAGCCGCAGACGCCATGGGAGACTCGATAACCGGCGTCGATCGCTACGAGGTCGCGCTCCAAGAGAGCACGATCGCGGTCTGACTCACTGCGTTCGTTGACCGAGCGAAGGGCGGCTGTTGGGGCCGCCCTTCGTCTTTCGTCGCTGGCCCGGTCAATGCACGATAATCGGTGGACTAGTGCGTTAGGAGGGGGCCGTGGGTGCTGCCTACTGAACATAGAGAGGACGCCCGGCTGGCTACGCGTAGCTGGTTCGTCGCCTCGCGCGTGCGCTCTACCCCGCGCTTGAGGAGCTATCCGTCGATCAACGGGACGCTGTAAACGCACTCGCCTGTCACATCCTGCTCAGGTTCCAGCAGGACGAGTTCGAGCCTCTCGACGAGGACGGCAGGACGTTCCTCACCGACGGCTGGATGCAGCGCCGGCTACGAGACGTGGGAGCCCGCTGCAAGGGAGAAGGCGGGAGCGGCGGCGATCCGCTTTCTCTGTGTGAGCGGGATTCTCGAGGACACGAGCGAGGTAAAGAAGCCACGGCAGAACCCGAATCGGCTGGTAGCTCGCGAGAAGTTCGGCCGTGGAGAATCGGCTTCCAATCACGCGGGAGGGAAAGACGCCCAACCCTCGTCGCGCACTCGTACTGGTGGCGCGTGTTTAGGATCGTTCCCCTCTCTGCGGTGCTCAGAGTCTACGGCGCATTGCAGGGCGCTTACGCGAACATCTTGGAGATGCCGCAAGCTCTAGTGTCTCTGTCCGCATTCGCCGAACGTCAAGGGCTGATTTCGCGACGACGAGGACGCAAAGGAGCGCGTCCAGGCTCCGTCCAGTGGGTGTTTGCGCACTCCGGCCGGCCCTGAGAAGGCTATTCTCGTCGACCGAAAGCGAGGTGGAGGACGACCTCCGAAAGAGCCGCCGTGGCTTGCTGCGGCTCCTACGCGCGAATGACGAGCACGATGGTCGCCTTCGCCTTCACTTTCAGCGCGTCCACGACCTCGACGAG
>Ga0136633_1000840_pt1 | contig 23088 bp, 19 predicted proteins | sample AntDrymeUQ832206_2_FD_105494 | JGI IMG/M metagenome (GOLD analysis project Ga0136633, IMG submission 105494) | Polar desert sand microbial communities from Dry Valleys, Antarctica - metaG UQ83 (22.06) | ecosystem: Environmental > Terrestrial > Soil > Desert | place: Antarctica: Dry Valley...
CCGACCAGGAAGCCGCACATGGCCGCGACATCTGCGCCACCGAGCTCACTGAGCAGATCCAGCGGAGGGAGGCCCCGGTGCTTGCTGCGCCGGAGGGCGTCGCGGACCACTGCGACCTTGCGGATCCAGGTGAAGTCGTCGACGCCCGTGCCGCGCCCCACTGTCTCTACCGGCTCGCCGCCGGTGACCGCGCAGACGAGCGCCGCGGCCACCGTGGTGTTGGCGATACCCATGTCGCCGATCACGAGCAGGTCAGCGCCGGCGTCGACCTCCTCGTCAGCCACGGCCACGCCTGCGCTGAATGCCCGCAGGGTGTCGTCGGTCGACAGTGCTGGCTCTTTGTCGATGGCCTTTGACCCGCGGCAGATCTTGTATCGCGTGACGTCGGCCGGCAGGTCTGACAGGTCGGCGTCGACTGAGAGGTCGAGCACCCGAACGCCGACGTCCCCCCGCCGGGCGAGCACGTTGGCCGCGGCACCGCCGGCGACGAGGTTGCGCACCATCTGAGCTGTCACCTCGGCGGGATAGGCCGAGACGCCGCGCGCACTGACTCCGTGGTCGCCCGCGAAGATGACGAGTCGCTTGCGGGCGAGCCGCCGCGGCGGTCCGCAGCGCTGCACTCCGGCTAGCCACAGTGACAACCCCTCCAGCTTGCCGAGCGACCCGGCCGGCTTGGTCAGCCGCTGTTGCCGGTCGAGCGTCGCCACCATGGCGTCCTCGTCGAGCGAGCCGACGGAGGAGGCAAGCCGGGATATGTCGTCGAGGTCCACGCGAGGCAGCGTAGTGACCGTCAGCGCAGCCGCTGGGGCAGTCCCGCGACCACGAGCCACACTGCGTCGGACGCGGCGGCGACGGCAGCGTTGAGCCGACCCATTTCGTCGCGGAAATGCCGCCCTGCCGGCGTCGCCGGGACGACGCCGGCACCGACCTCGTTGGTTACCGCGACAACAGTGCCGCGACACCGTGCCCACGCTGCGACGAGGGATGCGCTGCGGCACTCGAGCTCCTTGGCGGCCACGTCGTATGACACGGTGTCGTCCCAGCAGCCGCTCTCCGTCATCGCGGTCGTCAGCCAGAGGGTGAGACAGTCGACGAGCAACGGCGGGTCATCGGGTGCGAGCGACGTAAGCCGGGCTGCGATGTCGGTCGACTCGACCGTTGTCCAGGACGCGGGTCTTCGGCTGCGGTGGGCCGCGACACGAGCGGCCCACTCCACGTCGGCCTGGTCCCCGGCGTACGGCGCGGTCGCCAGGTAGGTCACCGCCGGATCGGCCGCCAGCAGCGACTCGGCGAACCGGGACTTGCCCGATCGTGCGCCACCGGTCACAAGGACTCGCCGGGCCCGTCCCCGTTCTATGGCGCTTCTGCCGACTGCTCCCGGGAACTTTCGGTCATGGTTCGCCGGGTGGGGACCGAGGACGAGGCGCGCGCCGTCTGGGAGCAGCTCGACGTCCCAGGCGGCGAGTCGTCGAGCCAGCTCGGCCGGTGGCGGGTTGCGGTGACCCAGGTGGATCGGGATGACCCGGGTTGTTGGTACGACGGCGCCGCAGCGGCGCAACGCGGCGAGCGTCTGCGGGAAAGTGCGCAGGTCGAGATGGTCGCCCGGGTGGTCGAGCCAGTCGCCGAACGTCTCCTCGATCAGCACGACGTCGTACGCCGCGCCGCTCGTCGCGGCGAGAGTGGTGTCCGGGAGCGGGCCGGTGTCGGTCGCGTACAGCAGTCGAACGCCGTTGGCGGACGTGACGTCGTAGAGCACTCCGGGGCCGATGTGTTGGTCGCCATGCGCTGCTGCGAGAACCCGCACGTCGTAGCCCGCGACGTCGAGCCGCTCGCTGGCCTCGACCGGTCGAAGGCGCACCGGGTCGTCGGGCCCGATCCAGTCCGTGAGCAGGTCGAGAGCCTGAGCGGGACCGAGCACGACAAGCGGCTCGCGTCGGCCGGCCCAGCCACGCCAGAGAAGCAGCTGCGGACCGACATGGTCGGAATGAGCATGGGTCAGCAGGATGGCTTGGACGCCCGCCAGCGACGCTCCGTGCCGAGACGCGGCGAGTGCGGTGTCCGGGCCGGCATCGAGGAGCAGCCGACCGTCGACGAGCGCACTCGACTGGCCGCGCTCCGCACCCGGTCCGAGGCGTCGTACGGCGTCGCAGCTCGCGCACTCGCAGAAGGGATTCGGCCAGCCGTCCCCTGAGCCGGTGCCGAGCAGCAGCACGTCCATCAGTCGGGGCCAGGTTCGAACTCGACGGGGGCACCGAAGGCAGCACGGCGGGCAGCGCGGCGCAGCGCCAGCAACACCGGCCGGCCGGCGACGACGATCAGCACGGCGATCGTGACTCCGCGCGGGATGTCGTAGGCGAGCGCGGTGACCGCGTGGAACCCGGCGAAGCGCTGCAGGTTCTCGAGCACCGGGTCGCCCGGAACGAAGGACAGCTCGCTGCCCGAGACGAAGGGCCAGAACCACAGGTCGAGAAGGAAGCCGTAGAGCAGCCCCGCGACGAGGCCGTACGCAGCCAACAGCGCCAACTCGACCCGACCGCGTGCGCGTGGGAGGCAGCCGGCGCCGAAACCCAGCCAGGCCGCGCCGAACATCTGGAACGGCAGCCATGGCCCGATTCCTGCGGTGATCAGGGCGGAGGCGAACAGCGTCAGGGCGCCGAGGACGAAGCCGAAGCTGCGCCCGAGCACTCGCCCGGCCGGCACGAGCAGGAAGAACACGGCACTACCGCCGAGCGGGCCGCCACCAGGCAGGCGCAGCATCCCCCCGCAGGCCGCCAGCACGCCGAGCAGCGCGATGGCTTTCGCATCGAGTCCACCGTCGGCAACCTCGGTGAGCACGATCAGGAGCAGCAGCGGCAGGAGCGCGACAAATATCCACGGGGCGTCCGCGGCGTGCGCGGCGTTCTCCGTCCCGTCGGCCTCGTAGAAGAGCGGCCAGAAGAACGCAACTAGCCCGATGAGCGACGCGAGCACGAGCAGGGCGGAGGTGCGTGGACGTAGCCGTAGCGCACTGACCGCGTGCACCCCGACGGTGCTCACGTTGCTCCCGCCAGCGCCCGCGCGACGTCACCGACGGTCAGCCATGGCCCGGGCGCCAGCACCTTGGCGACCTGCGGGGCGAAGGCTGGCGAGTGGCCCAGCACCTCGACGACGGGACCGTCGGTCACGATCTCGCCGTCGGCGAGGACGACGACGCGGTGCGCGACCTCGGCCACCAGCTCGACGTCGTGCGTCGCGAGCAGCACCGAGCGGCCCTCCGCGACGAGCTGGCGCAGGACGTCGGCGAGCCGGGCCTTCGCCGCGTAGTCCAGGCCGCGAGTCGGTTCGTCCAGCAGCACCAGACGTGGAGCGGCGGCGAGGACGACAGCAAGCGCGACCCGCAACCGCTCGCCCTCCGACAGGTCGAACGGATGCGCTGTCCGGTCGACGTCGGCGGCCAGCCGGTCGAGTACGGCGGACGTCGTACCCGGAGCAAGTCCGGACTCGCGGTCGGCGTCGCGGCACTCCTCCGAGACAGTGGTCGCATAGAGCAGCGACCCGGGGTCCTGCGGGACGAGGCCGACAGCGCGGCTCACCTCGCGGGCGGGTCGGCCAGCCGGGTTCCCCCCGAGGACGAGCACGTCGCCCGACGCGGGGGTGCGTAGCCCCACGAGGTGCGCGAGGAGGGTGCTCTTGCCTGCACCGTTGCGGCCCATCAGGGCACAGATCTCACCGGCGCGAAGAGTGAGGTCAACTGCCCGGAGCGCGGTGAGCCCGCCATAGCGTGCGGTCAGCGCCCGCGTTGTGGCGATCACCTCGCCCGGAGCTGACGGCGCCGGCACCGGTGGGATCGGCAGCCGGTCCCGCCAGTCGATGGCGGCCCGACGGGCGTCGCGCACCGATGTCGGCAGCGGCGACCAACCGGCCAGTCGACCGAGCTGCACGACCGGTGGCACCACCGACGACCGGGCCATGACATCGGCGGTGCGCCCATCCAGCACACGGGCCCCGCCACCGGGTAGATGCACAACCTGGTCGGCGTACTGCACGACCCGCTCGAGCCGGTGCTCGGCGAGCAGCACGGTGAGCCCGAGGTCGTGCACGAGCCGCACGAGGACGGCGAGCACCTCCTCCGCTGCCGGTGGGTCGAGCGCCGATGTCGGCTCGTCGAGGACCAGGACTCTGGGATGGACCGTGAGCACCGAGCCGATCGCGACGCGCTGCTGCTCCCCACCCGAGAGTGTGCGAAGGGCGCGATGCCGGAGGTCGGCCAGACCAAGTAGGTCGAGTGTCTCCTCGACGCGGCGGCGCATGACGTCCGGGGCGACGCCGATGCTCTCCATCGCGTAGGCCAGCTCGTCCTCGACCGTGTCGGTGACGAAGCCCGCCTCCGGGTCCTGTCCGACGAAGCCGACCACGTCAGCGAGCTCACGCGGTGGATGCGTGCGGGTGTCCCGTCCGTCGACGATCACCCGACCGAGAAGGGTGCCACCGGAAAAGTGCGGAACCAGGCCGTTGACGGCACGGAGCAGCGTCGACTTGCCCGAGCCGCTCTCGCCGGTGACCAGGCACAGCTCACCCGCGGGCACGACGAGGTCCACATCGACGAGCACCGGAGCGGTCGCGCCCGGGTAGGTCATCGTGACGTGGTCGAAGACGATCATGCGGCCGCGAGCTCGCCTCGGCGACGGGGCGCTGCGCCGGCTCGCGGGGGCAGCGGGGCGAGCAGCGCCGGCAGCAATCCGGCAGCGATGCCGATGGCGGGAAGGAGCGGGACGGTCGGCACTTCAAGCGGCTGGGTGCTCGGGTCGAGGGCGACGAGTCCGCGCCGGTCGGCGATCACCATCGCCGCCAACGTCGCGATACCGGAGATGGCCACCAGCCACTCGCGGCCCTGCCAGCGGTCTGGTCGGTAGCGGGTCCTCGCTGTACGACGACCACCGGCGAGGAGACCTGCCGCGAGCAAGGCGCTGCCCAGACCGAGAGCAGGCAGCTTTAACGCTTGTGGCGTCGTCGGGTCCAGCAGTGCATAGACACCGACGCACACCACGAGCAACCCACCGAGCGTGCACACAGTGGTGAGGCGGCGTAAGCCCGGTGCGACCGATCGACGTCGGCCGTAGCCGCGAGCGTCCATCGAGGCCGCCAGGTCGATGCTGCGCTGCAATGCGCCCTCCAGCACGGGTACGGCGAGGCCTCGCGCACCGCGTACACCCCGGCTCGGCCGCCCGCGAAGCCGCCGCGCCGCGCGCACCTCACCCACGGACACCATCGCCTGCGGTGCGAACGACAACGCCACTGCGACCGCCACGCCCGCCTCGTAGACCGCGGCCGGGAGGCAGCGCAGCAGCCGGTAGGGACTCGCCAGGGCGTTCGCTGCGCCGAAGCAGGCGAGCATCGCGGTGAACTGCAGGGACTCGTAGAACGCGCCGGCCAGCAGCTCGAGGGTGACCGGGCCGCCGATCGCAGCGCCGGCTGCCCACTCGGGCAGCTCGACCGACGGCAGCGTCAGCAGCACCCGACCAGGCAGTCGTCGACCGGTCAGCCCGACGAGCACGAGGCGGATCACGATGACCGCCGCACCGAGGGAGAGGAATGCGGTGTAGGAACGTGCCCATGGTGCGTCGCTGCGCCGCGCTGCGACGACGTACCCGGCAACCGCGATGACGAGTGCGAGCAACAGCGGGTTGGTGGTGCGCACTGCTGCCGCGGCGAGGGCCAGCGACCAGAGCCACCACGCCGCGGGGTGCAGGTGGCGTCGGTCGCGGTTGTCCGGCGCAGTCTGGTCCGGCTGCGTCGTTTGATCAGGCTGGTTCGTCTGGTCAGGCACATCTCACCCGCGGTCTGCGCGCCGCAGTCGGATGACGACCGCACCACCCAGCAGGGCGAGGACGCCGATCCCCGCGATCGTGCTGACCGGAAGTCCGGAGCTGCCGTCACCCGGGGCGTCCCCGAGCAGCTCGACCGCGTTGCCGGCCGGTGGTGTCGAGGACCCGGCCGCTGCCAACGGCACAGCGGTCCCATCCGGCCGGGCTGAGGCGGGCCGCGGCGGTTCGTCGAGCGAGGGGTTGGCCAGGGTGGCGGCCGGCTCAGGTGCACCCGCAGCGGCGGCCGGCGTGCGTCCGCTCGTCGCCCCCGCCGGTCCGGCCGAGCGGCTCGCGCGGGGCGTCGGCGTTGCACTGCGCGCGGGTGCGGTGGCCGCGCCTGCTGAGGGACGCGGCGTCGGGGATGCTGGCGTCTTCGGCGTCGGCGGACAGACCTCGTCGTACGGGATCGCGGCTGGCCGGACCGATCCTTCCGCGCCACCTTCGACCCAGACCCAGCCTTCGCTCGGCCGGTCGTCGGTCGACCGCGACGGGTCGTCGATGACGCGGTAGTCGGCGGCACCGCGGTTGGAGTACTGCCACGACCCGTCGCCGGTCCGATGGAAGTAGGCCCAGTAGCGGTAACCCCCGCCGCCGCTCTCCCCGCAGCCGCGCTCCGGCAGACCGTCGATCGCGCAGACCAGGCCGCTCTCGGAGCGTGGCGCCGGGCGGCCGAGGGTCCTCGCCCGTTCGAGCAGGATCTCGTAGCCGGTCGACCGGTTGGGTACCTTCGCGCAGTGTCGGCTCGGCGCACCCGGCGCCCCGGCGAGCTGCTGGTAGTCGACGACGACTGCGACGCAGATCTCGCTTTCCGCGCTTGCCGGCGACATGGCGGCAGCGGCCGGGAGAACGACCAGCGCCGCCGCCGCGACCAGCGCTCGGCCGTGCATCAGCCCCATCCCAGCGCCGAACAATGTCGTCGCCCCCGCTGGGAGCCGGGAACAAGACGACATGGTTCGTCGGTCGGGACGTGCACTAGCTGCGGACCCGCCCGAGCCGACGCGCGGCACCGAGAGCCAGTACGCCGTACCCGATGAGGCCGAGGCCGAAGACGGCGAGACCTGTGGTGTCCCACGGCGGGGTGCCCGGCCCGCCGTTCACCGGCAGGATCGGCTGACCGTCGGCGTCGACGGCTGGCGCGTCCACCATCACCAGGGGCGGGGGGCCGGGATTGGCCGGAGGCGGGTCAGGCTCGGTCGGGGACCGCGTCGGAGCTGGGGTGGCGGGTGCGGCACCGGCGCACTGCAGCGTTGGCACCTCCCGCGAGATCGCAGCCCGCGGCACCGGGTACGGCGTACCGGTCAGTGCGGGAACGACCTGCACGGTGGCGAGGACGTTGGGGGAGAGGGAGCCGTCGGTCTCGGGCTGGTAGGCGAACGCGCCGCGCTCAGCGGCCGGCGCGGAGCAGCCGAGCTGCAGTCGCAGCAGTGCCGCGCGCGGTGTGTCGCCGTCCGCGTCGGTCCATCGGCCGGCCAGGGGGTCCTCGCCGAGGGCGATGATCGCCTGAATGGCCAGCGAGGTGGAGTTGGCGTCGGTCGCCGTGCCGGCCAGGAAGCCGAAGCCACCGTCGGTGTTCTGGGTCGCGTCGAGGAAGCCCAACGGGCTCGCTGTCGGTGTCACGCCGAGTGCCGCAAGCGCTTGTGCCGCGATCGCGGTGGAGTTGGTGTCTTCGCCGGTGAAGGTGGTGGTGTTCGTCGGAGCGCAGGGTGCCGTGAGGTCCGCGCGGTACGCCTGCCATCCGCCATCGGGGCACTGCTGCCGGGTCAGCCAGCTCACCGCGTCGGGATCAGACAGCCCGGCCGCATCGAGGCCGAGCAGGGCGACGGACTGGCGGTACGCGCCGTCGAAGGCTGGGTCCTGTACGCCGAAGAGCCCGGCGTCGGGGCCACTCGTCCGCTTGGTCGCGAGGAGTCGGGCGACGAGGTCCGTGCCACCGAACGTCCGGGGATCGCGTCCGGTCACCACCGCGACTTGGATGAGGGTGCCGAGAGCGGCCGGCCGGTCCGCCCCCGAGGAGTCCCGGACGTAGCCGTCGACAGAGCCCGCTAGGGCTGACGTGGCGCGGTCGACCGCATCGCCGCCCACCCTGGCCGCGCCCAGCGCGAGCACCGCGAGTGCTGTGCCGTTGCGGTCGGGTCCGCTCTGCGCCGGGATGAAACCCTGCGCGTCGATCCGGCCGGCGAGCCAGCCGGCCGCGGCCAGTGCGGGATCCGACGTGGGGGCTGCGTGCGCGCTGGTGGCCACCGGCAACGCGGTCAGCGCGCCGGCCAGTGCCCACGTAGTGAGAGTGCGACGGGTGATGTGCACTTCAGTCCCTTCCCAATGGTGCGAAGGGACCCGAGCGCCGCCGACGATGCCCCGCGCTCTGGTGAGCACGGGTGGCATAGCGGGTCGGCGACCCGGGCTCCGCCCCGCATTCCTCGACGGTGTTTCTGGAGCCAGTTCGCGACGTCACCGGTGCCCCGGCTTGCCGACCGCGCACAGCGCGGTACGGCTCACGGTTGCGGGTCAGCGCCGGAATCTCACCGGCTTCCCCTGTGACGACGCGGATGAAGTTGTGTTGGTGAACCAGCGGCAGCAGACCACACGGGCCCCGGTCCGTCAAAGAACGGCACAGTCCCAGCTTCGGGTTGGAGCGCGGGCGTGCCAGAGACGACCCCCGGCTCTGCAACCCGCCGGGCGCCGTCAAGGCAGATAACGTGCAGGCACACAACTGACGAGGGGACAACGCACGTGGTCTGGCAGTGGACGTACGACGGCGGTGTCGACGAGCCGGGCAGCCCGTCCTTTCCGGGCCAGGCCGATGCCGAGGGCTGGCTGGGCGACCACTGGCGGGACCTGCTGGACAGCGGGGTCGCCGCCGTCACGCTGACCGAGGACGGCCGGACCGTCTACGGCCCGATGAGCCTCGAGCCGGCGTAGCCGGTGCCGTTGCTGTTGGCCCATCCACTCACCGGGCAGAGTGGTCTAGGTCTTCCGCCGCTCGCGATTGCGGCGTTGGCCACGGTATTGGTAGCAGCGGCGCTCACCCTGCTGCCCGTTCGTGCGGCTCCCTCGAAGCCTCGGTCAGCGGACGACGCAGATGTGCCGGCTCCGCTCGGCACGGTGCAGCTGGTCACCCGCATCGCCGCGGTGCTGGTCCTGGTGTTCGGCGTTTACGCGGCGCGGCGCGGCAGCCCCGACGGCCTGTCGAACATCGCACCGGCGCTGCTCGTCGGGGTTGCGTGGCCGCTGCTGGTCCTGGGCTCGCTGTCGGTACGGCGGCTGTGGCGCTGGGTCGACCCGTGGGATGCGATGGCCCGCGTCGTCGAGCCGCTGGCCGGCGGACCGGCGCCGGCAGATGGTCCAGACACTGACGAGATGGCATTGCTCGATGAGACTGCGGTGCTCGATGAGACTGCGGTGCTCGATGAGACTGCGGGGCCTGAGCACACTTCGGGACCCGACGAGATGCCGGTGGCTGATGGCGCGCCAGACGCAGACCACATGTCGACGCTGTCGGTGTGGCCGGGAGTCATCACCGCAGCGGCAGTCGTCTATTTCTTGGTGGCCCAGCCAGGCTCGACGCAGCCCCGCACGATCGGCGCGGCGCTGGCGTCGTACACGATCGCCATGGTCGCGCTCGGTGTCGCTCTCGGTCGGCGCACGCTGGCCCGCACCGAGATCTTCGGCTTGACCTCCCGGTGGGCCGGTCAGCTTCGCGACGGTCTGGCCGCTGGATGGGCGGTGCCGCGCGGGGCTGAGGTCGTGCTCGGAGTGCTGGCGGGCGGCCTTCTCTTCGATCTAGCGCGGCGAGCGCCGAGCTACGACGAGCTGCTGCGCACCGGGGCGCTGTCCTGGGCGTCCAGTGGCGACCCGGAGCGGGACCTGCGGGTTGGCCTCGCCGTGGCCTGCGCCGCGGGCGGGTTGGTCCTGTATCTCGCCGCGCGGTGGGCGGCCCGTCGTGGGGACCGTGGCACCGTCGCGGTCGCCGTACTCCCGGTTGTCCTCGCCCTGCTCGTGGTGGTGAAGCTGCGGCGGTTCCTGGTCAGCGTCCAGCTGCTGCGCATCCTGGTGAGCGACCCGCTCGGCCGCGGGAAGGACTACTTCGGAACGTCGGGCGCGTCGCTCGACGCCAACCCGTTCGGCACCGGCGCACAGCGCGGCGCAGCGATTGTCGCCGTCACTCTGGCCGGGGTGATCGGCGCGGTCGCGGTGCGGCGGCGCAGCCGGACCAGCCGCGACCGTGACCCTGCGGCGTACGTCCTCTACCTGGTCGTGGCACTCGCGACGCTCGGGCTCACCGTCGCTGTCTGACCTCTCAGCGCGAGGTGTGCACCTCGTGGCTCAACCTGATGGGAAGACGTTGTCGCCGACGGCCACCCGGGGTGGGGGCATGCGGGTACGACGGAACTGCGTGTTCCGCGCGACGGCATAGCGGATCAGAGTGAATCCGCCCGCCTCGGTGCCGTCCGGGAAACGCTGGCTGAGAAGCTTGCGGACCCGTCGTACGGCGGCCGCCGTGTCGAAGAGCAGCATCGCGAACATCACGAAACCGGCGTTGGCGAGCAGCGCTCGTGCTGTCTCTTGCGTGACGATGAAGGACGAGAAGTTCAGGGCCAGGCCGGGCAAGGCGAGCCAGCCCAACGACATCCGGGAGTCGATCGCATCACGCACCGCGGCGCGCTCCGGTCCTCGGGCGAAGGCAGGGAACGCCCGCTCGTCACCGGCCCGCAACGCCGCGCGCTGGGCCCCCCGCGCGGCCTTGACCTCGGCGCGCTGGAGCGCCGCCGCCTCTTTGCGAGACTTCGGGGCGGCAGACGGCGTACGCCGACGCTGCTGATCGTTGCGCTTGGGCGTGGGCCGGCCCTTGCCGCTGGGTTTGGGTGGAGTCGCCGCAGACATCGCGACACCGTACCTGTAGCTGAACTGACAGATAGCCGACACCCAACCGGCCGGACGGGTGTGACGATGTAGCCAGGTGGAATTGAGGAGCGGTCAGGAGGTGAGCATGCGAGCGGGACGTCGGACACTGCTGGGTCGAGCCGCCGAGCGCGGCGCGCTGCATGCTGCCCTGGAGCGCGCGCAGGCCGGCCGTCGACAAGTCGTGCTCATCGCCGGTGAGGGTGGCATCGGCAAGACCAGCCTCGCGACCGAGCTTGCCGACGACGCCCGGGCCCGGGGAGCCCATCCAGTCTGGGGCCGGTGCTGGGAGGCCGGGGTCTCGCCAGTCCTGTGGCCATGGCGCCAGGTGCTGCGCCAGCTGTCGCAGAACTTCGGCCAGGAGATCGAGGTGGCCGCTGATTCGCGGGCTGAGCTCGACGCGCTCACGGTCACCGCTGGTCCAGGGATGCTTGACGGGGGAGCCACCCCGTCTGCGGAGGGTCGGTTCCGCTTCTTTGTCGCGGCGACTGACCTGCTGCGAGCCTGCGCCGCCGTGCGGCCCCTGGTGCTGGTCCTGGACGACCTCCACGGAGCCGACGAGGCAACACTGCTGCTGCTCGAGTTCGTGGTCCGGGAGCTGGCTGACATTCCGCTGCTCATCGTCGGCAGCTACCGCGACGTGGAGGCACGTCGCCAGCCGTCGACGGCTGCGTCGCTCGACCGCGTCGCGCAGCTTGGCGAGCTGCTCACCCTCGACGGTCTGGGCGCGGCTGACGTCGCCACCCTGATCGAGGAGTCGTCCGGGGTCCCCAGCGACGACGTGGCGGTGCGCCGGGTGCTCGCCGCAACGGCTGGCAACCCGTTCTTCGTCGGCGAGCTGCTCGCGCGTGGCGCGGACGACGACAGCGTGCCGCACGCAGTGCGCGCTGCCATCCGCCGTCGCCTTGAGCCACTTTCCGATGCCGTCCGCAACCTGCTCGGCGCTGCCGCAGTCATTGGGCGCGCTGTCGACGCCCGGACGCTCGCTGACATCCTCGGCTGGGCACCCGAAGACGTCCTCGCACGCCTGGACCTGGCCCATCGCGAAGGCATCCTGGTGTTGGCGTTGGACGCCCAGGGGGGATCGGCCTTCCGGCACGCGCTGATGCAGGAGACCGTCTACGCAGACCTCTCCAGCCTCGAACGCTGCGAGCTGCACCTGCGGGTGGGAGAGGCGCTCGCCGATCGGCCGGACCTCGCCGACGAGCGGACCGCGGAGGTGGCCTACCACCTCGTTCGCGCGCTTCCGCTCGGCGACGCGGCACGCGCGGCAGAGTCCTGCGCGACCGCGGGTGAGCGGGCCCTTGCCTCGTTCGGCTTCCAGGAGGCGGCCGGCCTTTACGCCGACGCCGTACGGCTCGACACCTCCGGCGATCCGGAGCGCCACGCCTTCCTGCTGTTGATGCACGGCATCGCTCTGCTCGTCGCGTCGCGTATTCCGGAGGCTCAGCAGGTGTTCCTGAGGGCCGCCGAGGTGGGTCGACGCCACGAGCTCCCCGAAGTGCTAGCTCAGGCAGCGCTCGGCTACGGCGGCCTGTGGTTCCAGAGCGAGGTCGACGACACCTTCCGCTCGTTGCTGGAGGAGTCGCTCACAGCACTCGGTGACAACAACCCGGCCATGCGCGCTCGCCTCCTCGCTCGCACGTCGCAGAGCCTGTTCTACGACTCCGCCGCTCAGCCGCGAATGCGCGAGATGGCGGCAGAAGCGCTGGCGATCGCCCGGGATGTCGGCGATGCCGAGACGCTGACCTATGCGCTGACTGCGGCTCGGATGAGTCGCAGCGGACCGGAGTTCCACCTCGGTCGCCCTGGGCTCACCGCCGAGCTCATCCCGCTCGCGGACGCCACGGGCAACTACCACTTCTCCATGCGGGCCCGGCACTGGCGGATCGTGGAGAACCTCGAGGCCGGAGAGATCGCCGTAGCGGACCGTTTCATCGCGGAGTCCACCCGGCTCGCTGAGCGCATCGGACACCCGCTGCTGCTCGGCTGGAACCGCCGCACGCGTGCTGGCCGGGAGCTGCTGCGTGGGCGCTACGAGGACGCGGATCGGCTCATGCACGAGGCGCTGGAGCTCGCGCAGCGCGGTGGAGATCCTCGGGTGCTCGACCAGTACGGCGTGCAGCTGTCAACGCTGCGCCGCGACCAGGGCCGGATCGTCGAGCTCCTCCCCGTGCTCGACAGCCTCGTCGACGCCAGCCCTTACTCCGCTAGCTGGCGCGCCGCCCGCGCCGTCGCTCACGTCGAGCTCGGCGACCTGGATGCCGCACGGGAGGACTTCGAAGTTGTCGCGCGCGATGGCTTCGTCTCGGTGGCCCGGGACAGCTGGCTCATCACGATCGCCCTGTTGGCGGAGACATCGGCGAGCATCGGTGACGCTGCCCGAAGCCGCGAGCTCTACGACCTCCTCGTGCCGTACGCCGACCTGGCCGTCGTCGTCGGTCTCGCCGACGCCTGCTATGGCGCCGCCTGTCGCATGCTCGGTCGCCTCGCGGCGACCTTCGGCGACGCGTCGCTGGCCGAGGCGCACCTCACCCAAGCCATCTCGATGAACCGCGCCATGGGAGCCGACCCCTATCTCGCCCGGGCGCAGGTCGACCTCGCTGAGCACCTGGTGACCCTCGACGTCGCCGTGGCGCGCGACGAGGCAGTAGCGCTGCTCGATGAGGCCGCGACGATCGTGGCGGCGATCGGCATGCAGGGGCTCCAGGCGCGGCTCGACCAGGTTCGCCGAATGGTGGCGCCGGTCGAAGCGGTGGCCGAGGCAGTCGCTGTCGTTGAGACTGATGTGGCGCTGCGGCCGGCGGTGGGCGGTGGCACAGTCATCGACTTCGCCGCCTCGCGTGCCGCTCGACAGTCCGGCGGTTCGACGACGCCGTCGCGCCCGGTCCCGCCGACGCTGCCGGGGGTTGTCACGCTGGTGCTCGTCGACGTCGAGCGCGACGCTCGACTAGTGGACGCCCTCGGTGATGACGGGTGGCGTGATCTGCGATCTCAGCTACACGGTGCCGTACGCGAGCACTTGACCGCGTACGAAGGCCATGACCTCGGCCGGCATGGCGAGGGTCTCCAGCTCGGCTTCGCCGGGGCCAGGGCGGCACTCCACTTCTCCCGGCACGTCCAGCGAGAGGTGGAGCGATTCAACCGGTCCCGCCTCGCACCCGTCGCAGTGCGCCTCGGCGTGCACTCCGGTGAGATCGTTATCGACGGCGACGGTGTGTCCGGCCGCCATCTCCATCTGGCTGTCGGTGTCTGCGAGGCCGCGGAGCGCGATGAGGTGCTGGTCTCCGCCGTGACGCGCGAGCTGGTCCAGGGCGACCCGGCGTTGGGCTTCGGTACGCCGCGCACCGTGACGCTTCCCGGGGTCCAGGAGCCTCAGCTCGTCTACCCGCTCGGCTCAGGCTGACCATTCCACTAGTGACCCAGGCGCCGTCGTCGTTCAGTCGCCGGTGATGGGGCCCTGGACGAGGGTGAGCATCCGCTCGAGCGCCCGGCGCGCCTCCACGGTGGTCTGCGGGTCGACATCGATGCGGTTGATGACAGTGCCCTCGACGAGCAGCTCGAGGACCCGCACCAGGTGCGGCAGGTCGATGCGGTTCATCGTCGAGCAGAAGCACACCGTGCGGTCGAGGTAGACGACGGTCTTGTCGGGGTGCCGGTCGGCCAGCCGGTTGACCAGGTTGAGCTCGGTGCCGATGGCGAACGCCGTCCCGGCTGGCGCAGCCGCCACGGTGTTGATGATGAACTCTGTCGAGCCGACCAGGTCAGCGGCTTCGACGACGTCGTACCGGCACTCGGGGTGGACGAGGACAGTGACCCCGGGCACCCGTTGGCGCACCTCCTGAACGGTCTCGAGGGTGAAGCGCCCGTGCACCGAGCAGTGACCTTTCCAGAGGATCACCTTCGCGGCGCGAAGCTGGTCGACCGTGAGTCCGCCTCCCGGCTTATGCGGGTCGTAGAGGACGCAGTCGTCCAGTCCGAGACCGAGCTCGCGGACAGCGGTGTTGCGGCCCAGATGCTGGTCGGGGAAGAAGAGAATCCGTTCGCCGCGGTCGAAGGCCCACTGCATCGACAGTCGAGCATTGGACGACGTGCACACCGTGCCGTCGTGGCGACCGACGAACGCCTTGATGTCGGCGGAGGAGTTCATGTAGGTGATGGGCACGAGGGTGTCGGTCAGGCCGGCGTCGGACAGCGTCTCCCAGCACTGCTCCACCTGCTCGATCTGCGCCATGTCGGCCATCGAGCAGCCGGCGGCGAGGTCGGGGAGGATCACCTGCTGGTGGTCGCCCGTGAGGATGTCAGCGCTCTCGGCCATGAAGTGCACTCCGCAGAAGACGATCCACTCGGCATCCGGGCGGGCGGCGGCCTCCTGGGCGAGTTTGAACGAGTCACCCGTGACGTCGGCGAACGCGATGACCTCGTCGCGCTGGTAGTGGTGGCCCAGGATGAACACCCGGCTGCCCAGAGCAGCCTTGGCCGCCCGCGCCCGCTCGACGAGGTGCGGATCGGAGGCCGGCGGCAGGTCACCAGGGCAGACCGTGCCGCGCTCGCTGTCGAGCAGTGACTGTCGGCCGAGGAGCAGCGTCGCGACCGGGGTGAGCTGCGGCTGGTCAGGTGATGCGGTCACAGCAGCGACGCTCCGAGGCCGGGGAGATGGGTCGAGACGAGATCGTCCCATGCCGTACAACGCCTTCTCGGGGATGCGGCTTCCCGACAGACTGGCGCACCATGAAGGTCGTCGTCGCTCCGGACAGCTTCACCGGCTCGCTGACCGCTGCTGCTGCGGCGTCGGCGATCGCCGCGGGGTGGCGGTCCGCCCGCCCGGCCGACGCCGTCGTGGAGGTGCCGGTCGCCGATGGCGGCGAGGGGACGGTCGCAGTGGTCGCGGCGGCGACGGGCGCTGTGCCCCGGAGTGCGCGGGTGCGCGACCCGCTGGGTCGTTCCGTTGAGGCCGAGTGGCTGCTGCTCACCGACGGCACCGCGATCATCGAGATGGCAGCAGCGAGCGGGCTGTGGCGGCTGGCTCCCGACGAGCGTGACCCGCGTCGTACGTCGACGTACGGCACCGGTGAGATCGTCCTTGCCGCACTCGACGCCGGCGCTCGGCGTCTCGTCATCGGGTTAGGCGGATCGGCCACCAATGACGGTGGAGCTGGGCTGGCGCAGGCGCTCGGGTGTCGGCTGCTGGACGACGCCGGCACCGAGCTCGATGGCGGCGGGGCAGCACTGGCGAGGCTCGCCCGACTCGACGTGACCGGTCTCGACTTCCGGCTCGCCGAGGTCGGGGTGGTCGCGGCGACCGACGTCGACGTTGTGGTGTGCGGCCCGAACGGAGCGAGCGCGATGTTCGGCCCGCAGAAGGGCGCCGACGCCGACGCCGTCGCCGAGCTGGACGCTGCGCTCGTTCGCTGGGTCGAGCTGCTGCGCCGAGACCTCCCGGCCGGCCCTGACGTCTCGTCGTGTCCGGGGGGTGGCGCGGCCGGCGGCCTCGCGGCGGGTCTCATCGCGCTGTGCGGCGCGAAGGTCGAGTCGGGTGCCGCGGTGGTTCTGGGGCTGGTCGGGCTGCGGCGGGCAGTGGCGCGAGCGGACCTCGTGGTCACAGGTGAAGGGTCGTTGGACCGCCAGACGTTACGTGGCAAAGCGCCCTATGCCGTCGCCAGTCTCGCCCGAGAGGCCGGGCTGCCGTGCCTCGCCCTGGCTGGGGTTGTGGCGGCCGGGCGGCAGGAGCTCGCCGCGGCCGGGATCGACGCGGCGTACGCCATCGCCGACGTGGCGCCGACCCTCGACGACGCGATCACCGACGCGGCGCTGTGGCTCACCGAGCTGGCCACACAGGTCGCGCGGGAATGGTCGCGCTGACCTGGACTGTTGTGCTGGGTGCGCCCATGTCCGCTGTGGGAGAATGAGTCCAGAGCACTGCCCTCGAGCCCCGTCAGGAGCCAGCACCGATGTCCGACACCGCCACCGACACCGCCACCGAGACCGCTGAGTCCACCACCATCGCCGCGCCGACCGAGGCGCCAACAACCGTGCTCCTCACCGATACTGCCGCGGCCAAGGTCAAGAGCCTGCTCGAGCAGGAGGGGCGTGACGACCTCGCGCTGCGGGTCGCCGTACAGCCCGGCGGCTGCTCCGGCTTGCGCTACCAGCTCTTCTTCGACGAGCGCTCGCTCGAGGGCGACAAGGTGTTGGACTTCGACGGGGTCAAAGTCGTCACCGACCGGATGAGCACGCCCTACCTCGGCGGCGCGAAGATCGACTTCGTGGACACGATCGAGAAGCAGGGCTTCACCATCGACAACCCCAATGCCGGTGGCTCCTGCGCCTGCGGCGACTCCTTCAGCTAACTTCTACGCCCGGCGACGGGCGTAGCGGAGGAAGAGGAAGCCGTCGTCCTCTAGTACGCCGACGAGAGCGCGGTCCAGGAGTGCTCCGGGCGCGCCGGTCACGATGCGCGGCGGTCCAGCGCCGGCCAGTCGGGGTGCCACAGTGAGGCACAGCTCGTCGAGCAGATCCTCGGCAACCAGCTGGCCGAGCAGTGACGGACCTCCCTCGGTGAGCAGCCGTTGATGGCCGCGCTCGGCAAGCTCCTGCACCGCGAGGCGCAGGTCTACCGATTCTGCGCCGGCCACCACAACGTCGGCCACCTCGCGCGCCTGCGCCAGCCGGTCATCGTCGGCGGCCGAGGACGTGATGATGAGCGGGCGCGACGTGGATTCGCTGAACAGCGTGGAGCTCCAGTCCAGGTCGAGCGAGCCGGAGACGACGGCCAGGTGTGGTTGGGGTGGCCGGCCGTCGGCCGTACGTCGTGCTGTCAGCTCCGCCGGCAGTTTCGGCGGGCCGTAGCCTTCCTTGCGGACCGTTCCAGCGGCGACCAGCACCACGTCCGCCAGCGCGCGCAGCAGCCGAAAGACTGCCTTGTCGGCCGGGCCGGCCAGCGCTGCGGATCGGTCCGCCCACGTCGCCGCGCCGTCGGCGCTGGCCACCATGTTGGCGCGCAGACAGCCGCCCCCGGCCGGGTAGGCGTAGGCCTGCCACAGGTCGGGGGCGGAGTCAGGGTGCGGCAGCAGCTGGCGCATGCACCGACCCTACGGTGCGGTTAGTGCAGGAGCACTAACTCGACGTCGGCTCCGGCCGCTGCGACTCCACGGGTGCCTCGGGCTCGTCGACCGGCTCCGTGGAGTCGACCCCAGGCTCGGGCTGGGCCGGGTCGGTACCTGGCTTGGTGCCCGGCTCGGTCTGGGCCGGGTCCACCAACGGCTCCGGCTGACCAGGGTCAACGAGCCCGGGCTCAACCGGCGGTGTCACGGCCTGCAGGAACTCGTCGGTGATGGCGATGACCGCTTCCGGGTAGTCGCGGCCCTTCACGTCGTACACCCACGCCGGGACGAGGAAGACCTTCTCCTTCTCGTTCTCCCACACCGGGGAGAAGAGCAGGCCGAGCCGTACGTCGGTGACCTCGAGCTCGACCGGGGGGACATCGCCGCAGGAGGTGGTGCCGGGCGCGGGCAGGCACATCTCCCTCGTCTGGAATCCGCTCTGCTGCTTCTGCAGCCGCTCCAGGCCAGCCTTTGCCGACACCAGCGGGTAGCGGTCGAGGACCTCGGCGGTGGCGAGGCTGCCGGAGGAGTCGCGGATCTTTCCGTCGGAGTCGACCGACACGTAGTGGCCGAAGCCGACGACCTCGAGACCGTCGATCTCGATGGTCGCGCTGATGTACCACGCATCGAAGCCCCGCTCGGCGCGTATCCGCGTCGACTCGCCAACACCGGTCGCGTCGAAGACCTTCTTGGCCAGCGCGCGGGCGACGCTCTCGTCGGGCAGCGGCAGCTGCTTGGGCTCCTCGAAAGGCTCGCCGCAGGCGATCGCAGGGGCCGCGCACTTCGCATTCTCCGGGCACGGGGCCGGCTCGGGGCAGGCCATGACTGGGCTGCTGGCGGTGGCGCTGCCCGAGCTGGCGGAGGAGGCGGCCTGCGCCTCACGCGCCTTCGCCTCGTCGGGGCTCTTGAGCTCGGCTTCGCTCGGCGGCGCCGCCTCGGCCGAGCCAGAGTCCTCGACGACCGTTTCCGGTGTGTCGTTGCATGGGCTGTCCGCGCCTTCGAGGCAGATTCCCGCGGCGCCGCCGCCGGAGACGCACTCCGGGCGGGCGATGTCCTTCGTGGTCACGGCCGGGTCGCTGGAGACCGGGCTGTCGCACGGGTTCGCCATCTCGCGGTAGTAGCTCCACATCCGGCTCGCGGTGGTCGAGACCCGCAGCACCAGCTCACCGTCGCGGACCACGAGCGCGTCCGGCTCTGTCTTGATCTCACCCTTGAGCCCGAGGACCTCGGCGAGTCGACGTACGGCGTCGCGGTCGACGGGGGAGTCGCTGAGTGAGTACGCATCGGCGTCCTCGGGCAGTCCGCCGGGAATCGGGCCGACGAAGCGGTACGTCGCACCCTGTCCGCCCGGAGCGCCGGCCATCTTGGCGTCCGCTGCCGTCTCGGCTCGAGTGCCACCGCTGCCGGCCAGCGACAACGGCAGCGGAGCGGGCTTGCCGGCACCACCACTGCGCAGCAGGACGGTCGCGACAATCGCGACGACCACCGCCGCGGCCACGCCGACCGGGATTCCTACTGCTGCTCGCTTGCTGGTCATCGCACCCCTCCGAGGACTGATCGTGACTCCTCTGACGCGCCATGGCGAGCACCGGTTCCGCCCGGTGTGGCGGCGATTACGCTGCACGGCATGACTGAAGCCTTCCTGGTTGGCGGGGTACGGACGCCGATGGGTCGTTACGGCGGTGCGTTGGCCGGGGTGCGCCCGGACGACCTCGCCGCGCTGGCGGTCCGCGCGGCGGTGGAACGGGCTGGCCTCGATCCGGCCGCGATCGATGAGGTCATCCTCGGTGCGGCCAACCAGGCCGGCGAGGACAACCGCAACGTCGCGCGCATGGCCGTCCTGCTGGCCGGCCTGCCGATCGAGATCCCGGCGTTCACCGTCAACCGGCTCTGCGCCAGCGGTCTGACGGCGATCTCGGCGGCGGCCGCACAGATCCGGGCCGGTGAGGCCGAGGTCGTCGTAGCAGGCGGGGTCGAGTCGATGACGCGGGCGCCGTACGTCATGAACAAGGCGGGCACACCCTGGGCGAAGGCGCCCGAGGTCTTCGACACGTCACTGGGCTGGCGGTTCCCCAACCCGCAGCTCACCGGGCGACCCAAAACCACGCTGGCCATGGGAGAGACGGCCGAGGAAGTCGCGATCGCCGAAGGCATCACCCGGGAGGAGTCCGACACGTGGGGGCTGCGCTCCCAGGATCGCGCGGTGGCGGCCCAGAAGTCCGGTCGCTTCGACGCCGAGATCGTGCCGGTAGAGACGCCCGCCGGGTCGGTCAACGTCGACGAGGGGCCGCGGCCTGGTACGACGATGGAACGGCTCGCCGCGCTCAAGCCGGCCTTTCGGGCAGACGGGGTGGTCACCGCCGGCTCCGCCTCGCCCCTGTCCGACGGGGCAGCGGCGATCGTCGTGGCCAGTGGTGAGGCAGTGGAGCGCCTCGGCCTCATCCCCCGGGCGCGCGTGGTGACGAGCGCTGCCGCCGGGGTCGAGCCGCACCTGATGGGCATCGGGCCGGTGCCCGCGTCAGAGAAGGCGATGGCCCGCGTCGGCTGGACGGCTGCCGACCTCGGCGCGGTCGAGATCAACGAGGCTTTCGCCGTACAGGTCATCGCCTCGGTACGCCGCCTCGGACTCGACCCCGACACGGTCAACGCTGACGGCGGCGCGATTGCCCTGGGTCATCCGCTCGGCTGCAGTGGCGCCCGGCTCGTCGTGACGCTGCTCGGACGGCTCGAACGCGAGGACGCGCAGCGTGGGCTCGCGACGATGTGCGTGGGAGTAGGGCAGGGCGCGGCGATGCTCGTCGAGCGGGTCTAGGAACCGTAGGCGTCGTAGCCGTCGACGAGAGCCAGCGCGCCCTCGGGGATGCGGATCTCGCGGCCGGCCAGGATGTCGAGCACCGCCGGCATCGCGTGCGCCGCGATGCCGAGCTGCTGCAGCGCAGCGAACTCGTCCGCGACCCCCCAGTGCTCGACCACCCGCTCGCCGTCGAAGCGCAGGAAGTGCATCTCGGTCCACTTCGCCCGCTTGCCCGTCGGGGCGAGGCTCTGCAGCTGCCCGGTTTGAGTGCCTGACGCCGTGGCTCGCATGGCGACGGTCGCGCCCGAGACGATCACGTCGTCAACGACGTAGTCGAGGTCCGGAAACGCCGATCGCAACCTGCCGATGAGCCCGGCCAGCACCTCCGCACCGCCGGTGCCCTCCGCCGGCAACACGTGGACGACGTAGTCGTCGGCCAGGATCTCGTCGAGCACCTCGACCTTGCCGGCGGCAAACGCCTCAAGCGGGATGCGGACGGCGATGGCGGTCAGGTCGGCAGGCATCGGACGGGCCTTTCGCAGGGGAGGGCGGGTGTACGACGGCGACGCTACTAGGCTCCCCTTCCATGCGCATCGCCGTGACCGGGTCCATCGCGACCGACTACCTGATGACCTTCCAGGGTCGCTTCGCCGACCAGCTGCTGCCTGACCAGCTGCATCGGCTGTCCCTGTCGTTCCTCGCCGATGACCTCGACCGGCGACGCGGGGGAGTGGCCGCCAACATCGCCTACGGCATGGCCCAGCTGGGCCTGCGGCCCGTGCTCGTCGGCTCCGTCGGCGCCGACTGGGGCGACTACGACGCGTGGCTGACGCGCGCCGGCGTCGACACGAGCAGCGTGCACGTCAGCGACCTCAAGCACACCGCCCGCTTCTTCTGCACCACCGACGCCGACCAGTGCCAGATCGCCACCTTCTACCCAGGTGCGATGACCGAGGCGCGCGACATCGAGCTCACGCCGATCGCGCGCCGGCTCGGCAGCTTGGACCTCGTCGTGGTCAGCCCTAACGACCCCGAGGCCATGGTTCGGCACACCGCCGAGGCGAAGTCGGCCGGCATTCCCTTCGTCGCCGACCCGAGCCAGCAGCTGTCCAGCCTCGACGGGCCGGGCATCGAGCGCCTCGTCGACGGGGCGCGATTCCTCGTCACCAACGACTACGAGGCCGCGCTCATCGAGAGCAAGACCGGTTGGACGAAGGATGAGGTGCTCGCTCGCGTCGAGACGCGCGTGACCACTCTGGGGGCCAAGGGCTGCATCGTCGAACGCGCGGGCGAGGCGCCGATCGAGGTGCCGGTGGTGCCCGAGGAGCGCAAGGCCGACCCGACGGGCGTGGGCGACGCCTTCCGAGCCGGCTTCCTCTCGGCGCAGGCGTGGGGCCTGTCCCTGGAGCGGTCCGCGCAGGTCGGCACCTTGCTCGCGACGTACGTGCTCGAGACCGTGGGCACCCAGGAGTACGCCGTGTCGGTGGAGCCCTTCCTCGCTCGCCTCGCCGCGTCGTACGGCGACACCGCTGCCGCCGAGGTCGCCCCGCACCTGCCGCCCGACCCCGGCTAGCCGCTACGCAATGCCGAACATCGCGCGGCACGCATCGAGACCGGTGATCACGGCGACGGGGTACGACGGACGCCGACGCTCCCACTCGGCTCGCTCGAGGCGCAGCGCGAGGGAGTCCTTCGCCTCATCGCGGGGCGCGTGGCGGGTCATGCCGTTGTCGACGTAGCCGAGGGACCGGGAGACGCCGAGAGACGCAGCGTTGTCGGCGAACGCCTCCGACAGCGCGAGCTCGGCGCCGAGCTCGGCGAACGCGAGCTGCAAGGCGCCCGATCGGACCTCCTTGCCGAAGCCCTGCCCGTGAACGTCGCCAGTGAGCCACGACCCGGTCTCGACCACCCGGCGTACCGCGAACTTCTTCCCGTTGACGTCCTGCATCCCGATGGCGCGTCCGTCGAGAAAGACGGCGAGCGGAAGTGACCAGTCGTCGGGCTTCCACTCGGCGCGCTGGCGCCACCACCACTGGATCGACTCGCGCTCCCGCTCCTCCCGAGGCTTGTCCGTCCAGGCCATGCGGAAGGGCATCACCGCGGGATCGTGGATGCCGGCGTCGATGGCCGCGAGCAGCGCGGGGAAGTCGTCGTCCGTCGGTGGCCGCAGCACCAGCCGCGGCGTGGTGATGGTGAGCCCGAACAGCGGCCAGTAGGTCGAGGTCATCCACCCACCCTGCCCGACTTCACCCACCTGGACGTCGGATTTTCGGCCAATTCGGCCCTGAAGCCGACGTCCAGGTGGGTGAAGTCGGGGGGTGGGGTGAAGTGGGGTCGGGGGTGAAGTGGGGGTTGGGGGGTGCGTGGGGTGAAGTCGGGTCGGGGTGGGGGCGGGGTCGCGTCAGTGCTGGCGGCGGACGTGCAACGCCACGCCGACGTCGGCGGGGAA
>Ga0136633_1000841_pt1 | contig 23069 bp, 20 predicted proteins | sample AntDrymeUQ832206_2_FD_105494 | JGI IMG/M metagenome (GOLD analysis project Ga0136633, IMG submission 105494) | Polar desert sand microbial communities from Dry Valleys, Antarctica - metaG UQ83 (22.06) | ecosystem: Environmental > Terrestrial > Soil > Desert | place: Antarctica: Dry Valley...
GGCTGCGCGGCATCCCGGGCCTCGAGCGCACGGTGGTCGCGGCGTTGACGGGGTGGGGCCAGCCGGAGGACCGCCGCCGGTCGGCGGCCGCGGGTTTCGATCATCACCTGGTCAAGCCGCTGGAGACGCACGTGCTGGAGGGGCTGCTTGCCGACCTGGCGCGCGCGGGCCCGTTGGCTGACCGCTGACCGCTGACCGCTGACCGCTGACCGCCGACTGACGCTGACGCGGCAGGCTGCCCTCATCGCACGGCGGGCGTCCCGAGTGCATACCAGACGATGAACAGGTTGACGCCCATCAGCGCCAGGGCGGGCAGGGTCTGCGCGAACGAGTCGAGCACCCGCACGCGCGTGCCGACCCCGATGAGCATCATCAGCGCCAGTCCGCCTGCGCTTGCCGGCACCAGCGGTGGCCAGACCTGCCCGGCAATCAGGCCGAGGGCCCCGAGCACTTCGAGGGTCCCTGTCAGGACCCGCAGGCGGGCCAGTCCGAATCGTGCGAAGTCGCGCTTCATGCCGTCCAGCGCCAGGCACGCGACGCCGTAGGAGAGGAACACCAGCGACGACCCGACGATCGACGCATAATAGAGCGCCGTCACTGACAGGCAGTCTCTGCTGCGTGGCAATCGGTTCCAGTCTGTCCACTCAAGCGAGGCGTGCCCATGGCGTGGTTGTCACTCTCGAATGTGCTGCAACTGGTCGTGGGACTGGGTCTGCTGAACGTGTGGCTCGTACGGGGACGGGCCGCGACATCCTATCGTGGCGGCGGGTCGCGCACCCTGCGCGACGAGTTCGCTGCCTATGGACTGCCGCCGCTTGCCTATTTCCTCGTCGGCGCACTCAAGATCGGCGCCGCCCTGGTGCTCATCGCGGGCGTCTTCGTGGCGATGCCGGTTCGGGCCGCCGCCGCGCTGGTGGTGGTGCTGATGCTGGGCGCGATCGCGATGCACGTCCGGGTCGGCGATCCGGCTACCAAGTCGTTGCCCGCCGCGCTGATGCTGGCCATGAGTGTCGCCATCGTGGTGTTGCGCTCGTCCCCGGCGTCGTTGCCGTAGGGCGCGCCCACCCTACTTCGCGACGGCGACGCGGCTCTCCTCACTTTCCAGATAACCGTAGCGGATCGCCTTGGCGCGGATGGTCGCCGGCGCAACGACGCGGATCGGGCCCGTGTAGAGGTGCCAGGTCGGCGCCGGCCCTTCCTCGGTGGTGTACCCGACCGAGGCGCCCTGGGTCGGCACGTAGATCACCACCTCGAACGGGTCACTGCCGGTCAGCGCCGGCGCTCGGGCCGGCGCATCGGTCGTGCGCCGCGGCACGATGTAGGGTTGCGCCGTCCGCGGCTGGATACGGCCGGGCCACATCCGCTGGACCATCTCCGACTCGGTGATCAGGCCTTGATCCCCGATGCGCGCCATCCACGCCGTGACCGCCGTGCGCATCCGCTCGAGCGTGCCGCGATGCTCAGGTGCCGCTGCGAGGTTCTCAATCTGGTGCGGGTCGCGCACGACGTCGTAGAGTTCCTCGGGGGGCCGACTGGTCCGCATCCACAGCGCTGCCGCGCCGCTCAGCCGCCCCTCGGCGTGCAGCCTGAACCACTCCTGCAGGATGGCGCTCTGGTTGCGGTAGATGACATGCCCCGCATACGGCAACTCCGGCTGCATGTTGCGGATGTACAGGAATTGCCGGTCGCGTGCCGACCGCATCATGTCGTACTCGATGTCCATGCGGTCGCGGGCCCCGAACACGAAGGGTGGCGGCGGCGCCGCCGCCGGGCCGACCAGGACGCGTCCGTGCATGTGGGCGGGAATCTCGAGACCGGCCAGCGCGAGGACCGTCGGGGCCAGATCGATCAGGCTCACCAGGTCGTCGTTGACCGAACCGGCGGCGATGATCGACGCCAGTGCCTTCGGCCAGCGAATCATCAGCGGCACACGCAGCCCCGAGTCGTACAGCGACCGCTTCGCCCGCGGCACGCCGTCGCCGTGGTCGCTCCAGTAGAAGACGATGGTGGACTCGGCCAGGCCGTCGGCCTCGAGCTGCGCGAGAATGGCGCCGACCTGCGCGTCCATGTCGGCGATGTTGTCGTACATCCGCGCCAGTTCCTCGCGCACCGGCGGGGTGTCGGGATAGTACGGTGGCACCTCCACATCGTCGGGTCGCGTGATCAGCGGCTTACCCTTACGAGCCGGGCTGGAGGGGAAGGCCTGGCTCTCGTGCGTGACCTCGAGGTTGAAGACCGAGAAGAAGGGCTGGGCCGGGTCAGGCCGATGCCGCCAGTGCGCTTCTCGCCCGAGGTCGTCCCAGATGGTGAAGGGCACCCCGAACTGGTAGTCGGTCTTGGCGCGATTGGTCGTGTAGTACCCGGCCGCGCGCAGATACTCGGGGAAGGCCTTGACATAGAACGGCGGCACCGCGACGTAGGGAGCGGGCAGTTCCGCCACCCGCGCCTCGGACGTCCGCATGTGCTGCGCGCCAATCGCGCTCTGGTGCATCCCGGTGATGATCGCGGCTCGGCTGGGGGCGCACACCGGCGCGGTGGTGAACGCGCGGGTGTAGCGGATCGACTGCGTGGCCAGCCGATCCAGCACCGGCGTCCTGGCCAACCGGTCGCCATAGGCGCCCAGATGCGGGCTCATGTCCTCGTTGGAAATCCAGACGATGTTGGGGCGCGCGGGCCGGACGGTCGCACTCGCCTGCTGGGCCTGCGCCGGGGTCACGGCGCCGGCGGCGCAGAGCCAGGTCGTGAGCGTGACAACGGCGGCGCGGAACAACGATGACGTCATGATGAGTCCTCCAGTGTGCCGGGCGTCGTGGACGCTCAGGGTCGCAGCTGTCGCTTTCAGCAAGACGACGGTCGTGCGGCCACGTCTCGGCGGTGCAAGGATACCCGCAGCATGAGGCGCCAAGCGGCCCTGTCGGCACGCGCCCTGATGGTCGAGCCCAACCGGAGCCACTCCATCGCCGGCACCAAATCGGTGCGGTATGCTGACGTCGCAATCCATGGCTCGACAACCACAGATGGTGCGTCCCTCGCGGCGCGTCTTCGTCCGCGCTGTTGGCGCGCTGGCGGCAGGCGCATCGCCGCTGGCGGCTCTGGCCGCGCAAGCCCCGGCAGACGGTCCGGCACTGGCGGCGGGACCGCGCCCCCTGGTCGCGTACCCGGGGAAGCGTCCGCTGCTGGTAGTGCACTCGCGACCGCCGCACCTCGAGACCCCGTTTTCCGTCTTCGGCGAGGGCGTGATGACGCCCAACGACGCGTTCTTCGTGCGATATCACCTGGCGGACTTTCCCACGGTCATCGACCCGGCGACCTACGCGTTGTCGGTGAGCGGCACGGTGAACACGCCGCTGCGCTTGTCGCTGGCCGATCTCACGTCGCTGCCCGGACAGGTCGAGGTGGTGGCGGTCAACCAGTGTTCGGGCAACAGTCGCGGCTACTTCGCGCCACGCGTGTTCGGGGCGCAGCTGGGCAATGGCTCGATGGGCAACGCGCGCTGGGCTGGCGTGTCGCTCAAGTCGGTCCTGGACAAGGCCGGTGTTCGTGCGGGCGCCCGGCAGGTGACCTTCAACGGGCTCGACACGCCGGTGCTGGCCAGCACGCCGGACTATCGCAAGGCCCTCGACATCGATCACGCGCTGAGTCCGGAGCCGATGCTGGCCTGGAGCATGAACGGCGAGAATCTGCCGTTTCTCAACGGCTATCCACTCAAGCTGATTGTCCCCGGCTACTTCGGCACGTATTGGGTGAAGCACCTCTCCGAGATCGACGTGATCGATCACGTGTTCGACGGCCACGACGCCTTTTTCATGACCCGGGGCTACCGTGTGCCCGACAACGCGTGCGCCTGCGTGCCGCCCGGCACGACGCCGGAAAAGACCCGGCCCATCTCGACGCTGCCGGTGCGCAGCTTCATCACCAGCGTGCTGGCCGGGGGGGTGCTCCCGGCAGGACGTCAGGTCGACCTTGCGGGCATCGCCTTTGACGGCGGGTCCGGTATCAAGGCCGTGGACGTCTCCACTGACGGCGGCGCGACCTGGCGTGGCGCGACCTTGGGCGAGGACCTGGGTCGGTATTCATTCCGTGCGTGGCGGATGCCGGTGACCTTTGCGGCCAGGGGCAAGGCCGTGCTGATGGTGCGCGCGACCAGCATGGCCGGAGTGACCCAGCCGAAGGATGCCGTCTGGAATCCGGCCGGATACATGCGCAACCTCATCGAGTCCACGCCGGTGACGGTCGCATGAGTGTCTGCCTGCGTCACGCGCTCGTCGCCATCGGACTGGTAGCCGGCCTCACCGCGGTTGCCGTCACGGCCCAATCCGGACCGATCGCGCTGCCGCCGGACACCTCGGGGCTGCGTCCGTCGGACCTGCCCGGCTATCAGGTCGCACAGCAGAAATGCGGCATCTGCCACTCCGCCGACTACGTCAGCTACCAGCCGCCCGGCATGACCCAGGCACAGTGGACCGCGGAGATGACCAAGATGCGGCAGGCGTACGGCGCGCCGCTCGACGATGCCGAGGTGAGGATGCTCGGGGCGTACCTCGCCGTGGCCTACGGGAGTGCGAAGGCAACCGACCCCAGCGTGCGCGAGGCGTCGGGGCTCACGGCGACCGCGGGTCCACCCGCGGCACCTGCCGCGCGGGACGTGCAGGCGATCCTGAGCGCCAACGGGTGCCTTGTGTGCCACGCCGTGGACCGAAAGCTGATCGGCCCGTCCTTTCAGGACATCGCACGCAAGTACAGGGGCGTCGGCGGCGCTGCGGCGTCGTTGGCTGGCTCGATTCGGAATGGCAGCGTCGGCAAGTGGGGCCAGATCCCGATGCCGGCACTGGCCGGCGTGAAGGACGCGGAGGCGCAGGCACTGGCGCAGTTCGTGTTGAAGCAGTGAGCGGGTCGGCCCTCGGTGTGACCACAAAAAAGGCCCCCGCGATGGGAGCCTGTTTTTTGTAGACCGTTCACTTCGACGATGGTGCGGAAGAGGGGACTCGAACCCCTACGAGATTGCTCCCGCCAGCCCCTCAAGCTGGTGCGTCTGCCAATTCCGCCACTTCCGCGTGCGGGTCTCTCGCCGGCCTGCGGTGCGCTGCAAGGGCGACAGAATTAGGGACTATAGCAGGTCCGGCAATTGGCTGCCATGGGTCATGTCGAAATGCACTCCTCGACCATTGGCGCGCACGTCCGTGTGGTCTCGACGAGGTACTTCCTGGGGAGCTATCGCGTGTCGGAGTCTGAAGGCGTCGGCCCGGGTCCAGCGTCGGGCCACTTGTTGCGCGTGCTGGGTGTGGCATTCGGGCTGGCGGTGCTGGTCGGCAACACCATCGGCATGGGTATCCTGAGGACCCCGGGCGAGGTCGCGGCACGTGTGCCCTCGGTGCCGCTGTTCCTGCTGGTGTGGGTGGCAGGTGCGGTCTACGCGGTACTGGGCGCTTTGAGCGTGGCCGAACTGGCGACGATGCGACCGCGGTCGGGGGGACTGTATCCGCTGGTCCACGATGCGCTTGGCCCGTATCCTGGCTTCGTTGCAGGCTGGACCGACTGGCTGGCAATGTGCGGCAGTACTGCGGCCGTGGCGATCGTGCTGGGCGAATACCTCGGCCCGCTGGTGCCGGCGCTGCAGGGACGGGCGGGGCTGACCGCCTCGGCGGTCGTCGTGGCGTTTGCGCTGCTGCAGTGGCGCGGCATTCGCGTCGGCAACGTCGCACAGCTGGTCACGAGCCTGTTGAAGGGTGTGGCGCTGATGGCGCTTGCCATCGTCGCGCTCCTGACGACCGTGCCCGCCGCGCCGGCACCCGCCATCGCCACGCATGCGCTGCCCGTGGGCGTGGCGTTGGTCGCGGCCATGGTCGTGGCCCTGCAGTCGGCGATCTTCACCTACGACGGGTGGACCGGGCCGATCTATTTCGGCGAGGAAATCCGCGATCCCGAACGTGGCCTGCCGCGCGCGATGATCGGCGGCGTGGTCCTGGTCCTGCTGATCTACCTCGCCCTCAATCTCGCGTTCCTGCGAGTGGTGGGCATCGAGGCGATGGCCGGCGATCCCTTTGTCGCCGCGACCGCAGCCAGCCGCCTGTTCGGGCCGGCCGGTGACACCGCGCTGCGCGTACTGATGATCGTCTCGCTGCTCGCCACTGTGAACGCGCTGCAGTTGATGGCCTGCCGTGTGCCCTACGCGATGAGCCGGGACCGATTGCTGCCCGCGGTGCTGCAGCGGGTCAACGTCGGCGGCACGCCGGTGCCGGCGCTGTGGCTGGGAACGTGCCTGGCTCTGGCATTCATCGCCACCGGCACGTTCAACACCGTGCTGGCACTGCTGGCGTTTTTTTTCGTCGCCACCTACGCCCTGGTGTTCACTGCCTTGTTCGTGCAGCGGCGGCGAGCACCAGACGCGCCTCGTCCGTTCCGAGTGCCGCTGTATCCCTGGATACCGGCACTGGCGCTGGCGGGCTCGCTTGTGTTCCTGGTGGCCTCGGTGTGGGGCGACCGCGGCAATGGATTGCTCGCGTTGCTGCTGCTGGTGCTCAGTGGGCCGGCCTACCGTCTGCAGCGGGCAAAGGCGTCCTCAGCCGAAAGGAGTAGCCAGTTGCCGCTCGGGTAACCACGTACGCCCGGTAGGCGCGTCCTACTGCGGCTTGGGCTCGGCGCCGGGCGTCGGGGCCGCGGTCCCGGCCTTCGGGGTTGGCGGCGCGGTGGCCGGCGAGCCTGGCGCGGGTGCGACCGGCGTCTGCGTGGGTGCAGGATTGCTGACGGCTGACGGGTTGGTCGGTGGCGTTGGCAGCGTCGATGGCAGGGCCGGCGCCGCACCGGGTACGCCGCTCATCACCGAACTCGGCCCGCGCGTGCCGACAATGGCCAGCCCGAGCGCGCCAAGCATGAAGAACGCACCGAGGATCGCCGCGGCTTTGGACAAAACCGTTGCGCCCTGACGCGCGCCAAAAGCCGCAGATCCACCGCCGCCGCCGAAGGCTGCGGCGATGTCGCCACCCTTGCCCTGCTGCAGGAGGACGGCCAGCAGCAACAGCAGACAGACGACGATGTAGATGGTGACCAGGAGCCAGTACAGCATAACGACCGAGTATACACGGCCCGGCGGCGACGTCGCCGCCGGGCCGTCCCAGGAGATGGGCCGGCAGATGGGCTGGGGATGGCTACACGGCGGCTGACGCGATCGCGAAGAAGCCCTGGGGGTCGAGGCTGGCCCCGCCAACCAGGGCGCCGTCCACGTCGGGCTGCTGCAGGATGGCGCGGGCGTTGTCGGGCTTGACGCTGCCGCCATAGAGGATCTGGCACTTGTCGGCCGCGTCGGCGCCGAGCCAGGCCCGCAGACGCCCCCGGATGTGCGCGTGCGCCTCCTGGGCCTGCTCGGGCGTCGCGTTGCGGCCCGTGCCGATGGCCCAGACCGGCTCGTAGGCGACGACCATCTGGCCGAACTGCTCACCCGTGAGGCCCTCGATCGCCGCCTTGAGCTGCGTATCGAGCACCTCGAACGTGCGTCCGGCCTCGCGCTCGTCGAGCGTCTCGCCGATGCAGGCAATCGGGGCCAGGCCCGCCGCGTACGCTGCGTGAATCTTGCGGGTGACGTCGGTGTCGGCATCGCCGAACACGCGCCGACGCTCGGAGTGGCCGACGATGACGAGCGCGGCGCCCGCCTCTTTCAGCATCGGCGCGCTCACGGCGCCGGTGAATGCGCCGTCCTTCTCCCAGTAGCAGTCCTGCCCGGCCGTGGCGATGCCCGAATTGCGCAACGCGTCGGCCACCGCGTGCACTGCGGTGAACGGTGGCGCGATGACCAGTTCGACCGTCGTCATGTCCTTGGCCAGCACCCGGAACTCCTTGGCGTAGGCCACGGCGTCGGCCACGCCCTTGAACATCTTCCAGTTACCGGCAACGAGTGGAGTGCGCATGGATATCCGTCCGCAGGGAAAGGGGAAACGACGACATCACTGCTCGGGCAGCACCTCGACGCCGGGCAGCGTCCGGCCGCCGAGGAATTCGAGACTGGCGCCACCGCCAGTGGAGATGTGGCTGATGCGGTCGGTGACGCCGGCCTTGTGGACCGCCGAGATCGAGTCGCCGCCGCCGATGATGGTGATGCCGTCGACATCGGCCACAGCGTGCGCGACGGTGTTGGTGCCGCTGGCAAACGCCGGAATCTCGAACACACCCATCGGGCCGTTCCACACCACGGTCTTCGCGCCGCCGATGATCTCGGCGTAGCGGGCCGCGGTCTTCGGGCCGATGTCCAGGCCCATCCGCTGGCCGATCGCGGCATCCCCGACCGCCAGTGTCTCCGCCGGCACGTCTGCCGACAGCGCTGCCGCGACGACGTGATCCTCGGGAAGCGCGAGGGTGAGGCCGCGCGCGTCGGCCTGCGCCTTCAGGTCGCGCGCCGTGTCGACCAGGTCGGCCTCGACCAACGACTTGCCGACATCGAGCCCTGCCGCCTTGAGAAAGGTGTACGCCATCGCGCCGCCGATCACCAGCGCGTCCACCTTCGGCAGCAGATTCTGGATGACCTCGAGTTTGTCGCTCACCTTGGCGCCGCCGAGCACCGCCACGAACGGCCGTTCGGGTGCCGTCAGCGCCTTGCTCATGTACGCCACTTCATTGGCCATCAACAGGCCAGCGGCAGCCTCGGGCACAAACGCCACGATGCCCTCGGTCGAGGCATGCGCGCGGTGCGCCGATCCGAATGCGTCGTTGACGTACACGTCGGCGAGCTCGGCCAACTGCTTGGCAAAGCCCGGGTCGTTGGCCTCTTCCTCGGCGTGGAAACGCAAATTCTCGAGCAGGACCACCCCGGGGTTGCCGGCCTTGGCAATCGCCTCCACCGCGGGCGCGCCGACGCAGTCGGCCGCGAAGACGACCGGGCGACCCAGCAGTGCCGCCAGCCGATCGGCCACGGGCTGCAACGTGAACTCGGCGTTGGGCTTGCCTTTGGGGCGGCCCAGGTGCGACGCCAGAATCGCCGTCGCGCCCTGTTCGAGCGCGTAGTTGATCGTCGGGAGCGACGACTGGATGCGGGTGTCGTCGGTGATCTGCCCGTTCTTGATCGGGACGTTGAAGTCGACGCGGATGAAGACGCGTCGACCCTTCAGATTGAGGTCGGTGATCGACCGCTTCGCCATGCCTACAGACCCTTGCCGGCCATGTAGTTCAGCAGGTCGACACAGCGGCTGCTGTAACCCCATTCGTTGTCGTACCAGCTCAGGACCTTGACAAAGTCGCCGTCCATCACCTTGGTGTAGGCCGAGTCGATGATCGAGCTGTTCGGGTTCTTGCGGAAGTCGATCGACACCAGCGGCGCGTCCTCGACCGCGAGGATGCCCTTGAGCGGTCCGGCGGCGGCCGCCCGGAACGCCGCGTTGACTTGGTCAGCGGTGGTCTTCTTGCTGACAATCACCGCGAGGTCGACCACCGACACGTTCGGCGTCGGCACGCGCATCGAGATGCCATCCAGCTTGCCCTTCAGCTCGGGCATCACCTCGCCCATGGCCTTGGCCGCACCGGTCGTGGTCGGGATCATCGACAGCGCGGCCGCGCGGGCCCGGCGCATGTCCTTGTGCGGCAGGTCGAGCAGCTGCTGGTCGTTGGTGTAGCTGTGGATGGTGGTCATCCAGCCCTTGACGATGCCGAACTGCTCGTGCAGCACCTTGGCAAAGGGAGCGAGACAGTTGGTCGTGCACGAGGCGTTGGACACGACGACGTGCTTGGCCGGGTCGTAGAGCTCGTGGTTGACGCCCATCAGGAGCGTGGCATCGGGGCCGGTCGCCGGCGCGGTGATGATGACGCGCTTGGCGCCCGCCGTGATGTGCTTGGCGGCGTCGTCGCGCTTGGTGAAGATGCCGGTGCCCTCGAACACGACGTCCACGCCGAGGTCGGCCCAGGGGAGCTGGGCCGGGTCGCGCTGCGCAAGCACCTGGAATTTGTCGCCGTTGACGCTGATCCAGCCGTCGCCCGATTCCACCGTGGCATCGAGGTTGCCGAGGATCGAGTCGTACTTGAGCAGGTGCGCCAGCGTGGCCGTGTCGGTCAGGTCGTTGACCGCCACGAAGTCCAGCTTCCCGGAGCCCATTGCCGCACGCATGATGTTGCGCCCGATGCGCCCGAAGCCGTTGATGCCAACCTTGATGCCCATGGAGGTTCCTCCCACGCGGTCGCAGACCTGCGGATGATGATGACGGAAATGCAGTGTCTCCAGCGGCCGTGCCCGCGTACCCGCGGTCGGCAAGACGACACGACCGACCATGGTAGTACGACTGAGCCGGTTCGCTATACTCCAGGCAGCCGTCTCGTCCCCGCCGGGCAGGACTCCGTGACATGTATTTCCTCTACAGCCTGCTCGCCGCGTCAGCCCTGGTGGCATTGGCGCCATGGGTGACCTGGCAGGCGCTCCGCCATGGCAAGTACCACCACCGCTGGCAGGAACGGTTCGGGTCGCTGCCGACGGCGCTGAGTGGCACCGCCGGTCCGACGCTGTGGGTGCACGCGGTCTCGGTGGGCGAAGTGCTGAGTGCTGCGCCACTGGTGGCGGCCATGCGCCGCGAGCACCCGGAGTGGCGTGTCGTGGTCTCCACCACCACGCGGACCGGTCGCGCCATGGCCGAGGCGCGTCTGGTCGGTGTCGCCGGCGTCTTCTACTTTCCCCTCGATTTCGCCTGGATCGTCCGGCGCGTCCTACGGCACCTGCGGCCCAGCCTGGTGGTCGTCGTCGAAACCGAGATCTGGCCGAACCTCGTGCGGTTGTGCCGTGCCGGCGGCATCGGGGTGTTGCTGGTGAACGCGCGTATCTCCGACCGCAGTTACCCCCGCTACCGGCTGGTTCGCGGTCCGCTCGGCCGCGTCCTCGGTCAGTTCGACAGGCTCTGTGCCCAGTCGGAGACGACGGCCGACCGACTGCGATGGCTCGGCGCGCGGCCCGAGCAGGTGATCGTGACGGGCAGCTTGAAGTACGACGTGGCCAGCGAACCGCCGCGCGGCGTGGCCGACGTCGCCGCCCGGTTGACCGACCTGCCGGTGTTGCTTGCAGCCAGTACGCTGAAGGGCGAGGACGAAATCCTGCTCGAGACGTTCGCGCGCCTGCGGCAGTCCTCGCCCGAGGCCGTGCTGGTGCTGGCGCCGAGGCATCCCGAGCGCTTCGACGCCGTCACCGGCGTCGCTGCGGGCACGGGCTTTCGGGTGCTGCGCCGTTCGGCGCTGGCTGCCGACCCCGCCGCCGCCTTCGATGTGCTCGTCCTGGACACCATTGGCGAGCTGGCGGCGCTCTGCGCGCAGGCGACGGTGGTCTTTGTGGGCGGCAGCCTCGTGCCCGCCGGCGGTCACAACATCCTGGAACCGGCGCGCTTTGGCCGGCCCATCGTCGTCGGTCCGTCGATGTCGAATTTTGCCGAGATTGCCCGCACCTTTCTCGACGCCGGGGCCCTCGTGCAGGCGGCCGACGCCGCGTCGGCGCAACGCGAGCTGTTGGCCCTGTTTGCTGACCAGGAGCGGCGGCAGCGGCTTGGCGAGGCGGCGCGCGGGGTCCTCGAGCGCCACCGTGGCGCGGTGGGGCGAACGATGCGCGAGATTGCCGAGGTCATGCGCGCCCGCGGTGCCGTCGTGCCGCCAGCCAGCACTGGAGTGGCGAGGTGAGCGAGGCGCCGTGGAGCTTCCCGATGCTGCGCGCGGCGGCCAGACTCTATGGCCATGGCGCCGACCTGCGCCGGGAACTTCGCCGGAAGATGCCGTTCCGGCTGGCCCGTCCGGTGGTCAGCGTCGGCAACCTCGCGGTCGGCGGGCGCAACAAGACGCCGGTCGTTGCGGCGATTGCCCGGATGCTGCATGGCTGGGGCGAACGGCCGGCGGTGCTCAGTCGCGGGTACCGACGCGAGTCGCCGTCGCGCGAGGTGGTGATCGTGCGCGACGCCGAGCACATGCGCGCCTCCCTGGCCGAGAGCGGCGACGAACCCTTCATGCTGGCTCGCGAGCTTCCCGGCTGTTGCGTGCTCGTGCACGCGCGCCGTGGCCGCGCCGGGCAGGTGGCCGAAGCCGACCTCCACTGCACCGTCCACGTGCTCGACGATGGCTTCCAGCACGTGCAGCTGGCTCGCGACGCCAACCTGGTCCTGCTGACCCTGGAGGACGTGCTGCACGGCGAGGTGCTGCCAGCCGGGCGTCTGCGCGAGCCGCTGCACGCGCTGGAGGACGCCGACGCCCTGTTGGCCGTCGACACCACGGCCGCCCGCCTGCGTATGGCCCTCGGCCGCACGCCCGATGTGCCGATTTTCGAGGCGCGTCGGCACCTCGGTCCGGCCCGGCCGCTCTCGGGCGCCATGGACTTCTCGCGGTTGCACGAGGCGCCGGTGCTGCTGGTCACCGCGGTGGCCGAACCCACCCGCGTGGCGGCCGACCTGCGCGACGCCGGTTGGACGCTGGCCGACGTGATGAGCTTCCGCGACCACCACCGCTATCACGCCGACGATGTGCGGCAGATCGACGCACGCGCCCGCAGCGTGGGTGCGGCCGCGGTCCTGATCACGGCCAAGGACTCCGTGAAGCTGGAGCGCTATCTGCCGTTCGAGGTCCCGGTCGCCATGGTGCCGCTCGACGTCGTGATCGAGCCGGCGGACGAGTTTGCGGCCTGGTTGCGCACCAGGTTGTCGCTCGGTCCGGAGGTCGCGTGACCGAGACAGCCCAGCCGTCCTCGCGTCGGCATCGCACCGAGGACACGGCGCTGCGGGGCATCACGCGTCTGGTGCGGGCGCTGCCGCAGGCATGGGTCACGCGGCTTGGCCACGGCATCGGCTGGCTCGGCTACCGGCTCGACGCCAGACACCGACGCATCACGCTCGAGAACCTGGCCGCGACCTTCCCCGAGCGTTCGCTGCAGGAGCGCACGCGCATTGCCCGCCAGGTGTTTGCCCACTTCGGGCGCAAGCTCGTCGAGCTGTTGTGGTTTGCCGGGCTGCCGGCCCACCGCCAACTCGCGCTCGTCGAATTTGTCGGCGCGGAGCACGTCGAGGCGGCGCGCGCGGCGGGGAAGGGCGTGTTGATCGTCACCGGGCATTTCGGGTTCTGGGAGTTGCACGCGCTCGCGCACGGATTGCGGCTCGGGCCGATGGCGGTCGTGGCGCGGGCCCTGGACAACCCGCTGCTCGATCGCCGGTTGATCGAACTGCGCAGCGGCACCGGCAACTTCGTCATCGACCGCAAAGGCGGGCTGCGGCGGATCATGCGGGCGCTCAACGCCAACCAGGCCGTGGCCGTGCTGATCGATCAGCACATCCTCACGGCCGATGCCGTCAAGGTCGACTTCCTCGGGCGCGCGGCAGCCACGACCTCGGCGGTCGCGGTCCTGGCGATGCGGACGGGCGCAGCCGTCATCCCGGCCTTCTCGCTGCCGCTCAACGACGGGCGCTATCGGTTGATCTACGAGCCGCCGCTCACCCTGCCCGATCCACAGGACCCCGACGCCGTGCGCGACCTCACGCAACGCTGCACCAAGGTCCTCGAGAAGTACGTGCGGGCGCACCCCGAGCGCTGGCTCTGGATGCATCGGCGGTGGCGAGAGGACGTGCGGACCACGGAATCGCCGTCGCTGGCGGTGGACGACCCAGCCGGAGACAGCGACGCGTGAGCGCGCCCCGTCGGGTCGTCGTGCGCGGGCCGAACTGGCTCGGCGACCTGGTGATGGCGGGGCCGGCGATCCGCAGTCTCGGTGACGACTGGCCCGAGGCCACGGTGCACGTCGCCGTGCCGGCGGCATTTGCCCCGGTCGTGACGATGCTGGATCCGCGGGCGGCCGCCGTGCCACTCCACCGACGCCGCGGACCGGCGGCGGTGCGTGGTCACGCCGCGCAGCTGCGCGACGGTGGGTACGACGTGGCCATCCTGTTGACCAATTCGTTCGGGTCGGCCCTCGCCATGCGGCTGGCTGGCGTGCCCGAGCGCTGGGGGTACCGCCGCGACGGCCGCGGCCTGCTGCTGACGCGCGGGATCGGTGCGCGCGACGTGCGCCGCGAGTCGCGACATCATGCCGACGACTATGCCGCGCTGATCGAAGCCCTCGGCCTGACACGGCCGGCGCTCGAGATGCGCGCGCGGCTGCCCGGCACCGCGCGTGACGAGGCCGAAGCGCTGCTGCACGTGGAGGGCTGGGACGGCGTCACGCCCTTGCTGGCGTGCGCCCCCGGGGCGGCATACGGCACGGCCAAGCAATGGCCGCCGCGGCACGTCGCCGTCGTGGCAACGCACTGGATTGGCCAGGGTGGCCGGGTCGTGATTGTCGGTGCCGAGGGCGACCGGCCGGCGGCCGCGGCCGTGCTCGCGGCCCTGCCGGCGGCGTCACGCCCGGCGGCCATCGATCTCACGGCACGCACCTCGCTGCTGGCGCTGGCGGGGGTGCTCGGCCTGGCGTCGCGCGTGCTCGCCAACGATTCGGGGGCGATGCACCTGGCCTCGGCGCTCGGCACGCCGACGGTGGCGGTCTTCGGTCCGACGCGCGAGTGGGCCACCGCGCCGCTCGGTCCGCATCGCATTCTCACCCACGAGGTGTGGTGTCGCCCCTGCATGCTGCGCGAGTGTCCGCTGGACCATCGCTGCGTGACCGGGGTGAGCCCGCAGCGCGTCGTCGACGCGCTCGGCCAGCTGTAGGCCGACCTACGCGTCGGCCCGCACAGGAGCGGGCATGACGACGCTGAGGGCCAGCGCGGCCAGGGCGGTCACGCTCGAGCCAAGGAACGCGTACCACGTCCAGGCCACCGGCGTGGCGGTCCAGACATAGAACAGCGCCGCCAGCCCGACGACCATGCCGCCGAGCATCGCGCTCGCGCTGACACGGGTGGTGGCAAACCCCACCAGGAACGCGCCGAGCACCGGTCCGGCGGTCAGCGACAGGATCGAGAGCCCGGCGTCGAGTACCGAACGGTCCATCCACTGGCACGCCAGTGCCACGATGAGCTGGACGATGCCCCACCCGAGTGTGGCTCGGTAGGACACGCGCATGATCGTCTGCTCGTCGGCGGTTTCGTTGACGTAGCGCAGGTAGAAATCGTTGACGGTGGTGGCCGCCATCGCGTTGATCGACGGCGACAGCGCCGCCGCGACGATCGCGGCGACGATGAAGCCGGCGACGCCGCTCGGCAGGGTGTCGATGACAAAGCGCGGCAGGATCTCATCGGGCCGCCCGAGCACCGGCAGCGCCACCTGCTGGTAGTAGGTGAACAGCATCACGCCGATCAGCAGGAACAGGCCGAACTGCAGCAGCACCAGCACGCCGCTGAGAATCAGGCCGCGGCCGGCTTCGCGCGCCGACCGCGCGGACAGCAGACGCTGGACGAGGAATTGATCGGTGCCATGCGTGGCCAGCGTCAGCGCGACGCCACCGACCAGCCCGGCCCAGAACGTGTAGATCTTGGTGAAGTCGAGCGAGAAGTCCCACACCGCGAACTTGTCCGCGGCCTGCCCGGCGGCCAGCACCGCGCTCCACCCGCCGTCGATGTCGTTGAGCAGCGCGAAGAAGATGATCACCGCGCCGGCCAGGTAGACGAACATCTGCACGACGTCGGTCCAGATGACGGCCGCCGAGCCGCCGTACATCGTGTAGACGATCATCGCCGTGCCGAGCAGCACCACGGTGTACGGCACCGGGATGCCGGTCACGACGGCAATCACGAGCGCGGTCGTGAACAGTCGGATCCCGTCGGCCAGCGAACGCGTCACCAGGAAGATGGCGGCGCCTGCCGACCGCACCCCCGGACCGAATCGCCACTCCAGCAGCTGGTAGGACGTCATCAGGTCGCCGCGGAAGTAGGCAGGCAGGAACAGGGCGCTGACGATCAACCGGCCGATCACATAGCCAATCGGCAACTGCAGGAACGCCATGTTGCCGGTGTAGGCAGCCGCGGGCACCCCGATGAAGGTGATAGTGCTGGTCTCGGTGGCGACGATGGTGAAGCAGATCGCCCACCAGGGCACCGAGCGCCCAGTCAGGAAGTAGTCCTTGCTGGACCGCTGGAAGCGGGCAAAGTAGGTGCCGAAGGCAGTCAACGCCAGCACGTAGCCGGCAATCACCGCGTAATCCAGCCAGTTGAGGACCATGAGGCCGGGTCAGGTTAGCAGACTGCCCGCCAGGCGATACCCGGGACCCGTGTCCGATCGCGTTACCATCGTCGCCGTGACCGCCCCTACCCCCGCGGTGTTCCTGGACCGCGATGGCACCCTCATCGAGGAGGCCGGCTACCTGGACGACATCGCCCGACTGGCGCTGTTTCCCTCGACCGTCGATGCGCTGCGGATGCTCGCCAGGGCCCAATACCGGCTCGTGGTCCTCACCAATCAGAGCGGCATCGCCCTCGGGCTCTTCGATGAGCCCTTCGTCCGGCAGACCCATGAGGCGCTGGCTGTCCGCCTGGACGCGGCTGGGGCGCGCATCGATGGCTGGTACTTCTGCCCGCACCATCCGGCCGGCCAGGTGCCCGCGCTGACCAGGGTGTGCACCTGCCGCAAGCCGGCGCCAGCGCTCGCGCAGCAGGCCGCCGTCGATCTGGACATCGACCTGGCGCGATCGTGGATGGTGGGCGACCGGTGGGGCGATGTCGGGGTCGCCGCCACCGCAGGCATGGCCGGCGGCATCCTCGTGCGCACCGGCTACGGCCGCAGTGCCGAGGCGCGCCCGATGGCTGGCGTCACGGCCGCTTTTGTCGCCGACGACATCATGGACGCGGCCAGCTGGATTCTTCGGCAGGGGCGATAGGCAATGCGTGCACGCCTGCTCGACGCGCTCGACGGCCTGGCGGGTCGCCGCACGGTGGTCATTGGCGATATCGCCGCTGACGAGTTTCTCTATGGGCGCGTGGCGCGAGTCTCCAGGGAAGCGCCAGTCCTCATCCTGGAGTACGACACCACCCACACCGTCCCCGGTGGCGCCGGCAACGCGGCCAACAACGTCGCCGCGCTCGGCGGCCGCGCCATGCTCTTCGGCTGCGTCGGTCGCGACCAGCAGGGCGTGCGGCTCATCGAGGCGCTCGAGTCGGCCGGCGTCGACGCGCGCGGCGTCGTCCGGGTGCGCGACCACAGCACGACGACCAAGACGCGGGTTCTGGCTGGCGGCATCCACTCGGCTAAGCAGCAGGTGGTGCGCATCGATCGACAGGGGGACGTGGTGCCGGGCCGCATCGTCCAGGCGGCCTGGGGGCAGCGACTCGACGTGGCGCTGCGTTCCTGCGACGCGGTGCTGATCTCGGACTACGGCGGTGGCCTGGTCACCCCGGCCCTGGTGCGCCACGTCAAGGCGAGGCTGCGGGCCCGCAAGCCACAGGCCGTGCCCGTGCTCGTCGACTCGCGGTACGACCTGGCGCGGTACCAGGGCCTGACCGCGTCGACGCCGAACGAGTCCGAAGTCGAGGCGATGCTCGGGGTGCACATCGGACAGGACCGCAAGGCGCTCGAGCGCGCCGGTCGGACGGTGCTCGAACGGACTGGAATGGCCGCGGTCATCGTCACGCGTGGCAGTCATGGCATGGCGCTGTTTCAACTCGATCGGCCGACCGTGCATCTCCCGATCTTCGGATCCGACGAGATCGCCGATGTCACTGGCGCGGGCGATACCGTGATCGCCACGGTGACGCAGGCACTCGCCTCTGGCGCGACGACCGAAGAAGCGGCGCACCTGGCCAACTACGCCGGCGGGTTGGTGGTGATGAAGCGGGGCACGGCCACCGTGTCGTGCGATGAACTGCGCGTGGCCATCGAGGGCGACCGGTGATTGTGCCGGCCGAGGCACTCGCGGCGCGGCTGGCCGAACATCGCCAGCGCGGCCAAACGATCGCCCTGGCCAACGGTGTGTTCGACCTGCTGCACGTCGGTCACCTGCGGTATCTGCAGGGGGCGGCGCAGCAAGCCGACGTCCTGGTCGTGGCCGTCAACGACGACGCGGCGGTGCGGCACCTGAAGGGTGTGGGCCGTCCGATTGTGGGAGAGCGGGAGCGGGCCGAGTTGGTGGACGCGCTGCGCGGTGTCGACTACGTCACCGTCTTTGCCGAACTCACGGTCGGCTCACTGCTCGACGCGCTGCGGCCGGACGTCCACTGCAAGGGCACCGACTACACCGTCGAGAGCGTCCCGGAGCGGGCCGTCGTCGAGGCCTATGGCGGCCGGACGGCGATCGTCGGCGACCCCAAGGAGCACTCGACTCGCGACATCGTGGCCGCCATTGCCGACGCGCCCGCGCGTCGGCAGCCGTGAGGCAGCCGTGAGCGCGGCGTCCTTCCTGATCGTGCGTCTGGGCGCCCTCGGCGACATCGTGCATGCCATTCCCGTGGTGGCGGCCTTGCGGGAGGCCTACCCGGACGCCCGTATCGGCTGGCTGGTACATCCGCGTTTCTCGCCCCTGCTGCAGGTCGTGGAAGGCCTCGACCATGTGTATGCCCTGGAGCGGCGGTCGGGTGCGCAGACGATTCGCCACGTGCGCCGCGACCGCTACGACGTGTGCCTGGATCTCCAGGGACTGCTGAAATCAGCGGCGGTGGCGCGATTGAGCGGGGCGCGCAGGGTCATCGGCTTCTCCCGCCACCTGTTGCGCGAGTCGGCCGCAAGCCTGGCGTACTCCGAGACTGGCGGCGACGGCGCCGGACACGTGGTGGACAAGAACCTCTCGCTGCTGGCGACCGTTGGTGTGCACACGCGGGCCCGCCGGTTCCCGCTGCGCATTCCCCCCACGCCGGTGGTGCCGTGCACACGCCAGATGCTCGGGACGGGTGAGTCGGGGCCGTTCGCGCTGCTCAACCCGGGCGCCGCGTGGCCGAACAAACGCTGGCCAGTCGAGCGATTCGGCGCGCTGGCGCGGTCGCTGCAGGCAAATCTCGGCATGCGGAGCGCCGTGCTGTGGGGGCCTGACGAAGCCACGCTGGCCGCGGCCGTCGTCCGCGCCTCCGAGGGGGCCGCGCAGATGGCGCCGCAGACCACGATGGTGGAGATGCTGGCGCTGGCGCAGGCCGCGCGAGTGATGGTGTCGGGCGACACCGGGCCGCTGCACCTGGCTGCGGCGGCGGGCACGCCGGTGGTGGGTCTGTTCGGCCCGACCCCTCCTGATCGCAACGGGCCCTGGGATCCCCGGGACCGGGTGGTGTCCAGCCATCGCGTCTGCACCTGTGTCTTCAAGCGGCAGTGCACGGCCGACGCGTGGTGCCTGGAGCAGATCACGGTGGATGCCGTGGTGGCGGCCGTCACCGCCCGCCTGGAGACGACATGACAGGCATGCTGCAGGCCCCGACCTCGCCACGGGCTGGACTGGCCCGGTGGCGCGTGCCCGTCGGCTTTGCGGCCGCCGGCCTGGTCCTGTGGCTGGCCCAACCGACGACACGCAGCCTGCAGATCGGGCTGCCGGTGGCCGTGGTCGGCCAGTTGCTGCGCATCTGGGCTGCCGGCCACCTCGAGAAGAGCCGGGAGGTCACCTCGTCCGGACCGTACCGCTTCACCCGCCACCCGCTGTACCTGGGGTCGTCGCTCCTCGGCCTGGGCTTGGCGCTGGCCGCCAATCACTGGGCCGTGGCGGTGCTCATCGGCACCTACCTCGGCCTCACCCTGTGGCTGGCGATTCGGACCGAGGAAGCGTTCCTGCGGGCGAGGTTCGGCGACACCTACGATCGCTATGCGGTCGGCGCCCTCGCGAGCGAGGCGCGGCAGTTCAGTCTGGCGCGAGCGATCCGCAACAAGGAGTATCGGGCTCCGCTCGGCCTCCTGCTGGTCAGTCTCTGGATGCTCTGGCGCTCGAGCTAGTGGCGGCGATGCCTTGACTTTCGGCTGACGCCGCCGCATCCTGCCGCATTCCGGTCGAGGTGTAGCTTTCCAGTCCCTCGCGACCGCGTCGTCGACGTGCTCGCGGCGGTGGTGCAGTTCTGCTGCAGGAGGTGGACAGTGAGGGTTTCTCTCTCCAGGCTCGGATCGAGCCTGTTGGTGGCCGCGGCATTGGCTGCCGCCCCCGCCATGGCGATGGCGCAGTCGGGCACGGCCACCCTGGCCGGAACAGTCACCGATGATCAGAAGAGCGCCGTCCCCGGCGTCGTGGTCACGCTCTCCAGTGCCTCGACAGGCCTGACGCGCGACGTCGTCTCGGGCGACAGCGGCTTCTACCAGTTTGTCGCCATCCCGCCGGGCGTCTACACCCTGAAAGCCGAGTTGGCGGGTTTCAAGAGCAGCATTGTCGACAAGGTGCAGCTGAGCACCGACAGCGCGCAGCGCGTGGACATCTCCCTGGCGGTTGGCGGCGTGGAGGAGAGCGTGCAGGTGCTGGCCGAAGCGCCGTCCATCAACACCACCGATGCCAGCCTCGGCAACGTCATCCGGGAAGCGCAGATCATGAGCCTGCCGCTCGAGGCGCGCAACCCGGTCGGGCTGCTCTCGCTGCAGGCCGGCGTGGTCTACATCCCGCGCAACAACGCGGAGACGACCGTCGATCCGCGGTACGGCTCGGTGAGCGGCGCCCGTGCCGACCAGAGCAACGTCACGCTGGACGGCGTCGACGTCAACGACGGGCAGAACCAGAACGCGTTCACCTCGGTCCTGCGCGTCACGCTGGACTCGGTGCAGGAGTTCCGCGTGACCACGAGCTCCTACGGCGCCGACGGCGGCCGGTCATCCGGCCCGCAGGTCTCGCTGGTCACCAAGAGCGGCACCAACAACCTGCGTGGTGCCGGCTACTACGTGAACCGCGACACCAAGTTCTCCTCCAACGAGTACTTCAACAAGTTGTCGCAGCTGAAGGCGGGTAAGGAGAGCCAGTCGCCGCTGCTGGACAAGAACATCTTCGGCGGCTCGGTCGGCGGGCCCATCGTGAAAGATCGGCTGTTCTACTTCGCCAACTTCGAGGGGCTGCGCGAGAAGCGCGAACAGGTGATCGAGCGCGCGGTGCCGTCGGCAGCGATGCGCGATGGCGTGTTGACCTACCGCTGTGCCGTGGCCTCGGCGTGCCCTGGCGGTCCTGTGCAGGGCTTCTCTGGCACGCACACCATCGCCGCCGGCTCGTACGGGATGACGCCTGCGGAGTTCCGCCGCGTCGACCCCACCGGCATCGGCGCCAGCTCGGTCGCCGCCAGCTACTGGAAGCAGTACCCTCTGCCCAACTTCGACGGCCGCGACGCGTCCAACATCATGGGCTACCGCTTCACCTCGCCCATCGAGAACGAGTTCAACACGGTCATCGCGCGCGGCGATTACCGCATCAGCAACGCCCAGTCGCTGTTCACCCGGTTCAACACCCAGAGCGATGCCATCGTCGCCGCGCAGCAGTTCCCCGGCCTGGCCCCCAACTCGACCCGAGAGGTCAAGAACTGGGGCTTTGCCAGCGGACACGACTGGGTGCTGGGTTCGAACATGGTCAACACCCTGCGCGTCGGCTACACCAAGATCGACGATGCGACCATCGGCCTGCAGTCGCGCAGTGCCAACGTCTTCCGCTTCATGGACAACTACGAAGCGCTGACGGCAACCACCGCCCGCGAACTCGGGACGTGGAACGTCACCAACGACTTCTCGTGGATCAAGGGCGACCACACGATGAAGGTCGGCACCAATCTGCGGTTCCTGCGCAACGACACGTTCACCAACGCCAGCTCGTTCTACGGCGGGTCACTGAACGGATCGTGGGCCGCGGGCGTCGGGCGCCGGTACATGCCGGGTGGGGCGTGTCCCGCACCAGCCAACTGCACGGGGCTGCCGGCGGTGGCCTCGACCGGGCAGGCCACCTATGCCGACTCGTTCATCAACATGCTGGGTGCGGTCACGCAGACGACCGCCCGTTACAACTACACGATCGACGGCGGCGTGATCAGCGAGGGAACGGCGCTGGCGCGCCTCTACGTCGCCAACGAGTACGAGTTCTACGTGCAGGACCAGTGGCGCGTCAGCGACAACTTCACGCTGACCGGAGGTCTTCGCTACAGCCTGTTCCCGCCGGTCTACGAGGGGCGCGGTCAGCAGGTCGTGCCCAACGTGAACATGGGGGAGTGGGTCGAGCAGCGGGCGCGCAACATGGCGGCGGGCATCCCGTCCAGTCGGGATCCCCTGATCTCGTTCGTGCCGGCCGGGCCCGTCAACGACGGCCCCAACTGGTACCTCTACGACAAGAACAACTTCGCGCCACGTGCCAGCTTCGCCTGGACGCTGAACCCGAAGACGTCGGTGCGCGGTGGCTACTTCCTGGTCTACGACCGCATCGGGTCGGGCCTGGCCACGCAGTTCAACAGCGCAGGGTCGTTCGGTCTCGCGTCGAGTCTCAGCAGCCCGTTCGGCGTCAACGGCGAAACCAATCCGGCCGTGCGCATCCAGGACATCTACCGCGTGCCGGCGACCTACCCTGCCGCGCCACCGGCGTCGTTCCCGGCCACGCCGCCGACGGCGTCAGGCACCATCACGCAGGCCATCGACCAGAACCTGCGGACGCCGTACTCGCACGCGTACAACCTGACGTTCAGCCGCGACCTCGGTCGCAACTACGCGGTGGACGTGGCCTACGTCGGGCGTCAGGGGCGCAACCTGCTGGTCCGGCGCGACGCCGCGATGCCGTTGAACTTCACCGAGCCACGGTCGGGCATGGACTACTTCACGGCCGCCAACCTGCTGATCACGCAGGCCCGGTCGCTCGGGGCGGCCAACGTCGCGCCGATTGCCTTCTGGGAAAACCTGTTCCCCGATGCGGCGGGCGGCGGCCGTTCGGCGACCCAGGCCATGGCGGCGGCGTTCCTGGCCAACGGGCCCGACTGGATCACGGCCCTCTACGAGGCTGACCAGGGCTGCTCGCCGGCATGCCCGGCCACGGGTGAGTTCACGTTCTTCAACCCGCAGTACGACTCGCTGGCCGTGCAGAGTTCGCTGGCGCGGTCGGGGTACAACTCCATGCAGGTCGCGCTGCGTCGCAGGTACAGCGACGGGTACCAGTTCGACTTCAACTACACCTACGCGCTGGCCAAGGACCACGGCTCGTCGGTGGAGCGCGGCGCCGCGTTCGGCAACTTCAGCGCCGGCGGCTACTCCGGCTTCCTCGTCAACTCGTGGGATGCCGACCAGCAGTACTCGTACGCCGACTTCGACGTCCGGCA
>Ga0136633_1000842_pt1 | contig 23031 bp, 20 predicted proteins | sample AntDrymeUQ832206_2_FD_105494 | JGI IMG/M metagenome (GOLD analysis project Ga0136633, IMG submission 105494) | Polar desert sand microbial communities from Dry Valleys, Antarctica - metaG UQ83 (22.06) | ecosystem: Environmental > Terrestrial > Soil > Desert | place: Antarctica: Dry Valley...
GGTCATGTCCCGCACCACTTCTCCCGCTGCTCCCGCCCCGTCGGCGTGGGCGGATCGGCGGGTGCCGGAGGCGATGAGCCCCGAGAAGCTGGGCGCGTTCGTGGAGCGGGAGATTCGTCGTTCAGATGATCTGCTGTTCACGCTGACTCCGCGTGAGGAGCTTGATGAGATCGGCCGGTGGCAGCAGCTGGCTGATCAGGCGTGGGTGGGTCAGCAACGGGCGATCGTGGCCGCGCACAACCGGGCCGGCGACGATCGGCGGGAGTTCGCCTGCGATGAGGTAGCGCTGGCGATCAACGCCTCCCCGACGACGGGTTCGCGCTTGTCGTGGGACGCGCTGGCCCTGGCGGCGTTGCCGGGGCTGATGGAGGCGGTGTCGGCCGGGATGCTGACCCAGCGGCATGCGATGTCGGTGTTGCGCGAGCTGGACAAGGTCACCCTTGCTCAGGAGCTGCGGTGTTCGATCGTGCTGATCGCCCTGGCGCGTTGGTCCGGGCAGACCCCGGGCGAGCTGGCGAAGCTGATCGCACGACTGGTTCTGACGGTGGATCTGGCGGCGGCGCAGAACCGGCAGGACACCGCCACCGCCCAGCGCAAGGTGTCGATCTTTGCCGACGTTGATGGGCAGGGCATCGTGCACGGTCGCGGCCCGCTCGAGCAGGTGGCGGCGATCAAGGCCTCGATGCGGCGCTGGCTGGCTGATCACCCCAAAGAGGCTGATGACCTGCGGAGCGAGTCGGAGCGGGAGTGGGACCTGTTCGTCTCATTGCTGACCGGTGGGGTTGAGGCCGGCTCGTGGCAGGCCGCGATTTTGGTCCCGTTCAGCACTATGAACGGGGCTGATCTGGAGCTCGCCGACATCCCCGGTCTGGGTCCGATCCTGCCCTCGACCGCGCGGGACCTGCTCGAGCACACCGAGACGTTCAGTCAGGTCTCGGTCGACGAGAACGATGTGGTCATTGCTGTCACCGACCCCGTGGCCGGACCAAGCGCCTCGTCGAAGCCCACACCACCGCCGAAGCCGAGCGCCAAGCCAGCCCCCGAATCAGCCGCCGAGCCGATGGACATCGCGGCTTGTCGGGAACGGTTGCGGGATGAGCAGTGGTGGTCGTCGATGCGGCTGCTGATGAGCACCCCACCACCGGAGCGGTTGCTGCCTGAGCAGTTGTCCTCGGCCGCCTACGGCACCCCGGGCCGGTTGCGCCGGTACCTGCAGGCCCGCGACCGGACGTGTGTGTTCCCGGGCTGCCACCGGCTGATCACCGATGTCGACCATCGGATCCCCTGGCCACTGGGCACCACCGCTGAGTGGAACTTGCAGCTGCTGTGTCGGCATCACCACAGGGCGAAACAGGCGGTGTTCACCGTCGCGCTCACCGACGATGGTGATTACCTGTGGACCAGTCGTGGTGGCTGGCAGTTCCTGCGACATCGCCAGGGCTACTGAAAACTCAGTCAGCCCGACAAGCCCCCAGCAAGGCCTGAGCACCCGGAAGCCGACAGGCAACCGGGACTCAGGCATGCCCTGCCCAGCTACCCACGCGCAGGCGTTCAGCCGCCCTACGTGGCCGCGGGCTGCCACAGCTCGATCCGGTTGCCCTCGGGGTCGGTGACCCAGCCGAACCGGCCGACGCCCTCCATGTCCTCCGCGTCGCCAGCGACGTCCGCCCCCTTGGTCCGCAGCTGGGCGAGCATTGCGTCCACGTCGCGGACCCGGAAGTTGAGCATCGTCTGCTGGGTCGGCGAGCCGAAGTAGTCGGTGTCGGGCGGGAAGGGTGCGAACACTGTGTCCCCGGGTTCCTGTCGCCAGAGTCCGTGCTCGTCAGTGTCGAGGCCCAGGTAGTCCCGGTACCACGCGCGCAAGCCCTCCGGATCTGCCGAACGGATGAAGTAGCCACCGATTCCCACGACGTGTTCCATGCGGTCATCTTGCTGCATGTCGAAGGCACAGGTCACCCTGAGCGACATGCCGGGGGTCACCCCTGATGTCCCCTGAGGCAAGAGCCTGGCAGGCTGCCCGCATGACGACACCAGCAGTGCGGGCCACCGACGTCCGAAAGTCCTACGGCAAGGGAGACACCGCCGTTACGGCGCTGGCCGGTGTCTCGCTCGACGTGGCCGCGGGGAAGATGACGGCGGTGATGGGACCGTCCGGCTCCGGCAAGTCCACCCTCATGCACTGCCTCGCCGGACTGGACTCCGTCGACAGCGGCTCGATCAGCATCGGAGACACCGAGGTGGTCGGCTTGGGGGACAAGCAGCTGACGGCACTGCGGCGGGACCGGGTGGGCTTCGTCTTCCAGCAGTACAACCTGCTGCCGACCCTGACCGCTGAGGAGAACATCACGCTCCCACTCGACATCGCCGGCAAGAAGCCCGATGCCGCCTGGTTCCAGCAGGTCGTTGAAGCGGTCAGCCTCGGCGACCGGTTGCACCACCGGCCGGCCGAGCTCTCGGGCGGCCAGCAGCAGCGGGTGGCCTGTGCCCGGGCGCTGGTCACCCGGCCCGACGTGGTCTTCGCCGACGAGCCGACCGGCAACCTGGACTCGAAGTCCGGAGCGGAGGTGCTGGCGTTCCTGCAGCGCAGCGCCCGCGAGTACGGCCAGACCGTGGTCATCGTCACCCACGACCCGGTGGCGGCGGGCTACGCCGACCGCGTCGTCTTCCTCGCCGACGGGCTGCTGGTCGACACGATGGAGAAGCCGACAGCCAAAAAGGTCCTCGACCGCATGAAGCGCTTCGACAGTCACGTCTGATGCTGCGCGCCACGCTCCGCAGCCTGCTGGCCCGCAAGCTCCGGCTCTTGCTGGCCAGCTTCGCGATCCTGCTCGGGGTGTCCTTCGTGTCGGGCGCCTTCGTCCTCACCGACAGTCTCAGCAACGTGTTCCAGCAGCTGTTCACCTCGATCAACAAGGGCACTGCCGTCACGGTCCAGTCGTCATCGGCACTCGAGGAGGAGTTCGGCGAGGAGGAGCGGGAGCCCATCCGGCAAGCTGTCGCGGACCGCGTTGCCCGCGTTGACGGCGTGGCGGAGGTGCTGCCTCAGATCGGTGGCCAGGCCACCCTGGTCCTGCCCAACGGCAAGGCCCTGGTGAAGCGCGGTCCGCCGGTCCTCGTCGTCGGCTTGAAGCCGGAGAGCCCACAGTCGTCGCTGACGATCAAGCGCGGCGTCATGCCGCGCGGGCCGACCCAGGTGGCCCTCGACACCCAGACAGCCGCCAAGCAGCACATCAAGGTGGGCGCCAAGGTCGGGGTCATCGGCAAGGGGCCGCGCCGGACGATGACCGTCGTCGGCCTGCTGGGCACGAAGGACGGCGCCAGCCGCGGCGGCGCGACGATCCTCGGCGTGGACCAGGCCACTGCCCAGCGGTTGCTGGACAAGGCGGGTGCTTACAACGAGCTGAGCTTGGCAGCAGATCCGGGTGTGACCAACGCGCAGCTGCGCGACCGGGTGGCCAAGGTCCTGCCCAAGGGCATCGAGGCCGTCACCGTCGAGCAGACGGTCGCCAAGGAGTCCGCGAGCCTGAAGGAGGACCTCGGGTTCTTCAACACCTTCCTGCTGGCCTTCGCGGGGATCTCGCTGTTCGTTGGTGCTTTCCTCATCTTCAACACCTTCTCGATGCTGGTGGCGCAGCGCACCCGCGAGCTGGCGCTGATGCGGGCCCTCGGCGCGAGCCGCGGCCAGATCACGCGTTCGGTGGTGGTCGAAGCGGTGGTCGTGGGAATGGTGAGCTCGCTCGCGGGATTCGTATTGGGCATCGGCCTGGCGGTCGGGCTGGGCGGTGTGCTGCGCGCCTTTGGCATCGAGCTGCCCGAGGGCGACACCGTCGTACGGCTCAGGACCTTCGTGGTCTGCCTGCTGGTAGGCGTCGTCATCACGGTGCTGGCCGCGTTCATCCCCGCTCGGCGGGCGTCGAAGGTCTCCCCGGTGCAGGCGATGCGCGAGTCGGGGCCTGCGGAGGACCGGTCCCTGCTGCGTCGCACCCTCATCGGCAGCGTGATCCTCGCCGTGGGAGCTGGCTGCCTCATCGTCGGCCTGGGGGACACCGCTCTGAGTGACGGCAGCTTGCAGCTGGTCGGCCTCGGGGCGGCGCTGTCGTTCATCGGGGTGACCACCCTGTCGCCGTTATTCGCCCGCCCGGTGGCTGGCCTGCTCGGCTGGCCCTTCGCGCGACTGGGCGCACCCGGTCGCCTTGGTCGCGGCAACGCCATGCGCAGCCCCAGACGTACCTCTGCGACGGCGGCTGCTTTGATGATCGGCTTGGCCCTGGTCGCCATGGTGAGCACCCTCGGCCAGAGCGTGAAGGAGAGCCTGCGCGCCACCGTCGCCTCCACCCTGGGCGCCGACTACGTGCTCAACTCCGGCTTCATGCCGTTTTCGCCGGCGGTTGCCGAAGCGGTGAAGGGCACTCCTGGCCTGGCCGCGGTCGTTCCGGTCCGGGCCGGCCAGGCCAAGATCGGCGAAGCGGGGATCTCGTATCTCCAGGGCATCGATCCCTCGGGGTTGCAGCAGGTCATCAAGGTCACGGTCCTCCACGGTGACCTGCAGGCGCTGACCCGAGGGGGTATTGCCGTCTCCGAGAAGGATGCCAAGAAGCTCGGCCTGAAGGTGGGAAAGCAGGTCCCGGTGACCTGGGCCCGCACGGGCACTCACCCCCTCGAGGTGGTGGCGGTCTACAAGGACAACAACTTCGTGGGCGGCTACCTCGTCTCGGACAAGACCTTCGATCAGAACGTCACCAACAAGGACCTGGTCGGCGTGGCCATCAAGGCCAAGTCCGGCACGCCGCCAGCGCAGAGCCGCGCTGCCTTGGAGAAGGCGCTGTCTGACTACCCGAACATCGACATCTTGGACCAGGCGGAGCTGATCGCCGAGCAGGACAACGAGATCGACAACCTGCTCAACGCGGTGACCGGACTGCTGGTCCTGTCCGTGCTGATCGCCATCCTGGGCATCATCAACACCTTGGCCCTGTCGGTGGTCGAGCGCACCCGCGAACTAGGCCTGCTGCGGGCGGTCGGCCTGCAACGCAGGCAGGTGCGCTGGATGATCCTGTCCGAGAGCGTCGTCATCGCCGTCTACGGCGCGATCCTGGGCATTCTCATCGGCCTGGCGTTCGGCTGGGCCATGGTCAGCGCGTTGCGCGACGAGGGCATCACCGAGTTCGCGGTGCCGGTCAGCCGGTTGCTGATCGTCCTGGCGGTCGGCGCGCTCGGCGGCGTTCTTGCCGCGCTGCTGCCGGCCCGACGTGCGGCCCGCATGGACGTTCTTCAGGCGATCGCGACGACCTAACCATCGTCAGGCGCTGGCGACGCGCATCAGGTCGAGCTGCACGACCACCCCGCGCAGGACGCGCATCCGCCAGATCAAGCCGTTCTCGACGTACTCCGGGAGCTGCGCAGCGGTGATGCGCGACGGCCCGTCGGTCTCCGGTTCCCACGTGATCGGCGCGGCTGGCGAGAGCGTGAGAGTGCGCAGCCGAGGGTTGACGTTGCGGAAGCAGATCGCATCTGCCCGGTCGCCTCGCACGAAGTCCTCGACCTTGGTGCGGGACTCGCACGCCTCCTTGAGGTAGTCCACCTTGTCGTAGGTCACCCGCAGTCCCCGTACCACGGTGATGTCCCCGTAGATGACTCCGTCAGCCTCTACAGGCACGGGCGACGCGGCCGGCGAGGAGTCCGCGGTCGGTTGCGGGCTCGCCGGCACGTCCGGTACGAGGGTGGTGGCAACAGGGTTGCCGAGCGAGACGGCGAGCGCCACAGCCACCACTACCGAAGCCGCCCCCGTGACTGCGACGCCGATCCGGCGGTTCCTGCGCAGCGACGCGCCACGGCCGCGCACGGCTTCGAGGTCCAGTGGCACAGGAGGCCCCGCTGCGCGCGCGAGCAGGTCGTGCAGGGAGTCAGCCATGAGCCGCCTCCTCCAGGTCGGCGAGCCCGGAGGCCCGGAGCGAGGTGATGCCTTGCGAGGTCAGGGCCTTGACCGTGCCGGGCGCGCACTTCATGGCAGTCGCGGTGTCCTCCACCGAGAGGTCGCTGAAGTACCTCAGCACGATGGCTGCCCGCTGCCGCGAGGGGAGTGCGGCGACTGCCCGCCGTACGGCGAGAAGGTCTGAGAGCTCGGCGGTGTCCTCGCTGGGATGCCGGTGACCGCCTAAGCGGACCGTTGCGGCGCGTTCGGCTCTGCGGCGGCGGAAGGACGAGGTGGCGAGGTTGATGGCGACGCGGTGCACCCAGGCCCCGGGGGCGTCCATGGACCGGACCTGGGGCCACCGCGCGCAGGCCCGGGCAAGAGCCTCCTGGGCCAGCTCAGCGGCGACGCCGGGGTCGCCGCAGTACAGCGTGAGAGCGCCGACCAGGCGGCGGTGCTGGGCAGCGCAGAAAGCGGCCAGCTCCCCGTCCTCGACGTCGCTCACAGAAAGCCAGACGCTCCGGACGCTCGTGCGGTTTAGGTGCTCAGGACGGGAACGCCGAGGTGCCAGCCCTGGCCGAGGGTGACGCCAGCCTCTAGCAGGGCTGGGATCTGCTCGGCGATCTCGACGCCCTCAGCCAGCACCACCGAGCCGACCTCGTCGGCGAAGGCGACCAGCGACTGCACCATCGCCTGCTGCTTCGGGCTCTTGTGCACGTCTCGGGTGAGGCTGGTGTCCAGCTTGATCATGTCGGGCTGGAGCAGCAGCAGGTGGGTGAGGCTGGCGAAGCCCGCGCCGACGTCGTCGACGGCGATCCGGGCGCCACGTGCCCGCAGTTGGGCGAGGATCCGGCGGGTGTCCTCGTAGTCGTCGATGGCATCGTGTTCGGTGACCTCGATGACTAGCCGCGCCAAGTCGGTGCCACGGAGCAGGCCGAGCACCGTGTCGTCGTACAGGGATGCGGGTGAGATGTTGACGGCGAGGAACTGCCCGGCCGGTAGTCGGGGGAGCGTGCTGAGGGCGACCCGCAGGGTGATCCGCTCGAGCTCGGCGCCCAGCCCGTGCAGGGCGGCGCCGCGGAACCACCGCTCGGTCGGCACCCGTCCGCCGAATCGCGAGAGCGCCTCCTGGCCCACGGTCGCGCCGGTGGACAGCGACTGGACCGGCTGCAGCGCCACCTGCGGCTCGATCTCGGCGATCAGCGTGGCCATCTCCCCGGCGGCCGGAAGCCCAGCGACGTCCGGCGGAGTTACGGACAGGCCTGGCAGCAGGGCCGAGACCCTGAGCGATCGCACGTCCTCTTCGAGTCGCCGCCAGCGACGCGACTGCTTCAGGTAGCCCCGACCCGACAACAGGGCCAACCCGACGGCAGGGACGGCCAGGACGAGGTCTTCGATGATCGCGGCGCGCAAGGCCGAGTCGTCAAGCGTCCGCTCGAGGGCGACCAGGGGGAGGAGGGCGCAGGTGACACCGGGCCAGAGCCACGCCTCCCGATGGTCCTGCGGCAGCGTCCGCCACCACCACACCGCGACTCCCAGGGCGAGCAGGCCCATCGCCATGGTGACGGCGCCGGTGGGGGGTAGCTCGGTGGCGAGGATGCCCGTCCCGATCACGCCGAAGGCGGGCAGTGCGAGCCAAGGAAGGCCGCGGGTGCTGAGCGGGACGCTCAACAAGACCAGGGGGATCACGAGCAGCCAGGCCATCGACATCCCCCCGTCGAAAGCCTGGTCCCCGGCGGCGAGTGAGCGGGCCAGGTCGACCAGGAGCAGCAGGGCGAAGCCACCCGCCACCCAGGCCAGCCGCACGTCCTGTGCCACGGATGCCTGGATGGCCAGGAGGTAGGCGCAGGTGAGGGCCAGCAGGCCACCGAGCGCGTAGGCGACGGCCAGGGCTAGCTGGCCAGGAGCGGCGCCGGGAAACAGGATCAGCTCCGGTACGGCGACAGCCACCGCTGCCCCCGCCACCAGCAGCGGGGAGGCCCGGTTGCTGACCCAGGTCTCGGGAGGCTGCGGCGGCAGCGCCCACCGGCCCGGCCGCTGCTGCAGGCCGGGGATCGGGGGGTCGTGGTCGATCATCACCGGACAGCGTGCCATGCGCGGCAACCCCCCTCAGCAAGGTGGGAGGACTAGCGTGGAGGCGTGAGCCTCTACCGCGACGAGGGCGTGGTCCTGCGCGTGCAGAAGCTCGGTGAGGCCGACCGCATCATCACCCTCCTGACCAAGAAGCACGGCCGGATCCGCGCTGTCGCGAAGGGCGTCCGGCGGACCCGCTCGAAGTTCGGTTCGACGGTCGAGCCCTTCAGCCACGTCGACCTGCAGCTCTACGCCGGTCGCAGCCTCGACATCGTGACCCAAGCAGAGAGCATCACCGCGTACGGCGAGAACCTCGTCAGCGACTATGCCCGCTACACGTCCGGGACCGCGGTGCTGGAGACGGCCGAGCGCCTGACGGCAGAGGAGCGCGAGCCGTCACTTCGGCTGTTCCTCCTGGTGATCGGTGCGCTGCGCGCCCTGTCCGAGCGCGACCCCTCTCTCGTCCTTGACGCCTTCTTGCTGCGAGCCATGTCGGTCTCGGGCTATGCGCCGGCCCTGCTCGACTGCGCCCGCTGCGGGGCGGCCGGACCGCACCGAGCGTTCTCGGTGCCCGCCGGCGGCACCGTGTGCAGCGGCTGCCGACCCGCGGGCGCGGCTTCGCCCAGCCCGCTGTCGTTGACGCTGATGGCCGACCTGCTCGCGGGGGAGTGGGACGCCGCTGAGTCGGCCGACCCCCGGACGCGACGCGACGCCAGCGGTCTGGTGGCCGCGCACCTGCAGTGGCACCTCGAGAGAGGTCTCAGGTCCCTGCCCCTGGTCGAACGAGCGTGAGGGCTGGGTTGTGAGAGCACCGTCCCCGCACCCCTCGGGGGCACGGCCGCCGGGGATCCCGGCCGACCTGGTCCCACGGCACGTGGCGATCGTCATGGACGGCAACGGCCGGTGGGCCAAGGACCGCGGGCTGCCACGCACCGCGGGCCACGAGGCCGGTGAGGCAGCGCTCTTCGACTGCGTCGAGGGTGCCATCGAGCTCGGCATCGGATGGGTCTCCGCCTACGCCTTCTCCACCGAGAACTGGAAGCGCAGCCCCGACGAGGTGCGGTTCCTCATGGGCTTCAACCGCGACGTGATCCGGCGCCGCCGCGACGAGATGCACGAGCTCGGGGTGCGGGTGCGCTGGGCCGGCCGCCGACCGCGGCTCTGGCGGTCGGTGATCACCGAGCTGGAGGAGGCCGAGCAGCTCACCCGCCGCAACTCCGTCTGCACGCTGACCATGTGCGTCAACTACGGCGGCCGAGCCGAGATCGGTGATGCAGCGCGGGCGCTCGCTCTCGACGTGGCGGCCGGGAAGGTCAAGGCGGCCAAGGTCGATGAGCGGGTGCTTGCCCGCTACCTCGACGAGCCGGACATGCCTGACGTCGATTTGTTTCTGCGCACATCGGGGGAGCAGCGCACCTCCAACTTCTTGCTCTGGCAGTCGGCCTACGCCGAGCTGGTCTTCGTCCCCGAGCTATGGCCGGACGTCGACCGGCGGGTGCTCTGGCGGGCCTGCGAGACCTACGCCAGCAGGGACCGCCGTTATGGCGGAGCCCAGCCCAACTAGGTGCAAGGGCGGCGGAGCCCGCTAGCGACATTGCGGGCAGAGCCCGCTAGCGACATTGCGGGCAGAGCCCGAATACCTCAACGGTGTGGCTGACCTGGGTGAAGCCGTGCGCCTTGGCCACCGCTGCCGCCCACGTCTCGACCGTCGGACCGGTGACCTCGACGGTCGCGCCGCAATCGCGGCAGACCAGGTGGTGGTGGTGGGCGGGTTCGGTGCACCGCCGGTAGACCGACTCCCCGTCCGCGGTCCGCAAGCTGTCGATCTCGCCGGCGTCGGCCAGAGCCTGCAGGTGGCGGTAGACCGTCGTCAGGCCCACCGACTGGCCTTGCTTGCGCAGGACCTCGTGCAGCGCCTGGGCGCTGGAGAAGCCCTCGACCTCACGCAGTGCCTCGGCCACCGCGAGCTGCTGACGGGTGGGCCTCACCTGGCCACCGCCCTACGCGCCGATGCGATTCCTGCGGCCACCACGAAGCCGCCGAGCGCCAGGACCACCGTCGAGGCGCCAGGGGGCGTGTCGGCGTAGAAGGCGAGAACCAGACCGCCCACCGACGCGAGGGCTCCGAGCAGGCAGGCCCCGACGATGGTGCCGCGGAAGGACCGCGTGAGCTGCTGTGTCGTCGCGACCGGCACCACCATCAGCGCACTCACCAGGAGCAGGCCGACGACCCGCATCGCGACCGTCACGGTGACGGCGGCGCCGACGGCGACGAGCAGGTTGAGGAACCGGACCGGCAGACCCGAGACCCGGGCGACCTCCTCGTCCTGGCAGACCGCGAACAGCTCGCGGGCAAACAGCGCGACCGTCCCCAGCACCGTGACGGACAGGCCGGCGATGACGTAGAGGTCGGTGGGGGTCACGTTGGACAGCGACCCGAACAGGTAGCCGACGAGGACCGTGTTGGTCCCACCCGGTGACAGGGTGATGAGCAGGGCACCGCCGGCGATGCCGCCGTAGAACATCAGGGCCAGCGCCACATCACCGCTGGCGCGCCCCCGCTCGCGGACTAGCTCGATGGCCACGGCACCGAGGATGGCGACCACGATCGCCGTGAGCACAGGACTCGTCTGCAGCAAGAAGCCCAGTGCTACCCCCGTCAGGGCGATGTGCCCGATGCCGTCGCCCATGAGCGACAGCCGGCGCTGCACCAGGAAGGTCCCGATGGCGGGTGCGGCCAGGCCGACGAGCACGGCCGCGATCAGCGCCCGCTGCATGAAGTCGTAGTCGAGCAGGCTCACGGCAGCCCGAACCCTGCGTCACCGACGGGCTGGTCGGCATGGGGGTGCACGTGCTTGTGCTCAGGCCCCGCGTGGTGCCCGACCGGCTCCGGCGGCGGCCCGTCGGAGACCACGTGCCCGTGCGACAGCACCACCGCCCGTCGGATCAGGCCGGCCAGCGGACCGAGCTCGTGCGCGACCAGAACGACGCTCCCGCCGGCGGCCGACAGGTGCTCCAAGGCGCCGGCCAGGGTGTCCTGGCTGTCGGCGTCCACGCCGGCCGTCGGCTCGTCCATCACCAGCACGTCCGGCTCTCCGGCGAGGGCGCGGGCGATCAGCACCCGCTGCTGCTGCCCCCCCGAGAGCGTGGCCACCGACTCGTGCCCCCGGTCGACCAGCCCGACGTCCTCGAGGGCGTGGTCGACGGCGGCCCAGTCGGCTCGCGACAACCGGCGCCAGCGGCTGACGCGGGCGATGCGGCCGCTGGCCACGACTTCCCGCACGGTCGTCGGGACGCCGCCGCCGACCACCAGCCGCTGCGGGACGTAACCGACCCGCGCCCAGTCCCGGAAGCGCGCGAGCGGTTCGCCGTACACGGAAAGGGTGCCGGCGCTCAAGGGGACGAGGCCGACGAGGGCGCGAACCAGGGTGGTCTTGCCTGAGCCGTTGTCGCCCAGGATCGCGACGAATTCACCCGGCTCGACCCGCACCGTGACGTCCTCGAGGATCCGCCGGCCACCCAGGACGACCTGGCCGCCCGCCAGGTCGAAGACGCTCATCGACAGGCCAGCGCGTCCCGAAGAGCACGGGCGTTGCGCAGCTGGACCGACAGGTAGTCGTCGGTCCCGGACACGCCCTCGATCGGGTCGAGGACTGCGGTCTTGGCGCCGATCTCGGCGGCCAGCGTCTTGGCCACCTTCGGGTCGACCAGCGACTCGAAGAAGATCGTGGTGACACCGTTCGCCCGCGCGTACGACGCCACCTCCGCCATCCGACCCGGCGACGGCTCGGCGTCCGGGGACAGCCCGCTGATGCCGCGCTGGACCAGTCGGTAGCGCTCGGCGAGGTAGCCGAAGGCGCTGTGGCTGGTCACGATCTCGCGTCGGGCGCAGGTCTCCAGGGCCCGGGTGAACGCCCTGTCGAGATCGATCAGCTTGTCGGTGACGGCGAGGGCCTGTGCGGCGTAGTCCTTGGCGTGGGCAGGGTCGATCGCTATCAGTCGCTGCTCGATCGCCTTTGCGGCGGCCTGCATCCGAACCGGGTCGAGCCAGATGTGCGGGTCTTCCGTGCGCGGCACGCTGGCGCCCAGGTCAAGGCCCTGGGCGCTACTGCCCAGCGCGTCGTCCACCGCCGGCTGGAAGCCCTTGAGGTAGACCAGCACCCTGGCCCGCCGCACCTGCACCACCTGCCTGGGTGACAGCTCGACCTCGTGCGGTTCAGCTCCCGGCTTGACCAGGTTGGTGACCTTGACGGTTGGCCCGCCGACCTGCTCGGCCAGCCAGGCGAACGGGTAGGCAGCCGCGACCACCTCCAGCTGAGCGGTCTTCTTCTCCTGCTCGGCGCAGCCGCTCAGCAGAAGCACCAGGACGACCGGCACCGCGATCAGTGAGCGCATGGCCTCAAGTATCTGTGAAGATGAAAACCATTGTCAAACTAGGAAGCTCACCGCACGCGCGAGAACGAGGACGACGATCAGGCCCCGGAGGACGCGCGCCGGCTGCTCCAGGGCGGGCCAGGCCAGGTACAGCAGCACGCCCAGCACGAGGCCCAGCAGGCCGAGCAGCAAGGCGCCGGTCAGCCCCTCGGCGAACAGGCCGGCCAGCAGCAGCGCGAGGACCGCGAGGAACGGGACGACCTTGGGCAGCTTGGCCACCAGGACGAGGATCGGGCCGGCCTTGAGCTCGACAGCCCGGCGGAAGGGGGTGCTCATCTGGCCAGCCTGCCATCTGCGCACCAAACCCGACGACCGCGTGCGCGCCGGGGTCATAGGGTCGGGGGTCAACCCGCCGACCGCCAGCCGGACTGGAGCACCCCGTGGCAAAGCCCGCCAAGGCCCCTGATCGCATGGAAACCCTGGTCAACCTGTGCAAGCGCCGGGGGCTGGTGTTCCCGTCGTCGGAGATCTACGGCGGACTGCGCGCGTCCTGGGACTACGGCCCGCTCGGGGTGGAGCTCAAGAACAACGTCAAGCGGCAGTGGTGGAAGTCGATGGTGCAGGGGCGCGACGACGTCGTCGGCCTCGACTCCTGCGTGATCTTGGCGCGTGAGGTGTGGGAGACGTCGCTGCACGTCGAGACCTTCACCGACCCGCTGACCGAGTGCACGTCCTGCCACAAGAGATACCGGGCCGACCACCTCGAGGAGGCCAGTCCCGGCAAGGAGCTCAAGGACCTGGCCTGCCCGCACTGCGGCAACCGGGGCACGTTCACCGAGCCAAGGAACTTCAGTGGGCTGCTGAAGACCTACCTCGGCGCCGTGGAGGACGAGAGCGGGCTGGCCTACCTGCGGCCAGAGACCGCGCAGGGCATCTTCATCAACTACCTCAACGTGCAGCAGGCCGCGCGCAAGAAGCCGCCGTTCGGCATCGGCCAGATCGGCAAGAGCTTCCGCAACGAGATCACCCCAGGCAACTTCATCTTCCGCACCCGCGAGTTCGAGCAGATGGAGATGGAGTTCTTCGTCAAGCCCGGCGAGGACGAGACCTGGCACCAGTACTGGATCGATAACCGGCTGGCCTGGTTCACCGATCTCGGCGTTGACCCAGCGCATCTGCGCTTGTTCGAGCACCCGAAGGAGAAGCTGAGCCACTACTCCAAGCGCACCGTTGACATCGAGTACACGTTCAACTTCGGCGGCAACGAGTGGGGTGAGCTCGAGGGCATCGCCAACCGCACCGACTTCGACCTGTTGGCGCACAGCAAGGGCAGCGGCACCGACCTGAACTACTTCGATCAAGAGAGCGGCGAGCGCTACACGCCGTATGTGATCGAGCCGGCCGTCGGCGTCGACCGAAGCGCCCTGGTGTTCCTGCTCGACGCCTACACCGAGGACGAGGCGCCCAACGCCAAGGGCGTCATGGAGAAGCGGGTCGTCCTCAAGCTCGACCCAAGGCTCGCGCCCCTCAAGGCCGCTGTTCTTCCCCTCAGCAGGAACGCCGACCTCTCGCCGGTTGCCAAGAACCTGGCCACGCATTTGCGACGGCACTGGAACGTCGACTTCGACGACGCCGGCGCCATCGGGCGGCGCTACCGCAGGCAGGACGAGGTCGGTACGCCGTTCTGCGTGACCGTCGACTTCGACACCCTCGAGGACCAAGCCGTGACGATCCGCAGCCGTGACTCCATGTCACAGGAACGGGTCGCGCTCGACCAGGTCGAGAGGTACCTCCACGAGAAGCTGGGGCCGCTGTGATGAAGCTGGTCTACGCGTTTGATGAGGGCAGCCGCGACATGAAGGATCTGCTCGGGGGCAAGGGCGCCAACCTCTCGGAGATGACCAAGCTCGGAATCCCGGTGCCGCCCGGCTTCGTCATCACGACCGAGGCCTGCACCGCCTATTTGGCGTCGGGGGAGGTCCCGCCCGAGCTGGCATCCGAGGTGAGCACGCACCTGGCGCAGCTCGAGCAGCAGATGGGAAGGCGCCTGGGCGACCCGGACGACCCGCTCCTCGTCAGCGTGCGGTCCGGAGCCAAGTTCTCGATGCCGGGGATGATGGACACGGTCCTCAACATCGGCCTCAACGACGACTCGGTGCGTGGCCTGGCAAAGCAGTCCGGCAGCGAGCGGTTCGCCTGGGACTCCTACCGGCGGCTGGTCCAGATGTTCGGCAAGACCGTGCTGGGCGTCGATGGTGACCTGTTCGAGCACGCACTGGAGGAGGTAAAGAAGGCCAAGGGCACGACGCAGGACCTCGACCTCGACGACAACGACCTGCAGGCACTTGTGGCGACGTTCAAGCAGATCGTGGCGGAGCACACCGGAGCTGCGTTCCCGCAGGACCCCCGCGAGCAGATGGACCTCGCCACCACGGCCGTCTTCGACTCGTGGAACGGCGACCGCGCCCGGCTCTACCGTCGGCAGGAGCGCATCCCGGCCGACCTCGGTACCGCGGTCAACGTCTGCACGATGGTGTTCGGCAACATCGGCATGGACTCCGGCACCGGTGTCGCGTTCACCCGCGACCCATCCTCGGGCGCGCAGGGCGTCTACGGCGACTACCTGCAGAACGCGCAGGGCGAGGACGTCGTCGCCGGCATCCGCAACACCTTGCCCCTGGATGACCTGCGGACGATCGATGCCGCCGCTTACGACGAGCTCATGACCATCATGTCGACGCTCGAGCGGCACTACCGCGACCTGTGCGACATCGAGTTCACGATCGAGCGGGGCAAGCTCTGGATGCTGCAGACCCGCGTCGGCAAGCGCACCGCCGCGGCCGCCTTCCGGATCGCGACCCAGTTGGTGGATGAGGGCCTGATCTCCGAGGACGAAGCACTGTTGCGGGTGAGTGGCGCGCAGCTGATGCAGCTGATGTTCCCCACCTTCGGCGACACCTCCGGAGCCAAGCGGCTGACGAAGGGGATGGGCGCCTCACCAGGTGCGGCAGTCGGCAAGGCCTACTTCAGCAGCGCGGCTGCGGTTGAGCAGGCTGCCAAGGGCCAGGACGTGATCCTGGTACGGCGGGAGACCAACCCCGACGACCTGTCCGGGATGATCGCGGCCCAGGGCATCCTCACCAGCAGGGGAGGCAAGACCTCGCACGCCGCCGTGGTCGCACGGGGCATGGGCAAGACCTGCGTGTGCGGAGCCGAAGAGCTCGAGATCGACACTGCCGGCCGCACCATCACCTTGCGCGACGGCACGGTCGTCGGCGAGGGCGACGTCCTGTCGATCGACGGCACCAGCGGTGAGGTCTTCGCCGGTGAGGTCGCCGTGACGCCGAGCCCCGTCGTGCAGTACTTCGAGGGAACCCTCCAGCCCGAGGATGGTGATGACCTCGTCCAGGCCGTGCACCGCCTGATCGGCCACGCCGACACCTCGAGGCGGATGCGGGTGCGGGCCAACGCCGACACGGGCGAGGACGCCCTGCGGGCCCGCCGCTTCGGAGCCGAGGGCATCGGCCTGTGCCGCACCGAGCACATGTTCCTGGGGGAGCGGCGGCAGCTCGTCGAGACGCTGATCATCGCCGACACCGAGCAGGAGCGGACCCAGGCGCTGGCCGGGCTGCTGGGCCCGCAGCGTGGGGACTTCGTCGAGATCCTGCGGGCGATGGACGGGCTGCCCGTCACCGTGCGCCTGATCGACCCCCCGCTGCACGAGTTCCTCCCTGACCTGACCGAGTTGACCGTCGAGCGGGCCGTTGCCGAGGCGACCGGCAAGGCGCCCGACCCGGTGCGGCTCAGGCTGCTCGAGGAGGTCCGGCGGCTGCATGAGATGAACCCGATGCTGGGACTTCGGGGGGTCCGGCTGGGCTTGGTCATCCCCGGCCTGTTCGCGCTGCAGGTGCGGGCGCTGGCGGAGGCCACCAAGCAGCTCACGGATGAGGGCCTCGATCCGAGGCCAGAGGTGATGGTCCCGCTGGTCGGCGCTGTCCAGGAGCTCGAGCTGGTCCGCGAGGAGGCGGAGCAGATCCTGGCCGAGGTCGGCGTCGAGGCCCCGATCGGCACGATGATCGAGCTGCCGCGCGCTGCTCTCACGGCCGACCAGATCGCCGAGGCCGCCGAGTTCTTCAGCTTCGGCACCAACGACCTCACCCAGACCACCTGGGGCTTCTCGCGCGACGACGTCGAGGCCGCCTTCTTCAGCGACTACCTCGACCTTGGCATCTTCGGCGTCAGCCCCTTCGAATCACTTGACCGCGAGGGCGTGGGCGCGCTGGTGCAGATGGCGGTCGAGAAGGGTCGCCGGGTCCGGCCTGACCTCCACCTCGGGGTATGCGGCGAGCACGGTGGCGACCCCGAGTCGGTGCAGTTCTTCCACCAGGTCGGACTCGACTACGTCAGCTGCTCGCCCTTCCGGGTGCCGGTCGCCCGACTCGAAGCCGGCCGCGCGTCGATCTCGGTGGCCGGCAGCGACACCCGATAGCGGTGCTTCTTTTCTCGAAGACCTTCCGCCGGCTGATAGCGGCCGTCGTCCTCACTGTCCTCGGCATCATCGTCTGGACCGCAGGCCAGGTCTGGTGGACCGCACGGCAGGACCACCACCCGCGCTCCGACGCCATCGTGGTGCTGGGCGCCTCGCAGTTCAACGGCCGCCCGAGCGCGGTGTTCAAGGCCAGGCTCGACCATGCGAAGCGGCTGTACGACGAGGGCGTCGCGCCCCGCATCGTGACCCTCGGCGGCGGCGCGCCGGGCGACCGCGTGACCGAGGCGCAAGCTGGCGCCGCCTACCTGCGCGATCGGGGCGCCGAGGACGTCGTGCCGATCGGCATCGGCCGCGACACCCTTCAGTCCTTGCGAGCTCTGGACGCAGAGCGAAGGTGGCAGTCAGTCGTGATCGTCACCGATCCGTGGCACTCGCTCCGGGCCCGACGGATGGCGCGCGATCTCGGACTGCGGGCCGAGACCTCCCCGGCGCGGTCCGGTCCGGCGGTGGCCACCCGCGAGACGCAGGCGAGGTATGTCGCCCGCGAGACCGCTGCCTACCTCTACTACCGGGTCTTTCGCCGAAGCAGCGACCGCGGCCCCAACGCCGTTTAACCACCTGACAGTCGCGCGCGCCCGTCCTAGCCTTCGGCCTACCAGATCAGTCGGAGCAGGAAGGGGTGAGTGTGATGCCGGCCCGTTGCGCATTCCTCGACGTCCTCATTCCCGGGGCAGCCGTCTCCTGACAGCGCTTGCCCTCCCTCGGAAGGCTCTCGCGTTGCTGTTTCCTCCTGCTCCTCCCGGTCTCGTCCCCGCACTGCTCACCCGCGTCGACCGATCGGCGTACGACGTCCTGATGCCATCCGGGCCTGGCCGGGTGCCGGCACTGAGCACCCCCGACCCGCTCGATGCGCCCACCGTGGGCGACTGGCTCCTGCTGAGCCCCGTCGAGCCCGCCGTGGTCGAGGTGCTGCCCCGCACGTCACTGCTGGTGCGTGGCTCCTCCCATGGCGGTTCGCACGGCCAGCCGCTCGCCGCCAACGTCGACTACGTCCTGATCTGCATGGGGTTGTCGGGCTCGCTGCCCCTGCGCCGGCTGGAGCGCTTCGTCACCCTGGCCTGGGAGAGCGGCGCCCAGCCGGTGGTGGTCCTCACCAAGTCCGACCTCTGTGAGGACGTGGACAAGGTCATCCGCAAGGTCATGCCGCACGCCCCGGGGTGCGACGTCGTGGCCGTCTCCGCGGTCAACGGCGACGTCGGTGCCCTCGCGCCTTACGCCAGCTCGACGCTGGTGCTGCTCGGAGCCTCGGGCGCCGGCAAGTCCACGGTCGTCAACTCCCTGGTCGGGGGCGAGGTGATGGCGACGAGCGAGATCCGGCAGGTCGACGGAAAAGGCCGGCACACCACCACCCACCGCGAGCTGATCCTGCTCCCCGGCGGCGGGATGATCATCGACACCCCTGGCCTGCGTGCGGTCGGCCTGCACGCCAGCGAGGAGAGCCTCGCGCTTGCCTTCGCCGACGTCGAGGAGCTCGCGACCGGCTGCCGGTTCAGCAACTGCGCGCATCGCACCGAACCGGGCTGCGCGCTGCTGGCGTCGGTGGCCGCCGGCGATGTCGCGCAGGAGCGGGTCGACTCCTGGCGGGCGCTGCAGCGCGAGCTCGCGTTCCAGGCCCGCCGCACCGACGCCCGGCTGCGGTCTGAGGAGCTCAAGCGGTGGAAGGCCGTCACCAAGACACGCCGGGTCCGGGGCGGTCGGTCCTGATCTCGTAGTTGGATGGGCGCGTGACCTACGACGAGGCAGCGTGCGCGCGGCGGGTGGAGGAACCCGGCAAGCGCGGCGAGCGGTCGGCGTTCTCCCGGGACCGCGCCCGGGTGCTGCACAGCGGAGCGCTGCGCCGGCTGGCCGGCAAGACGCAGGTCGTCGAGCCGTTGACGGTGCAGGCTGTCGTACCTCGGACCCGCCTCACCCACTCCCTCGAGTGCAGCCAGATCGGCCGCGAGCTCGGCGCGGCGCTGGGGTGCGACCCGGACCTGGTGGACACCGCCTGCCTCGCACACGACCTGGGGCACCCGCCGTTCGGCCACAACGGCGAGCTGGCGCTGGACGAGGCAGCCAGGGGCTGCGGCGGCTTCGAGGGCAATGCCCAGTCGTTCCGGCTCCTCACCCGACTTGAGGTCAAGGTCGAGGGCGCCGGTCTCAACCTGACGCGGGCCAGCCTCGACGCCGCGACGAAATACCCCTGGGCCAGTGACGGTCGCAAGAAGTACGGCGTCTACGCCGACGACGCCCAGGTGTTCGACTGGGTGCGCGAGGGAGTCGCCGGTGAGGCGCGCTGCCTGGAGAGCCAGGTCATGGACTGGTCCGACGACATCGCGTACTCCGTGCACGACCTCGAGGACGGCATCGTCGCCGGACTGATCGACCTGGACTCGATCGACGTCGCGGCGGTCGCCGAACTGGCTGCCCAGCAGTTCTGCGCCGCCGACGTCGGCAGCCTCCAGGCGGTCTTCGAGGACCTGGTGCGCGAGCCGTGGTGGCCTTCTGGCTACGACGGCACGGCACGGGCTCAGGCGCAGCTCAAGAGCTGCACCAGCACCCTGATCGGACGCTTCTGCCGGGCGGCGGAGGACGCGACCCGCGAGCAGTTCGGGGCGGAGGTGCTGTGCGGCTACGCGGCTGACCTGGTTGTCCCCGAGCGGGAGCGGCTGGAGTGCGCGCTGCTGAAGGCGGTCACGATGCACTACGTGATGGGCCGCCCCGGGGCGGCCGGGATCCAGCAGCGCGAGCGGGAGGTCGTGGCAGAGCTGGTTGAGCTGCTGTCACAGCATGCGCCTGACGCCCTTGAGCCCCACTACCGGGAGATGTGGCACGCGGCGACCGACGATGGCGCTCGGCTCCGGGTCGTGGTCGACCAGGTCGCCGCCCTCACCGATGCGGCCGCTCTCGGCGTGCACAGCCGACTCAGCGGGGTCTGAGTCGTGGCACGGCCACGCATCCGCGGAAGCAAGTCGTCAACAGTGCTGTCTCTGCCTGTGCCCCTCGGGAGCTACAGATACTGCGAAGCAAAGCGTTCCCTGTCGTCGAGCGGATGCGCGGCACGCAGTCACACAACCACTGAGAGGCGGCGTTACTCGCTAGCTGGCTCGCCGCTTGCCTTACGGCGTTCCGCCCCGACCTGACGGCGTTCAGGGCCCCAGCGTGATCTTGGTCCAGCGCTGGCCGGGCCCTCCCGTACGCCAGAGCGTGCTGGTTACACCCGTCGCCTTCTCGTCTTGGTAGTTCACGCTGAACAGCGCACTACCGGGACCCGGTTCGATCGGCCCGTTGCCTATTTCCTGGTAGGGCAGCACCTTGCGCCAGGACCGGCCACCGTCGAGGGTCTCGCTCACGTCGGCGCGACCGCCGCTGGTGATCAGAGCGTGATGCGCACTGAGCAGCACAAGGTCGGCGGCGTACCGGAAGGTCGGTGGCTGAGGGAGCTGCCGCCAGGTGCCGCCGGCATCGGCGGTGCGCCACAACGTGGCGGGTGCTGTCATCACCGGCTCGCCCTGACAATCGATCCAGGCCGTCCCAGGCGACGCCGCTGCTAGGGCGATGTGGAACGCGCCGTTGCAGGCTCGTGGCATGCGCACCGTCTGCCAGCTGTGGGCGCCGTCGTGGGTGTGCCACAGCTGTGGCGGCTCCGGCGGATCGGCCTGGTTCGTGCCGGTGAGCAGGAAGGCTTCGGTCGCACTGACCCGGCGCAAGTCGAAGGTCTTCGCGCGCTCTGCGGGAAGTGGACGCTGGGTGTCGCTGGCGGATGGGTCCGTGCCCGCCGGTGCGTCCGTCAAGGTGCTGAAGCATCCCGGGTGTGGCGAGTCGTTGCACGCGCCACCCAGCACCCAGGCGCTCTCCCCGAACGGTGCGACGTCGTGATAGCCAACCTCGCCAGAGCTGTTCCAGGTCCCGCCGTCGTTCGCGGTCCAGAACACGAGGTCGGGTGCGGACTCGCCAGGCTGACCTGAGGCCCACACCCACGCGGTTTGCTTGGGGCCGAGCCGGATCCGGTTCAGGCCAGACCCTTCGGGCTGACCGTCCACGGGTGGGGGGTCGGCGCGCACCGTCTGCTGACTGTGTCGCGGGAACGTGCGGCCGGCATCGGTGCTCCACCGCACCCATGTGGTGCAACTGCTGTCGGTGAGGCATGTCCGACCGAGGACCGCGACAGTCCCGTTGGCTCGGCTCGCGACGTCAAGGGTGTACTGGATCCGCGGCCGGGGTGCCACGGACGGGCGCACGCTGGTCTGCGGCGACGGGGCTGCGGAGGTGACGGCCAACGACGGGGTGGTCGTGCGTGCTGCAACGGGCTGACCGCCCCCGGTACAGCCAGCAACCCAGATCAGCGTCAAGCCCGCTGCGACTGTGGCGCCGCTCTTCGACCGCATGACCGGGAAGGTACTTGGGCGGCAGGAACGGGGCGCATGGTGTGAGCCTGCCGATGTGTTGGTCCGCCGTCCGATAACCGCGTTCAGGCGGCGTTCTCATCGGTTGTGACTGCCTCGGTAGTGTCCAAGTGCGGGATGAGCGTCTCGCCGAGACAGGGGGACCGGCATAAAGCTCCTAGAGCGGTTCATCGAGATCGATGCCTGGCCCACTGGGCGAAAGACGACGCTCGTCATGTCGTTGGGGCTTGGCGCGCACTTGGCCGACTGGCTCATCTTGCACTTGCTTCTGGCGGACCAACCGCAGTATGCGATCGCTGTGGTCGACACCCTCATGCTGGGCGGCGCTCTCGCATTCGGTGCATGCCTGGTCGTTGGCGGGCTCAGCGGCCGAGGCGGAGGAACCGGCGGGTGGACGCCGTACCTGTTCGTCCTGCTCGGCGGCAGCTTCTTCATCGCCATCCCGTACACGTTCGGGCTTTGGACCTCGCCGACGTACGCGGTCGTCCCGACGACGATTCTGCTCACGGTGCTCTGGTACGGCCGTGCTCCCGCGCTGACGCTGCTTGGCTTCTACGTTGCCGCGACCACCTTGCTCGCCGTCCTCCAGGCAACGGACGGCTTGCCGTACGCGCCAGGGCTCACGACGACCCCGCCAGGCTCGCTACGGTCCGGAGCCCTCGTCGGATCGATGTTCGCCTTGCTCATCCTGGTTTTCGCTGTTGCCTTCGGCCTGGCTCTGCTCGTCATCGAGGCTCGTCGGCTCCAGGAGTCGCGCCTACGCGAGGCGCGACAGCAGCTCGAGCGGAGCAATGCTCTTATCAGCCAGTACGTCCCCGTCCAGCTCGCCGAGCAGATCATGGCCGGCGGCGAGAAGAGCCAGCCGCACCACGAGCGCCGACGCCTGTCGATCTTCTTCTCCGACCTCGTCGGGTTCACCGACATCGCCGAGGAACTGGAACCCGAGGACCTCTCGCAGGCTCTCAACATGTACTTCACCGAGATGACCGCGATCGCGCACCGTCACGGTGGGACCATCGACGAGTTGGTCGGGGACGCCATCCTCATCCTGTTCGGGGCGCCGCACGCGACCGATGATCGCGACCACGCTCGGCGGGCTGTGCGCATGGCCGTCGAGATGCAGCAGGCGATGGACGGGCTAAACCGGCGCTGGCGCGAGATGGGAATCGGCGAAGCCCTCGTCGTCCGCATGGGCATCAACACGGGCATCGTCACGATCGGTACTTTCGGCTCACCGGATCGGATGAAGTACACCGCGATGGGCAAGCACGTGAACCTCGCTGCGCGCCTGCAGACCAACTGCGAGCCTGGCATGCTCCTCATCAGCCGTGCAACTTGGCTGCTTGTCAACGACAGCATCGACTGCGTGCCCAAAGGCGAGCTGTCCCTCAAAGGCATAGTGAAGCCCGTCATGACTTACGCGCCGAGAGCCCTGGAACTGTGATCGTGGCGGCAGGCCCTGCGGCGATGTGCCGTTTCTCGCGGGGCTGCTGATAGCCGCTACAAAGCGGCGTTATCACCAGCGGGCGACGGCTGACGGACCTAGTGCTGAACCACGATGGCCTCGAACTGGGCGAGGAGACCGGTCACGAGCTGGCTCTTGGGCTCTCCCGGCCAGCGGGCGTACACCTTCTTACTCAGGGGCGATCCGCCCTCGGTTACGTAGAGGAGTCCGTGACGTCCACCCGACACGTCCACCAGATCTCTGTCTTTGGCAGCGAAGGCGACGACTTCGAGTAC
>Ga0136633_1000843_pt1 | contig 23012 bp, 12 predicted proteins | sample AntDrymeUQ832206_2_FD_105494 | JGI IMG/M metagenome (GOLD analysis project Ga0136633, IMG submission 105494) | Polar desert sand microbial communities from Dry Valleys, Antarctica - metaG UQ83 (22.06) | ecosystem: Environmental > Terrestrial > Soil > Desert | place: Antarctica: Dry Valley...
CAGACACCGCCGCCGACCCGCACCGTGCCACCCGCCTCGCCACACGCCGCGCGCGGTGTCTCCTTCCAGGACGTCACCGAGGCGGCCGGCCTGGCTGGGTTCCGTCACGTCTCCGGCTCGCTCGACAAGTCGTACATCATCGAAGCGCTCGGGTCGGGCGTGGCGATGCTCGACCTCGACGGCGATGGCGCGCTGGACATCTACCTGGTCAACGGCGGCACGCTTGACGTGGACGGCGGTCGCATCGCATCGACCAGGCCGGCGGCGCTGTACCGCAACCGCGGCGACGGCACGTTTGCCGACGTCACCGCAGACGCCGGTGTGGCCAATGATCGCTGGGGACAGGGTGTGTGCGCGGGCGATTACGACAACGACGGGGACATCGACCTGTTTGTGGCCAACATCGGGGTCAGCCGCCTGTTCCGTGCCACAGCGCCGGGACGATTCGTCGATGACGCCGGCCCGGCCGGCGTTGCCGTGCAGGGCGGCGCCAGCGGCTGCGCCTTCGGCGATTACGACAACGACGGCTGGCTGGACCTGTTCATCTCCGGTTACGTGTCCCTGGACCTTGCGGCCCTGCCGCCAGCGCCAGACCGACCAGCGCCCTCCCGCCCGCCGTCGGCGCCGACCACCAGTGGGGCGAGCGCGGCCGATGCAGACGGGTTGGCTGCCGCCTATGCCGCCGGGATGCCGGTCTGCCGCTACCGCGGGGCGCCGGTGATGTGCGGGCCGCGCGGCCTGCGAGGCGAAGTCGACTACCTGTTCCGGAACAATCGTGACGGCACGTTCACCGATACCACCGCCGCCGCAGGCGTCACCGACACGCGACGGCGGTATGGCTTCGGTGTGGCCTGGGTCGACCTGGACGACGATGGCTGGCTCGATCTGGTCGTCGCCAACGACTCGGGTCCCAACCACGTCTACCGCAATCGCCGCGACGGCAGGTTCGAAGACGTCAGCTACGTCTCCGGCGCCGCCCTCGACGGCAGCGGCCGTGAGCAGGCACATATGGGCATTGCCGTGGGTGACTACGACAACGACGGGCGCAATGACCTGCACATGACCAACTTCGCCGACGACTTCAACGTGCTCTACCGCAACCAGGGCGGGCTGGTCTTCGACGACGTCAGCTACGCCATGGGCGTGGCCGGACCATCGCGGCCGTTCCTCGGGTGGGGCACAGACTTCGTGGACTACGACAACGACGGCTGGCGCGACCTGCTCGTCGTCAACGGGCACGTCTATCCGCAGGCCGACCGGCAGCCCTGGCACACCTCGTACGCGCAGCGCGCCCTGCTGTTCCGCAATCTGCGTGGACAACGCTTCGAGGAGGTCGGCGCCGCCGCCGGAGCGGCGCTCACCACGGCCCGTGCGGCGCGCGGATCGGCAGTGGGCGATTACGACAACGACGGCGGCCTGGACATCCTGATCGGTGTCATCGACGGCGCTCCGGTGCTGGCCCGCAACGTCGCCGCCGCCGCCGCCGGCCACTGGCTGTCGGTGCGACTGGTCGGCGACCCGGTGCAGCGCTGCCCGCGCGACGCGGTGGGCAGTACGGTGTTGGCCACGGTCGGCGACCGACGTCTCCGCGGAGAGGTCGCGAGCGGGCGGGGACAGGTGTCGCAGTCGGACACCCGGGTGCACTTCGGCCTTGGCGCGGCGACGAGCGTGCAGTCGCTCGACGTGCGTTGGGCCGGCGGCACGACCCGCACCTACGTGGTTGACGGTGTGGACCGCTTCGTGACCATCGATCAGAAATCCGGCGCCGTCATCGCCGCGGCGCGCTGACGCGAGCGGCCATGACATGATGCTGTCGAGCCCCCGCCCGGCGTCACCGCGCCCCTCCACCTTTGCCTTTTGGTCACACACCCCAGGGAGATGAGATGTCCGATCCACGCAACGTCGCGCACGACAAGAAGGTCACTCAGGAGAAGAAGCACCAGGCCACCCAGGCCGATGACGACGCACAGGTCGGTCAACCTGGCAAGAAGACCGCGGCCCCGACCCAGAAAGGCGACCCTGCCACCACCGCGGCCACTGCCGCTGATGATGCCGACGCCGATGGTGCCGACGCCGAGGCCCAGGCGCCGGGCTCGGCGGCATCCGCCCCCGCGGCGCTCGAGGGCTCACTCGTCGTGCTCGCTCAGCTCAAGGACCTTGATTTCCACTCACGCGCTCATCTGGAGAGGCTCGCCGCCCTGCAGATGACCATCGAGGACGAGCTGAAGCAGAAGGACATGGCTGGGCCGGTTGCCGACGTGTACGCGGCCCAGAGTAGCTTCCAGACCCGGCTGACCACGCTGATCGACGCCTACAAGGCCGAGTGCGAGCGGCTGCAGGGCGGCACGACCTAGGCGTCGCGCTGCCGGCAATGCGCGGGCGGACGGGGTTGCGGGTCATCGAGCTGATGCCCGGTCAACCTGGCGCCCCGCGCACCCGGCTGCAGCATTGATGCGCGTCGGCCGATTGCCTGCAACGAACATGTCACTTTTCGGCGCAGGCTTCGGCGTGGGTGCCGGCACGTCACGGCGACGCGCGGGACGACGGGCCTGCGCCGGGCTTCTCCTGGCCTGTCTCTGGCCCGCGGCGCCGACGCTGGCCCTGGACCCCGCGCGGCAACTGTCACAGTACGTACGCGAGTCCTGGGATGCCACCGACGGCCTCGTGCAGAACACACTGCAGGTCGTGCTGCAGACGCGTGACGGCTACGTCTGGCTCGGCACGGAGTCCGGGCTGGTGCGATTTGACGGGGTCCGGTTCACGACCTTCGACCGGCACAACACCCCGGCCCTGCAGCAGCACAACGTCCGGGCACTTGCCGAGGCCCCCGACGGGACCCTGTGGATCGGCACCCAGGCGGGTGGCCTGGTCCGGTACCGCGATGGGCGCTTCAGCCCCTTCGGGCGCGAGCACGGCTTGCCCGCCACGCCGGTCTACACGCTGCACGTCGACCGCGCCGGCACGCTCTGGGTGGGCACCTTCGGCGCCGGTCTTGCCAGGTGGGCAGGAACACGATTCGAGATCATCAATCGCGCCAGTGGCCTCGCGCACGACCATGTGCGATCGATCTACGAGGATCGCGACGGCGTCATCTGGGTGGGCACCGACGGCGGTGGCGTCTCGCGCATCATCGGCGGGCGCGTCCAGACGGGCGTCGCGGTGCCGGCGCTGGCGTCGATGGTGGTGTGGACCATCTCGCAGGACCGGCGTGGCGCCATGTGGTTCGGCACGTACGCCAGCGGGCTGTATCGGCTGGAGCGCGGCGCGCTGTCGCACTACGACAACGCCAACGGGCTGCCCTCCGACAACGTCTGGGCCCTGCACGAGGACCGCGGCGGCAATCTCTGGGCCGGCACCAGCGCTGGCCTGGCGCGCTTTGTCGACGGCCGCTTCCAGTCGTTCGGGCAGCGCGACAGCTCGTCCCGGATGCCGATTCGCAGCATCTACGAAGACCGCGACGGCGCGCTCTGGATCGGCGGCTACGGCGTCGGCCTGAGCAGGTTCACCGACGGGATCTTCACGCCGATCGGCACCGACGAGGGTCTCTCGGCCGACCGGGTGTTCGGCCTGCACGAGGATCGGCACGGCGCGCTCTGGGTGGGCACCGATGGCGGGGGCTTGAACCGGGTCGACCGCGATGGCCGGGTGCGCAGCTTCACGCGCCGTGACGGTCTGCCGAGCAACAGTGTGTGGACCACGACCAGCGCTCCCGACGGGGCGCTCTGGATTGGCACCGAGGGCGGACTGAGCACCCTCCGCGGCGCGCGATGGCAGACCTACACCCAGCGCGATGGGCTGTCGGAGGCGCGCATCTGGGCGTTGCACTGGCTGCACGACGGCACCCTCCTGGTCGGCACGTTCGGCGGCCTCGACCGGCGTGTCGGGTCGCGCTTCGAGCCGCTGGTGCCAGGCTCGGACGCATTCGGCAGCGGGGTCCGCTGGATTCACGAGGACAGGCGGCGCGACGTGTGGATCGCCATCAACCGCGGTGGCCTGGCGCGTCGTCGCCCCGACGGCTCCCTGCGCATCTTCACGACGGCCGACGGCCTGCCCAGTAACGACGTGCTGTCGGTGCACGAGGGGCAGGACGGAACGCTGTGGATTGGCACGCGCGGCGGCCTCGGGCGCATCCGAGATGGCGCGGTCGCGGCGATCACGCCGGCCCACGGCCTGCCCGAAGATGCGGTGCTCGGCGTGCTCACCGACAGTCAGCAGCGGCTGTGGGCCACGAGCGAGCGCGGCATCTTCCGTGTCGACATCGCCGAACTCGACGCCGTGGCGCGAGGCGCCCGCACCCGGGTCGTCCCGGTCTTCTATCGTCGGGCCGACGGCGTCCGCAGCGACGAGGGCACGGCGGGCGCACAGGGCGTCGCCGTGCGCGGCGCGGGTGGCCGGCTCTGGTTCGCGACATTGAAAGGCGTGGCCTTTGTCGATCCCGCTCGCGTGACCGGGCGCGCCCGCGTCCCGTCGCTGGCGATCGAGCGCGTCTCGCTGGACGGACAGGGGACGGCCGTCCGTGCGCCCTTCTCCGGCGGTGTCGTCCGTGTCCCTGCGACATCGCGGGACATCTCCATCGACTACACCACCCTGACGATTGCCGACGCGCACCACACGCGGTTCGAGTACCGGATGGTGGGCCTGGACGACACGTGGGTCGCCGCCGACAGCCGGCGCGTCGCCTACTACACGCGGCTGCCGCCTGGGCGCCTGACGTTCCAGTTGCGAGCGGTGGATCCCGAGGGGCGCCGCAGCGCCGCCCCGGCGGCGCTGCAGCTGTACGTGCAGCCGTTTGTCTACGAGACGTGGTGGTTTCGCGTCCTGATGGTGGCGCTGGTCGGCGGCGCCGCACTCCTGGTGATCCGCGTCCGGACGGCCTCGCTGCATGCCCGCCAGCATGAACTGCAGCGGCTCGTCGACGAACGCACCCGTGACCTGCAGGTGGCCAAGCAGCGGGCCGAAGAAGCCAGCGAGGCAAAGGGGCAGTTCCTCGCCAACATGAGTCACGAGATCCGCACGCCGATGAACGGCATCATCGGCATGACCGACCTTGCCCTCGATACCAGCATCGGTGACGAGACGCGACAGCACCTCGACGTCGTCCGCGATTCGGCGCACGCGCTGCTTCGCGTCATCAACGACATCCTCGATTTCTCGAAGATCGAGGCCGGCAAGCTCGAGATCCTGCCCACCAGGCTGCACCTGCAGGATTGCGTCGACGGGGTCAGGCGGACGCTCCTGTTCAAGGCCGAGCAGAAGGGCCTGGCCTTCACCTGCGCGATTGCCCCCGACGTGCCAGCGACGATCGTCGCCGATGGCGACCGTTTGCGGCAGGTGTTGCTGAACCTGGTGGACAACGCGTTGAAGTTCACCAGCCAGGGGCAGGTACAGCTGGAGGTCTCGGTCGAGGCGCGCCAACAGCACGCCGTCACCCTCGTCTTTGCCGTCACCGATACCGGCATCGGCATCCCGTCTGCCAAGCAGGCAGCGATCTTCGAGGCGTTCACCCAGGGTGATGGGTCGACGAGCCGTCTCTACGGCGGCACCGGACTCGGACTCTCGATCTCGACCCGGCTCGTCCAGATGATGGGCGGCACCCTGGCCGTGGAGAGCACGCCGGGCGAGCGGACCTGCTTCCGGTTCACCGCCAGGGTGGGCGTGCCCGAGCCCGGGCAGGTGCCCGCCGCGACGCCCGACGCCATCGGAGCCACGGCAGATGTCGCTCCGCCGCTGCGCGTGCTGCTGGCCGAGGACCATCCCGTCAATCAGCGCATCGCCGTGGCCGCACTGACACGGGCCGGACACCACGTCACCGTGGCCGGCGATGGTCGCGCGGCGCTGGCTGCCGTCGACGGCGCCTTCTTCGACATCATCCTGATGGACCTGCAGATGCCACACATGTCGGGCTTCGAGGCCACGGCCGCCATCCGGTCGCGTGAGGCCCGACTCGACCTGCCACGCGTGGCGATCATCGCGATGACCGCGCATGCCATGGCCAACGACGCGCAGCGCTGCATGGACGCCGACATGGACGGGCACATCGCCAAGCCCGTGCAGGTGCACGCGCTGGCCGGTATCGTCAGCGAGCACGCCGCCCGCGCCGTCCGACGTCAGGACGCGTTGCAGGCCGGTTGACCGGGACTCTTTGCCATGCCTATCCATCTCTCCGCTCATCGCCCGCCTCAGGCCCCAGCGCCGGATCGACGCCAACGACGCGTCGAGATGCCCGAGTGCCCATCCTGTCAGCTGCCCCTGCAGGTCGACGTTCGCTCGAGCGACACCCTGTATGCACGCTGCCAGTGGTGCGGGCAACGTCTCATGGTCGCCAAGCCGCCGCCGCGGTGAGGGTCGGCGACCGGGGGTGAACGGCCCCCACCCTGTTCAAGCAGGCGCGCGATCGCTACTCTGACCACACACGGAGGCTCGATGAAGCGCAGACAGTCGATGGCCGGGGCGGTACTCGCGGGGCTTGTCGTCCTCCTCGCGCATGCGGTGGTCTCGAGTCAACAGCCGCGAGCCCAGGGTTCCTCTGTTCTGCCAAACCCGGTGCCCGCCACGCCGGCGTCGATCGCCGCAGGCAAGCGCGCCTACGACGCCAACTGCGCGGCCTGCCACGGCGGCAAGGCGCAAGGCTCCGAGAAGGCCGGCGTCGTCATCTCGATCATCGCCGAGCAGGGTGGCAGGCAACCGCCAGACCTGACCGACCCGACCTGGGATCACGGCGCGAGCGACGGGGAGATCTTCACGGTCATCAAGCGCGGCATTCCGCCCACGATGATGGCCGGGTACGACGGGCGCCTCCCGGACGTCGAGATCTGGTCGCTCATCAACTACCTGCGTGCGATCCCAGCCAATCCATCGCTGACCGTCGCTCCCACGGAGACAACCGACGCCGCGGCACGGCCGGCCCTCGAGCTGGTCGACTTCGTGCAGATGCCGATCACCGGCGATCCCGATGGAGAGCTCACGCGTGGCCTGCTCGCCCGGGTGAACTTCCTGCGCGACGAACCCGGCGGCCGTCGCTTCTTCGTGCCCGACCTCAATGGCCCGCTCTACATCCTCGACAGGCAGACCAGGCAACTCGAAACGTACCTCGATTTCAACGGCCTCGCCGGTCGTCCCGGCCTCTTCGAGCGACTCACGTTCGAGCGCAACTTCGCCACCGGTCTGTGCAGCGTCATCTTCGATCCGGACTACCGACGCAACGGCGTCTTCTACACCATCCATATGGAGGACCCGACGGTGGCGGCCTCCGCCACGCCGCGATCCGGAGTCGTGCGTGGACTCGACCTCTCGGGATATCAGACCACAGCGGCGATCGCGGCGCCGACCCTCCCGGGCACCGTCATCAGACGCGAGTCGGTGCTCATCGAGTGGACCGATCGCGATATCTCCAACGCGACGTTCGAGGGAACGGCGCGGGAGCTGCTTCGCCTGCAGTTGGGCTCGCCCGTCCACCCGCTCGGCGACATCACCTTCAATCCCGCGGCGCGCCCGGGCCATGCCGATTGGCGGGTCATGTACGTCGGCGTCGGCGACTCGGCGTCGGGCGAGCAACGCGACATGCGACGACTCACTCCGCAGCGGCTCGACAACCTGAGCGGCAAGATCCTGCGCATCATCCCGGACCTGCGTACGCACGCGGCCAGCAGCACGCTCAGTGGCAACGGGCGCTACCGTATCCCGGCCGACAACCCCTTCGTCGGTCTCGAAGGCGCGCGCAAGGAAATCTGGGCCGTCGGACTGCGCAACCCGCATCGGCTGGTGTGGGACGTCGATCCCGCACCACCAGCCACCCCCCGGTTGCTGGCCTTCAACATCGGGCTGACCTCCTGGGAGACCGTGGTCGTGGTCAAGAAGGGCGCCAACTACGGCTACCCGTTGCGGGAAGGGCCGCAGGCGATGACATCGGAGGGGATGAAGCCGGTGCCGGCCGACGACACGATTCCCCTGCAGCTCACCGACACGATCACCCGCGGCACGGTCAGGCCCACGTACCCGGTCGTGGCCTACCCGCACGCCCCCGGTGGCGGCGACGCCATCGCCGGCGGCGTGGTCTACCGCGGCCGTGCCCTCCCGGCACTCTCGGGCCGGTTGATCTTCGGCGACATCACGACCGGCAACGTCTGGTACGCGGAGATGTCGGAGGTGCGGGCCGCTGACGACGGCAACGCCACCACCCTGGCGCCCATCCATCGAGTCGAGTCCGGCCTGCGCCGCCTTGTCGAGCAGACCTACCGCGCCCGCGGCGGCCGCGGTGAGACGATGCCAGGCGCGGCGGCGGTGGCCGGACGCGGCCGGGTCGATCTCCGCTTCGCCGAGGACAGCGCCGGCAACCTCTTCGTGCTGACCAAGACCGACGGCATGATCCGCCAGGTCGTGGGCATCAAGTGAACGCCCCCGTCGATCTCGTCGGGCTGGCCAGGGCGGCGATGCGTGAGCGTGGCCTCGAGCCCGATTTCCCGCCGGATGTACTCGCCCAGGTGGCGAACCTCGGCGTGCCGGCCGTGGACGCCGCGCTCACCGACCTGCGCCAGCTCGCGTGGTGCTCGATTGACAACGACGACTCGAGAGACCTCGACCAGTTGTCCGTGGCCGAGCCAACCAGCCACGGCGCGCGGGTGCAGGTGGCGATCGCCGACGTCGACGGGTTGGTGCCGCTGGGGACCCCGATCGACACGCATGCCGGCTTGAACACCACCTCGGTCTACACGCCGATGCGGGTGTTTCCGATGCTGCCCGAGCGGCTGTCCACCGACCTGACCTCCCTCAACCCCGACGTCGATCGCATCGCGGTGGTACTGGCCTTCCATGTCGACCAGGACGGGGAGGTGCGCGATGGGACGGTGGAGCGGGCGCTGGTCCGCAACCAGGCACGGCTGTCGTACGACAGCGTGGCCGCCTGGCTGGAGTCGGGCGGCCCGCCGCCAGCCTCCATCGCGGCGCGCTCCGGCACGGCCGATCAGCTGAGGCTGCAGGACGCGGCGGCCGGATGGCTGCGCGTGCGTCGGCACCGCGACGGCGCCCTCGATTTCCAGGGCAGCGAGGCTCGTCCAGTCATCAGCGCCGGTCGTGTCGTCGGCCTGCGCAAGGACGAGAAGAATCGCGCCCAGGCGCTGATCGAAGACCTGATGATCGCCGTCAACGGGGTATCGGCGCGCTTTCTCGACAGCCGGGGCGTGCCGTCGATCCGGCGGGTCGTGCGGACGCCGAAGCGGTGGGACCGGCTGCAGGCCATTGCCGCGGAGGCTGGAGAGCGACTGCCGGACGCGCCCGATCCCGTCGCCCTCTCCACACTTCTGGCCACGCGCCGCTCCGCCGATCCGGAGCGGTACGGTGAACTCTCCCTCGCGGTCCTCAAGCTACTCGGCCGCGGCGAGTACGTGCTGACGCGACCTGGCGACAGCGATACGGGGCATTTCGGACTGGCCGTCCGGGAGTACGCGCACTCGACGGCGCCCAACCGCCGCTATCCCGATCTCATCACCCAGCGACTGCTCAAGGCCGCCGTCAGCGGCCTGGCCGGTCCGTACTCGGACGCAGCCCTGGACGCGCTGGCGCAGCACTGCACGCGACAGGAGGATGCCGCCGACAAGGTCGAGCGCCAGATGCGGAAGGCGGCCACGGCGCTCGTGTTGTCGGCCCGCGTCGGTGAGGTCTTCGACGGCGTCGTCACCGGCGCGTCGAGCAAGGCCACCTGGGTGCGCACCTTCGACCCACCCGCGGAGGGCCGCATCGTGCGCGCGACCGCCGGCCTCGATGTCGGTCAGCGAGTCAGGGTGCGACTGGCCGCCACCGACGTGACGCGCGGCTTCCTCGACTTCGTGCCCGAGTCCAGCCTCACGGCCGGATGACCGTGCCGTCACGGCGGCGGGTCGTGCCCCAGGAGTAGTCGAAGTTGGGCGGGCCCTGCGGAAACGGGAACTTCGCCGCGAGCGCCTCGTCCACCTCGACGCCGTGCCCTGGCGAGTCGTTGGCGAGCATGTAGCCGTCCTTCTGCTCTGGCGAGCCCGTGAAGACCTCGCGCGTCTGCGCCGGGAAGGCGCCGCCCTCGTGGATGCCGAAGTTGTAGGTGGAGAGCTCGAGGGCGAGTTGCGCCGCGTGCGCGACAGGCGACGCGTCACCAGGTCCATGCCAGGCGGTACGTACCCCGAAGAACTCCGACAGCGCCGCCACCTTGCGCGCCGGCGTCAACCCGCCAATCTGCGAGATGTGAATACGGATGAAGTCGATCAGCCGCTCCGAGATGAGTGGCAGGTACTCCTGAACCGTGTTGAACAGCTCGCCCATGGCGATCGGGATGCTCGTGTGCTGTCGCAACTGCCTGAACCACGCGTTGTCTTCAGGCGGAAACGGATCCTCGAGGAAGAACAGGTTGTAGGGTTCGAGGGCCTTGCACAGGTTGATGGCTTCGACCAGTTGCACGCGCTCGTGCACATCGTGCAGCAGCTGCACCTCGTCACCGAGCGCCGTCCGCAGGTGCGCGAACAGCTTCGGGAGCATCCGGACGTACCCGGCCGATTCCCAGATGGCGCGCGGGTTGGTCGGGCCGACGGGTTCGTCAGTCGGGCCGCCTGCCGGCGCATCACTGCGGGCGCCGTAGGTGGCGAGCCCGGGTACGCCTCCCTGCACGCGGACGTGGCGGAATCCGGCGGCCATCCCCTTGCGCGCGTTGTCGGTGACTTCCGCGAAATCGCGACCGCTGGCGTGGTAGTAGCAGTCGGCGCCGTGCCGCACCTTGCCGCCGAGCAACTGGTACAAGGGCAGCCCGGCGCGCTTGCCGAGGATGTCCCAGAGTGCGATGTCCACACCGCTCATCGCGTTGAACAGCACCGGACCGTTGCGCCAGTAGGAACTGACGTACATCGACTGCCAGATGTCCTCGATCTCGTCGACGCGCCGGCCGATGAGGAACGGCCGCAGGTACTGGTCGATCGCGGTCTGCACCACCAGGGCGCGCTGGGTGAACGTCGCGCAGCCCCAGCCGTGCAGCCCGGGCTGGTCGGTGATCACCTTCACCACCACCAGCCGGATGCCGTTGGGTGCCGTGAGCACGACCTTGACGTCCTTGATGCGAATCGGCGGCAGGCCGCGTGGCGCCGGCGGCACGACGGGCGCCTGTGCCAGGACGTCGCGCCCGGCAATGACGCCGGTCCCTGCCATCATCGGTCCCGCGGCCAGCTTGCGCAGCGCGTCACGTCTGTTCATGCAATCACCTCGTCCGGCGCATCGTGCGTGGCCGGGCTGACGGTGTCAAGTGCGCGCTGCAGCTCGAGGCACGGCTGCCCGTCGCCGGATCAGGCAGTCATCGGACGCGGTCGCCACAGGATGACGATGCGGCCCACGCGCTGCACGACGGCGGCGCGCGTGCGGGCGCCGATCGTCTCGGCATGGGTCGCGCGTTGGTGGCGGTCGCCTTCGCCAATCTTCACCTTGATCAGCTCGTGCGCCTCGAGGGCTCGATCGATCTCGGCCACGATGGCGTCGGTGACACCCGCATGGCCGATGCGCACGAGCGGCTCCAGCGCATGGGCGCGGGCCTTCAATACCGCGCGTTCCCTGGTCAACAAAGTGGGGACGCCGGCGGTGGGTGTGTCGGGGTCGGGTGGCACGGTCATCCCGCTGATCCTACGCCACCGGCCTGACCCTGCCCGAGGGCCGCCTGACGATACGTGCGTGCGCGGGCGCAAGGGAATGGGTATGCTCTGCCCGGCGCTCGGAGATTCGCGCCTCCGGAGACACGCCTCATGCAGCTCGCGCCCATCGACTGGCTGATCCTGGCCGCCACGCTGGCCGTCTGCTTTGCCCCGGCCCTCTTCTTCGGGCGCCGGGCCGGCCAGAGCACGTCGGAATTCTTCGCGTCCGGCCGATCGGTGCCGTGGTGGCTGGCCGGGCTGTCGATGGTCGCGACCACCTTCAGCAGCGACACGCCCAACCTGGTCACCGACATCGTCCGTCGCAACGGCGTGGCCGGCAACTGGGTCTGGTGGGCCTTCGTGCTGACCGGCGTCTCGACGGTGTTCTTCTACGCGCGGCTGTGGCGTCGGTCCGGCGTGCTCACCGACCTCGAGTTCTACGAGGTGCGTTACTCGGGCACGGCCGCCGGCGTGGTGCGCGGGTTCCGGGCGCTGTACCTGGGGTTCTTCTTCAATTGCATGATCATGGCCACGGTCAATCTGGCCGCGTGCAAGATCGCCGCGATCCTGTTCGGCCTCGAGCGCTGGCAGACGCTGGCGATGGTCGGCATCCTCAACGTCGCCTTTGCCGCGCACTCCGGGCTCTGGGGCGTGCTGGTGATCGACATGATCCAGTTCTTCATCAAGATGACCGCGGTGATCGCGGCCGCCTATTTCGCGCTGCAGGCGCCGGGTGTCGGCGGACTCGACGGCTTGATCAGCCAGCTGTCCACGCGCCGCGGGCCGGGTGGCGTGGACTATCTGGCGATCCTTCCCGACTTCACGAGCAACTGGGACCTGGCCGTGGCGGTGTTCATCATGCCGATTGCCGTCCAGTGGTGGGCCGTGTGGTATCCGGGAGCGGAACCCGGCGGTGGCAGCTACATCGCCCAGCGGATGCTCGCGTCCAAGTCCGAGAAGGACGCCCTCGGCGCCGTGCTCTTTTTCAACGTGGCGCACTACGTGCTCCGGCCGTGGCCGTGGATCCTGGTCGCACTGGCGTCACTGATCGTGTATCCGGAGCTGTCGGACATCAGCGCCGCGTTCCCCAATCTCGACCCGCGGCTGCTCGGCCACGACATCGCCTACCCGGCCATGTTGAAGTTCCTGCCGGCCGGGTTCGTCGGGTTGATGGTGGGCGGCCTGGTGGCGGCCAATTCTTCGACGATCCTGACGCACCTGAACTGGGGCGCCTCGTACCTGGTGCACGACTTCTACCGGCGCTTCGTCAACACGCGCGCCGACGAGGCGCACTACGTCATGGTCGGTCGGCTCGCCACGGTGCTGTTGTTTGTCTGCTCGTCGGCCACGGTCTACCTGCTGGACACGGCCAAGGATGCCTTCGACATCATCCTGCAGGTGGGCGCCGGCACCGGGCTGCTGTATCTGGTCCGGTGGTTCTGGTGGCGCGTCAATGCCTGGTGCGAAGTGGCCGCGATGGCCAGCTCGTTCGTCGTCTCGCTGGCGTTCCTCGTGCTGGCTCGAACCGGATCACCGGTCAGCACCCACGTCGCGCTGATGCTCACCGTGCTGATCACCACGGCCAGCTGGGTGATCACCGCCTTCATCACGCCGCCAACCGACCGCGACGTGCTGATCGACTTCTACCGCAAGGTGCGCCCAGTGGGGCCGGGGTGGAAGCCCATCCGCGACATCGTGGGCGTCGACGCCAACGCGCACGCGGCACGCGACAGCATCCCGCTCGGGCTGCTCGGCTGGTCAGCGGGCAGCGCGATGATCTGGTCGGCACTGTTTGCCGTCGGCAACTCCCTGTACGGTCGCCACCTGCAGGCCGCGGCGTTGACCGCCGTGTGCCTGCTCAGCACGGCGCTCGTGCTCTGGGTGATGCGCCAGCAGTGGCCCGACCGGACGCCGCACGCCTGACGCGGACGCGTGTCTGTGGCCTCACCAGGGAGACGCGACCAGGTGGCGGCATCGGCGGACACGCCGCCCTGTTCTGTGGGAGAGTAGCGGCCGGAGGAATTCCGCAGATGGATGTCCGTGTGACGATGACCGGCGTGGCGGTTGTAGCGATGGTGGGGTTCGGGATGGCGCAGGACGCGCTGGCGCAGGCCGCCGCGCCCAAGGCGCCGGCCGGCTTCACCGTGTTGTTCAACGGTACCGACGTGAGTGGCTGGCGCGGACGTCCCGGTGGCGGTGGCGTCTTCAGCCCGTACGTCGAGGCCAAGTTCACGCCCGAGGAGCGGACGGCCAAGCAGGCCGAGTGGGACGCCGACCGCGACCTGCACTGGCGCGTGGACGCGGCGACCGGCGACCTGGTGTCCGATGGCAAGGGCGTCCACCTCGCGACCGCAAAGCCCTACGGCGACTTCGAGTTTCACGTGGACTGGATGCTGACCCAGCCTGGCGGCGATTCCGGCATCTACCTGCGAAGTTACCCGCAGGTGCAGCTGTGGGATCCCGGTAGCGCACGCGACAAGAAAAACGGCGCTGACAAGGGCTCCGGCGGGCTGTGGAACAACAACCCCGACAATCCGGGGCGCTGGCCGCTCGCACTGGCCGACAAGCCGATCGGGCAGTGGAACTCGATGGACATCACGATGGTCGGCACGCGCGTCTGGGTGACCCTCAACGGCACCCCTGTCGTGGTCGGCCAGGTCCTGGACAACTTCTTCGAACGCACCCAGCCGGTGTTGCCGACCGGGTCGATCGAACTGCAGACACACGGCTCCGAGGTGCGCTTCCGCAACGTCTACGTGCGGGACATCCCGGAGAAGGAAGGCAAGACCCTGCTGGCGACGGTGAGCAAGTAAGGCACTCGGTCCTGGTCTCATGACCTCACCGTTGGCGATTGCCGTCGTCGGGGCCGGCCTGATGGGCCATGGCATTGCGCAGGTGCTTGCGCAGGCCGGGCACGACGTGACCCTCACCGATACGGACGCCGCGGTGCTCGGCACCGCGGCCGCCCGCATCGCCCGCAACCTGGACGAACTGGGCGTGCCGGCGGCGCCTGTGCTCGAGCGCGTGCGGATGTCGCCGACGTTGTCGGCCGCAGTCGCCGGTGCCGACGTCGTGGTCGAGTCAGTGGCCGAGGTGGTCGAGACCAAGCAGGCGTTGTTTGCCGACCTGGCGCGACTGGCGCCGCCGCACGCGACTCTGGCGAGCAACACCTCGGTCATTCCGATCACGCGGCTTGGCGAGCGCCTCGACCCGGACTCGCGCAGCCGGCTGGTTGGGACGCACTGGTGGAACCCGCCCCACCTCATCCCGCTCGTCGAGGTGGTCCGCACCGCCTTCACGCGGCAGGACGTGATCGACCGCATGGTGGATGTGCTTCGCCACGCCGGCAAGGTCGCCGTCGTGGTGCAGCGCGACGTCACCGGCTTCATCGGCAACCGCCTCAATCAGGCGATGTGGCGCGAGGCCCTGGCGTTGATCGAGGCGGGCGTCTGTGATGCCGAGACGATCGACACGGTCGTGAAGAGCAGCTTCGGGTTGCGGCTGCCGGTGCTGGGCCCGATGGAGAACGCCGACCTGATCGGCCTGCACCTGACGCGCAACCTGCACGCGCTGCTGTTTCCCGACCTCAGCGACACGAAGGTCGCGTCGCCGCTGCTGGATGCCGCCATCGCCCGCGGCGACACCGGACTTCACGTCGGCCGCGGCCTTCGATCGTGGACGCCAGAGGATGCCGACGCGGTGCGGCGCCGGCTGTCCGCCCACCTGATCGCCACCTGCCCCCCCGAGTCGTAGCCAGTCGCGCCTAGCGTCCCGGATCCACCTCGTGGATTTCCCCTTCGAGGTCGGCCAACTTGCCCTGGAGGTATCCGGTCGCGTCCTTGACGCCCTGGTTGTAGACCGGGGGACCGAGATGGCGCAGGAAGAAGTCGATCAAGCCGTCGCCGCGGAAGGCACTCAGCGGCTGGTCGAACTCGTCCTCGAAGTGCAGCTGCAGGGCCGCGAGCAGCGTACTTCGGCGTTCGGGCGCGAGGTGGATGCGCTGAGGCGATCGCGTTGCCATGGGCCACAGCATAACGGCGTCTCGCTTGGAGGGCGAGGGCTCGACACGGCACGCGCTGTCGGTCGTCGCGCGCATCAGCCGTCGACGGCAAACACCTCGATCGGCACCTGCCGGCCACGCAACGTGAACGGCCCGAGCGCGGTCACCCGGAACTCATGACCCGTGCGATCGATCGTGTCCCGGGACGCCACGATCTGCCCGGCCTGCGCCACCGTGCTCTCGAGGCGCGACGCGGTGTTCACCGGGTCGCCGAGCACGGTGAACTCGCGGCGCATCGGCGATCCGATGTCGCCGGTGAGCGCGCGCCCGGTGTGCATGGCGATGCGCATCCGCAGCGGGGGGCGGCCGGGATGGCGTGCATTGAGCTCGGTGAGGGCTGCGCGCATGCCCAGGGCGGCCCGCACCGCCTTGGTGGCGTGGTCGTCCTGCGGCAGCGGCGCACCGAACACGGCCAGGATGGCATCTCCGATGAACTTGTCCAGGGTGCCCTGATGATCGAACAGGACCTCGGCCATCTCGTGAAAGAACTCGTTGAGCGTCGCCGCGACCGCCTCCGGCTCCATGCCTTCCGACATCGGCGTGAAACCCACCAGATCCACGAACATCACCGTCACGTCCCTCACCTGGGTATCGAAGACGGCCGCGTCGGTGGACGCGTGCAGGATCCGGTTGACCACGCCCGGCGAGTGGTAGCGCTGCAGGCGCTCCCGCCGACGCGATTCCTCCGTCACGCGATCGGTCAGCCGCGCATGCTCGATGGCGACGGCCGCGTAGTTGGCCAGCGCCACAAACACCGTCAGGTCGTCTTCGGAGAACTTCCGCGACCGTGGGGTATCGGCATAGAGCACGCCGATCACATCGTTCTGGTTCCACAACGGCGCGCACATGAACGAGCGGATGCTGAGGGCCTGGACGCTCTGCGCGAGGTCGAGGCGCTGGTCCACCAGCGCGTCCACGGCGAGCATGGCCACGCGGTCGCGAATGACGGTGTTGACCACGGTGCGACTCAGGCGCGCGTCCGCCAGGGGCCGCCCATCCGCCCCGCGTGACACCCGCGCCGTCAGGGGGTCGAAGGGGGAGTCCCGGAGCAGCAGGAATGCCCGTTCGGCTGCCACGGCCTCGAAGACGAGGTCGACGACGCCGTCCAGGACTTCGGCCAGGACGCGCGGTTGTACGAGCGACCGGGTGATCTGCGACAGCAGCGAGAGCAAACGTGCCGCCTGTGACGGCGAGGCATCTGGCTGGAACAGGGCGTCGCCGGCCAGCGACGCGATCGGGCGGACGATCGTGGCCGACAAGTCGAAGTCGTGCTCGTCGTTCACCAGCGCAGCGCCGGTAGGCACCGGCTCGGCGATCGCCAACTGGACGCCGCCGAGCATGACGGCATCGCCCGCATGCAGCGGCACCGGCTCCGAGATGCGGGTGCCATTGACCCGCGTCCCGTAGGTGCTGTCGAGGTCACGCAGCCAGCAGCGGCCGTCTCTCAGCTCCAGCTCCGCATGGCGGCGGGAAATGGTTGGATGGTCGACCATCACGTCGCTGTCGGCACTCCGGCCGATCGCGACCCGCGCGGGCCCGTCGGGCTGCAGCAGGAACGTCCGGGGAGGTTCGGCCCGGATCTGCCAGCTCACGGTAAAGCCGTCGCGCACATGATCGCCAGGAGCCATCGAAGCGTTATGTATAGCAGGACAGGGCGTCGGCGTGCCGCGACCTGTCATAAGATCCGGACCGGAGCCCGCGCTCGTGGCGTGGGGCCCATCCACTCAACATGACGTGTCCCCGGTGCGGCAGCACAGCCGACCAGTCTGCCAAGACCTGTCCGTCCTGCAAGGCCCCGCTCGGCCTGCCGCCGGTGAGTCTCGAAGCCACCGACATGGGCATCCACGTGTCGTCGTTGGGTCGCAGCACCCCTTCCGGTCCGACCACGCCGGTGCCGCACCCCCCTCTCGCCCAACCCGGCCCCGTACCCCGCGCGCCGAGGGCGTCGGCACCGGCGGTGGCCGTGGCGTCTGAGACGCCGATCCCGGCACCCTCCACCGTCACGCCTGATGCCACTGACGGCCTCGAGCAGACCCGCATCGACGGCATCGTCGGACCGACGATGCGTGCGACGCGATCTGCGCCTGCACGGAGCCAGGCGGTCCGGACAGCGATCACGGGTCGGGCCGGCACTGGCAGCGGGCAGCCCGGTGAGCTGGTTGGCAAGCAGCTCGGCCAGCGGTACCACATCACCAAGCTGCTCGGCGCCGGGGGGATGGGGGCGGTGTACCAGGCCCTCGACAACGAGCTTGGCGTGGCCGTGGCCATCAAGACGGTGCGCAAGGAACTGGCGGCCGACCCCGAGACGGCACGGCTGCTCGACCGCCGGTTCAAGCAGGAACTGCTGCTGGCCCGCAAGGTGACGCACAAGAACATCGTGCGCGTGCACGACATCGGCGAACTCGACGGCGTGAAGTACATCACCATGCCGTACCTCCAGGGCGAGGACCTGTCCACGGTCCTGAACCGCGAGGGCAAGCTGTCGGTGGAGCGTGTCCTCACGCTGGCGCGGTCGGTCATCTCGGGCCTGGCGGCCGCGCACGACGCCGGCGTCGTGCACCGCGACCTCAAGCCGGCCAACATCATGGTGGCGCCCGACGGCGAGGGGCTGGTGATGGACTTCGGGGTGGCCAGGTCCACCGAGGTGGCCATCGCGGCCGGCGACGGCGCGGTGAGCGGCGACGCGCTGGCGTCGCTGGTGGCTGCGCAGGGGGCCTCGCGGGTGCCCGAGCAGACGGCCAGCGGGATGGTGGTGGGCACCATCGAGTACATGGCGCCGGAGCAGTCGCGGGGAGAGGCCGTCGACCAACGGGCCGACGTCTACGCGTTCGGCCTCATCCTCTACGACCTGCTGGTCGGGCGCACCCGCGCGCAGCGGATGAAAAGTGCCATCGCGGAACTGCAGAACCGCATGCACGAGGCGCCACCCCCGCTGCGCAGCATCGACCCGACGATCCCGCTGGCGGTGGAGAAGATCGTGACGCGGTGTGTGCAGCCCGAGGCCAGCGATCGGTTTGCCACCTCACGCGACCTCGAGAGCGAACTGGCCAAGCTCGACGCGCACGGCGTGCCCTTGCCGTTGGCCAAGCGCCTCACCTGGAAACAGTCGACGGCGGCCGGCCTCGGCGTGGTGCTGCTGCTCGGCGCCACCTACTGGTCGGCGCGCGGACCGGCCGCGGAAGTCAAGCACGAGCCCGTCTCGATCCTCATCACCGACCTGAAGAACAACACCGGTGACCAGACCTTCGATGGCACCCTCGAGCCGATGCTGAAGCTGGCGTTGGAGGGCGCTGGATTCATCAGTGCCTACGACCGCAACGGCATCCGGCGCAGTCTGGGCGTGGTGCCCCCACAGGTCCTGGACGAGACGGCCGGCCGTGCCCTGGCGTTCCAGCAGGGGGTCGGCGTGGTGCTCTCCGGGACGCTGGCCAGGAGCGGCAGCCGCTACACGGTGACGCTGCGCGCGGCCGAGAGCGTGACCGGCAACGAGATCGCGAGCGAGTCCGGTGACGCCGCCGGGAAAGATGAGGTCCTCGGCGTGGCGACCGACCTCGGTAACCGGATCCGCACTGCCCTCGGCGACAACACCTCGGATTCCACGCGCCGGTTCGCGACCGAGAAGCTCTCGGCGACGTCGCTCGATGTGGTCCGTGAATACGCGCTGGCGATGCAGGCGCTGTCGAGCAGCCAGTTCACGGAAGCGCGGGCCGCGTTCGAGCGCGCCATCCAGATCGACCCCAACTTCGGTCTCGCGTATGCGGGCCTGGCGACCGCCGCATCCAACATGGGGCAGCCGCAGGAAGCCGAGCGGTTCGTGCGGCAAGCCATTCGACACGTCGACCGCATGACCGAGCGCGAGCGCCTGCGGACCCGCGGCCTGCTGTACTACATCACCAACGACTACGAGGCCTGCGTCAAGGAGTACGGCGACCTGCTGGTGCAGTACGAGGCCGACGTCGCGGCACGCAACAACCTCGCTCTCTGTTCGACCAAGCTGCGCCACATGGCCCACGCCCGCGACCAGATGCGGCGGGTGGTCAGCATCCTGCCAAAGCGATCACTCTACCGGCTCAACGCCTCGCTCTACTCGACGTACGCGGGTGACTTCGCGCAGGGTGAGAGCGACGCGCTTGCCGCGCAGCAACTCGGCGATCGGTGGGCGCTGCAGGCGCTGGCGCTCGCCAAGCTGGGACAGAACGACTTCGGCGCGGCCACGGTGGCCTATGAGTCGCTTGGCAAGTCGATCGGCGCCGGGCCGTCGTACACGACGTCGGGACTGGCCGACATCGCCCTGTTCCAGGGCCGGTTCGGTGCCGCGGCGGAGATGTTTGCCGATGGTGCGGTCGCCGACCTCGCAGCCCAGGAGCCCGACCGGGCGGCGATGAAGCTCGTGGGCCTGGCCTACGCCGAACTGTCTCGAGGGCGCCGTCGCGAAGCGATCGCCGCGGCGGACCGGGCCGTGGCCCAGAGCACCAGCATCCAGGTGCGCTTCCTGGCAGGACGTACCTACGCCGAAGCTGGCGCCCTGCCCAAGGCGTCGGCCATTGCCATCGAACTGGTCGACTCGCTGCAGGTCGAATCGCAGGCCTACGGCAAACTCCTCGAGGGCGTCGTGTTGCTCCACCGGCGCGCCGCACGCGCCGCCGTGCGGACGCTCAACGACGCCAACGAGATGCTCGACACGTGGATTGGCCACTTCGATCTCGGGCGGGCCTACCTCGAAGCAGGGGCGTTTCCGCAGGCCGACTCGGAGTTCGATCGCTGCCTGAAGCGCAGCGGCGAGGCGCTGTCGCTGTTTCTCGACGAGGAACCCACCTCAGGGTTCCTGCCGCCCGTGTACTACTACCTGGGGCGCGCCCGCGAAGGCATGGGCACGTCGGCCTTCGGCGATGCCTATCGCCGCTACCTGGCGATCCGCAACCAGGCAGAAACCGATCCCCTGGCCGACGACATCCGCAAACGGCTGGGCAGCTGACCGGCGCGCCGGAACCCGGGCGCCGGCGGGCGTGAGCGGAGTGACTCGGTGCTACCTGGCCAGGGTCACCGTGAACGACCGCGTCGGGTAGCGCGGGTCGCTCGGCTGGATGGTCACCTTGTACGTGCCGACCGGCAAGGTCACTCCCGTGGCCTCCTTGGTCTGCATGTTGAAGACCCAGGTCTTGCTCGACGCCTGATACCGGAAGTTGCTGTTGCCGGTATCGGTGTTGCGCGCCGTGATGGCGGGAGATGGCCCGGCGATGGTTACCCCGAAGGTCAGCGTCGAACTGTCCACGGTTGTGGAGCCGTTGGCGTAGCGCCACTGCATCGGAATCGCGCTTCCAGCCTTGAACGTGGCCCCTGATGGGGGTGGCGCGTTCTTCACGTTCACGAACGTGAAGGTGGTCGTGGCTGGAGGGGCGACCGTGATGACAAACGTGCCCTCGGCGAACAGCCCGCCGACGTCGGTGGCCCTGACGGCGATCGTGGAGGACCCCGCCTGGCCGGCGACCGGGGTGACGGTGACCGTGCGAGCGCCGCCACTGCCGCCAAACACGACGGCGTTGTGCGGGATGAGCGCGGTGTTGCTGGACGAACCGGTCAGCATGAGCGCGCCCGCACCCTCAGCGTCAGCGACGGTGAAGTGCACGGTGTGCGACGTCAGGTTGCGGTCCATGGCGATGGGCTGCGTCGGCAACCCGGTGATCGTCGGCTGGTCGTTGACCTCGACGACAGTGATCGTCACCGTCCCGATGACGTCGCTGTCGGCCGCCGGGCGGTACGTGAACCCGTCGGGCCCGTTGAAGTCGGCCGACGGCATGTAGGTGAACGAGCCATCGGCGGCCAGCATCAGGCTGCCGTGGGCCGGGCCTGTGAGCAGCGACGCCTGCAGCGTCACGGGGTCGTCCTCGTCGCCGTCGTTGCCAAGCACGCCCGGCGCGGCGACGGTGAGCCGCGTGTCTTCGTTGGTCGCGTAGAGGTCCGGCTCAGCCACCAGCGGCGTGTTGATCGCGGTGAGCGTCACCTGGTTCGAGGGTTCACTGTCGACGGCAGGCTGCGCCCCATCAGCCGCGTAGTTGGTCACGACGAAATAGGTGTACTGGCGACCGTCAACCAGGCTGGCCCGGTCGATGACCACGTACTCCTCGTCGTCGGGCTTGCTGGGGTCGGCGAGCACTGTGGCCGCCAACGTCCACGGCAGGCCTGGGCTCAACGTCGCGCCCTCCACTCGATAGACCGTGAAGCTCGTGACGCCCCCGATATGTGGCGCCAGGAAGCGAATGGCGACGTCGTGCCTGTCGGCATCCGCCGCACTGCATGGCTCGCCCACCACACAGGCGCGGACGCTGTTGGGCGCCGTCCTTGCCAGATCGGCGGCCAACGTCGCGTCAATCTCGCCAAAGGGATTGGCTGGGTCGTTGACGTTGAGGTCGCCACCACCGAAGTCACCGCGCCCGAGGTCGCCGCTGCCACTCTCGGCCGCGCCGAGGTCGAGGTCCACCTTCCCGAGGTCGACTTTGCCGAGGTCGACCTTGCCGAGGTTCAGGTCCACCTTGCCGAAGTCGAGGTCGACCTTGCCGCTGTCCAGATCGACTTTGCCGGCATCGAGATCCACCTTGCCGAGGTCCAGGTCCACCTTGCCGAGGTCCGATGGCCCGAGGTCTACCTTGCCGACGTCGAGCGACAGCGGACCCACGGCCAAGGTGCCGTCGGCCAGGCGGTAGAGGCCGCCGACATTGCGCCGCGCCGCCACCTGATTCAGCTTGAAATTGGACCAGTCGTCGGACGAGCCCTTGAGCGGCCCGCTCACCGCGCCGACCCCGGTGCCGTTCAGGGTGCCGCTGAAGTTGACATCCTGCGGGAACACCCCGGTGTCGATGCCGTCGTTGGCGTTCCAATCGATCGGTGCCGCGGACGCGCGCGCGTCGATGCGCACCATCCGCTCGTCGGGACCGAGCGGCGAGCCATCGCAGCGCGACCGGACCGGCGCACGACGGTCCTTCAGGTAGCTGAACTCAATGGGGGCAAACCACGACAGGCGGAACCTGGAGGCGCTGAGCGCGCCTTCCTGCACGGCCGCCTCGTCGACATCGACAAACGGCGTCCCTTCCGAGAAATCCAGCGACGGCGTGCCGGTGTCGTCCATCAGCCCGCGCAGCTGATACAGATAGTTCATCACGCTCAGGTAGCCCGGATTGCAGTTCGGCTCGAACGCCTCGCCGCCATGGCGGCGCTCGGCCGTGTGCCCGAACTCGTGCGCCAGCGTGGACGCCTGCATGAACGGCGTGCCGACCGGCAGGCCGGCGGTGTTCTTGAACCCTCCGAGCGACACGATCAGATCG
>Ga0136633_1000844_pt1 | contig 22998 bp, 14 predicted proteins | sample AntDrymeUQ832206_2_FD_105494 | JGI IMG/M metagenome (GOLD analysis project Ga0136633, IMG submission 105494) | Polar desert sand microbial communities from Dry Valleys, Antarctica - metaG UQ83 (22.06) | ecosystem: Environmental > Terrestrial > Soil > Desert | place: Antarctica: Dry Valley...
CGGTCGCGGCGGCGGCGAGGACGACGGGCGTGACGAGGCTGCCGCGCCAGCCGCCCAGCGGGGACAGCGCGGCGCGGGCGTCGGACCCGCCGGCCAGGGTCCAGGGGTCGCTCGCCCAGCTGAGTGGGTCGAGCAGCCCGGTCATGGCGTGCTCCGACACAGCGAGCGCCGCGACCGCCGCGACGACCACCGCCCCGGTGACCGGTCCGGCCCGCAGCGCCCGGGGGAGCTGGGCCGCGGCGAGGACGGCGACGAGCGCGACGGCCGCGGGCACCAGCAGCCGCTGCAGGTCGGTCAGCTCCGGCCGGGCGGCGCCGTGCGCGGCGAGCGCGGCCAGGCCGACCGGCAGGGACGACAGCACCAGCCGCGGCACGGGCGCGTCGGTGAGAGCGGCGCCGGCCGCGACGACCGCAGCGCAGGCGAGCAGCGCGAGCGCCCCGGCGCCGGGCTGCTGCTGCAGGGCGGTCGCGGCGATGAGGACGGCCAGGACCGTGCCGACCGTCGCGCACGCCGCCACGACGATCTGGACCTCCCGCAGTCGGCCGCGCAGCAGCGCGACGACGCCGAGGTCGGCGGCCGCGAGCCCGGTCAGGACGAGCGCGGTGGTCGCCGCCGTTGGCTGCGCGTCGACGAGCAGCAGCGGTACCGGCAGCTGTGCCAGCAGCACCGCCGCGATCCGCGGCAGCCGCACCGGCACGAGCGCGGCGCCACCCGCGGCGAGGACGGCGAGGGCGGCGGCGCTGACGGCGGCGTAGACCGGCCCGCTCAGCCCGTCGCCCACGCCGAGCGTGCGCAGGCCGTACGCGTCGAGCGCCGCCAGGACCAGCGCGACGGCCGCCAGCGTCTCGGCGGTCGAGGTCAGGCTGCGGCGCAGCGCCCGGGGGACGGCCAGCGCCGCCGCCGCCGTGAGCGTCGCCAGGACCGCCGCGCGCCCGCCCGCGCCGAGCCGGTCGTACGTGACCGCGGTGAAGACGAGGGCGGCGACGGCGAGCAGCAGGCCGCCGAGGCCGAGCAGCGCGTTCTGCACCCGCTGCGGGGTCCACTCCGGCCGCGGCGCCGCGACCGGGACCGGGACGGGGACCGCTGTCCCGCCAGGCGCCCGGAGCTCCACGAGCAGCTCCGCCCGTTCGACGAGCAGCTCGGCGCGGCCCGCGTCGAGGTGGAGCAGCTCGACGTCGACCTCCCACAGGCGGGCGGCGGCGGGGCCGGTGAGCGCGAGCCCGCAGCTCGGGCACGCGGCGGGGCCGGCGAGCACCGCCCGGCACTGCGGGCAGCGGGTGGCGTCCGGGAGCCGGAGGGGCGTGGTCGTGGTCATGCCTTGATCCTCGGTTCGCCAGGCGGCGCCGACGAGGGTCGAACTACCTAGATCGCGGTCAGCGCCACTCGATCTTCGGGCAACGGTCCATGACGACCTCGAGGCCGGCTGCCTCGGCGCGCTCGGCCGCGGCGCGGTCGACCACGCCGAGCTGCATCCAGACCGCCTTCGCGCCCTTGGCGATCGCTGCGTCGACGACTGGCCCGGCCAGCTCCGAGCGGACGAACAGGTCGACGACGTCGACGTCGAACGGGATCTCGTCGAGCGAGGCGTATCCCTGCTCGTCGTGCACGGTCTCGGCGCGCGGGTGCACCGGCACGATCCGCCGGCCCCGCGCCTGCAGGAAGGAGGCGACGCCGTGCGCGGCGCGGCGCGGGTTGGTCGACAGGCCCACGACGGCCCAGGTCGGCATTGCCAAGACCTGGTCGACGGTCTCGCGGTCGCCGTACGGCACGACTAGGCCCCCGCACCGTGCCCGTGGTCGCAGAGCCGCTCCTCGCCGTCGGGGATGCGGCCGCCGGCCACGCCCTCGAGCGCCGCGAACGGCCCGCAGCGGTGCGGCTCGACCCAGACGTGCACCATCGGCGTCGGGACCGGCTTCACCTGACCCGGCTTGCAGTTGCCCTGCGCGTCGGTCACGCCCTGCACGTACCCCTCCGGGGAGTAGCAGAGGTTCTCATGCGTGTGCCACTGCACGAGATCGCCGCCGAAGTCGGGCACCTCGTCGAGTGGGGTGCCGCGCTGCAGCATGTACATCGCCGCCACGAGCCGGCGGCCACCGCCGGTCGTGTCGTAGACCAGCGACTCCGGCCGGTCGGGGTCGAGGGTCACGTCGTCGTCGAGGAACGCTTCGTTGATGAAGTGCTCGTGGCCGGTGAAGCCGTCGCCGATGGTGCGGAAGCCGGCCGCCTCGGCGACCGCGGCGTCGGCCCACTGCGGCAGCCGAAGCAGCGTCACCGCGACCAGGTTCTCTGCCTCGGCCTGCTGCGCGGGCGTGACCCCGGGCGTGCCGGACAGGTCGATCGGCATCGCCGGGTCGTACGGCACCGCCTCCGTGTGCGGCTCGTCGTCCGCGTGGTCGCCGCTGTCGGCGTGCTCGTCACCGGCGTGCGCGAGACCGCCTGCGGCCAGGACGGTCTCGTGGTCGTCGCCGCCCGGGTGCGCGTGCACGCCGACGGTGGAGGCGGCCAGGGCGGCAGCGGCCGTGACGGCCACCGCGGCGGGCCAGAGCGGCAGGCGCAGGCCCGCGGCGGGGGAGGGTGTCCTCAGCGCGTGCGCGGCGAGCAGCCCGGCGGCCAGGGCCAGCCCGGCCGCCGCGGCGTCGGCGAGCTGGACCGGCTCGGCCGCGCGCAGCCCGTCGACGTACGGCACGCCGGTCGTCTTGGCGAGCAGCCAGCCGACGACAGCGGCCCCAGCGACGGCCGTGCCGACGGCGGCGACGGCCGGGCTGCGTCGCAGCAGCGCGACCGCACCCCACACGACCTGCGCGGTGGCCAGCAGGGTGAAGACGACGGTGGCCTCGCGGTGCTCACCGTGCGCGCCGACGGCGACGGCGTGCACGACCCCGGCACCCAGCGAGCAGAGCCCGGCGACGACCAGCCAGGGGGTGGGGGCAGTCATACCAGGACGGTACTCGGCGGACCGTCCCGCCTCAGCCGTTCGGCTCAGGGGCGGCCGAGGGCGCGGTAGGTCCAGCCGGCGGCGCGCCAGCGCTCGGGGTCCAGGGCGTTGCGGCCGTCGACGATGCGCTTCTCGGTGACGAGGTCGGACAGCACGGCCGGGTCCATCTGCCTGAACTCGGCCCACTCGGTCAGGTGCAGCACGACGTCGGCGCCCTTGGCGGCCTCGAGCGCGCTCTCGCGGTAGCCGAGCTGGGGGTGCAGGACGCGGGCGTTGTCCATCGCCTGGGGGTCGTAGAGGCAGACCGCGGCGCCCTGGCGCTGGACGGCGGCGGCGACGTCGAGGGCGGGGCTGTCGCGGACGTCGTCGCTGTTGGGCTTGAACGCCGCGCCGAGCACGGTGACGCGCACCCCGCCGAAGCTGCCACCGACCAGCTCGCGGGCGATCTCGATCATCCGGGCGCGGCGGCGCAGGTTGATCGCGTCGACCTCCTTGAGGAACGACAGCGCCTGGTCGACACCGAGCTCGCCGGCGCGGGCCATGAACGCACGGATGTCCTTGGGCAGGCAGCCGCCGCCGAAGCCGAGGCCGGCGTTGAGGAACCGCCCGCCGATCCGGTCGTCGTAGGACAGCGCCTTGCTGAGCATCGTGACGTCGCCGCCGGTGACCTCGCAGACCTCGGCCATCGCGTTGATGAACGAGATCTTGGTGGCCAGGAAGGCGTTGGCGGCGACCTTGACCAGCTGGGAGGTCGCGAAGTCGGTGACGACGACGGGGGTGGGGGCGGCGATGACGGGCGCGAACGCCTCCCGCAGCTGCTCCTCGGCGCGGGCGGAGTGGACCCCGAACACCAGCCGGTCGGGGCGCAGGGTGTCCTCGACGGCGAAGCCCTCGCGCAGGAACTCGGGGTTCCAGGCCAGCTCGAGCTCGTCGCCGCGCTCACGCTCGATCATCTCGGCCAGCCGCTCGGCGGTGCCGACCGGGACGGTGGACTTGCCGACCAGCAGCGACCCGGTCCGGGCGTGCGGGACGAGCGCGCCGAAAGCGGCGTCGACGTAGGTCATGTCGGCGGCGTACTCGCCCTTCTTCTGCGGCGTGCCGACGCACAGGAAGTGCACGTCGCCGAACGCGCCGGCCTCCTCGAAGGAGGTGGTGAAGCGCAGCCGGCCGGTGTCGAGGTTCTTGCGGAGCAGCTCGGGCAGCCCGGGCTCGAAGAACGGCACCTGGCCGGACTGCAAGGCCTCGACCTTCTCCGGCACGACGTCCAGGCCCAGCACCTCGAAGCCGAGCTCGGCCATGCACACGGCATGGGTGGCACCGAGGTAGCCGGTGCCGATCACAGTCAGGCGAGGACGGTTCGTCATGGCCGGGGAGGCTATCCGCCGGAGGGTGGCCTGAACCCGAGAGCGCGATGAGGAAGCCCTCATGGGCGCGGGTGTTCGATCTGCTCTGGCGGAATACGATCGGCCCCATGAGCACCGGCGACCCGTCCTACTCCCTGTACGGCCTGACGGAGGAGCACCAGCTCCTGCGCAAGGCGGTCCGCGAGCTCGCGGACGACAAGATCGCCCCGAGGGCGACCGAGATCGACGAGGCTGCGGAGTACCCGTGGGACGTCCATGAGGAGCTCAAGCGCGCCGATCTGCTCGCCCTCCACGTCCCGGAGGAGTACGGCGGCGCGGGCGCCGACCGGATCGCGCACTCGATCGTGGTCGAGGAGGTCGCTCGCGCCTGCGCATCGAGCTCGCTCATCGTGGCCGGCAACAAGCTTGGCACGATGGGGCTCATCCTGTCCGGCAGCGAGGAGCTCAAGCAGCAGTTCCTGCCCAAGGTCGCCTCGGGCGAGTGGACGTTCTCGTATGCGCTCTCGGAGCGCGAGGCGGGTTCGGACGCCGCGGCGATGAAGACCCGCGCGGTCAAGGACGGCGACTCCTGGGTGCTCAACGGCACCAAGTGCTGGATCACCGGTGCGGGCGTCAACACCCACTACACGGTCATGGCCAGCACCGACCCGGGCAAGGGCGCGAAGGGCATCTCGGCGTTCGTCGTCGCGGCGGACGACCCCGGCTTCTCGGTCGGCACCAAGGAGCGCAAGATGGGGATCAAGGGCTCCCCGACCTGCGAGATCTACTTCGAGGACTGCCGCATCCCGGCCGACCGCATCATCGGCGAGGAGGGCACCGGCTTCACCACCGCGCTCAAGACCCTCGACCACACCCGATCGATGATCGGCGCGCAGGCGGTCGGCATCGCGCAGGGCGCCCTCGACGCCTCCATCGCCTACGTCAAGGAGCGGCGCCAGTTCGGCAAGGCCATCGCCGAGTTCCAAGGCGTGCAGTTCATGCTCGCCGACATGGCCATGAAGGTGGAGGCCGCGCGGCACCTCGTCTACGTCGCGAACGCCAGCGCCGAGCGCGGCGACGCCGACCTGACCTTCCTGTCGAGCGCCAGCAAGACCTTCGCCTCCGACACGGCGATGTCGGTGACCACCGACGCCGTGCAGCTGTTCGGCGGCTACGGCTACACGCGCGACTTCCCGGTCGAGCGGATGATGCGCGACGCCAAGATCACCCAGATCTACGAGGGCACCAACCAGGTGCAGCGCATGGTCATGGCGCGCTCGCTCCTGTCCTAGCCGCGACCAGCCGCGCTCCTGCGACGGGCGGAGACGACGCGAGACACGGGCGCTGCTCGTCGCTGCTCCACCAGGTCCATGTCCTCGAAGCACCCCCAGCGCCCCGGCTCTGCCACCGGGGCCGCCGTCCGCCCCGAGCGGCTTCCTGCCTGGGCGGAGTATCACACGGCCGTCAACTGGACTGTTACAGCAGAGCAAGACCGCCTCGTACGAGCCTTGGCCGTGCGGCACGGGCCGTACGGGATCTCGAGGAGTGCCGATGGGCAAGTCCGCCGGTCGCAAGGGCGAGGTCGAGTCCCAGCTCCTCGCGCGCGTCTCCGACGTGGCGACCCTCGCCTGCCACGCCGTCCCCGGGTGCGACGCGGCGTCGGTGACCGTGCTGCGGCGACCTGGAGACCTGGTCGTGCTGGCGGAGACGGACGCTGCCGTACGGGCCGTGGACAGGGTCCAGGCGTCGTCGTCCGAGGGCCCGTCCCTGCTGGCTGCCCGGGAGGGGGTGCCCGTCGTCGTGGAGGACCACGGCACCGACGGGCGGTGGCCGTGGGTGGACCAGGAAGCAGTCCGGGGCGGACTGCGGAGCACCCTGTGCCTGCCGCTGCGCCGGGCGGACGAGGTGGTCGGGGCGCTCTGCCTGCACAGCCGACGGCCGGGCTCGTTCGGGCCCCGGGCCGAGCGGGTCGGCCGCACGTTCGCCGAGCAAGCCGCCGCCGCGCTCGTCGATGCCGCCGCCGCGCGCGAGGTGGTGCGGCGGGGGGTCGCGGACCGGCGCATCGCCGAGGTCCTGCAGCGGGACCTGCTCCCGGTCGCGGACTCGCTGGCCGGCACCTCTGCCGCCGGTCGGCTCCTGGCGGCCGACCCCGACGCGCGAGTGGGAGGCGACTGGTACGACACGTTCCCGCTGCAGGACCACCAGATCGGTTTGGCTGTAGGTGATGTCGCGGGGCACGACGTGGAAGCCGCTGCGGTGATGGGCCGGTTCCGGAGCGCGCTCCGCTCCTACGCATTCGAGGGCGGGTCGCCCTCGAACGTCGTGGACCGGCTGGACCGCTTCGCCCGGGGCTTCGACATGACTCTGACCACCGTGGTCTACGCGACCCTGGTGCCGCAGGCCAGGGGAGCACTGCTCATGCTCAGCAACGCCGGCCACGTGCCGCCGCTGCTGCGCGAGCCGGGCGGGCGCGTCAGCAGCGTCACGGAGGGCGCGTCCTGGGTGCTCGGGGCGCCGACCGAGGAGCTCGGCCCTCGGGAGGACGGCATCAGGTGGTTGCCGTCCGGGTCGTCGCTGGTGCTCTACACGGACGGTCTGATCGCGCGCTCGGACCGGCGTCTCGACGACGGGCTCGGGCTGCTCGAGCGCTCGCTGCGCGCTGCGACGGATGACGAAGCGCCTGACCAGCTGTGCGACCGGCTGCTCAGTGACACGGCCGGCGGGCCCCTGCTCGACGACGCGGCTGTGCTCGTCGTGCGCATCAGCTGACGGTCCCCTGCCGGTCAGCCGGTTTCACAGGGCCGTGACGTCTGGCCGCCACGCTGCCCCGCATGGACTCGAGACGGTCGGCCGTGCTGGCGGTGAGCTGGGTGCTCGTGCTCGCCACGGCTCCCGGTGCCGCGGGCCACACACCGCTGGTGGCGAGTACGCCGTCGGCCGAAGGCCGGGTGGAGGCCGCGCCGACCCACGTCGTGATGGAGTTCGACCGACCGGTGCAGGCCGACGGCAACGCCGTCTCGGTGCTGGATGCCGCCGGTGCCCAGCGGGTCCGAGACGTCCTGGTCTCGCACTCCGGCCGCGCCGTCTCCGTCCTGCTCGAGCCGGGCGGCCGGGCTGGGACCTGGTCCGTGCGCTACGACGTCCGCGGTGGTGACGGGCACGTCGTCGGAGGCGGGTTCGACTTCGCCGTTGCGGCCGACGCGGAAGGCTCCACGGCCTCCTGGCGGTCGGTCGCCGCCAGCGGTGCAGGGGCGGCAACCGTCCTCGGCGCCTTCCTGCTGCTCGTCAGACGCCTGGACAGGGGTGAGGGTTCGTGACCTCCGACGTCCGGCCGGTGACCACAGGCGCCTGGGCGCCTCCCGACGCGGCCCTGGTCGCTGTCGTCGTGACCGTCTGCCTGGCAGCGGCTGTCGTGCAGTCCAGCCACGTGGGACTGGACGCGCCGGTGCTGGTGCTGCTGGCAGCACGTGCCGCCGGCAGCCTCGCTGCCGCAGCGGTCGTCGGCTGCCTGCTGCTCAGCCTGTGGCAGGGGGTCCGTCCGGCTCTGGTTGCCTCATCCTCCGGCTGGGCCCTGCTGTGGGTGCTCTGCCTGGTGGTCGGTCTCGGCGTGGAGCTCCTGTCGTCGGGCGCTTCGGATCACGGCGGCACCGGGCCGGCTGCGGCTGACGAGGCGGCGCGCGTGCGCTGGCTCGTGGTCGGCGTCGCGCTGGCGACCCTCGCGCGCGTCCTGTCCGGCGCTGTGCAGCGGGCCGCGGACGTGCGCATCGTGCTCGGCGTGGTCATCGTCGCACTGGTCGCCACGACGAGCACCGGTCACGCCGGGTCGAAGACGGCCACGGTGCTCCTGGTCGCGCACGTCCTCGCTGCCACGGCCTGGGTCGGCGGGCTGCTCGCGATCGTGCTGCACGGCCCGGCAATGTGGCGGTCCGGGGCGGGCCCCGCTGCGGTGAGGGCCTACAGCCGCCTCGCGCTGCTCTGCTTCCTGGGGCTGGCCGCGTCCGGGCTGCTCGGTCTCGCTGCGCGCACCGGGCCGGCGGCGCTGCTCGCCGGCCGCGACTACCTCGCGCTGGTGGTCCTGAAGCTGGGGATCTTGGTCCTGCTCGGCGCAGCCGGCGCCTACCACCGCCGGGTGTGGCTGCACCGGCTCGAGACCGGCGGTCGAACCGGCTTCCTCGTCCTGTCCTCGGGCGAGCTCGTCCTCATGACGGCCGCCCTCGGGTTGGCCGCCACGTTGTCCCACACCGCCTCATGAGGCGTCTCGCGGCTCGCGAGACGGTCGACCGAGGCATGACCCTGGAGATGGATCGATGGAGATCTCGCGCAGGAGCGCCTTCCAGCTCGGCGGTCTCGGTGCGCTGACCCTCGGCGGCCTGGCCCTTCCGTGGGGCGGCACGGTGCTCGCGAAGTCGGCGAGCACGCTCGACCCGAGCCTGCTGCCCCGGCCCTACCGGCAGGGCTTCCGCGTGCCACCGGTCCTCGCCCCGGTCCAGTCCGGCACGGACGACGACGGCCCGTGGGCCTCCTATGTGATCAGCATGGGTGCCACGACCTCGAGCATCCTGCCCTCCGGCGTGCTGACCGCCGGCTTCGGCTACGGCGGCAGCGTCCCCGGTCCGACCATCCACGTGGAGCGCGGGACCCGGGTCATCGCCAAGGTCCGCAACCGGTTGCCGCAGACCCACCCGGTGTTCGGTCACGTCCTCCAGACCTCGACCCACCTGCACGGCAACGCCTCGCTCCCGCAGTACGACGGCTACGCCAACGACCTGACCCAGCCGGGACACGCGAAGACCTACCAGTGGCCGACGTCCTACATCGGTGCGCGAACGCTCTGGTACCACGACCACGCGACGCACCGGACCGCCGAGAACGTCTACTCCGGCCTGGCGGGCCAGTACCACGTGCACGACCCGGTGGAGCGGGCGCTGCTCCCGACGGGTGAGTGCGACGTCCCCCTGACCGTCTCGGACGCGATGTTCGCAGCCGACGGCTCTCGCGCGTTCGACGATCGCGACCGATCCGGGCTGTGGGGTGACGTGGTGCTGGTGAACGGCGTCGCCTGGCCGGTGATGCCGGTACAGCGCCGCGTCTACCGCTTCCGGATGCTCAACGCGTCGGTCTCGCGTTCCTATCGGCCCGTCCTGATCCCCGGTGGGACGGTGCACATGGTCGCCACGGACGGTGGTCTCATGCCGCGCTCGCGAGAGGTCACCTCCTGGCGGCACGGCTCGGGCGAGCGGTACGAGTTCCTCATCGACTTCGCCCGCTACCCCGTGGGGACTCGCGTCGAGCTGCGCAACCTCAGCAACGAGAACAACCGCGACTTCGACCACACCGACAAGATCATGGCCTTCGACGTCACCGACGCCCCGGTCGACCACGCCGACCCGACCTGGAACACGGTGCCGGACGTGCTGGCCGACAGCGAGGTCATGCACCTCACCCGCGACATGGCCGTCCGCACCCGCGAGATGCGGCTGAAGAAGAGCGACATCACCAACCGGTGGAGCATCAACGAGCGGACCTGGGAGGACGTGGTTGCCAGCGGCTTCCGCGAGGTCTTCGCCGACCCCGACCTCGGGGACGTCGAGATCTGGCGGATCGACAACCGGTCCGGCGGGTGGTTCCACCCGATGCACGTCCACCTGGTCGACCAGAAGATCCTGTCCCGCAACGGGGCCGCGCCGTTCGACTACGAGCTGGGCCCCAAGGACGTCGTCTACGTCGGCGAGGACGAGCGCATCGACATCATCATGCGGTTCGGGCCGCACCGCGGGCGCTACATGATCCACTGTCACAACCTCAGTCATGAGGACCACGACATGATGGCCCAGTTCAGCGTCGGGCTCGGTCGTGACGAGGAGGACCCGAACGACCCGATCAGCACGGACCCGGCCCGGCTCGACGAGGACGGCGACGAGAACGTCCCCCCGGACCCGACACCGCCGGGCCGGACACCGCCCGACACGCACGGTCCGGACGACGACGACGCGGACGACGCGGACACGGGCCGGCCCGACCCGTCGCCCCCCGCCTCTGTCGAGCCCACCCCGGAGGCCTCGCCGACCCCGACGCCCCCGGCCCCTTCGGCCGCTGCGCCGCGGCCGACCCGCGCGCCTGCGCCTCGCCCGACCCTCGCCCCGCGGCCGGTCCGCACCTCCGTGCCCCGGCCCCGCCGCGCGGGCAGGTGGGTGTGGCGCCACCTCCCCTGAGAGTCCAACCCGGTGGTTCGCCTGCGGCTGGTCCTGCTCAGCTGCCTCGTCCTGCTCGCGGCGGCGCTGCTGAGCGGCGCCCTCGCGGTCGTCTCGGTCGCGTCCTCGAGCATGCGACCGACGGTGTGCGAGGGGGACCGGTTGCTGATGTGGACGGTGCAGGCCGGTTCCCTTGCGGGCCGCGGTGACCTGGTCGTCCTGCGTGCGCCGGACGGTGCTCGCCTGCTCAAGCGCCTTGTCGCGGAGAGCGGGCAGTCCGTGGAGGTGGTCGACGGCCGGCTCGTCGTGGACGGACGACCGCAGGCCGAGAGCTTCGTGGACCTCGAGTCGGTCGACGGGACCTCCTTCGGCCCCGTCACCGTCGGCATGGGCAGAGTGTTCGTGCTGGGGGACGACCGGGAGAACTCGATCGACTCGAGGGACTTCGGCGACGTGCCGCGCTCGCGGGTCGTTGGTCTGGTGCTCGCTCCCGTGGGCGGGACGTGCCCGGCTGCGCCCTGACCGTCGTCAGGACCGCGGCAGGGCGGCCAGCACCCTGGGCCGTTGCGCCTGGTCGAGCAGGATCGCCAGCAGGTCGGCTTCGGTGGCCCGCCTGAGGATCGCCAGGTGGAGCGCGCGGGTCTCCTCGAGCGGGTCCGTGCCCAGCTCGTCGGCCAACCGCCGACGGCACTGCTCGAAGGCCATCAGCGCGGCGTCCTGGCGCCGCAGGGCGAAGGCCGATGCCATCAGCAGCTGGTAGCCGGCCTCGCCAAGTGGATTGGCGGACACGGCCCGCTCGGCCAGGTCGAGGGCCAGGCCGGCGTCGCCCCCCACGAGGGACAGCCGGCCGGCGTCCACGAGCGCGCGCACGTGCCGGTCGCGGTAGGTGGAGCGGACGGCACGCAGCCACGGCTCGTCCGGCGCGTGCTCGAGCACCTGGCCCCGCACGAGCGACAGGGCGTCGAGCAGGATCCGCAGGGCCGATGCCCGGTCCGTGGTCGCCGCAGACCGGACGAGCCCGTCGAACACGTCCAGGTCGACCTCCAGGCCTCGGGGCCCGACGCGGTAGCCGGCCGGCTCGGTCACGATGACCGAGCTCCGCGGCGTCCCGCCCGGCGCAAGGGTGCGGCGGAGGACCGCGACGTAGGTCTGGAGCGCGCCGTCGCGGTCCCGCGGCGGCTGGTCGCCCCAGAGGACGTCGGCCAGCTGGGCCCGGGTCACCACGTGGCCGCGCTCGCACAGGAGCAGCTCGAGCAGCCGCCGGGGCTTGCGGCCGGGGAAGGCTGCCGCAGACAGGCTCGCCCGCGGGGTGTCGACCTGGAGTGCCCCGAGCAGCCGGGCGCGCACCGGGCCCTGACCGCGCTCGGCCGGCGCTCTCGTCCAGTCGTCCATAAGCACCTCCTGCAGGGACCGGCGAGGACGGACGCTGGCAGACCGGCGTGACGCGGACGTGAAAGACGCGGCGGGGACCCGTTCCTGCAGCCGTCCGACACGTCCACCACCGGACGCCGAACTTCGTCGTTCGGCTGCCGGGCGGCGCGGAACGATCTACCCTGCGGCACTGCCTTCCCTGAGCCGCAGGCCGTGCCCGTGCTGGCCCTGTGCCTGCCAGCGACCTTGCCGGAGGAGGTCCGGCCGGTTTCCGGGGGAGTGCGTGTCGGAGCTGCTCGAGTGCCGCCTGCTGGGGACCTTCCGCGTGCGCACCGCGGACGGCTGCGTCATCGAGCCGAGGGCTTGGCGCACGTCCAAGACCCGCGACCTGGTCCGGATGCTGGCCGTCGCCGGCCGCGTCGTGCCTGTCGACCGGATCGTCGATGCGCTCTGGCCCGACGTCGACCCCCAGAAAGGCCGCGCGAGCCTGCGCACGGCGGCCTCGCAGGTCCGCCAGGTCATCGGCGAGCACCACATCGCCCGCCAAGACGGGGGGTTCGAGCTCACCGACGTGTGGGTGGACGCCGCCGCGTTCACCGCTGCGGTCACGGTGGCGCGGCAGCGGTTGAGCACGGGTGACCGGGCCGGCGGGGTCGCGGCCGCCTGGGAGGCCGTGACGCTCTACAGCGGAGACCTCTGCGAGGACGAGCCCTACTCGGACTGGGTCGAGCACGACCGCGACCGCCTACGGGCCATGCTGCGGCAGCTCCTCCTGGAGACGGCCGACGCGGCCTACGAGCTGGGCTGGCTCCGCGACGCCAGCGAGATGGGGCACCGAGCGCTGGACCTCGACCCGACCGCAGAGCGCGCGTACCGCTCCTTGATGCGGGTCTACGGCCGCCTCGGCGAGACCGAGCAGGCCTTGCGGCTGTACGAGCAGTGCCGGCGTGCGCTGGCCGACGAGCTGGGGGCGGACCCGGGGGAGTCGACGCGGGCGGTGCACCTCGAGCTCCTGCGCGCCGAGCCGCACCCGGTGCCGCGTCCGCCGTTCGTGGGGCGGAAGCGGTGGCTGGACAAGGTCGAGCAGGTGCTGGCCCTCGCGGTGGAGGAGTCCCGCCCCGCGACCGTGCTGGTGACGGGCGGCGTCGGCGTCGGCCGTAGCCGGTTCCTGGAGCAGGTCGCGACGAGGTGGACGCACCGCGTCCTCTCCGTCCCCTGCGGTCCGGCGCCGCCACGGCCGGGCACGCTGGCCGACGGGATCGCGGTGGCGCTCGGCGTCCAGGCCGAGCCCGACGTGGCGGCAGGTGCGCTGAGCCGGGGGTTGGGCCCCGGGCCGGTTCTCGTCCTGCTCGACGACCTGCAGTGGGCCGACCGGGAGAGCCTCGACGTGCTCGCGGCCCTGCTGCGCGACCACGAGGGTCCGCTCGTGGTGGTGGCGTCGATCGCCGGCCACCCGCCACAGGCCCACCCGCTGGAGGTGGCCGGCCCGCCGACGGTCGTCGACCTGCCCCCGCTGTCGGCGGAGGAGGTCGCGGAGCTCCTGACGCCGCTGCTGCTCGGGCCGCCCGCAGCGTCGCTGGCCGAAGAGCTCGCGGCCGCCTCCCGTGGGGTGACGGTCGAGGTGGTGCGCTCGGCGCAGCGGCTGGTGGCGGAGGGCAGTGTGCTGTCCACGCCGGGCGGGATGGTGCGCATGCCGCGCCAGCGCGGCGACGTGGCCCACCTGGAGGCGCGGTTGGCCCGGGCCCGCGAGCCGCACGACGGTGTCGGCGGCGGCGGCGTCGTCGACCTGCTGGCCGTGCTCGACCGGCCCACGACCGCGCCCGAGCTGGCCCGGCTCTCCGGCGCCGACCCGCACGCCGTGCAGTCGGCCCTCGATCAGCTTTGCGACCTGCGGCTCGTCGTCCAGCACCCCGGCGGCTTCTGCCTGGTCGACGCACTGGCCCGCGAGCAGGCCTACCTCTGGCTGCGGCCGACCGTGCGCCGGGACCTGCACCGTCGGATCGCGGAGTCCGCGCGGCTTCCGGCGGCCAGCCGCTCGCAGCACTGGCTGGGCAGCGGGGAGCCGCTGCTGGCGTGTGCCGCAGCGATGGAGGCGGCCGATGAGGCGCTCGCGCGCGGCGATGCCATGCGTGCGCGCACGCACCTGCACACGGTGAAGATGCACGCTGAGCAGAACGGCATCGGCGTCGACGACCGCATCGGGCTGTGCGAGCGGCTCGTCGACGCGGCTTGTCGCACGGGTCGGAGGTGGGAGGCGCAGGAGCACTGCGAACGGGCCATCGAGCTGGCCCGAGACGGAGCGCCTCAGGCCCTGCCGCGCCTGTACCGCCTGCTCGGCCGGTGCGCGGCCTCCACCGACGAGGCCGTCCGGGCCTACCGGACAGCCGCCCGACAGCCCTCCGCCACCGGCGCCGACAGGCGCCGCAGCACGCTGGCGATCGCCGCCGTCACCTCGAGCGGCTCCCCCGTCGCCGCCGGCGACCTGCTGGAGCGGGCGGTCATCGATGCCGACGACGCGCAGGACGTCGCGACGCAGGTCGAGGCGCGGGTGCTGCTCGCACGTGTCAGCGGCCAGCGCAGGGACTTCGACCGGGCCGACCGAGCCGCCCGCGAGGCAATGGTCCTCGCCGAGACGGTCGGCACGCCCACCCAGTGGGTGCGGGCGGCGCACGCCCTGGTCCGGACGGCCGCCTTCCTCGGTGACGGCCACCGGCAGCTCGAGCTGCTGCGCCGGGTGCGTGAGCGGAGCCTGTCCTGCGGTGACCCGGGTGAGGCCGACGACGTGGCGCTCACGCACGCCCTTGTCCTGCACGATCTCGGCGACCCCGACTTCGACGCCGTGTGGACGCGGGCGGGCAGTGCCACGCAGGACGGGCGGCACGCTCTGCTGCAGCACCTCATGGACAGCCACCTGAGCCTGGAGCGCGGACACCGAAACCGGGCGTCGCGCCTACTCGACGACCTGCCGGCCAGGATCGGGGTCGCCGTCGCCGACGATGCTGCGGCCGTGCTGCGCGCCCGGCTGCTCCTCACGCAGGACCCTACGGACCCGGCCGCTGCGGCGATGCTGCGGCAGGTGCTGGTGGTCGACGAGGAGGGACCCAGCATGTTCGGCCCCGAGGCGGCGGCGCGCCTGGCCGTGCTCGAGGCGCGCTCGCGCCCCGACGAGGCACAGCGCTGCGTCGACCTCGCGCTCGAGCTGACCGGCCAGCGGATGCACCCGAGGGAACGCGTGTGCCTGCTGCAGGCCCGGGCGGCCCTTCTCGCCCGTGATGACCCGCGGGGTGCTGCGACGCTGGCGCTCGCGGCGGCGCGGACCGCTCAGCGGGCAGGGCTGGTGTTCTGCGAGGCGGACGCACACGACCAGCGCGCCGACCTGCTCGTGCTGGCCGGCCAGCCAGGCCGCGCCCGAGCCGTGTCCGAGCGCGCTGCCGAGCTGCGGACGGGCGCCGGTGCCCTCCTGCCGGGTCCGCCTGGGCGGACCGTCGAGTCGCGCGTGGTCCCGTCCCCCCGGGATGAGCCGTGCCCCGTGGTGCTGGACGGCAGTCGGGCGTGAACGAGCCCGCCGAGGTGGTGGTCCGGGTCAGCCGCTCGGCCGCCGGGCGCTTGCAGGCGCAGGTGCTGCTCGGTGAGCAGCGCGACCTGGGGCTGGTCCTCTTGGAGGAGCTGCCCATCCTGCTCGAGGCCCTCTACGAGGAGCTCAGCTGACCCCTCGGGACGCCCCCTCCGCCTGACCGCAGTCCGGCGTACGAGATGTGCTCGGGCGCAGGGCTCTTCATGCCGCGTCCCCGGCTGCGCTGTCCGCGAGGGCCTGGCACGTCCAGCGACAGGCGGTTTTGCATCTCCGTGACGACCGGGGCGGAAGGTCTGGCCCCTGCCGTCGAGGACGGCGACCGCCCGTCCCGTCAGAGAGCCCCGGAGGATCGACATGGCACTACCCACACGACGACGCGGCAGGCCGCGCCGGTCGGCCGCGCTGGTGGCGATCTGCATGGTCGCCGGCCTGCTCGGAATGCCCAGTGGCGCTTCGGCGCAGCTCCCGGGAACCATCCCGGAGGGCATCGACGGACTGCACGTCATCCCGTCGGACCTGGACTTCATCCTGAAGCAGATCCAGATCAGCGAGGCGCACGCCTTCGCCGAGGTCAACCCTGGCAGCGACTACTCGCTGCTGTGCGCGGATCCCGCTGACCAGTCGGGGAAGTGCGTGCCGCACCCGCAGCTGCCGTGGGGCCTGCGTACCGTGGACGGGTCCTTGAACAACCTGCTCGAGGGGCGCGAGCACTTCGGCGCCGCCGACCAGACCTTCCCCCGGCTGCTCCCGATCCAGCTGCGCGACGGCGAGGCCGTGCCTGCCGGCGCGCCTCAGGTGCCTGGCGCGATGGACGTCTGCGGCGACGGCGAGAGCTGTTATGCCCAGACCGACGGCATGGTCTACGACTCCGAGCCGCGTGAGATCAGCAACCTCATCGTCGACCTCACCGATCAGAACCCTGCGGCGGTCGCGGCGGCGGAGAGCGTGGATGGCTCGGGCACGTTCCCCATCCGAGACGGGGTCAACGGCCTCTTCATCCCGAACCAAGCTCCGGATGAGGGGCTGTCGGCACCCTTCAACACCTTCTTCACCTTCTTCGGGCAGTTCTTCGACCACGGCCTGGACCTCGTCAACAAGGGCGGCAGTGGCACCGTCATCGTGCCGCTGAACCCCGACGACGAGCTGTACGTCCCGGGTGGTCAGACGAACTTCATCGCACTCACCCGGGTCACCAACCAGACCGGGCCGGATGGCGTCGTCCGGGACCACGTGAACCAGACGACGCCCTTCGTCGACCAGAACCAGACCTACACCTCCCACCCCTCGCACCAGGTGTTCCTGCGTGAGTACCAGCTGGTCGGTGGCCGCCCGGTCGACACGGGTCACCTGCTCGACGGCCCCGATGGTGGGCTGGCGAGCTGGGCGGACGTCAAACGGCAGGCCCGGGACGTGCTGGGCATCTCGCTCAGCAACCTCGACGTGCTCAACGTCCCGCTGCTGTGGACCGACCCGTACGGCAACTTCGTGCCCGGCGCGAACGGGCTGCCGCAGATCGCCACCCCCGGCGGCTTCGCGGCGGCCAACACCGCCAGCCCCGTCTCGCCCCGCGGGATCGGTGCTCTCCGCAGCAACCACGCCTTCCTGGACGACATCGCACACAGCGCATCACCGATCGACTGCGCGGACGACCTGTGTGGCGTCGAGTTCCCGCCCGGGGGCGAGCAGCCGATGCAGCCGGGTCAGTACAACGCATCGCTGCTCGACGACCACTTCATCACCGGTGACGGTCGCGGCAACGAGAACATCGGTTTGACCGCCGTGCACCACGTCTTCCACTCCGAGCACAACCGCCTGGTCGGCCAGATCACCGACCTGCTGAACACGGCCGGAAACGGCTGGCTCAAGACGGCCTACGAGAGCAGCGGTGAGGACGACGACTGGAGCTACGGCCAGCGCATCTTCCAGGCGGCTCGCTACGTCACCGAGATGCAGTACCAGCACGGCGTCTTCGAGGAGTTCGCCCGCCGGGTCCAGCCGCTCATCGACGTGGTCCCGTTCAACGAGAGCGGTTACCACACCGACATCAACGCTGCGACGACCGCGGAGTTCGCCCACGTCGTCTACCGCTTCGGGCACTCGATGCTGACCGAGACCGTGCCGCGGCGCGGCGGTGAGGTCGATCTGCTCACGGCGTTCCTCAACCCGCAGCTCTACGACGCTGGCGGGACCATGGACCCTGAGGTGGCCGCCGGTTCGATCCTGGAGGCGATGGTCCAAGAGCCGGGGAGTGGGATCGACGAGTTCGTCACCGACACGCTTCGCAACAGCCTGCTCGGCCTCCCGCTCGACCTGCCGGCGATCAACCTCATCCGCGCCCGTGACGCCGGCGTCCCGCCGCTGCAGGTGGCCCGTAAGCGATTCTTCGAGGTCACCGGCAACTCTGACCTGGCCCCCTACACCAGCTGGGAGGACTTCCGACTGGCGATGAAGCACCGTGCCTCCATCGTCAACTTCGTCGCTGCCTACGGCGTCGACGCGTCGCTGGAGGACCCGGCCGAGGGACCGCTGACGGTCGCCCAGCGACGTGCGGCTGCGGAGCTCTTGGTGGCCGACGCGGCCTTCATGAACGCCCCCGCGGCTGACAAGGGCGTCGACGACATCGACTTCTGGATGGGTGGTCTGGCCGAGGCCGGCATCCCGTTCGGCGGCATGCTCGGCACCACCTTCAACCACGTCTTCGAGACCCAGCTGGAGGACCTGCAGAACGGCGACCGGTTCTACTACCTGAGCCGCAACATCGGGCTGAACCTGTTCCACCAGCTCGAGGGAAACGCCTTCTCGGCGATGATCTCGCGCAACACCGACGCCTCGCTGCTGCCGGCAGACGTCTTCAGCGCCCCGGACGTGACGTTCGACCTGTCCGACCCGAGCACCTTCGGCGGACCCCCGCCGCTGGTCCAGGTCGACGGCCAGTACCGCTTCGACGGCGGCGAGCACGTCAACATCCACGGCACGAGCGGTCCTGACCGCTTCCGCGGCGGGATCGGCGACGACCACCTGGTCGGCTATGCCGGTGACGACGAGATCATCGGCGGTGCGGGTGCGAACTCGATCGTCGGCGGCGTCGGCAACGACTACCTCGACGGTCAGTCCGGCGACGACAACATCAAGGGCGGCCCGGGCCACGACACGATCGTGGGGGGCATGGGGGAGGACCTGCTGCTCGCCGGCCCGGGCAAGGACCTGGTCCTGCACACCGGGGACCCGACGCAGTCCTTCGGCGGCACCGGCGACGACGTCATCACCGGTGGTCCGGCCCACGACATCATCGCCGGCAACGAGGGCGACGACTGGCTCGAGGGAGGCTCCGGCTCCGACCTGGTCCAGGGCGACAACTCCAACGGGTTCCAGGACGACCCGAACGGCGGGCACGACGTGCTCACCGGCGGGACGGGCAACGACGACATGGACTCCGAGGGCGGCGACGACATCATGATCGTCAGCCCGGGGAGCGACCGGCACGAGGGCATGCTCGGCTTCGACTGGGCGACGCACCAGGACCTGGCCGGGCGGGCCGTCGCGGACATGGACAACACGGCCTTCCAGCCCCCGTCCGTCCGCAACCTCTCCTCGCGCTACGACCTGGTGGAGGCGCTGTCCGGGTGGGAGAAGGACGACGTCCTGCGCGGCGTCGGCCGCAGCGACGAGAACGACGGGGCCGGCCACGAGCTGACCCAGGCCCACCTGGACCGGGTGCAGGGACTGCGCGCGCTGCTGACCTCCGGGGCCACGGGCGACGCCGACCTGGCCGCGCCCTTCATGGTGGCCAACACCACCAACAACATCCTGCTCGGCGGCGGTGGCAACGACCTGCTCGAGGGGCGCGGTGGCGACGACTACGTGGACGGCAGCGCCTGGCTGCGGGTCTCCTTGGTGCACCGCGACAAGGCCTACCGGTCCGTGGCGGCCCTGGTCGCGGACACCGCCGGCGGCGCCCGCGCTGTCGACGCCGGCTCCATCACCGTCCGCCGGGAGATCGTGACGGGCGGGGACGCCGGGGGTGCCGTCAACACGGCCCAGTTCAGCGGGAACGAGCAGGAGTACGACATCCAGCTCGACACCCCCGCCCTCGGGCTCACGACGGTCGTGCACGACGACCCGCAGGCCGGCCAGGACGACGGCACCGACGTGCTCCGCAACGTCCAGGCGCTGTCCTTCGCCGACGTCGTCCTCAGCGGGACCGGCTTCGCCGAACGACAGTCGGTCAACGGCACCGTGGTCATCGCCGACTCGCCCGAGGAGGGCAACCCGACCGTGGCGACCGTGACCCTGGTCCCGGGCGTCGACCCGGCCAGCATCCTCTACAGCTGGCAGCAGGACGACGGCACCGGGTGGGCCACCTTCGCCACCACCCCGACGCCTGTGGTCACGCCTGGCAACCCGCAGGTCGGCTCCCGGCTCCGGCTGGTGGTCACCTTCACGCTGAACGGCCATCCGCTGCAGGTCGTCTCGGGGCCGACCGACCCGGTGGACAACGTCAACGACGCACCCGAGTCGCTGACGATCGACAACGGCTCCCCGGTCGTCGGCGACGTGCTGCAGGCCGCCGGACCCGTGGACGCTGATGGAATGACCGGCGTTCAGGTCACCTGGACCTGGCTGGCCAACGGCACCCCGGTGCCCGGGGCAGACGGCTCGTCGTTCACGGTAACCGCCGCTCAGCTCGGCACGTCGCTGTCCGTCCGCGCCGACTACACCGACGCGCACGGCACGCCCGAGTCGATCACCTCGGCCCTGACCCTGCCCGTGATCGCAGCCCCAGCGCCCGGTGGCGGCAACCCGGCTCCGGCTCCGGCTCCGGCTCCGGCTCCGGCCCCAGCTCCGGCCCCGGCCCCAGCTCCGGCCCCGGCCCCGGCCCCGGCCCCGGCCCCGGCCCCGGCCCCAGCCCCCGCCCCCGGCAGCGGTTCCGGCGGCGGCGCCGGCACCGGCGACCAGGTCGTCGTCCTGTCGGGCGCGACCCGGGTGGACACCGCCCTGGCAGTCTCGGGCGATCTGTTCGCCGCCGCCGGGACGACCCCGCCCGGCACCCTGCGAACAGCGCAGGCCGTGGTCCTGTCCCGGTCGGACGGCTTCGCGGACGGCCTGGCGGGCACCCCGCTGGCGGCTCGCGTCGGCGGTCCGGTCCTGCTCACGAGCAGTGGGTCGCTCGACGACCGGGTGCTCGCAGAGATCCGCCGGATCCTGCCCGATGGTGGGACCGTCCACCTGCTCGGCGGCACGGCGGCCCTGAGCGGCGACGTCGAGGACGCCGTCTCCGAGGCCGGCTTCACCGCCGTCCGCTACGCCGGCGCCGACCGCTTCGCGACGTCGGTCCGCATCGCCGAGGGCCTGGGCAACCCCACGACCCTGCTGCTCGCCACCGGGACCGACTTCGCGGACGCCCTGTCCGCTGGCGCGGCTGCGAGCCGGCTCGGCGGGGCGGTCCTGCTGACCGACGGGCGGCGCGCCCCGGCCGCGGTGACCGCCTACCTCCAGGGCCGGCAGGCCACGACATACGCCGTCGGCGGGCCCGCGGCAGCGGCCTTCCCGTCGGCGGAGCCGGTCGCGGGCGGCACGCGCTACGCCACGGCGCAGGAGGTGGCCCGTGCGTTCTTCAGCGGCCACACCGCGGCCGGGATCGCCAGCGGCCTGGCCTTCCCGGACGCGCTCGCGGGTGGTCTGCACGCTGCTCTGCACGGCGCGCCGCTGCTGCTGAGCGGTCACGGCGGGCTGTCGGCCGAGGCTGCCCAGCACCTGCGTGACAACGCTTCGGTCCAGCGGGTGTTCCTCTACGGCGGGGCAGCTGCGCTGGACCCGCAGGTCGCCCGGGACGCGGAGGCGGCGCTGCGGTGATCTGACCGCAGGCACGAGCGAGGGCCCCGGGGCGTGCGACCCGGGGCCCTTCGCCGTGCCCGATCCGCCCGAGGTCCGGGTGCGAGCCGGGCTAGGCGCAATACCAATAACTTAGGGCGGACTGAGGATGCGGATGGCGTTGCCGGCTGGTCTGGTGGGGCTGGGCCAGTTGCGGTGCGCGGTGCGTTTGACGTTGTAGTTGCTCATCTTGCGGCGTACGACGCGAGCGTTGGCCCGTAGCCGGCGGGCGGGGAGCAGGCCGTGCAGCAGCTCGCTTGTGGCGCGGTGCAGCGCCAGGGCGAGGTTGACGGCGCCGTCCAAGCCGGTCCGGACGCTGCGCCGGGCGGCGTGCAGCGCCTTGGTGAAGCTGACCCGGTCGGGGTCCAGATCGTGGTCGTCGGCGGCAGCGTGGATCAGCGCGCGTAGTGCGTAGTGCACGCACAGGTAGCCCCAAGCTTCCTGCCTGACTCCGTCGGGGGTGCGGGAGCGCAGGACGACCCGCGGTCCGCGCTGGTGGGTCTTGAGCTCGTCGAAGATCGACTCAATCTCCCAGCGCTGGGCGTAGAGGGCGGCGAGCTCGTCGGCGGGAGCGGCCGTGGGGTCGAGCACGGTGGTGACCAGCCGATAGGTCGCGCCCGCTGCGGCCGGTCGTCCCTGGTCGTCTAGGGCGTACTCGATCACCCGGACCTCTCGCACGTCGGCGCGGGCGCGCTTGTCGGTGCTGGCGACCAGTTCGGAGCGAAAAGAGCCGTCGGGTAGCCGTTCCAGCACCGGGAGCACCGCGTTGCTCTTGACCCGCCAAAGCAGGTCGGCGCCGCTGTCGGCGGCGGCGGTGAACAGCGGGTGTGCGGTGAAGCCACGATCGGCCAGGCACAGCATCCCGCGCTGCAGGGAGCTGACGAGCTGCTTGGCCAGGGTGACCTCACCCACCGCATAGGAGTCCATCCGGGCGGCGATGACCGCGTGCGTGCCGCACTCGCCGAGCGCGACGATCCGCAGCTGCGGGAACGCGCTGCCGTCCCCGCGACCGGTCCCAGCCCGACCGAACACCTCGGCGTTGGCCTCGGTGTCGGCGACGTCGATGGTCGTGCCGTCGATGCTGGTCAGCCGCCAGTGCCGGTAGAACGCTCCGCGCGTGGCCGGGGTGGCGAGCGGCACGCACGCCCGGTCGAACAACTCCTTCAACGGCTCGGGTCCCAGCCGGGCCCGCGCCTTGGTGATCGCGACCTGGGAGGGGACCGTGTACTCCTGCTCGCCGTCGGAGGTCCAGGCCAACCCCTCGGTCAGGCTGCGCATCACCTCCTCGTAGCCCGCCGAGGAGAACAGAGTCATCGCCAGCACGTAGTAGACCGTCAGATGCGCTGGCAGCAAACGGTTCCGCTGCTCGCGACGCCCGGTCGCCTCGATCACCTCATCGACCAACGACCGCGGGAACGTCGCCGTCAGCACACCCAACGCAACTCTGTCACTGAGCCGCTGACCCGGCTCGACACGCACCTGACCCGCTCTTGGCATGGCACAGAGAATAACACGGCTGTCGTTCTAAGTTATGAGTATTGGGGCTAGGCGGGTCCTGGAGCGGAAGTCGGTTCCGCGGAGCGGCGCAGCGCCTCGTGCAGGCTCGCCGGCGTGAGCACGCCGAGGTAGCGGTCGCCGTCGAGCACGGCCACCCACCCGGCGTCGTGCTGCAGCATCTCGCTGAAGGCCGCCTTCAGCGTGGCGTCCACGCCC
>Ga0136633_1000845_pt1 | contig 22995 bp, 25 predicted proteins | sample AntDrymeUQ832206_2_FD_105494 | JGI IMG/M metagenome (GOLD analysis project Ga0136633, IMG submission 105494) | Polar desert sand microbial communities from Dry Valleys, Antarctica - metaG UQ83 (22.06) | ecosystem: Environmental > Terrestrial > Soil > Desert | place: Antarctica: Dry Valley...
GACGCGACTATGGGTATCGCAGGGAGAACGCCGGCCGACGCTGAGCGCGCGGTCGTTCACCCGAGAGATGGGCCCGTGCTCGAGCGCGACGCGACGTCGCCAACGCTGCACGCCGGCGAGCACCGGACACGGCAGATCGTCGATCACGCCCCCGACGCGTTCGTCTCCATGGGTCCAGACGGGCGGATCATCGAGTGGAACCTCCAAGCGCAACGGCTGTTTGGCTGGTCTCGGGAGCAGGCGCTCGGGTGCACCGTCGCCGAGCTGATCGTTCCGAAGTCGGCGCGCCGCGATCACGAGCGCGGCATGGCGCGGTACCTGGCCACCGGCGAGCAGCACGTCCTCAACCGGCCGATCGAGGTCCAGGCACTGTGCAAGGACGGCCGCTCGATTCCGGTCGAGCTGACGATCGCCGCGATCGCAGGCGACGGGGAGAGGACGTTCAATGCGTTCATCCGCGACATCAGTGAGCGGCGCGCGAACGAGCTGGCGGTGCTCGAGGCCCAAGCGATGTTTCGCGGCGCGTTCACCGATGCGTCCGTCGGCATGTGCCTAGCGACGCTCGAGGACCGCCGCTGGTCACAGGTCAATCCGGCGCTGTGTGCGCTGCTGGGCTACAGCGCCGACGAGCTGACCGGGATCGCTTTTGACCGCGTCACCCACCCCGATGACATTGAGAGCAACATCGAGGGGGCCAGGCGGCTTCGCGACGGGGAGATTCCCTCATATCAGACCGAGAAGCGTTATCTGCACGCCGACGGCCACGTGATCTGGGTGTCGCTGTCGGTGTCGCTGCTGCGTGACGCCGAAGGCCTCCCTCGCTGCTTCATCGCGCAGGTTCTCGACATCACCGCGCGCAAGATGGCCGACGAGGCCCTCGCGACGAGCGAGGAACGCTTCCGCCTGATGGTGGAGAACGTCGAGGACTACGCGATCCTCATGCTCGACCCCGAGGGCCTGATCGCGACTTGGAACGCCGGTGCGCAGCGGCTCAAGGGCTATGAGGCCGAAGAGATCATCGGCCGGCATTTCTCGGTCTTCTACCCCTCGGAGGACGTCGCCGCCGGCAAGCCCGAGTGGGAGCTTCAGACCGCCGCGACCGAAGGCCGGCTGGAGGACGAGGGCTGGCGGATGACCAAGGACGGCACGTTGTTCTGGGCCAACGTCGTGATCACCGCGCTACGCGATGCGAACGGCAGGCTGCGGGGCTTCAGCAAGATCACCCGCGATCTGACCCAGCGCAGGACGGCGGAGCTGCAGCTCGACAGCCAGCGGGCAGCGCTTGCCGAGGCGCAGGCGATCGCGCGGATCGGCTCGTGGTCCTGGGACCCCGAAAGCGACGTCGCCTGGTGGTCGGATGAGATGTATCGCATCTTCGGACGCGACCCCGCCGAAGGCCCCGCCACCGCGGAGAGCCTCTTTGCCTACATGCACCCAGACGATCGTGACCGCATTGCAGCGGGCTACGCGGAGGCGTTCGGCGCCGGCGAGGCATTCGAGCTCGAGTACCGGATCGTCGCCGGCACCGGAGAGCCGCGATCGCTGCACGGACTCGGGCGCCGTGAGGCCGGCGGCCGGTACGTCGGCACCGTGCAGGATGTGAGCGAGCGCAAGCACATCGAGCGGACCCTCGGCGACGCCGAGGAGCTGCTGGCTCTGGCGTTTGACCACTCGCCGCTCGGGATGACGCTCTCCACGCCCGACCGTGGGGTGCTTCGGCTCAACCAGGCGTTCGCCGACATGCTCGGCTACAGCGTCGGGGAGCTGATGGCCGACCAGGATCCGGCACGACACACCCACCCCGGCGACCGCGCCACCGACCGCGACCTCGTCGCCGGCCTGCTGGACGCCGACAAGCACGACATCCAATGGGACAAGCGCTACGTCCATGCCGATGGGCACACGGTCTGGGCGCGCGTCTCGCTGTCCGTGCTGCTGCATCCCGACGGCTCGCCGCGTCATCTGGTCAGCCAGATCGAGGACATCTCCGAGCGCAGGCAGCACGAGGCGGAGGAGCGCGCGCTGCGCGACGTCGCCGAGCTCGTCGCCGCGGGGGCCGAGCCCGCGATCGTCTTCAGCGCGATCGCCGAGCAGGTTCGCGAGCTCCTCGACGCCGGAGCCAGCGCCGTCGTGCGTTTTGACGGCACGGCGAACGCAGGAGTCATGCTGGGTGCATCGTCGAGCGGCGGCGTCGACCTTGTCGGCACGACACTCGACCTCCAGACCGCGACCGCCACAGCCGAGGTCTTTCGCAGCAGCCAACCGGCGCGCATCGACGCGCTTGTCCTGACCCCGGACGACCCGCTGTCCTCGACGGTCCAGCGCTTTGGTCTGACCAACTCCGTCGCAGCGCCCATCCAGGTCGGCGGTGATCTGTGGGGCGCAGTCGGCGCCGCCTCCGAGCAGCACATCGCAGCCGGCGCCGAACTGCGTCTCGAACGCTTCGCGCACCTCGCGTCGCTGGCGATCGCAAACATCCAGACCCTCGAGACGCTCGAGCATCGCGCGTCGACCGATCCCCTGACCGGGATCGCCAACCACCGGACCTTCCACGACCGGCTGCGTTCAGAAGTCAAGCGCGCGCGGCGCTACGACCGCGATCTCAGCGTCGTGCTGCTGGACCTCGATCACTTTAAGGCGGTCAACGACACGCACGGACACCAGGCGGGCGACAGAATCCTCACCGTGGTCGCGCAACGCCTCGCCGAGGAGGCCCGCGAAGGCGAGCTCGTCGCGAGAATCGGCGGCGAGGAGTTCGCCTGGCTGATCCCGGAGTCCGACGAGCACGGTGCTCACGCTGCCGCGGAGCGCATGCGCCGAGCGATCGAGACGACGCCGCTCCCCGGCGTCGGCACGGTCACGCTGTCGGCCGGCGTCTGCTCGACCAGGGCAGCCCACGCACAGCAGCTCATGCGCAACGCCGACCGTGCGCTGTACTCGGCGAAGGAGCACGGCCGCAACCAGACCTGCGTCTACTCCGAGCAGCACACGGGACCGCCCAAGGCTGCCCTCTGGGAGGATGCATGACCATGGGCACCTCCGGCGATTCGCAGCGCAAGGACCGCGTCGTCGTCGAGGTCCGCGTCGTCTTCAAGGACAACTCGGAGCCCGAGTCGGAGTTCTTCACGTGGCGCGACGTCGAGGCGGGCGCCGTGCCGGAGATCGGGTTGCAGGACTGGATGGTCGAGCCGCGCAAGTCCTTTCCGCACCCGACGGACCCGATCATCTACTCGATGCTCGTCGCCCGCGGCCACGAGGACGACGCGAGATCGTGGCTCGCGAGCCTGCGGAAAACGCCCGGCTGAGCCCGCACCTGCGACAGTGAGCGCATGGCCGCGGTGAGCGCACATGCGACGTTCGCACTCGCCGGGCATGGCCGGCGAATCGCAGCGGCGCTGCTCGACGGCGTACTGGGCTCGGTCGTCGTCGCGGCGTTCGGCGCGGCCGGCTTCGGCATCGGGCTGCTCGGCGCGGGCGGCTCGAACTCCGACGGCTGGGACGCGCTCGGCTGGGTGCTCGTCGGCACGTTCCTCGGGATCGTCCTCGGCGTCGGCTTCTGGATCGCGCTCATCGTCTGGCTCGTGCGCCGTCCGGGCACGCGCAACGGCCAGACGATCGGCAAGCAGGCGCTGGGCATCCGCGCGGCGCGCGCCGACCGCAGCGAGATCGGCGTCGGCGTCGCCCTGCTGCGCGAGATCGTCGCAAAGGTCGTCCTGATCGGTATCACCTCGTCGGTGATCTCAGGACTGCTGGGCTTTCTCGACGCCGGCTTGATCGGCGGCCTCGTCGCGGTCGCGATCTGGTACGGCCCGGCGTTCGCCGACGAGCAGCGCCGCGGTCTGCACGACCGTCTCAGCGGTACGCGCGTGATCGTCGCCGACAGCGCGGCGGCGCCGGCCGCGCCGCCTGCCGACGACGAGCTGTGGCCCGCGCCGGCCTGACCTGCCGGTTTCGTGGCGGCTGGGCTTGCACCTGGGCCGACCGACGCGATCGCCCGTCACACGATGGGGGAGATGTCGCGCACGCTGCGCCTGCTATGCGCGCGGGGTTCAAGGCTGTGCTCGAGGCGACGGGGTCGATCGAGATCGTCGCGGAGGCCGGCGACGGCGCGGCCGTGATCGCGGCGGCCGAGCAGCAGCGCCCCGACGTCGTGCTGATGGACATCCGCGTGCCCGGCACCTGCGCGACCGCGTGCAGGCCGTCATCTACGCTCACGAGGAGGGCCTCGTGGAGCGGCGAACATGATCCTCAACCAATGAAGGAGCAGCTATGGCGCAGTCGGACGCAGAGATCCTCCGGTCGACGTATGACGCCCTCGGCAAGGACGACCTGGACGCGGTGCAGGCGGCGCTCGCCGACAACGTCCTCTGGCACCTGCCGGGGGACAACCTCGTCGACGGCGACTACAGCGGCCCGCAGGATGTGCGTGACCTCTTTGCATCGATGAAGGAGCTGACGGGCGGGACGTTGTGGATCGAGCTCGGAGAGATCTCCGAGGACGGCGACACGCTGATAGCGCTCACGACGGTCAGCGGCGAGCGCGACGGCTCGCCGGGCCAGTACGTCGCGCGGTCGACGTGGAGTTTCGCCGACGGCAGAATCTCGAGCTGCTACGAGGGGTACGACGACCAGGCCGGCGTCGACGCCTTCTGGCACCGCTGAGCACCGCGCGGCGGGTGCGCGTCGCTACTCCGCGCTCCCGGTGTTCCCGGTGTTCCCGGCGTTCCCGGCGCTCGCGGCCCGAACGTCGGCCGGCGTGACTTCCATCAGCGCCTGCCGGTCGGGTTTGGGGCCGCCGGCCAGCAGGCGCTCGGCCTGATGGGCGACGACGTCGTCGAAGAGGTTGCGCGCGGTGCGCGCGTTGCCGAAGTAGCGGTCGCGCGCGGCGTGCAGGCGCTCCATCACCTGCGCGAGCTCCTCGCGCGCCGCGGGCGACAGCGCGTAGTCCGCGTCGCGGGCGAACGTCTCGAAGATCAACACGAGCTCGGCCGGGCCGTAGTCGTCGAAGTGGATCGTCTCGCCGAAGCGGCTGCGAAAGCCGGAGTTCGAGGCCAGAAACTCCGTCATCTCGTGCGGGTAGCCCGCGATGATCACGGCCAGGCGGCCGCGGTCGTCCTCCATGCGCTTGAGCAGCTCGACGACCGCCTCGGGCCCGAAGTCGCCCTGGCTGCCGGGGCGCACGAGGCCGTACGCCTCGTCGAGGAACAGCACGCCGTCCAGCGCACCGTCGATCGCCTGGCCGGTCTTCGTCGCCGTCTGCCCGACGTAGCCGGACACGAGGTCCTCGCGCGTGACCTCCACGACGCGGTCGGTCGCCAGCAGGCCGAGGCTCTTGTAGAGGCGCCCGAAGAGCCGCGCGACCGTCGTCTTGCCCGTGCCCGCGCCGCCCTGAAAGACGAGGTGCAGCGACACCTGCACGGTCTTCAGGCCCTCCGCCCGGCGCATCGTCGCGATCCGCAGCAGCTCGGCCAGGCGGCGCACCTCCGCCTTGACCGCGGCGAGGCCGATCAGCCCGTCGAGCTCGGCGAGGACGGCGTCGAACGCGGCCTCGTCGGCGCGCAGGGATGCGGGGTCGGGCGGCGGCGGAGGGGGTGCGGGCCTGCCGGATGGGTTCGCCGGGACGGCCCCGCCGGATGCGGCGCTCGTGGGTCGCAGCGCGTCGAGCGCGCGGCGCGCGGCCCGCGCGATCTTGTCGCGGCCCTCGGGCGGCGCGTGCTCGGCGGCGGCGATCGCGGCGCGCAGGCTCGCCTCGGCATCGGCGCGGCGCGACAGGCGCCGCAGCGACTCCGCGCGCGCGATGTGCGCATAGGCGGCAGGCGAGAACGCCGGGCTGATCGACACGGCGACGGCGAGCGCCTCGTCGAAGGCCGCCAGCGCGCGCTCGTCGGCGCCCTGATGTGAGCGCGCGAGCCCGAGCTTGTGCAGCAGCTCGAACAGCTCGCGGGGCTCGCCCTCGGCACGGCGCAGGGCCTCGATCGCGTCGCCGAAGGCCGCCTCGGCCTGCGGGTAGTCGGCCTGGCGCAGCGCGCGCTCGCCGCGCAGTGCGTGCAGCTTGGCCGCGAGCTTCGGTGGCGAGCCGAGGCGCTCCAGCGTGTCGCGCGCGAGCCGCTCGAGACCTTCGGCGCGGATCAGGTCGCCGCTTCGCAGCAGCTCGGTGGCGTGGCGCAGGTAGGACTCAAAGCGTTCGGCCATCGCGCGCAACGCTACCGGCGGCGCAGGTTGCGCAGATCTACACCTTGGTGAGCCCATGTGCGCTTGGTGGCGCCGCACAATCGGGCTCATGCTCAAACGAACCCTCATCAGCGCCCTGACCCTCGCCTCCCTCGCCGCGCCCGCCGCCGCGGGCGCCGCGGACACCGTCGTCGTGCCCGGCGCCGTCGCCTCACGGCTGACCGCGCTCGACGGGCACATCGTCTGGACGACCGGCAGGTTCCCGAGCCAGACGCTCATGCAGCGTGGCTCCGACGGCACCGTCGCCCCCGTGCCCGGCGCGCCCAAGGCGGTCTACCTCTCGATCGACCTCGGCCATGACGCGAGCGGCAAGCTCGTGCTGACCTATCTGCGCTGCGAGGGCACGAAGAACTGCAAGGCGATCTCCGACAACCTCGCCGGCAGGCGCGTGTCCTACAAGCGCCTCGTGCCATCGCTCTGCGCCTTGACCTCGGCGCCGTCGCGCTGGAATGACCGTGTGGCCTACGGCCTGACGTGCGACAGGATGAGCGGCGGGCGGCGAGTCCATGACGGCGCGCGCTCGGGCCTGTTCGTCCGCAAGCACGCCGTCGCGGCGAAGCGGCTGCGGCTGCCGAGGGACGCGGTGAAGTTCAACATGGACAGCGTCGCGTGGGTCGACCTGCGCGGGACGAACGTCGGCGCGGGCGTCGTCGACGTCTACAAGTACGCGTTCGTGCAGACCGTCAACGGCTCAAACCTGCGCTCGGACTTCGTCGGCGGCTCGGAGGGCGACAGCGAAGCCCAGATCGTCGGCCAGTCGCTCGGCAGCGGGACGTTGCTGTGGACGCTCGTCGACGCGTTCCATGCCGGCGATCCGAACGTCAGCGCGATCTCTCGGATCATCGACGCCGACTGCGCGGAGTTCGAGTCCGTCGAGAACCCGCGCGGGCCGAAAGAGGCCGAGGGCTACCGCTACGAGGCGATGGCCGTCGACGGCAGGACGATGGTCCTCTACGCGCCGGGCACGGGCCTCGTCACGCACACGTTCACGCCGTCGCGTCCCTGCGCCTAGTGTTGCGGCGTGACGTCGCGCCTGCACGAACTCGCCTACCGGCAGGCCGTCGCGGACGATGCGCCGCGGCTCGCCGGGCTCGCCGTCGCGGGCTTCGAGACGTACCGTTCCTTCGGCCCGGCGGGATGGCGCCCGCCGACGGTGGCGGAGGAGGTCGAGCGGGTGCGGGCGACGCTGGCCAAGCCGAGCATCTGGTGCCGCGTGGCGGACGACGGTGCGGGGCTCGCCGGTCACGCGGGGTTCATTGCTTCCGAGCACGCGCGCTTCCCTGAGCGGCCGCCGGAGCTCGCGCACCTGTGGCAGCTCTTCATCCGCCGCGACTGGTGGGGCGGCGGTCTCGCCACGGTGCTGCTCGCCGCAGCGGTGGCCGCCGCGTCGGAACGCGAGTTCGAGGTGATACGCCTCTTCACCCCCGCCGGCCAGGCCCGCGCGCGGCGCTTCTACGAGCGCGAGGGCTGGACGCAGCGCGGCGGGCCGCAGCATGACCCGGCGTTCGGGATGGCGGTCGTCGAGTACCGCCGCGCGCTGCGCTGACCTCCGCGCCGCGCCAGGAATCGCGCAGATCGCGTGCAACGGCGGCGCTCCCGGCGTAGGCTGCGCGGTCATGGAGGACGGCGAACACCGCGAGCTCATGAAGGCCGCGATCGCGACCGAGGGCGAGGCCCACGCGGCGCTGCTCGCGGGCGACCACGAGGCGGCGCGCGCGGGCTACGCGACGGCCGTCGAGCAGTACCGCGCGTCGTGGGCGCTCGCGCCGCCGAAGAGCTACGGCCGGCTCGTCGGGCTGATCAAGGCCGCGGTGCTCGGCGGGCAGGCCGCCTCGGCAGCGACCGAGGTGCGCGCGGCGCTCGAGGACGATCCCGACGCCGGCGGCTCGCCGGTCGCGTCCTACGCGCTGGCGGTCGCCGCGCTGATCGCCGAGGACGACGATGCGGTCGCGCCGCTCGCCGGCGTCATGGATCCTCGGGGCGGCGCGTTTGAGCGCACCGCCACCGCGATGCGCGCGCTGGCGGCGCGCGACGGCGATGCCTACGCGGCCGCCGTCGAGGCGATCGCGGCCGACTTCGCCGAGCGCGACGAGCACCTCACAGGGGTGGCGATCGCCGACACGGCGATCATGCTCGAGCTCATCGCCGCCGAGCGCGGGCTTGCGGCCGGGCTGCAGAGCCCGCTCGTCCCGGCGCCCTGAGCTCGGCGCGCGGCACTCGCCTGCTCAGGTGACCCGCTCGACGCCGCTGTAGACGTTCACGCGCTGCCCGCGCGCGAAGCCCGCCAGCGTCATGCCGCGGTCGGTGGCCAGCGCGATCGCCAGCGAGGTCGGCGCGCCGACGCCGACGAGCACGGGCACTCCGGCGACCGCCGCCTTCTGCACGAGCTCGAACGACAGCCGCCCGCTGACGCACAGGACGTGCCCGTGCAGCGGCAGCCGGCCGTCGCGCAGTGCGCGGCCGACGACCTTGTCCATCGCGTTGTGGCGCCCGACGTCCTCGCGCACGAGCAGCGGCTCGCCGTCGGCGTCGAAGAGGCCGGTCGCGTGCATCCCGCCGGTGCGGGCGAAGGCGGGCTGGCGCAGGCGTTCGGGCAGCGCTGCGAGCAGCGCCCGCTCAACCTGCGGGCCCGCGGGCAGCGCCGGCGCGTGCACCGCGACCTCCTCCAGCGAGCCCTTGCCGCACACCCCGCACGAGGAGGTCGTGTAGAAGCGCCGCGCGCCGGGGTCACGCAGCAGCGGGCCGCGGACCTCGATCGTGTTGGCGGCGAGGTCCTGGGCCGGCCCCGCCGCGTGCGCGTGGTCGATGAGCCCCTCGCCGTACAGAAAGCCGAGCGCGAGCTCCTCGTCGTGGCCCGGCGTGCGCATCGTGACGGTCAGCGCGACGCCGTCGACGCGGATCTCCAGCGGCTCCTCGACCGCGACCTCGTCGCGCTCGCCGTCGCGCCGGACGATCGTCGTCATGCGCCCGGCGACCACTTCGCTCATCGGCGGGCGCTCATGGCGTCGGATCATCGCAGGCCGGTGGGTCCTTCCGTCCGTCCACCGTTCGGGTCCCGCGCCGATGACGGTCGCGCACGCGCGGCGCTTTGGCGCACCCTTTCACATTGCATGACGAACCGGTATGCCGGTATGTTCGTTGTGGATGGGTGAACTCATGTACAGAAGGACCGTGTTCGCGGCGTTGGGAGCCATGGCCGTCGTGCTGGCTGTGGCGTCGGTGGCGTGGGCCTGCGTGCCCGGGTCGTTCGGGACTCCCCCCGGCGCGGTGAATCTCAGCCCGGCGAACGGTCCGAGCGGCACGAGCGTGACGGTGACCGCCCAGGGTTATCAACCGAACGTCGCGGTGCAGATCGAGCTCGTCTCGGGAGGCGGTCAACGCAGGCCACTTGGCACTCACACTGCGGGTGCGGACGGCCGTCTGTCCGCCAGTGTCACGATTCCCGACGTGCCACCGGCCATCTACATCATTTCTGCCGGAAGCGGTGGGGGAGCGTCGTATGAGGTGACGCCGCCGCCCGCGGTCGTCGCGCCGCCGGTGACCGACCCTGCTGCGCCACCGCAGCCGGCGGCAGCGGTTTCGCCTGCGCCGGCGCCGGCGCCCGCAGCCGGGCCCGTTCTGGCCCCGCCGAGTCCCCCGGCCGCGACCGCCTCGGGACCGCGGGTCAGCGCACGATCGCTGCCCAACCAGCGCCTCGTCACCGTGCTCAGCCGGGGCCTCGTCGTCAGCGTGGAGTGCTCGGAGGCCTGCCGTCTCGAGGGTCGCGTCGCGGTTGGTGGCGCCATGGCTCGGAGCCTGCGCCTCACGGGCACCGTCGCTCGCCGCTCGGGCTCGCTCTCGCGTCCGGGGCGCACCACGCTTGTCCTGAAGCTTTCACGCAGCGCCAGAACGAAGCTCAGGCGCATGCGAACCGTGACGTTGCTCGTGACGCTCACCGGCACCGACAGCGCGGGCGACGCGACGGTCGTGCGAAAAACGGTGAAGCTCCGACGCTGAGACACGGAGTGGGTGAGGGCCTCGACGGAGGCGCGGCGTCCGGGGTCGTCGCCCCGCGTTCAGCCGGGCTGAACCCTCAGGCCACTCGCACCACCTCGTCGCCGACCGCCACGACGTCGCCGCGTCGCAGTTGGCGCCCGCGGCGCAGCTCGACCTCGCCGTCGACGCGCACCTGACCGTCCTGGATGAGCTCGCGCGCGTGGCCGCCGGACTCGGCGAGACCGGCGAGCTTGAGCAGCTGGCCGAGGCGGATCGTGTCGTCGCGGATGGGGACGTCGAGCGGTGGCACTACAGGCCGCTCTCCCACGACTCGCGCGACGCGGCCTGTAGCCGCCGCAGCCCCTCGACGATCTCGGCCGGCGGATGCGTCGTGAACGACAGGCGCAAGGTTCGCGGATCCGGGTCGCAGGCGTAGAACGGCTCGCCGGGCACGAACGCCACGTCGTGACGCAGCGCCGCCGTGAGCAGCTCGGTCGCATCCCAGCCCTCGGGCAGCCGCGCCCAGACGAACATCCCGCCGGCCGGGCGGTTGAATGCCGAGCCCGCGGGGAGCGCACGCTCCAGACCTCCCAGCAGCGCGTCGCGGCGGCGGCGGTACTCCGCGCAGATGTGGTCGATGTGGTCGTCGAGGTCGCCGGGCTCGAGCGCCAGTCGCGCCGCATGCTGGTCGACGGTCGAGGTGTGCAGGTCGGCCGCCTGCTTGGCGACGCCGAGCGGGCCGAGCAGCGCCTGCGGCGCGCGCAGGAACCCGATCCGCAACCCCGGCGCGAGCACCTTCGACAGCGACGACACCGTCACCGTGCGGTCGCGCGCCGCCGCATGGGAGGCGATCGGCGCCAGCGGCTCGCCGTCGTAGCGCAGCTCGCCGTAGGGATCGTCCTCGATCAGCCACAGCCCGTGCTCGGCGGCGACCTCGGCCAGGCGCAGGCGGCGACCGGCGGGCAACGTCCGGCCCGTCGGGTTCTGGAAGGTGGGGACGAGGTAGAGGAACTTCGGCCGGTGCTCGGCGATCAGCGCCGGCAGCGCCTCGGGCTCGAGGCCCTGCTCGTCGCATGGCACGGCGACCAGCCGCGCCCCCGCAAAGCCGAAGCACTGCAGCGCTGCGAGGTAGGAGGGGTTCTCGACGAGCACGACGTCGCCCGGGTCCAGCAGCACGCTGCAGACCAGGCCGAGCGCCTGCTGTGAGCCGGTCGTGACGAGGATCTCGTCGGCGCCGGCCTCCAGGCCGCGGCCCGCGAAGCGCTCGGCGAGCAGCGCGCGCAGGCCTTGATCGCCCTCCGTCGCGGAGTACTGCAGCGCGCGGGCGACGACCGTCGGTCCGAGCGCGGTCGCAAACGCCTGCGCCACCATCTCCGCGGGAAACAGCTCGGGCGCGGGCAGGCCGCCGGCGAACGAGATGACCTCCACGCGCTGGGTGAGCCTGAGGATGTCGCGCACCGGCGAGGACTGCACGCCGGCGAGCCGCGCGGAGAGGGAGGGCAGGGGCTCGGGCACGGCGCCCATCATCGCGTCTGGGCTGCCCGCTTGTCGGCCGTGTGCGGGGAAGATCACGGCGGCAGAGCGGCTCGTGCCCCCGGCGGGCTGCTACCGTCTGTGCCATGGGCGGCGCCGCTGCCCGCGAGGTTCTTGTCTTCGGGTGCGCTTTTCGCGGTTCGGGTCAGTCGAATCTCCCCGAACTGTTTGCCTGGTCTGCTGCGATACGTCGCGGCCAGGGTTAGGAGCAACACCCATGTCCTTGAAGTCCTTCGCCGATCTCGGCGTGTCACGCGTGGTGGTCGATGCGCTCCGGGCGCGCGACATCACCGATCCGTTCGCGATCCAGGATCTCGTCATCCCGGACGTCATGGCCGGCCATGACGTGCTCGCCAAGTCGCCGACGGGGTCGGGCAAGACGCTCGCCTTCGCCGTGCCGATGGTCGAGCGCCTGCAAGCCACCGATCGCCGCCCCGGCGGCCTGATCCTGGCGCCGACGCGCGAGCTCGCGCTGCAGATCGTCGACGACCTGTCCGATCTCGCCCGCGCCCGCGCGCTATCGGTCGCCTGCGTCTACGGCGGCGCCGGCATCGAGCGCCAGATGAAGCTCGCCCGCCGCGCGCACATCATCGTCGCGACCCCGGGCCGCCTGGAGGACATCCTCCAGCGCCGCGCGATCACGCTCGAGCACGTCAAGATCCTCGTCCTCGACGAGGCCGACCGGATGCTCGACATGGGCTTTCGCCCGGCTGTCGACCGGATCGTGGCGAAGACGCCGCGCACCCGCCAGACGCTGTTCTTCTCGGCGACGCTCGAGGGCGACGCCGGCTCGATCGCCAAGGCCTACACGACCGACGCGCGCCGTCACGAGTACGTCCCGCCGGTCGACGTCAACGCCCCGGAGACCGAGCACCGCTTCCTGCAGGTGCGCCACGAGGCGAAGGTCGAGCAGCTCGTTCGCGAGCTGCGCGCCGAGGCCCGCGGCCTGACGATCGTCTTTGTGCGCACCAAGCGCGGCGCCGACCGGCTCGTCAAGCGCCTCGGCGAGCACCACGTCAAGGCGCTGGCGATGCACGGCGACAAGACGCAGTCGCAGCGCGAGAAGGCGCTTGCGCGCTTTGAGCGCGGCGAGGTCGACACGCTCGTGGCGACCGACGTCGCGGCGCGCGGCATCGACGTGCGCGATGTGACGCACGTCATCAACTACGACATGCCCGAGGATCGCGACGGCTACGTGCATCGCACCGGCCGCACGGGCCGCGCGGGCCGCTCGGGCATCAGCGTGACGTTCGTGCTCGGCGACCAGGCGCGCGACATGTCGAAGATCGCGACGGACCTCGGTCTGCACAAGGAGTTCTCGCTGAGCGGCCTGCCGACGGCGACGAGCGGCGGTGGCGGCGGCGCCAAGCGCCGGCCGCGTCCGCAGCAGCGCCCGGGCCGGCGCGAGCGCGCGGCCGCGGGCTCCGGGTCGGGCTCGGGCTACAGCTCGGGCGCGCCGCGGCGAGGCCGCTAGCCGTTCGGCGGCGGCCCATGGGGTCGTCGCCGCGTCGCGCACCGGCCTTGGCCGGGCGTACCGTGGCACCTGTGCCGCGGTATTGGCAGCAAGTGCGCCACGGCCGGCCGCGTCATTGCCTGCTGCGCACTGCGCGTAGAGATTCTGCGCGCTTTCGTTGCAATGGCGTGTAGCGCTGAAACACACCTCTGGCGAGCATCGGCGCATGAGCACCTTCGACCACCGTCCGATCGACGTCACCGTGCCGGGCCGCCCCGACGACCCGCGCACCCCGCGCCTGGACATCCCCGGCGTGCGCATCCACTACGTCCCCGAGTTGCACCCCGACGACGTCACCGTCCTCGACGGCATCCCGATCACGACGCCGGCAAGGACGCTCGTCGACCTCGCGGAGTGCCTGAACCGCGACGAGCTGCGCGAGACCTTCGCCCGCGCGCGCGAGATCGGCCTGCTCGACATGGCTGCCGTCGAGGCGTCCTACGCGCGCGTCGAGTGGCGTCCGTCGCTGCGAATGCTGCGCGAGGTGATGGACGAGTTCAGTGGTTCGTGAGCGTTGGCGGTACGAGCTCGGCCGGGGGTACCATGGCCTCGATGGGCACGACCGCAGATGTCCGGATCCCGATGCGGCCGCTCTCGGTCGACGACTTCGAGCGGATGGTCGACGTGGGGATCCTCGGCGAGGACGACCGAGTCGAACTGCTCAAGGGCCAGCTCTCGGAGATGAGCCCTCACAGCGCGGAGCATGCCGGGATCCTGCAGTGGCTCGCGGAGGAGTTGATCAGCGCGATCGACCGCGATGTGGCCGGCGTTCGGGTGCAGTTGCCGCTGCGCTTCATCCCGCTGTCCGAACCGGAGCCCGACATCGCCATCGTCCCGGCCGGGGTCAACACGCACCAGCATCCCACCCGGGCGCTGCTCGTGATCGAGGTCGCCGTGACGTCGCGGGCGCTCGACCTGGGCACGAAGGCCGAGGTGTACGCCGCCGCGGATGTCGCCGAGTACTGGGTCATCGACATCGCCGCGCGCATCATCCACGTCCATCGAACGCCGAGCGGGGGCGCATTCTGCTCGATTGAGCAGGTCTCGTGCGGCAGCCTCCGACCCGACGTGCCCCGTGCGCCCGCGATCGACGTCGAGGAGCTGTTCTCGCTGCTCGACTGAGCAGGGAGGGAGTTGTTTGGTGCAGTGGCATACCTATGGCATCATCGTGCCATGAGACGGGTGAGGGTGAGCACGACCGTCAATGGTCAGCTGCTGTCTGCTGCGCGTGACCTGCGCTCCCACCTGACGGATGCGGCACTGCTCGACGAGGCCCTTGCCGCGCTGCTCGCCCGGCACCGCGCCGTCGCGATCGACGCGTCGTACGCCGCGTATGACCGGCAACCGCTCGACGAGCCCGACGAGTGGGGAGATCTCGCCGCATTTCGCTCAGCCGCAGGCTCGTCGTGATCCCCGCGCGGGGAGAGATCTGGTGGTGCGAGCTGCCCGATCTGGGTCGTCGCCCGGTCGTCGTGCTCTCGCGTGATGCGGCCATCCCGAGGCTCCGGCGGACGCTTGTGGCGCCATGCACCACGACGATCCGTGGGCTTCCCAGCGAAGTGCTGCTCGAACCAGGTGCCGACCCCATCCCGCGCCGCTCGGCGGTCAACCTCGACTCGGTCGAAAGCGTCTCCTTGGGAGTGCTCGTTGAACGACTCGGCCGGCTCGCCGACACGAGGATGGTTGAGGTCTGCGCGCCGCTCGAGGTCGCCGTGGCCTGCGCTGCCACCTGAGCCTGAACGACGAAGGCCCCGCGAATCACGGGGCCTTCGTGCTGAGATGCGGATGAGAGGACTTGAACCTCCACGTCCCGAAGGACACAGGCACCTGAAGCCTGCGCGTCTACCATTCCGCCACATCCGCGGGCTGCAGGAACCTTAGCGTCCGGCGTCGCGCACGGCGCAGCGGAGCGTTGCATCGGCGCTCGCGATCCGGCTCGCCGCAACCGTCGCAGCGCCCGACGACGCCGACGGAGCGGCGAGGTTGTGCCGCGTCCTTTTGCTACCGTGACCGCGTCGCTCGCGCCGCTATCGTCTAGGGGACTAGGACGCCGCCCTCTCACGGCGGAAACCGGGGTTCGAATCCCCGTAGCGGTACTAGAAACCCCCTGAAAATCAGGGGGTTTCGTCGTAAGAGGGGTGGGGCGCGCGACAATGTGCGCGACAGTGGACCGACGCGAGGGGCGCGCTCGGGCGCGATGCGGCGGCCGGTGCTGCCGCGCGTCTACGAGGCAAGGCCGAGCCTGGCGTGAGCCCCGCGGCGGCGGCCGGGCCTCCGGCAGGCGCTCGGCCAGCTCGGCGCGAGGCGCAGCAGCTCGTCGGCGCCGGCGCCGCGCCCCCTGGCTTCGATCGCCGGGCTACCGATCCGATCCGCAGTCGGGGCAACATCCACGCTCGGGCTCGCGCGTCCGGTAGTACCGACTGCAGCGATAGCAGGCGGCATTCCGCACGCCGGCACCAACGGCGTGCCTCCGGTCCTCCATGAATCGCTGCAAAGTGAGAGACAGGGGTGCCGTGAAGTCCTCCACGAACTTCTCGTGCTCCTCGAGAGAAGTGCCGGCAGAGGCCGCCGTCCACAGGCGACGGGTGGGCGCGCGACCTTTACTGCAGCCAGGCGAGCAGAAGACGGCGGCCGTGGTCTTCGCGAAGAAAGCCCCGCCGCACGCCGCGCACTTGCCGAGCTTTCGCACCCCCTGGCCGTCCGGCACCCGAACGATCACGTCCTCGTCGACGTCCTCGTCGACGTGGCTCCATCCGACTGGATGAGGGCTACTTCGGTGGTGGCAGTGCGCGCATTTCTTCGCTGTCTCCTGGCGCCGCGGCACGAACACAAGCTTGCACGAGTCGCATACGGCGAGGCGCGGCGGCGTGGGCGCGTCGCAGCGCAGAAGACAGTCGTAGCCGTGTAGCTCCTCCTCCGCGAGGAAGAGCCCCAAGCGGTGCCATAGGCCGAGATCCATGACTTTGCCGAGCGCGACGTTGATGTTGTCGCGCATCTCGTCGCTAGCCGCCCGGCCCGCGATCACGCTGAGCATTTGTGCCGCGAGCGGCTCCACAAGTGGAGCCAGGCGCTCTTGTTCGGCTGCGTCGCTGCGCCGGTCGACGTCTTGGTCTCCTGTTCGCACGGGCCTTGCGGCCCACGAGTAGAGCAGGTAGCGCAGCCGGTCTTTGCTGGACAGAAGGGGCGGAGATTCGCTCGTCGCGCCGGGGCACCCCGATGATGAATCCATGTCGGCCACCGTTACTAAGACTACGAGCAGCCAGGACGTCACCGGAGAGCAACTGCGGGCGCTTCGCGTCGCCCGAGGGATGTCCCGTCAACGGCTCGCCATCGAAGCGAAGTGCTCCATTGGCAGCATCGCCCTCTTCGAGGGTGGCTACCGCCCGTCCGAATCAGCGGTACTGCGACGGATTCAGGGCGCTCTTGATGCACTCCCCAACGACGTCGCGCCGGCGGGCAACCGGCGCGAGGTCACGACTGCGGCCGAGCAGGGCCGACGTGACGAACCCTAGCGCGCGCCCCACCCGGTTGAGCTTGCGTGCCTTGCGCGCGGACGCGCTGCACCGCCTGCTGCTCTCCGCTCGCGGTGCGAGCGCTCGCACCGTTGAGGAGATCGAGGCGCTGCCGGACCTCGCGTCGTGGAACCGCTTGGTGCTGCAGGTCGCGATCGGCGACGCCGTGCACGACGGCCGTCTCGCCGACGACGAGTCCGGCCGCATCCACGTCGAGCCGGTCGGTGGGGCGGCATGACCGTCACGGCCGCGATGGCGCTAGCGAACCGCGGCCTGGCCGTGTTCCCCGTCGATCCCTTGACGAAGGCGCCGAAGACCGCGCACGGCTGTAAGGACGCGACGCGCTCGGAGGCGTCGATCATCCAGCTCTGGCGCAAGTGGCCGGCCGCGGGGATCGCGGTTGCGACCGGCAAGCCGTCCGGCATCGTCGCGATCGACATTGATCCGTCCAGCGGCGGGGAAGACGGCTTCGCGCAGTTGGCCGGCGAGCTTGGCGCGCCAGGGCGAACCGTGCAGGTGATCACGCCGCGCGGCGGCTACCACCTGTGGTTCCGGGCGCCCGCCGGCGCCGTGGCGTGCTCTGCGGGGAAGCTCGCGCCCGGCGTCGACATACGCGGAGATGGCGGCTACGTCGTTGCGCCGCCGACGACGCGCCCTGACGGCAGCGGCTGGCGCTGGGCGCCGGGTAGTTCGCCGCTGGCCGAGCTGCAGCCCGAATGGCTCGAGGCGCTGACCGCCGCGTCATCGCCGATCGGTGACACGACGCCAGCGAAGCCGGCGAGCACGTGGGTCGCGATGCTCGCGGCCGGCATCCCGGACGGCCGACGGAACGCGGATCTCACCGCGCTATTCGGCCATCTCCTCGCGCGCAACGTAGACGTCCACCTCGGGGCCCACCTCCTGCACCTCGTCAACCGCTCGGCGTGCAATCCGCCGCTGGACGCTGTCGAAATTGAGCGGATCATCGCGTCGATCGCCGGCCGCGAGGGGCGCAAGCGCCGAGGGCTCACGACGTGAGCACCGTGGACGACCTCGCCGCGTTGCAGGCGCCCGACCCGATCGCCGCGGCGCAGCAGCTCGCCGCGCTCTTTGACCTGCCGAGCGCGGGCGTGACGATCCGCGGCGCCGACATCTACGGATCGGGCAGCCGCGCCGCCGTGGAGATCCAGCTCAGCAACGGCGACGTGATGACATTCGACCAGCTCCGCGACATGGCGAACGCCGGGATCCTCGCGGCCGAGCTCGTGGCCTGCACGGGCGCCATTCCGAAGATCACTAAGGCCACCGCCCTACTCGGGGTATCGCTCGTGCGCACGATCGCTCGCCATCACCGCGCCATGAGCGACAACGACGCAGCGATCGAGTGGGGCGTCTCCTACCTGCAAGCCGCCGACACGCTCGACTTTGACCTCGGCGACCAGGCCGAGCGCTGGGCGGCATTCTCGCGCCTCGCGGAGGCCGACAGATCGCGCGACCCTCACGCCCTGCCGGCGAACCTCGTGTTGCGCCACGCCGATGGCACGCGCCTCGTGCGCTCATCGTGGTTCGTGTCGCACGTCAAGGCCCTGGACTCCGTTGGGTCACGTGAGATCCCCACGCGCATGAGCCGCGTCGGCTGGCATCGCCGCGGGAGCGAGGGCCGCGTGAAGGCCACCCGGCCCGGCCTGCGCGGTCAACTCAACTGGGCGTTCTTCTTCGTCCCGGTCGGCTGGGAAGATAGGGCTGAAGCCCTCGATCCCGACGCACCGGTTTCTGGTCGCGGTTACGGGGTTACGGCAAGTGGGTTAGTAAACGCGCGCACGCAAGATCAGCGCTCCTCGCGCGTAGAGGCCGTAACTGACCGTAACCCCGTAACCCGAGAGGAACGGGCGGCATGAGTGTGCAACTCGCCATGCGCCCCATCGTGGTCACGAAGGCCGAGGCGGCGGCAGCGCTCGCGATGAGCGTCGACAGCTTCGAGCGGTACGTGATGGCCGACGTGCGCTGCGTGCGGCGTGGCCGGCTCCGCCTGTTCCCCGTCGCCGAGCTCGAGGCCTGGGCCAACGACAACGCCGAGAGGACGCTGCCGTGAACCGCGCACCGACCATTTGCAACAACCCTGGCTGCCCCGCCATCGTTCGCGTCGGCAACCGCTGCCCAGCCCACCAGGCCGCCGGCCACAACCGGCACGGCAGCACGAGGGCATGGCGCAAGCTCCGGGCCGAAGTGCTCGAACGCGACGGCTGGACCTGCCGCTACTGCGGCGGCGTCGCCACCCACGCCGACCACGTCGTCGCCCGCGCCAACGGCGGACCCGACAGCCCAGCCAACCTCGTCGGCTCGTGCCGCACCTGCAACCTCGCCAAAGGCGCCGCACCGCCACCCTGGGGCGGGCCCCCCGGACACTCAGGCGCCGCGGACCTCCCGCAGGGTTCTCGCGGTGTCTACGGTTCCCCGAAGGCGGGGCTGTAGTAGTGCCGGCGACGCCAAAGCCGCCCGGGCAGCGTGTTCGCGTGAACGCCGAGCAGCCGCAGTGGCGCCGGTTGCCCGCGGATGGTCGTGCGGGCAGGGCGCCGGCTCTTGCGGGCTCGTCGAGATTGCCCAAGGCGGCGCGGGATTGGTGGCGTGATGTGTGGCGTTCCCCGATGGCGGCGGTGTTCGTCGAGGCTGACGTTCCGGCGCTCGCCCGGGCCTGCAGGTTGGTCGCGAGGGAGGTTGTCGGCGAGGCGTCAAATGGTGAGCTCGCGGAGTTGCGTCAGCTTGAGGATCGCTTCGGCTTGTCGCCGCTTGCTCGTCGTCGCTTGCAGTGGGAGATCGAGCAGAGCACGGGCGCCGCCGCGGCGCCGCGCGCGCCTGGCGACGAGGCTGAGGCTCGACGGTTGCGGCTGGTGAGCGGCGAATGAGCCTTCCGCGGGTGGACTTCCCGAGCTTGGGCTGGCAGGTCATCGACTGGATCGAGACGAACCTCTGTCACGGGCCCGGTGATGTGCAGGGCACGCCGATCGTCCTCGATGACGAGCTGGCACGATTCATCTGCTGGGCGTATCGCCTCGACGAGAGCGGCGGGCGCACGGTGCGTCGCGCGGTGCTGTCACGACCGAAGGGTCGCGCGAAGAGCGAGCTGGCCGGGATGCTCGTCTGCGCCGAGGCGCTGGGCCCGGTGCGCTTCGATGGGTGGGACACCCACGGGCAGCCGGTCGGGCGTGCAGTCACCGCGCCGTTCATTCGCTGCCTGGCGACCGAGGAAGGCCAGTCCGGGCACACCTATTCGAACGTCGTCGCGATGCTCGAGCATGCCCGCGATCAGCACGGCGTCAGCGCCGACATCGGACTGACCAGGGTGTTCCTGCCGGCTGGTGGCGAGATTCGCCCGTCGACGGCGTCCAGCACGGCGAAGGACGGCGGCAAGGAGACGTTCTGCGTCGCCGACGAGATCCACCTTTACACCCTGCAGGCGCTGCGCCAGATGCATCGCACGGTGCGTCGCAACCTGGGCAAGCGCAAGGCTGCCAGCCCGTGGCTGCTCGACACCACCACCGCGTTTCTGCCCGGCGAGGAGTCGATCGCCCGAGAGGTTCACACCTACGTCGAGCGCGTCGGCTTCGATGCGGCCGCCGCCGCCGGCCTGCTGTACGACTACCGCTGCGCGCACGCGATCAGCGACTGGTACGACGACAGCGAGATGCTCGCGGCGCTGCGCGACGTCTACGGGCCCGCCGCGGCGTGGATGGACATGCCGCGGCTGCTCGCCGAGATCCGCGACCCGCACGCCGACCCCGCCGACTCGTGCCGCTACTGGCTGAACCAGATCGTCGCGTCGTCGGATCAATGGCTGGGCCTCACGGATTGGGAGGCGCGCGCCGCGTCCCGCGTCACCGTTCAGCCTGGGGAGCGGATCGCGCTCGGCTTCGACGGCAGCAAGTGGGATGACTCGACGGCGCTGGTCGGCTGCCGGCTGTCTGACGGTCACCTGTTCGTCGTCGGGGTCTGGGAGAAGCCCGACGGCGCCGCCGGCCACGGCTGGGAGGTTCCGCGCCACGAGGTCGACGCGGCCGTCCACGAAGCGTTCGCCCGGTTCACCGTCGCGAGAATGTACGTCGACCCGCCGTACTGGCAGGAAGAGCTCGACGCGTGGCACGCGATGTTTGGTGATGGCGTCGCGGCGTGGTGGACGCACCGTGATACGCAGATGGCTCGCGCGCTCGAGCGACTGCATACCGCCGTGCTTGACGGTGCCCTGACGCACGACTCCAACCGCGTCCTGGCGGCGCACGTCGCCAATGCCCGGCGCAAGAAGACCCGCGCGGGCGTCGTGATTCGCAAGGACCGTCCGAAGAGCCCGAACAAGATCGACGCCGCCGTCGCCGCAACGCTGGCGTTCGAGGCGCGTGCCGACGCGCTCGCGGCCGGTGCCCTGAAGCCTGTCAACAAGACCGTTGTGTTCCTATAAACGAAAGGAAGGATCGCCCCATGATTGACCGCCCCATGATTGACGTGAATGACGAACTGGACGCACTGACCGCTGCCGCCGAGGCCGCGCGGGAAGCCGAAGAGGATGCGCGCCGCGCGTTCGCAAAGGCGCGCCGGCTGGTGGCGGATAAGCGCGCCGAGCTGACGCAGGCGTACGCCGCCGGCGACGACGCGCTCATCAAGTCGTCTCGCACCGCGTTCGAGCGGGCCGAGCGGGACGCCGGCGCAGGAGTGCTCGCCGCGCGGATCGAGGGCACGAGAGAGGCCGTCCGCCAGGCTGAGCTCACCCTGACTGTGTTCATGAACGAGAACTACCGCGACCTCGTCGAGCAGCTTCGCCCGCGAGCCGAGGCCTCGGTCGCCGCTATCCGCCGGCGCGCCGATGACCTGGCGGCCGCGGTTGCGGAGTGGCACGCGATCGACCAGGAGGTCTCCAAGCTGACGCGTACGTTGCAGTGGTTCGATCCGCGCCAGCGGATGCCGCGCGATCCGTTCGACGGGATGCTCGGCGTGCTCGACGAGTTCCGGCTCCGCGAGCTCCCCGTGCCGATGCCGCGAAGCCTGGAGTCGCCGGCGGAGGCCGAGCAGGCTCGCGCCGAGCAGGAGGCCGACCGTGCGGCGAGCGTCGATCCCGCCGCGTCGGTCTGGGCGGCGTGATGAGCGACGAAACCGAGAACGAGCAGATCGTCGCGGCGCTCGAGGCCGCTCAGGAGAAGGTGAGCGCGTCGCGGCTGATTGACGACCCTGCGGCGCCGGCCACCGAGGAGCGCCGCACGTCGTTCGACGGCGGCGCGCGGATTACGAGCCCGCCTGCCGAGTCGCCGGAGGAGGCTCACCAGCAGTTCATCGCGGATCTCCTGCCGGGCGGCAGGGCAGCGTGATGGTGTCTCGCGACTGGCGCACTAATCGAGCTGAAGGCCGAGCGGGCGCGTTGCGCCAGCGGCAGAGCGCTCGCCCGAGCGCGCGCGCGCTCGGGCGAGTTGGCGCCGATGGCCGGCGTGATGCGGTGAGCGACTTGCCTCCCGGCGAGTCGCGGAGTACCGTGGCGCTCGACCTAATCAAGTGCCGCCGCGACCTGTTAGAGCAGGCCCGGCGGCGTGGCACCGAGGGTGAAGCCTCGGCGCGACCGGCACGATATGCGACCTCTCTCGCCTCGTGCCAGCCTCGCCTCAGCGAACCCTCTCGGCGTCACACGACCGAAGGGGAGATCGCATGACCATCACCGCACCCGCTGAGATCGACGTCCCGCGGGAGTTCGTTCGCCTGTTCCTCGTGTCCGCGCAGATGGGCGTCTTGGGCACGGCCGAAGGCCTAGACAGCGCCCTCAGCATCGACGGCGACAGGCGTTCCGAGGACGAGGTACTGATCAGCAGCCTGCAGGACGCCATCGCAGCACGCGCGGCGATGCTGAGGTCGATCGACCACGGCGAGCCGGTCGCGCTCGAGATGCTGCGCGGATTCGCGAAAGGCGCATGGGAGTCCATCCGCGACGAAGCGTTCTTGCTGGCGCGCGATTCCGACGACGCGGCCGAGATTGCCGACGCAGCGGCGCTGCTGCGCGACTTCTCGGCGTGGCTCGACGAGCGCGGGCTGCTGCCCGCCGTGGCGGTGTCGGCATGACCACCGTGAAGCTGACCGAAGGGCTGACCACGCACCTACGCCTCGATCGTGCAGCAAGGTCGTGAATTGTCGCGCTTGCAGTAAGCGTTCGGCGGGGTCGTGGTGAGGGCTCGGAGGGCGGCTTGGGCGTGATCACGGGCGCGATCGGTGGTGGCGGAGCGC
>Ga0136633_1000846_pt1 | contig 22992 bp, 23 predicted proteins | sample AntDrymeUQ832206_2_FD_105494 | JGI IMG/M metagenome (GOLD analysis project Ga0136633, IMG submission 105494) | Polar desert sand microbial communities from Dry Valleys, Antarctica - metaG UQ83 (22.06) | ecosystem: Environmental > Terrestrial > Soil > Desert | place: Antarctica: Dry Valley...
ACGCCCGTCAGGAAGCTGGTCAACGCGGCGGAGAGCATGATGCCGCCGACCGCCTTCTTGTGCGCGGGCCTGGCCTCGTGCCAGATCGCCAGCGCCGCCGCGGGCAGCGCGAACATCATGATCGGGAAGAAGCCGGTCATGAACGCGCCCGCGGTCGGGTCGCCGGCCAGGAAGCGCGGGATGTCACCGGTGACGGCGTCGCCGGTCCCCGGCGTGTAGGAGCCGAAGATGAACCACGGCGGGTTGTTCAGGATGTGGTGCAGCCCGAGCGGGATCAGCAACCGGTTGAGGGTGCCGTAGACGAATCCACCCAGCACAGCGTTCTGCGTCACCCACTCGCCGAGGTTGGTGATACCGGCGTCGAACCAGGGGTAGACCAGGTTCATCAGCACCGACAGACCGATCGCCGCGAAAGCCACGATGATCGGGACGAAGCGCCGACCGCCGAAGAAGGCGAGGTACGGCGGCAGCGAGATCCGGTGGTAGCGCTGCCACAGGAAGGCGCTGGTCAGGCCGATCACGATGCCGCCGAGCACGCCGTAGTTGATCAGCTCCTCACCCTCCAGGACCATCGGCGACATCGCGTCGCCGACCGCCTTGAACACCAGGTAGCCGACGACGGCCGCAAGGGCGGTCGACCCGTCGGACTTGCGGGCCATGCCGATCGCGATGCCGACCGCGAACAGCAGCGGCAGGTTGGCGAAGAGCGCGTTGCCTGCCGCGCCGATCACGGCGGACACGTTGTCCCAGCCGGCACCGTCGGCGCCGAGCAGGTCGGGCTGCCCGAGCCGGAGCAGGAGCGCGGCGACGGGCAGGGCCGCGATCGGGAGCATCAGGCTGGTCCCGAACCTCTGCATGGGCGCGAGGTTGAGTCCTCGCCGCTTCGTCGTCTCTGGTGAGACGTCCGGTGTGGTCACGATGCTGTCCTTCCGTGGGTGCTCCCGGGCCGCTTCGGTCCGGGCTGTGGGTCATGCTCGTCACGACCCAACGACATGTGGAGCTGGTAGCGGTCGCCGCGGTAACGCGAGACGACGTACTCCAGCGGGGTTCCCCCGGCGCTCGAGATGCGACGGAAGACGAGGAGGGGGGTGTGGAGAGGGGCGTCGAGCCGGCGGGCCAGCGTCGCGTCCGCGCTCTCGCCCCACAGCGTCTGCTCGGCGGCGTCGATGGTGTGGCCGTAGCGGGTTCCGAAGACCTCGTAGAGCGAGCCGCTGAGATCCTCACGGTCGAGGCCGGGCAGCGCCGCCTCCGGGTACCAGCCCTGCTCGAGCGCGATCGGCTGGCCGTCGGCGAGCCGGACCCGCTCGATCCGCCACGCCTCTCCCGACCGACCCAGCCGCAGCGCCTCGACCACGTCGGCCGGCGGTCGCTCCCGCTCGATGCCCAGCGACCGGGTCGAAGGCGTGAGACCGCGCCGGCGCATGTCCTGGCTGAAGGACGCGAGGTGGAGCGTGCTCTCGAGCCGCGGCCGCGCCACGAACGTGCCCTTGCCGTGGATCCGGTGCAGCAGACCATCGGTCACCAGCGTGTCGATCGCCCGGCGCACGGTGGCCCGCGAGACGCCGTACGTCGTCATCAGGTCGCGCTCGGAGGGGATCGCGGCGTCAGGGCCGAGGTCGCTCACGGCGAGGTCGGCGAGCACGTCGGTCAGCTGGGCGTGCTTCGGTCGCGGCCCGTCGGTGATCTGCCGGCTACTCACCCTTGCTTACCTCTCGACGCGGGGTCACATGATTGGTACGGTCTGGTACGTACCAGTGAGGATGGCCCGACGAGGAGGGTGTGTCAAGGGATGTCGACCCAGATGGCGCAGGAGATTGCCGAGCAGCCGGACACGGTGCGCCGGACCTGGCAGGCACTGGCGCCGGTGCGCCCGGACCTGGCGCGACTGCTGGCCGGGCGACGGCGGGTGCTCTTCGCGGCACGAGGCACCAGCGACAACGCCGCCATCTACGGCCGCTACCTGCTCGAGACGCACGCCGCCATCGCCGGTGGCCTGGTCTCCCCCAGCGTCGCCACCCACTACCGGACTCGGCTCGACCTCTCCGACGCCGTGGTGGTCTCGGTCAGCCAGTCCGGCGCAACCGCGGAGATCGTCGCTACGCAGGACTGGGCACGGGACTGCGGTGCCGCCACGGTGGCCGTCACCAACGTCGACGGCTCACCGCTCGCGACCGGCGCCGACCTCGCACTCGTGACGCAGGCCGGCCCCGAGCTGGCGGTCCCGGCCACCAAGAGCTACCTCGGCCAGCTGGTCGCGATGGTCGCGCTCGGCACCGCCGCCGCCCCCGATCCTGCCGCGCTCGACGACGAGATGGCCCGCGTACCCGAAGTCATCGAGTCGCTGCTCGCCGAGCGGGCCGGCATCACCGACGGCGTCGCCGCCCTCCGCTCGGCCGACTACACCGTCGTCTCCGGCCGAGGCCTGCTGATGGGGACCGCCCTCGAGACGGCGCTCAAGCTGGAGGAGACCTGCCTGCGGCCGGTCCGCGGCTATTCGTACGCCGACCTGCGGCACGGGCCGATCTCGGTGGTGACGACCGGCATGGCCGCCATCTTGGTGGCCGGGGTCGACGGGCCGATGCTGGCGCCGATGACCGAGCTGGCCCGGGACCTGTCGCAGCGCGGGGCCACCGTGGTCGGCATCGGCGGGGACGACGCCTTCGCCGCCGCGTGCGACGTGCAGGTGCGCGGCCCGCGACTTCCCGAGACACTTGCCCCCTTGGGCACCATCGTTCCCGCCCAGCTCGTGGTCGAGGCGCTCGCGCGCGACCTCGGGCTGGACCCCGATGCCCCGCGTGGCCTGGCCAAGGTCACCCGGACCGATCCCACAGCAGAAGGAGACCACTCATGAGCAGCAAAGCCGAACAGATCCTGGCCGGACTCGGCGGGGCCGAGAACATCGTCGAGATCGAGGCCTGCATCACCCGGCTCCGGACCGAGGTGAACGACCCGTCCAAGGTCGACCAGGCAGCACTCAAGGCCGCCGGCGCTCACGGCGTCGTGGCCTCGGGACAGGTCGTGCAGGTCGTCGTCGGACCTGAGGCGGACAACCTCGCCGACGACATCGAGGACCTGATGTGACCCAGGTTCTCGCTCCCTGCCCGGGTCGGGTCATCTCGGTCACCGAGGTGGCGGACCCGGTGTTCGCCGCGGAGATGGTCGGACCCGGTGTCGCGATCGAGCCGACCGGCGAGATCGTCACCGTGGTCGCGCCGATCGCCGGCCGAGTGCTGAAGCTGCACCCCCACGCGTTCGTGGTGCTCAGCGCCGACGGCGTCGGCGTGCTGGTCCACCTCGGCATCAACACGGTGCGGCTCGAGGGGCGCGGCTTCGAGCTGCTCGCCACCGAGGGCGACACGGTCGCCGCCGGCGACCCGATGGTCCGCTGGGACCCCTCGACCGTCGACGGTGAGGACATGTCGACCGTCGTGCCGGTCGTAGTAATGGATCGCCCCGCGGGATCGGTTGCCGCACCGGCCCCCGGACTCGTCGTGGCCACCGGCGACCCGCTGTTCACCGCGTGAGACCGCCCGCTGCGCTGCTGCTCGACCTCGACGGCACGCTGGTCGACTCTGAGCCGCTGCAGCGGATCGGCTACCAACGCTTCTTCGCGGCTCGCGGTTGGCCGACGCCCGACCTGTCGCTGTTCACCGGACGGCGGGGCGCCGACGTGTTCCCCACCGTGTCCGGACCCTGGCAGCACCACGACCCGGTCGCCCTGGCGCTCGAGGTGACCTCACTGGTGCCTCGCGATGTCACACCCGCCGAGGTGCCGGGGGCGATCGACCTGGTGCGGGCGGCAGCATCCCTCGGGATCCGGGTCGCCATCGTGACCTCGGCCAGCCCGCCCTGGGTGCGGACCGCGCTCGGCGACGGTCTGGGTGTGCTCGAACTGGTCGAGCTGGTCGTCACGGCGCACGACGTCGTAGACGGCAAGCCCCACCCGGCCGGCTTCCTGCTGGCCTGTGAGCGGCTGGACACCGACCCTCGCGACACTTGGGCGGCGGAGGACAGCGTCGCCGGCATCACGGCCGCATCGGCCGCGGGCGTCGGCACCGTCATCGGCGTGACCACCAGCGTGACCGCCGAGCAGCTGACCGACGCCGGCGCTCACACGACGTACGCCGACCTGCGACCGGTCATCGCCCAGCTGGGTTGAGCTCCGGCGCCGGCTCGTGCGATGAGTCCCGGGCCTCCGACCGGTCGTTGCCCACACCCGGAGCGAAGGAGAGACCGATGAGCAGAATGATCAGCCTCGGCCACAGGGACGTCATACGGTCCGAGCGCTATAGCGCTCGGACCGTATGACGTGGGGTCGAGATCAGGTGGTCAGGCTGCGAGCTGCTGCTCCTGCTGCCGCGCCTCGCGGGTGAGTCCGGCCTGGATCGCGCGGCGCTCACGCTTGCTGCCGGTCGTCATCTTGTAGAGGGCCTTGAGCTGGCGCGGCAGGTTGCGCTTGGTGGTCGTGGCGAGCAGGCCGTTGGGCAGCGAGAGCCGGACGACCTTGTGCCAGGCGGAGTAGACTTGGGGCGCGAGGGGCCGGGTGAGGTAGGTGAGCTCGTACTTGTCGAACAGCGCCTGCACCTTCGGTGCGATCTCGGCGTAGCGGTTGGACGGCAGGTCCGGGAAGAGGTGGTGCTCGATCTGGTGGCTCAGGTTGCCCGACATCACGTGCATCGCCTTGGAGCCGGAGATGTTGGCCGCGCCGAGCATCTGCCGGACGTACCAGTCGCCCTTGGTCTCGCCCTCGATCGAGCGCTTCTCGAAGGTCTCGACGCCCTCGGGGAAGTGGCCGCAGAGGATGATCGAGTTGGTCCACAGGTTGCGCACGGTGTTGGCGGTGAAATTCGCCGCCAGAGTGGGCAGGAACGACCCCGTCGGCAGCGAGAGCAGCGGGTGGGCCACGTAGTCCTTGGTCACCTGCTTGCGGATCTTGCCCAGGACCTCCTTCGCGCGGCGCTGGAAGTCCGGGTCCTTGGTCTGCTTCTTCTTGATCACGGCGCCGAGGTCGAGGTCGTAGGCAGCGATGCCGTACTCGAAGAACATGGCGTTGATGAAGCACCAGACCGGCTGGCCGAGGTGGAACGGCGACCAGCGCTGGTCCTCATCGACGCGCATGATGCCGTAGCCGAGGTCGTTGTCCTTGCCGACCACGTTCGTGAAGTTGTGGTGGATCTCGTTGTGGCTGTGCTTCCACTGCTCGGCCGGCGAGGCCATGTCCCAGTCCCAGGTCGTGGAGTGGATCTTCGGGTCACGCATCCAGTCCCACTGGCCGTGGAGGATGTTGTGTCCGATCTCCATGTTGTCGAGGATCTTGGAGACCGAGAGGCCGGCGGTGCCGACCAGCCAGGCCGGCGGGAAGATGCTGAAGAGGAGCACTGCCCGGCTGCCGAGCTCGATGCTGCGCTGGGTCTTGATCATCCGACGGATGTACGCCGCATCGGACGCGCCGCGGGAGTCGACGATGTCCTGGCGGATCGCGTCGAGCTCGATGCCGAGCTGCTCGATGTCCTCGGGGGTGAGGTGAGCGATCGGGTTGTCGGCCTTCTTCTGGATGACAGTCATGTCGTCAGCCCTTCTGGGGGTGGTCGAGGTGGCAGGCGCCGGCTGCGGCGCTGATGCAGGTCTGGATCTTGATGGCGCCGCTCTCACCGGGCACCGCAGTGGTGATCTGTCCGTTGCGGAGGTCGCGCACGCTGCCCTCGGTCATCGGCAGCACACAGCTGAAGCAGATGCCCATCCGGCAACCGCTCGGCATCAGTACGCCGGCGTTCTCGGCCGCCTCGAGGATCGGGACCGCGCCGTCGGCCGTGAGCGTCTGGCCGTTGCCGAAGGTGACGGTGCCGCCGTCGCCGGGCTCGACCCGGGAGCTGCGGAACTGCTCGGTGAACAGCTCCAGGCCCTTGTCGGCGTGGAACCGCTCGAGCGCGTCGAGCAGACCGGCCGGACCGCAGGCAAAGGTGCGACGTTCGGCGACGTCGGGGACCAGCGCCGGGAGGTCGTCGACGTCGAGGACGCCGTGGACGTCGTCGTACCGCGCGACCAGCGTGATGGCGCCGGCTGCGTCGAGGGCCTCGAGGTCACGCAGGAAGATCGAGTCGGGCCGGCTGGGTGCGACGTGGACGACGACGACGTCGTACGCGGCACTGCGGCCGGGTCGCAGCACGCCCTCGTCGGTCGACGGGAACAGGTTGCGCAGCATCCCGATCACCGGGGTGATTCCACTGCCGGCGGTCACGAAGAGGAACCGGCCACCGGTGGGCGGCAGCACGAACTCTCCGGCCGCCTGCTCGAGGTGGACCAGGGTGCCCGGCGCCATGTCGTGGACGAGGTGGTGGCTGACCAGCCCGTCGGGGACGGCCTTGACCGTCACCGCGATCCGGCGGTCGGCGCGGGGGCCGTGGGTCAGGGAGTAGGCGCGCCACTGGCGGACCCCGTCGACGTCGACACCGATCCGGACATACTGACCGGGGACGTGCCCCGCCCAGTCGGCGCCGGGACGGATCACCAGGGTGGCGGCGTCCCGGGTCTCGGGGCGCACCTCCTCGATCCGGCCGCGCAGTTCGGCGCCGGCGCGCAGCGGCGCGAACAGGTCGAGGAAGTCCGCAGGCACCAGCGGCGTCGTGACGGCCTCGGCCAGCTGACGCGCTCGGGTTCGCAGAGAGGACTCCATGACATCCATCATGACTGCGCGATACGCTCAATACATGACGTAAAGGCGTGAATTCTGCGCCACTTCTTGTTCGGAGATGACAAATGTCGGAACGCCTCACGCTCGAGGGTGCTCTCGTGGACCTGCTCCGGGCGACGCTGCCCGAGGTCGCCGAGCACACCGTGACCGCAGTCCGCGAGGAGGTTCCGGCCTACAACACAGGGCTTGGCGAGCAGATGGCCGCCACCATCGAGCAGGCGGTGCAGATGGCGCTGGCCGGCTTCCTGCGCGTGGCCGGCCGGACCGGTGACCCCGGCAAGCCACTCTCCCCGACCGTCGAGGGCGCCTACGCGCTCGGCCGCGGCGAGGCCAGGTCGGGGCGCTCGGCCGACGCGCTGCTGGCGGCCTATCGGGTCGGTGCTCGCGTCGCGTGGCGGGAGCTCTCGGCGACCGCGGTCGAGGCCGGCGTCCCGGCCGTCACGGTGGCGTCCTTCGCGGAGCTGGTGTTCGCCTACATCGACGAGCTCTCGGCGGCATCGGTTGCCGGTCACACCGACGAGCTGGAGACCTCCGGCCGGCTCCGGGAGCGCTACCTCGACCGGCTCGCGGTCGGGCTGCTGCGCGGTGAGCCTGCCGACGACGTGACGGAGGCCGCCGAACGCGCGGATTGGACGGCACCCAAGACGCTCACCGCCGTGCTGCTGCCCGAGGCCCAGGTCCGCCCGATGCTCGGGCTGGTGGCGCCGGGAGCGTTGACCCCGAGCGACCACGGACTCCCCGAGGGACTCGCCGTCGTGCTCGTGCCCGACATGGGCGGCCGGTCACGCAACCGGCTGCTGCGGATCCTCGCCGACCGGCACGCCGTCGTCGGGCCGGCGCGGCCGTGGCGAGAAGCGCGTACGTCGTACGCCCGGGCGGTCCGTGGTCTCGACCTGCAGCACTCGGCGGCACCGCTCGACACCGAGCAGCACCTCGCCTCCCTGGTGGTCACCGCCGACCCCGAGGCGTTGGCCGACCTGCGGGCGCGGGCGCTCGCACCACTGGCCGACCTCAGGCCGGCGACGGCCGAGAAGCTGGAGGCGACCCTGCGCTCGTGGCTGCTCCACCAGGGCCGCCGTGAAGACATCGCCGCCGACCTGTTCGTCCACCCGCAGACCGTCCGCTACCGCATGAACCAGCTGCGTGAGCTCTACGGCGACACCCTCGAGGACCCCGAGACGGTGCTGGCGCTGACGCTCGCGCTGGCGTGAGGGGCTCGTGCGGTTTCCCCGGTCGACCGGGGAAACCGCTACTTGGTACCCGCCATTGCGGGTACCAAGTGGCGGACTCGCCGACACAGTCCACCCGACGCAGTTCAGCGGCGGGCGGCGGCCTTGGCGCGCTCGATCTCCTCGACCAGTTGCTCAGCGGGGACGGCAAAGGCGGTGATCGGGATGACCGGGTCCGCGCCTGCGCCCTTGACGTCGATCGCGACGCCGGCCGGGCCGCGAGGCTGGATCCGGGCGCCGTGGACCTTCGACCACGGCCACGTCTCAGCGGTGCGATAGCCGCGGTAGCTGATCGTGTCCGGGCCGAGCTCGAGCCGCCAGCGGTGCAGCCGACCGGTCAGCAGCCGGACCAGGTCGGGCAGGGACCCGACCGCGCCGACGATGGTCAGCAGCGAAAAGCCCGGTGACTCCAGGGCGCTGAAGTCCGTCACCGCGATGTAGGCCCAGAGCGCGGCCACGACCAGACCGGCGAGCCAGGCTCCCACGAGCGGCCAGGTGGTGGCGGCAGGGGCGACGAACACGCGTACGCCGTCGGCGGTGACCTGGGGGTCCCGCGGCCGACGCCGGCGTACGAGCGCCGAGACCGCCGAGATCAGCAGCAGCCCGAACGTGGCCACCAACCCCCAGGTCGACCAGCCCATGACACCGCCGACGGTGAGCGAGAGCCCCACCATCAGCAGCGTGGCCAGGACCAGGACGGTGACCACGGTGACCGTGTACCAGCGCGGGATCAACCGGACCGGGTTCACCGTCACCACGGAGTCACCGAGTCCCAGGCGTCGCCCACGGCGTCCGTCGCGTCGTCCCAGGTGTCGGAGCCGAAGTCCGTCACGTCGTCGACGCGGTCGCCGCTCCAGTCTGTGATGTCGTCCCAGTTGTCGTAGATCTGGCCGACCCCGTAGGAGACTCCCGCGGCCAGGAGACCGCCGCCGATCACGACCAGCGTGACCGGAGCCGTGATGACGCCCGCCGCGACCAGCGCGGTGACGCCGACGCCGACTGCGATGCTGGAGCCGGTGGTCTCGAGGTTCTTCGCGAGGGTGTCGCGCAGCCAGGTCGCGGCCTTGGTCACGGCTCCGGGGTCGCCCTCGACCAACGTGTCCATCGCCGTCATTCGCCGACCCGCGCCATCGAGTCGAACTCGCCCGCGATCTCGTCCTCGGTGCGCCCGAGTGAGTCGGCGACGTCGCGCACCAGGATGGCGATCCCGACGTTGACCGCGGCGACCTCTCCGGCGGTTTCCGAGACGGCGGCCAGGATGTCGGTGACGTACGCCGAGCCGTACCCGGCGTCGACGGAGCCGGGCGCGCCACCGGCCGAGCCGTCGATGGTCGTGGCCGCGTCGTCATGGCTGCCGGCGATCCGGGCCGCGGCACCCGCGTCGAGTCGCAGCGTCACGTCTGCACCTCCTGCGGCGGGCCGGGCCGGAACTCCTCGGGCACGGCGACGTCGAGCAGCTTCAGGTCGTAGGGCTTCGCGTCGTGGATGTCGGAGAGCCGGTGGCTGTCGAAGAGCAGCCCGGCTGGTGCTCGCCCCGCGCGTCGATGAACCGGTCGAGGGCGGTGTAGCCCAGCAGTGCGACCCGGCCGTCGGCCAGCTTGATCATCTTGATGTCGGCCACCTGGCCATCTCCGTCTGTCTCGACGGGGAGGTAGAGCACGGGCGGTGCGATCAGCTGCTCATCCACGTCGCGGAGGCTACCCCGCTCGAGCGTCAGTCAAACCCGTGGATCTGACGTCCCGCGACCCAGGTCGCCGCGACCTGCGGCTGTTGGCGCCGCTCGGACCAGTCGCCGAACGGGTCCTCGTCGAGCAGCACCAGGTCGCCGGGATGGCCCGCAGCCACCGTGCCCCACCCGTCGGTCGACGCGGCCAGTGCCTCGCGGAGGGTGATCGCCTGGTCGGCGTACCAGGCTTCCCGGCCGTCGACGCTGCGGTGTGCCGCCGCCATCACAGCCAGCCACGGATCGAGACTGGCGACCGGGGCGTCGGACCCCAGCGCGAGCCGGACCCCGTCGTCGAGCATCCAGCGGAACGCGAAGCTGCGATCACCCTGGCCCGGCCAGAGCCGGTCGCAGACATCGCGGTCGTCCACGAGGTGCGCCGGCTGCACACTGGCCACGACACCGAGGTCCGCCATCCGGCGTACGTCCTCGCGGCGGACCAGTTGGGCATGCTCGATCGAGCCCCGGGCACCGACCTCGCCGATGGCGTCGAGGGCCTCGCCGACAGCCCGGTCGCCGATCGCGTGGACCGCGACCTCGAGTCCGTGCTCGGTGGCGCGGCGCAGCAGGTCGCGCAGCTCCTCGGGCGTCTGGTTGGGCTGACCGTGCGGGAAACCCAGCGGCGACGGACCGGCGTAGGGCTCGCAGCACCAGGCGGTGCGGGTGTTGAGCGAGCCGTCGCTGATGATCTTCAGCGGACCCATTCGAGCCCGGTCGTCACAGCCGGGAAGTACGTCGCCGGTGCGCAGGCCGCGCTCGATGACGGCGTCCAGCCCGTCGGCGTACGTCGCGGCGCGGACCCGGAGCAGGTCTCCGCCTGCCTCCCAGCGGGTGGTCCACTGGTCGGGGCCGCCGCTGAACTCGAAGTCGGTGATGCCGACGATCCCCAGTGCCGCGGCCTCGTGCTGGGTGCGGAGGAGTGCGTCGGGGCCGGTGCCGTCGTCGCCGAGGACCGCCATCAGTCGGGGGTACACCGCGAACCACTCACCCTCGGCCACCATCCCCTCGCGAAGCGGGATGGCGAGAGTCATCAGGGCGACGCTGTTGAGCCAGGCGTGGTGGCCGTCGCCGGCGATCAGCACGATCGGCTGGTCGGTCTCCAGTTCATCGAGCATCGAGACCACCGGGTCGACCGGCCAGTCGGTCGGTCGGTGTCCCCAGCCGACGATCGACTGGTCGGGACGCGCCTCGAGCCTCTCCCGCACAGCGGCGAGCGCCGTCTCGGCCGACCGCACGCCGGTGAGGTCGAGCCGCGAGCTCGAGAGGCTCCACTGGGTGAGGTGGACGTGCTGATCCCAGAGGCCGGGCAGCAGCCAGCGGCCCTCGGCGTCGACCTCCTCGACTCCGTCCGCGGCCAGCCCGGGCGCGACCTCGGTGACGACCCCGTCGGTCACCCGGATGTCGACCGGGGCGTCCGGCGTACCGCTGCCGTCCAGATCGGCCAGACGACCGTTGCGGAGGAGAAGGCTGGTCATGGATGCCACGGTAGGACGCACCCGGGCCGGCCTCAGCGGCGGGGCGTGGTGGCGGCCGTCGTTGATGGCGTCAGTCGACGTGGCGGCGCGACTGCACGATCCGGAACCGGGACGCGACGTAGGCGCCGTCGGTGTAGGACGCGTTGGCGGCCGGGTTGGCGCCGGTGCCGTGGAAGTCGGAGTAGGCCGCGGACTGGTTGACGAAGACCCCGCCGAGCAGGTTCTCCGACAGCGCGACGCCGGCGTCGAGGGCGGCCTCGCGCATGTCGTCGATGACGGCATCCGAGGTCGAGTAGACCGCCGCTGTCATCGCGCCGCGGCGCTGCACGGTGTCGCGGAACAGCTCGATCGACTGGTCGCTACCGCCGGTGGAGATCAGGTAGGCGACCGGACCGAAACACTCGGTCTCGTAGACGTCGGCGTCGTCGCCGGCCTTGAGCGCGACCAGGGTCGGCGTCCGCACTTCTGCGTCGGCGTACGCCGGGTGGGTGACCGTGCGGGACGCGACCAGCACGTCGCCGCGGGACCCGGCCGACGCCAAGCGCTCGAGCACGCCCTCGTTGACCACACCGCCGAGCAGCTCCACCGCGCGGGCGTCATCACCGAGCATCCGGTCGAGCGCCGCACCGATGCCCGCCCCGACCTCCGCCGGGGTCTTGCGGCCGTCGTCGGTCTCGATGCCGTCGGCCGGCAGGTAGACGTTCTGCGGCGCGGTACACATCTGACCGGTGTAGAGGGCGAAGGAGAACGCGAGGTTCTGACACATCGCCTTGAAGTCACTCGTCGAGTCGACGACGACGGTGTTGACGCCGGCCTTCTCGGTGAAGACCGTCGCCTGCCGGGCGTTGTCCTCCAGCCAGTCGCCGAAGGCGTTGCCGCCGGTGAAGTCGATCAGCTTCACCTCGGGTCGTACGGCGAGCACCCCGGCCACCCGGTCCGCGGGGTCCTCGGCGGCGAGGGTGACCAGGTGGGGGTCGAATCCCTGCTCGGCCAGCACCTCCTGGCAGACCTGCACGGTGATCGCCAGCGGCAGCACGGCAGCCGGGTGGGGCTTCACGACGACCGGGTTGCCGGTCACGAGCGAGGCGAACAGCCCGGGCCAGGAGTTCCACGTCGGGAACGTGTTGCAGCCGATGACCAGCGCGACGCCGCGCGGGACGACGGTGAACGTCTTCTCCATGACCAGCGGGTGCTTGCCCGGCTTCTCCCAGCGGGCGGTCGCAGGCGTCCGGGTCATCTCGACCCAGGCGTAGGCGATCGCCTCCAGCGCGCGGTCGAGCGCGTGGGCGCCGCCGGCCTGGAACGCCATCACGAACGCCTGCCCGCTGGTGTGCTGGACGGCGTTGGCGAGCTCGAAGACGCGGCCGTGCAGCCGGTCGAGGATCTCCAGGCAGACACCGGTGCGTCCCTCCGGCCCGGCGTCGCGCCAGGCGCGCTTGCCCGCCTCGGCGCCGGCCAGCAGGGCATCGACGGACTCGTCGGAGGAGTGGACCCGCGGGTAGCGGATCCCCAGGTCGATCCCGAACGGCGAGCGCTCTCCGGCGACGGTGCCGTCGCTGCCGGGGGTCGAGAGCGGGAACTCGCCGCCCAGCCACGCGTCGTACGCGGCCTTGCCCTCAGCGGCGGCGTTCTCGCCGTAGACGCGCGGCGACGGGGACTCGTCGAAGGCCGAGTAGTAGCCGCGTGAGGCGCTCGCTGCGACCGCTGCGTCGAGTCGGGCACGGTGCTGGGAGAGAAGGTCGCTGTCCATGAACGCCAGCCAACCACAGGGTGGGTCTACCGTGTCTTCCGTGGGCGCTCGGGGGACCGTACTGCTGCTCCTCACCATCGTGGTGGGTGGAGCGGCCGGCTGGTCGTACGCCGAGCAGCGCGACCAGCCCCGCAGCTCCGAGGCCGCCCCGTCGCCGGTGGCCGCCGCGGACCCGGCGATCCCGTTCACACCGCCCGAGAAGACCAAGCCCGATCCGGAGCTCGACCCGCTGACGCAGACCCTGGCCACCCATGACGAGCGGCTGGGAACCCCCCGGAAAGGTGGGGTGATCCTGCCCGTCCCGAACGGCTGGGTCAGGACCACCTTCCCCGACGGGCGTCAGGCCACATGGCGGCTGCCCGACGGCCCGGCGGGCGGCTACACCTTCCGGGTTCAGCTCCTCGACGAGAACCGCACCGTCAGCCAGAAGGTCGGCGTGCGCCCCGCAGAGCTGCGCGGGGACGACCTGGTGTCGGACCTGCGGGTCCTGGGGAAGTCGTTCGACACCCTCAAGGCGAGCTTCATCTTCCAGGGTTACCGGCGGCTGACAGTCATCCGCTGGGTGAGCTTCGGCGGCGGCCTGGTCGACCTCGAGATCGCGGCGACCGGCCGGGTGATCGACGAGACCGGCCTGGAGGCACTGGTGGCGAAGATCGACCAGGAGGTGCGCCTCCAGCCGCTGCCCCAGAAGGCGGACCAGAAGTCGGACCAGGAAGCGGATCAGAAGCCCGGCGCCGCGATCTCCTCCAGGACCCCGTAAGCGGTCACCTGGTCCAGGCTCCGGACCTGCACCCACAGGTAGCGCCCCACCGAGACCTGTCGCACCCGCTCCACGATCACACCCGGACACCCGGTCGACACCTGGGTCAGCACCGGGTCGTCGCCGGCGACGTCGCTCACCGGGACGAGCGCGGTCTCGCAGTCGTCGTGACCCGGGAGCTGCTCTGGCATGTCCTCGGAGGCGATCACCCCGATGAACACTCCCTCACCCTCCGCGGCGCTGACCCAGTCCTCGGAGGTTCCGGCCGAGAGCGCGGGCAGGTCACCCTCCTGCTCCGGCGGGGTCCACTGTCCCGTCGCCACCGCGGCGGTCCAGGACTGCGGAACGGTCACGACCAGGGAGCCGGTGGAGTCGCGGAGCGTCACCGGCTCCCGCTGCGTGCGCTGCGCGGCATATCCACCCCCCGCACCGACGAGCAGCGCGACCGCAGCGGCGGCACCGAGCAGGATCCGGGCCCGAGTGCGGGAGCGCCGCGGAGGGACCGGGTCGGGGAGGTCCCCCTCGGGGCCGAACGAGCTGGGTCGCGGTCCGGGCTGGGTCAGGTTCGGGTCGAGCGGCAGCCACGGTTCGGGGAGCGGCCCGCGGTCGCCGTCGACCGTCGCGCCCAGTGCGGTGGTGAGCGCGTCGACGTACGTCGGCACGTCGGGCCAGCGGTCGTCGCGGTCCGGTTCGAGGGCTTGTCGAACCACGGCCACGACGTCCGCGCCGAACTCCCGACCCTCGGCCGAGAGGGAGGGCGGCGGACCGGGTGCGACAGCCGCGGAGAGCGAGGCGTGCCGGAACGGCGCCTGACCGGTCAGCAGCAGGTGGGTGAGCGCGCCCAGCGCGTAGAGGTCGGCGCGCGGGTCGAGCCGCTCCCCCTGCGCCTGCTCGGGTGCGACGAAGGACGGTGTGCCCGCGATCATCGTCAGCCGTGACGACACGTCGTAGGCCTTGCCGAGGCCGAGGTCGGCCAGCATCGCCCGCACCTGCGGTTCCCCCTCGCGCGACTCGATCGTCCGGAACAGCACATTGGCCGGCTTGACGTCGCGGTGGAGCACGCCGCGCTCGTGCAGGGCGGTCAGGCCGAGCCCGATCTGCCGCACCACCTCGAGCGCCTGGGTGGGGGTCAGCCCGTCGATCTCCAGCCGGTCGGCGAGCGTGCCCTGGTCGGCGTACGACATCACCAGGTAGGGCCTACCGTCATCGAGCTCGCCGGCGTCGTAGACGGAGACGACGTGGGGCGACTCGACCTTGCGCAGGAAGCGTCCCTCCTCGAGGAACCGCTGCCGGACGTGGTGGTCCTCGGTCCAGTTCTCGGCCAGCACCTTCACCGCGACAGGCGAGTCGAGCTGCTCGTCGTAGGCGAGCCAGACGGTGGCGAAACCGCCGGAGCCGATGCGCCGACGCACGGCGTAGCGACCGATCCGAGAGGGCATGGACACCCCTGCATTATGTTCATGTCGACAGCGCACCACGGGGGAGGGACCGCCACATGGCGTGGGACAGCACGACACCGGACGAGATCGACGACCTGGCCCGACGGGCGCAGGCCGGGGAACGCGACGCCATGGAGGCGTTGCTGACAGCCGTCCGGCCGCGCGCCCTCAACGTGTGCCGTGGGGTGCTCCCCTACTCCAACGATGCCGAGGACGCCTGCCAGGAAGCCCTCATCAACATCTCGAACAAGATCGGCTCGTGGCACGGCAACGGCCGCTTCACGACCTGGATGCACTCCGTCGCGGTCAACTCCGCCCGCTCGACCTACCGCCGACTGAAGAACCAGGCGGTGGTCGGCGGTGTCAGTGACGCCCTCGTCGACCGCCCCGACCCACGCACCACCAGCGTCATCGCCGGCACCCGCCTGGACCTGTTGGAAGCGATGGAGACACTCGAGCGCGACCATCCCCAGTTCGTCGAGCCGTTGCTGCTGCGCGACGTCTACGGGCTGCCCTACGAGGAGATCGCGCGGCTTGTCGGCGCGCCCCTGGGGACGGTGAAGGCGCAGATCCACCACGGCCGCAAGCTGGTCCGGCCGATGCTCCGCGGCGAGGACTGACCGTGCGCCGGGGGCTGGCCGCGATCGCGGCCAGCGGGCTGCTGCTGGCCGGCTGCTCGGCTGGCGAGCCGACTCCCGCGCCGGCCACACCGACCACGCCGGCCAGCGAGAGCTCCGAACCGAGCCCGGCTGCGGCGTACGGCCCCGCCCTCGGCGTGGCCCTGAGCGAGCCGGTCGAGGACCGGGTCTATCCCGACGTCGGCGACCCGGGCGTCGACGCGCTCCACTACGACCTCGACCTGACGTGGGACCCCGAGACCTCGGTTCTCGACGGGACCGAGCTCCTCACCTTCCGTTCGACCCAGGACTCACGCAACGTCCGGCTCGATCTCGCTCCGTCGATGGACGTGTCCCACGTGAGGATCGACGGTGACGGGGTCGCATTCGAGCAGCACGGCAAGGACCTGGTGGTCAAGGCTCCCGTCGTCCTGGACCGGCGCTACGTCGTCGAGATCGAGTACGACGGCACGCCCCGACCGGTCGCGGCGCCCACGACGCGCCGGGATGCCGCGCTGGTCGGCTGGACCACCATGAGTGACGGTTCGACGTGGACGATGCAGGAGCCGTTCGGCGCCTACTCCTGGTATGCGGTGAACGACCACCCCTCCGACAAGGCCCTCTACGACTTCACGCTGCGGGTGTCAGCCCCCATGGTCGGCATCGCCAACGGCGAGCTGGAGTCACGCCATCGGGTGGACGGGCAGACCGTCACCAAGTGGCACCTCGCCGAGCCTGCGGCGTCCTACCTGGTGACCGTCACGTTCGGGGACTACGTGACCGAGACCGACACGTCCGCGGGCGGGGTCCCGGTCAGCATCTGGATGCCGCGCCCCCTCACGTCGAAGACGGACGCCCAGCTCAAGATCGCGGTCGACTCCGTTGAGTGGGCCGAGGACCGGCTCGGTCCCTACCCCTTCGATACCTTGGGCTTCCTCTTCGTCCACTCCACCAGTGGCATGGAGACCCAGACCATGATCACCCTCGGGCTCACCGACTACACGACCTCGCAGCCGGTGCTGGTCCACGAGGTCGTGCACCAGTGGTGGGGCGACCAGGTCACGCCCCGCGACTGGCGCGACGTCTGGATGAACGAGGGCATGACGATGTACCTGCAGGCGATGTGGGAGTCCGAGAACGCCGACGTCCCACTGGAGGATCGGCTCGCGGACTGGGCCGACGACGGTGCCGACCTGCGGAGGAAGGCCGGTGCGCCGGCGGCGTACGACCCCACCAGGTTCGCCGAGGCCAACGTCTACTACCTGCCGGCGGTGATGTGGCACCAGGTGCGCGAACGCCTCGGCGACGACGAGTTCTTCCGGCTGGTGCAGGAATGGCCGGCGAGCCGTGACAACGGCCATGCCGACTACGACGACATCACGACCTGGTGGGAGGACGAGTCCGGCGTCGAACTCACCGCGGTCTTCCGCAAGCACCTGCTGGCGAAGCAGCAGCCGGCGTACAAGCCCTGACCTGAGTTGCTAGTCAGCGGGAAGGGCATCGAAGGCTCGTTTGGTGTCGCGGTACCAACCCATTGACTTCTTGGGATGCCGCCAGCGGCCCTTCATGGCGTCACGGGCCTCGTGGTGAGTCGCGTCGCCCGCCTTCTCCGCCTCCTTGAGGTGGCGGTCCTGGGCCTTGATGACCCCGTCGGCGCTGTCGCCGTGGTGCTCGAGGTCGCAGGGCCCTCCGAGGGCCCGGCAGGTCATCGTCTTCATGAGCATCTCCTTCTGATGGTGTGTCCCTGGTTGGTTGACGATCGAACCCGACCAGGTGTGACCGGATCAGCCGCGCGGCCGACCGGCGTCACGGCGCACGACGTGGGAAAGCACCTCAGGTGCGGCGCGGAAGGTGATGGCGCGCACGAGGCCGTCACCGACGGTGAAGTCGAAGGCGACCTTGGCCGCGCCGAGGTGGAACCAGGCAGCACCAGGACGGTCACCGACGAAGACCGGGTGCGCAGCCTGCGCGCTGCCGTTGAAGAAGACCGCAACCTCGCGCCGGCCCTCGATCCTCGAGGGGGTGCCGACCAGGACCGCGTCGACATCAGCCGTGACGGCGGCGTCGGGTGCGAGCAGGCGCATCAGCTGATCGAACTCGCCGTCCTTGGCTGCGGCCATGAAGGCGTCGACGACTTCCCAGTCGGCGAGTCGGTCCTCGGGATGGGGCTGATTGACCTTGGCGCGCGCCCGCGAGGCCAGCTTGCGCGCGGCCGTCGGCGTGGTGTCCAGGACCACCGCGATCGTCGGGAACTCGAAACCGAAGCTGTCGTGGAGCACGAAGGCGACCCGCTCGCGCGGGGAGAGGCGGTCGAGTACGACGTGCAGGGCGAGGCCGACCGTCTCGGCAAGCGCGACGTCGTCGGCCGGATCGTTGGGTGACTCCCGGGGCTCGACCTCGTCCACTGGCGTGGGGGTGCGTGAGCGCAGCCGGTCGAGACACAACCGGGTGGTGACGGTCGTCAACCAGGCCGGCAGGTTGCCGATCTCGGCATCGGTCCCGTGCAGCCGCAGCCACGCCTGCTGCACGATGTCCTGGGCCTCGGCGTGGTCTCCGAGCACCCGGTCCGCGATCCCCAGCAGGCGCGGTCGTTCAGCCTCGAACAACTCCGTCTGATCCACCTCGCCCACCCTTCCAGATCGTGCCCACTTCTCCTCTGACGATCGGGCGAGGCTGAGTGTGACCACGACCCGGAGCGCCGTAGATTGCGGCCCATGGCCCGACTCTCCGCGCACGACCTGATCGAGCTCGTCCTCGACGAGGGGTCCTGGCAGAGCTGGGACGTCGCCCCCGAACGCGGCGAGGTCAGCGAGGCGTACGCCGACGAGCTGGCCGCCGCGGCCGAGAAGTGCGGCGTCGACGAGTCCGTGGTGACCGGCGAAGGACTCATGCGCGGCCGTCGGGTGGCGGTCCTGGTCGGGGAGTTCGGCTTCCTGGCCGGCTCCATCGGCCGCGCCGCCGCAGACCGGCTGGTCGCGGCGATCGCGCGCTCCACCGAGGAGGGGCTGCCGCTGCTGGCCGCCCCCGTCAGCGGCGGCACCCGGATGCAGGAGGGCACGCCCGCCTTCGTGCAGATGGTGCGGATCTCCGAAGCCGTTGCCGCCCACAAGGTGGCGGGACTCCCCTACCTCGTCTACCTCCGCAACCCCACCACCGGCGGCGTGATGGCATCGTGGGGGTCGCTCGGCCACGTCACCGTCGCCGAGCCGGGCGCGCTGGTCGGCTTCCTCGGGCCGCGGGTCTACGAGGCGCTCTACGACAAGCCGTTCCCCGCGGGCGTGCAGACCGCGGAGAACCTCTACGCCCACGGCATCATCGACGCGGTCATCGCGCCCGACGAGATCGCCGACATCCTCGACCGCGCGCTGACGGTCCTGATGGCGCCGCGGCTCGGCGTCCCGACCGTGCCGGAGCCAACGGACGACCCGATCCAGGACGTCGACACGTGGGACGCGGTCACCCGATCACGGCGCACCGACCGCCCCGGCGTACGCCGCCTCCTGAGGTACGCCGCCAGCGATGTCGTACCGCTCAACGGCACCGGCCAGGGCGAGTCCGACCCCGGCCTGCTGATCGCGCTGGTGCGGTTCGGCTCCGCGCCGTGCGTGTTCCTCGGCCAGGATCGTCGCGGCCAGACGCCCGACCACCCGATGGGCCCGGAGGCGCTGCGGGAGGCGCGCCGCGGGATGCGACTGGCCAGCGAGCTCGGGCTCCCACTGCTGACGGTCATCGACACGCAGGGTGCCGCGCTGTCCCCCGAGGCCGAGAACGGCGGGCTGGCCGGCGAGATCGCGCGGTGCCTGGCCGACCTGGTCACCCTCGACGCCCCGACCCTCTGCTTGATGCTCGGCGAGGGCAGCGGCGGTGGGGCGCTGGCGCTGCTGCCGGCCGACCGGGTGGTGGCAGCCCAGCACGCCTGGCTCTCGCCGCTGCCACCCGAGGGTGCGAGCGCGATCGTCCACCGCGACCTCGACCACGCACCGGAGATGGCCCGCGCCCAGCAGGTGCGCGCGCTCGACCTGCACCGGATCGGCGTCGTCGACCGGATCGTCGCCGAGAAGCCGGACGCGGCCGACGAGCCCGAGGCGTTCTGCCAGCGGGTCGGGCTCGTGCTCGAGCACGAGCTCAGCACGCTGTTGGCGACCGGCCCCCGCACCCCCGCCGAGCGCGCCGCCCGCTACGCCTGAGGATCAGGGCGTCACGCAGGTGACGGTCGCGAGCGTGGCCGCCGATTGCATCTCGGGCGACATCTCGGCGGCCGGCTGGTCGACGAAGCTGAGGTCGTCGTCGAAGAACCCTTCGGCGATCATCGCGTCGAGGCCCACGCTGTCGATCCACTCCTCGGCGGTGCAGACGGCCTGCTCCTCAGTGAGCAGGCCCTGCGCCAGCAGCGCGCCGGACAGGCTGTCTCGAGCGCGTGAGGCGTCGGCGTCGGCATCGGCCGTCGAGCCGGGAGTCTCGGGGCTGACACCGATCGTCGGCCGTGGGTGGCGCGCCACCGGCTGGTCGTCACCCTGGGTCACACCCCACACGATCGCCGCGACCACGAGCAGCAGGCCGGACCCGACCAGTCCCGCGGTCAGCGCGCGCCGGCGTCCAACCCCGACCACCCGACCGGTGCGCGCACCGCCGACCAGGGGCAGCGACCTGGCCCGCCGCAGGTCGTCGCGCAGCTGCGCCGCGGTGGCGTAGCGGTCGGTCGGGTCCTTGGCCATCGCGGTGCGCAGGATCCGGTTCACCTCGGTCACCAGCGCCGACTGGCCCGGCAGCTGCGGGATCGGTTGCTCGAGGTGGGCGCTGACGATCTGGTACTCGGTCGTCCCCCGGTAGGGCGCGTGGCCGCTCAACGCCGCCCAGAGCAGACAGCCCAGGGAGTAGATGTCGCTGGCCACCCCGGCCTGGTCGCTGGTGTGGAGCTCGGGGGCCATGTAGGACGGGGTGCCGACCGTCCCGGTCCTGCTGGCGTGGGTCGCCTCTCCGTCGAGTTGCCGCGCGATGCCGAAGTCGCCGAGACAGGCGGACATGGCGGTGCCGCGCCGGCGCAGCAAGATGTTGGCCGGCTTGATGTCGCGATGGATCATGCCGCCCTCGTGGGCGTCGGCGAGACCCGCCGCCACCTGCGCGACCAGGTCGAGCGCGACCCGCACCGGCGGCGCACCGAAGTGCTGCAGCATCCCGGCGAGGTCTCCGTCCGGCATCAGCTGGGTCGCCAGGTAGAGCTGGCCATCCACCTCGCCGTGGGCGTAGACGTGCACGACCTGCGGCGAGTCGAGCGCGGTCAGGGCCTGCGCCTCCCGGGTGAACCGGGCCCGGAAGTCGTCGTCCTCCGCGAGGTGCGGGGAGATGATCTTGAGCGCGACGGTCCGGTTGAGGGCGTCGTCGGCCGCCTCGTAGACGACCCCCATGCCACCGCCGCCGATCTCACGCACGATGCGATAGGGGCCGATCACCATCCCCTCGGCGGGGTCATCGGCCGACAAGCTCACGGCCGAGTTCTACCCCAGACGGACGTGCTTCACACCCGCTACTCCACAGGCCGGCGTGAGCGGGCTCAGACAGACGTAGTCCACATCGTTTCGGTCCTCGACAGCGCGCGAGGAGGACCGAACCGATGTGGACTACTGCACGGCCGTCCTCAGAACAGCAGGGCGGACGCGGGGTCCTCCAGGATGCCGGCGACGTCGGCCAGGAACCTCGAGCCCTTCTCCCCGTCGACGTGACGGTGGTCGAAGGAGAGCGCAAGCGTCGTGATCTGGCGTACGACGATCTCGTCGTCAAGGACCCAGGGCTGCTTCCGCACCGCGCCGAAGCACACGATCGCGGCCTCGCCAGGGTTGATGATCGGCGTCCCGGCGTCGACGCCGAAGACGCCCACGTTGGTGATCGTGATGGTGCCGCCGGCCATCTCGGCCGGCTGCGTCTTGCCGTCGCGGGCGGTGGCCGTGAGCTGGCCGAGCGCCTGCGCCAGCTCGAGCAGGCTCATCGTGTCGGCGTCCTTGATGTTCGGGACGACCAGGCCACGCGGGGTGGCGGCCGCGATGCCGAGGTTGACGTAGTGCTTGAGCACGACCTCCTGGGCCGCGTCGTCCCAGAACGAGTTGATCTCCGGCGTACGCCGGGCGGCGAGCATCACCGCGCGCGCGAGCACCAGCAGCGGGCTGACCTTGACGTCGCGGAACTCGCGGCGTGCCTTGAGCCGGTCGACGAACTCCATGGTGCGAGTGACGTCGACGGTGATCCACTCGGTGACGTGGGGCGCGGTGAACGCCGAGCCCACCATGGCGCTGGCCATCATCTTGCGCACGCCCTTGATCGGCTCGCGGGTCTCCCGCTCTCCGGTGGTTGAGGTGCGAGCAGAACGAGCCTCGGAGCCCCCGGTTTCACCCGAACCGGCCGCCTCCACGTCGTCGCGCGTGACCACGCCGCCGTCGCCCGACCCGGTCAGGGTCGCCAGGTCGACACCGAGGTCCCTGGCCAGCTTGCGGACCGGCGGCTTGGCCAGCGACCGGACGGTCCCCGGGTCGGCCGACTCGGCAGCCGGGCGGGCCGGGGTCGCGGGGACGGCTGGCTCATCGATGTCGTCGGGCTCGGGGACATCGGCCGGCTGGGCGCCACCTGGGGCGAACGCGCCCTGGAGCTGCAGCTGAGCGCTCGCGCCCGCCCCGGATGACGGCGCAGCGGCCCTGCGGGCGCGGCGTACGGGCCCGCGGTCGGCCTTGTTGCGGCCGACCAGGCTCTCGCCCTCACCACCGCCGCTGGCGGCGGGGTTGGACAGGTCGATCTCCATCTCGGCGTCCGCGGCGGGGGCGGCCGGCTCGTCGGCCGGGGCCGATCCGTCACCGATCGCGATGATCGGCGTGCCGACCGGGACGGTCTCGCCCTCGGCGACCATCAGCTTCGAGACGGTGCCGGCGAACGGCGAGGGGAGCTCGACGATCGACTTGGCGGTCTCGATCTCGCAGATGATGTCGTTGATGGCGATCTCGTCGCCCGCCTTGACCTTCCACGACACGAGCTCGGCCTCGGTGAGGCCCTCACCGACATCGGGCAGCTTGAACTCGGGCATCAGAACGCACAGCTCCTGTCCACGGCGTCGAGGACCCGGTCGAGGTCGGGGAGGTAGTCCTCCTCGATCCGTGACGCGGGGTAGGGGGTGTCGAACCCGCCGACGCGCAGCACCGGCGCCTCGAGCGAGTAGAAGCACTCCTCGGTGATCCGGGCGGCCACTTCGGAGCCCATGCCGAGGTTGACGTGCGCCTCGTGGGTGATCACGGCGCGTCCGGTGCGGCGTACGGAATCGAGGACCGG